>Ga0129333_10005123_pt1 | contig 12277 bp, 16 predicted proteins | sample CPB6_08_DNA_FD_94474 | JGI IMG/M metagenome (GOLD analysis project Ga0129333, IMG submission 94474) | Freshwater to marine salinity gradient microbial communities from Chesapeake Bay, USA - CPBay_Sum_0.6_0.8_DNA | ecosystem: Environmental > Aquatic > Marine > Coastal | place: USA: Chesapeake... | reverse complement strand
TACTTTGACAAGTATAATGCTCTCCCTTCTAAGGAGGCAGTCAAGATAGAGCTAGAGAATGTTAGTGGGTTATCTGATGACAGCGTTAAGGCAGCTGCCAATGCTGTTGATGAACTAGAGTATTCAGAAAATACAATCGAATGGCTTACAGACGCAACTGAAAAGTTCTGCCAAGAAAAAGCAATTTATAATGCCATCATGGAGTCCATTAAAATTATGGATGGATCCAGTAAGCATGATAAAGGTATGCTACCGCAGCTACTATCTGATGCTCTGTCCGTGTCTTTTGATACACATATCGGTCACGACTTTATCGACGATTCTGATGAAAGATTTAAATTCTATACAGCAAAAGAAGAAAAAATACCTTTTGATATAGATTACTTTAATCGCGTAACTAAGGGTGGTTTATCTAAGAAGACTCTTAATATTGCACTAGCCGGTACCGGTGTGGGTAAATCTCTGTTTATGTGCCATTGTGCAGCTGCTAATTTAATGGACGGTAAAAACGTACTTTACATTACTCTAGAAATGGCCGAAGAAAAGATTGCCGAACGTATCGATGCAAACTTACTTAACGTAACTATTGATGAACTAAAGATGCTTCCTAAGGATGCATACGATAAGAAAATAGAAAGGGTATCAACTAAGACAGGGGGTAAGCTAATCATTAAAGAGTACCCTACCGCCAGTGCGCATGCCGGTCATTTCAGGCATCTACTTAATGAACTTAAATTAAAGAAAGGATTTAGACCTGATATTATCTATATTGATTATCTAAACATCTGTAGCTCAGCCAGGCTAAAAGGTGCTGGTGCTAATTCTTATATGTATGTCAAGGCTATTGCTGAAGAGCTAAGAGGGCTGGCTGTTGAATATAATGTGCCTATCGTCAGTGCTACTCAGACTACTCGTGCCGGATTTACTTCAAGTGATATCGGGCTAGAGGATACTTCTGAATCGTTCGGTTTACCTGCTACTGCTGATTTTATGTTTGCTATTATATCAACTGAAGAATTAGAAGATCTTGCTCAAGTAATGATTAAACAGCTTAAGAATAGGTACTCTGATCCTAACTTTAACAAACGATTCGTAGTAGGGATAGACAGATCTAAAATGAGACTATATGATGTTGAGCAAAAAGCCCAAGCAGACATAGTAGAAGATACACCTGTGTTTGATAATACAAAGGCAGGTCAATCGCTCAAGTCAAAATTCGACGATTTCGTATAATTGCCTTTTTACTTATAATAGTATATAATACTACTATTATGAATATATTTGTTCTCGATAATAACCCTCGTATTTCAGCAGAAATGATGTGTGATAAACACATCGTTAAAATGATTATTGAATCATGTCAGATACTATCTGCAGTAGTAGATAATAGATACAATATTAGTTTAACTGACCGTCCGTCAGTAGCTCATAAGCTTCCTCAGTATCCTAAAGCCCATGTTAAGCATCCATGTACGATTTGGGCAATGGAGTCTTCTGCTAACGCCGATTGGCTCCTAGAGCATCTTGTAGGTTTAGTAGATGAGTTTAAAAAACGTTTTCCGAGAAAAGAGCATAAACTTAGTAATACATACTTAATGTATAAACATTTGTTTACCAATTGTAAGTTTCCGTCTGCAACACTAACTCCTTTTGTACAAGCAATGCCTGCTCCTTACAAAACGGATAATGCTGTACATGCGTACCGTAATTATTATTTGATGGATAAAACATTTGCTGCCTGGAAAACTACACCACCTGACTGGTTTATAACAGGTAAGGCTAAAATCCTAAATATGGTTAGAGAGCATACTTCCTCTAACTAATACATGGAAACTCCTTCTTTTATAGAAATATATCCTAACGCACTGTCTTCTGAGTTCTGTAACAGAGCTATAGAAATGGTCGACACAGTATGTGCAAGGTATACAGCTAATAATAGAGGTATAGGTATAGTAGATAAGGAGGGCAGAAAAGATATTAGTATTTTCCCCTCATTGTTTGAATCACTCACCCCTTTAGTATCTACTATTGAGAGTACTGTTGAAAAATACTGGTATGAGTATACTTCTAAATATAAAATGTCTGAAAGACTTTCTTTTATAGACCATTTTGATAGCACAGTAAAAATTCAAAAGTCTTCTGCAGGGGGCGGCTTTACTAAGTGGCACACAGAGCACGGCTCTACAGAGTCATCTATGGGTAGATTTGCTGTCTGGATGTTCTATCTTAACGATGTTGATAAGGGCGGCACTACGGACTTTAAGTATTACAATCTTAGTGTTAAACCTACACAGGGTACACTATTAATATGGCCTGCTTCTTTTACCCATATGCACAGGGCCTCTCCAGACCTTCAACAAGACAAATATATTTCTACCGGTTGGTTTAACTTAAATCCAAAATTTACTAAAAGAAACGTAAATGAACGTAATTAACGGTATAGGTCGTCAAGAGACTCAAAAGCTATTAGAAATTATAGCTCCCTATACTTTTGAGATTAAACAAACTACTTCTAAAAAAACTACTTTAGTAGTAAAATGTGCCAGGGAAACAAGAAAAGAAACCCGTAAAGAAATAGAAGCTAAACTAACAGCTTACAATATCCCTTGGCAAGGATCAATACAAGGCGGGTCGACCGGCTCAACAAGAATATTTTATTTAAATCATGAAGTGGTTATACTCTATAAACCAGCTTCTGGTGGTATGTCTGAAACTACTCTAAACTCTACTATTACAGAGTTAGCGCCATGTCTGGCGTTTATGGGTGGTAAAAAGTCTTTTCTAAACGCATCTGCTTTTCATGAATTTCTATTGACTACTAAAGACAGAAGTCTTGGAGTGTATCTAGGGCAAGATAAAGTAGCCGGTAATTTGTTTATCGATACTATGCCCTCTTCGTCCAAGTTTGAGGAAAAAATGGACAATGCCCAGGCCGTCCTTGACTATCTTAATAAACTTGATAGCGAATCTAAAATTAAACAGCTTTATTGGGGATATCGTTTAAAGCCTCCCGGTGTGCCTACTAATCACAAAGGAGATATTTTTGTTGAGTTTGTTAATGGAAGGATGTTAGGTGTTTCACTTAAGGCAGGCGGGGTTGCAACTTCGGAACCTCAACTTAATACTTATGTCAATACATTCTTTAACGATCTTAAACGAGAAAAAGAAAAAGAAGAATTAAAAGAAAAAGTTTATACAGAAGTGCATGAAAAGATAGGTCTATCTCGTGACTGGCAAACTAGACCTAAATATGTAGAGGCGACGCAAGCTATTGAAAATTTAAGACTTAATGATGACTCGGCATACAACAACCTGTATAATCATATGCTTGAATTAATAAGGGATTCAGTTATTAATCAGGCTAATAAAAACTCAAGTGATATTTTAAATTATATTAGAGAGAAGATTATTGGTACCAGCGACGACGTACCTCTTGTAATTGTAAAGGCATATGGTAAATCATATAAGTTTGTTACAGATGAGGATGCGTTATCTGCCTACTTACCTAAGGTAAATAATGTGCATGCATATAAATCTATGGGTTCAAAGCAAGACTGGTTTATTGATTTGATAGCCTCTCCTATGGATAAATTAACGTTAAAGATGTCTATCAGAACAAACCAACCAATGCCGTTTAATAAGATAGCTCAGGGATTTAATCTAGCAATTAAGTATACCGGTATAAGACAATGAAAAAATTTACTCAACATTTAGAAGAAGCCAAGAACGTTCATATGGAACATTTAGAAGACAACGTTCTTAACAGGGGGGTTGTAGGAGCGAGAGAGTCGATCAATTTTTTGCGCTCTCTAAGAGATGCTCTCTCTGGTCACTCGAGCGCTAAAGTTAATGCCACTATTAAATGGGACGGAGCGCCTGCTATATTCGTAGGTAAGGACCCTTCTGACGGTAAATTCTTTGTGGCTAAAAAAGGTATTTTTAATAAAAGCCCTAAGGTGTATAAGACACCTGCTCAGATAGACGCAGACACATCAGGCGATCTTTCTATTAAACTTAAGACAGCTCTTAAGTATCTAAAAGATATTAATGTAGAGGGGGTCCTTCAGGGTGATCTTTTATTTACCCAGGATGATTTAAAATTATCTAATATAGATAATGTAAACTATATTACCTTTCACCCTAATACTATTGTATATGCTGTGCCTGCTGATTCAACTTTAGGAAAAAAGATTAAAAGATCAGCTATAGGGGTGGTCTGGCATACACACTATACAGGGGACTCCTTTGAAACTATGAAAGCTTCTTTTGGAGTAAATATTAAATCATTAGGTGAATTAGATAAAGTCTGGATGATAGATGCCGATTATGAAGATGTATCAGGGTCTGCATTAATGACCCAGGCCGAAACGTCTCTCTTAGATACCCATCTAAAAGCATGCGGCAAGACATTTAGGTCTATTTCTGCCGCGTCACTCAACGCAATTTCAAATAATGAAGATCTTCTTACCTACATAAAAACTTACCATAATAGTAAAATTAGAGCTGGCCAGGAAATAACTAATCCTACTTCACATGCAAAAGGTCTAATTGAGTGGCTACTAGACAAAGAAGAAAAAGAATTAGAAAAACGTAAGACAGAAAAAGGTAAAAAACAATTTTCAGACTCTTTCAAACCTATCAAGCAATGGATGGCTAACACCCCACTCACTACTATTGCAAACATTTTCGAATTACAAATGCATATAGTTAGTGCAAAAAAGATTATTATTAAAAAAATGAACCAAGCGGCTAAGTTAAAAACGTTTCTTAAAACAGCTGATGGATTTAAGATCACAGGCGAGGAAGGGTACGTAGCTATTGACCATCTTTCAGGAAATGCTGTTAAACTAGTAGACCGATTAGAGTTTTCGTACTCTAACTTTAGTCCGGATATTATTAAAGGGTGGCAAAGTGACCAGCGCAGAGGGTAGTTTAAACGTCATAACAAAAGACGTTCCAAAAGAACTAATTAGATACTTAGGTCCTTCTATTCAGTGGTTGGAAGTAGATTCAGGTGGGTGGGGCAATTACAGGCCAGACGACAAACGTAAAGGTGATGGCCCAGTTGCAGAAATTATAAGACATATCCAGGATTGGATAGATGCTACTAGGAATAGACGGGTATGTATCCAGGCCGGTGGCAATCTAGGACTTTATCCTAAAGTATATTCTAATTTTTTTGACAAAGTTATAACGTTTGAACCAGATAAGATATCTTATAATGTCTTATTAACAAATACTAAAGCAGTTCCTAATATTTCTAGCTTTAATAAAGCTCTAAGTAACATTAATGGCTGGGCTACTCTTAATATTCACAACAGAGTAAACAACGGCACTCATACTATTGTAGGGGTGGAAGATACTTATAATGAAGCTAATGCCGCGTCAGTTCCTACAACTACTATAGATTCTTTAAATTTAGAATATCTAGATCTATTACATTTAGACGTAGAAGGGCACGAGTCTTATATTTTAGAAGGGGCATTAAACACTATTTTAAAATGCAAACCCACTATTATACTAGAAGCTAATAACTGCGGAGATTTTTTATCTAAACTAGGGTATATTAATAAAGGTAAATACCAGGATAATGTATTCGTTCCAGGTGAAATTTAGCTAAATATTAACGAGTTAGGCTTATTGCAAACCTCGAAAGGCAGGTAAGGTTAGTAATTAACAAACCCTGAGGATAGTATGAAAAAATTAGACAAAATAGTCAAGTCTAAGAAGACTGTCACAGGTCTTTCTAAAGACGAAATCAATACTCGCCCTACAGTTTCTGAGGCCAAGCTGGTTTCTGCTGTAATCACATTTGGGCGTATGAATCCTCCGACAACCGGTCATTTGTACCTTGTCGATAAATTACTTAAAGTTGCACGCGAGGTAAACGGCACACCTCTTATCTACCTTTCTCACTCACAAGACGCCAAGAAAAACCCGCTCTCCTATAAAGAAAAGCTGAAGTTGGCTCAGGCAGCTTTTGGAAAGCGTCTAGTAGTACAGTCTGAAGCGCGAAATATAATTGATATCTTGAAAGAGCTACAAAGTAAATTTACTTCAGTAACTGTTGTGGTTGGATCGGACCGGGTGCCAGAGTTTGAGAGAATATTAACCAAGTATAATAATAAAGAATTTAAATTTAAGAGTGTTAATGTTGTCTCTGCTGGCACCCGGGACCCGGATGCTGATGATGTTTCTGGAATGAGTGCTTCTAAAATGCGAAAATTAGCTGCAGATAATAAACTCAGTCAATTCAAGCAGGGGCTTCCTCCAACACTCCATTCTATGGCAGAAATGATTATGTCTATGGTTCGTACTGGCATGGGTATTAAAAACGTAAAGGAACAGGTAAATAACATGGACAACGACAACAAACCTCTAGAAGAAGTATTAACTTTACAAGCACGTCGTAGAAAAGCTATGGTTGCTCGTAGAAATAAAAGCAGACTTAAAATAGCACGTGCCCGCGCCCAGAGACGCATGGCAGCATCAGGTTCTTTAAAGAAAAGAGCTGGTAGAGCAGCAGTTCGTCTTATTAAGAGAAGAGTTGCCGGTCTTAGAGGATTAAAATATTCTCAATTATCTCCAGCAGAAAAATCAATGATTGATAAGAAGGTTGCTATGCGTAAGTCGATTATTAAGCGCCTGGCAACGAGATTAATGCCCAAGGTTCGCAGAGCAGAACTACAAAGATTTAAGAGATTTAGAACTCGTAAAGAAGACGTCAATATGTCTTTTGAAAGAATGTTATCAGAACAGAATGTTATGGTAAATCTTAACTCTGTTAATGAGGTAGCATTAATTGTAGATAAATTCTTGCAGACTATAGAGCTCAATAATAATATTACTGAAAAAGCTTATTCTAATTTAGTAGATAAGAGTAAAGAGACAGGTATTCCTCTTGATGACATTTTAGCAGCTTATAATGAAGGGTTTAAAAATCCCCGTGAAGGTCATACAGAAGAACAGACTGGTTTTTTATTAGTTAATCAATTAGTGAAAGAAGGAAAGCGCGGGCTATGGGATAATATTCACGCTAAGAGAGCTCGTATAAAAGCTGGCTCTGGTGAAACTATGAGAAAGCCTGGCACTAGAGGTGCCCCAACATCTGCTGATTTTAAAAGAGCAGCTGAAGAAGTTGAACCTTTAGATCTAAAGAAAAAGAAAGAATCTTTGCACCCTAATGAGGCTGAATTTAAAAAAGCATTGCAACGTAAAATACACGTAAATGAGATGTTCAACAGCATTTTGGGTGACCCTCTTCATGAACTTTTCTTTAAAGTTAAGATACATTCATTACCCGACATGTATATTAATTCCAACTCAGCAGTTGCTATTAAAACAGAATTGCGTAAGTTGCTAAAAAAGCCGGAAGAGCAGGTTATAAATATTGAAAGAGTAATGCCAGATGATATTAGAAAGGCATTTAGAGAGAGACTTAGAGGTAAGCTAGCCGATGATAACAATATGGAAGAGCAGCTTCAGAAATTAATTGATGAATCTGCATTGATGGGAACAGACGAGCTAGTAACCCTATATAAAAGAGCTACTCCCGGTCAGTTTGATAGTACTAAGAAAGGTACTAATCAACATGCTCTGAGAGTGTCTCCTGTAGTAGACGGTCGCCCAGATAATAATGGTGTGATTAGAAAGCCAAACTTATAAGAGAGCATTATGAAATATGTTAATTTTTTAAAGCTTATTTCTATGCCTGCCGCTTTATTATTAATAGTTTCATCATTTGTATTAACAGGTGGTTGTGAGAGCAGATTTAGATATACATGTCAAGATCCATCAAATTGGAATTTATCTGAATGTCAGAAACCGGCATGTACAGCTACACAAACTTGCCCAGAGGATTTAATTGGGCATCAAATTACAATGAATAAAATAGAAGCTGCACAAGAAGAAGAAGCATCTGAGACTAATGTTGAAGAAGCGCCTAAATCATGTAGCGATAAATGCACGGAGTAAATTATGTTTAACGGTCCTAGATTTACAGAATCTGAATTAATGGCTAGATTAAAGTTTACAGTCGGGCTTTGCCTGGCATTTACTTTAACTGGCATTGTTTTTGTTATTCTTTATTCACTAATGTTTATTGAGCAACCTATGGCTCAGTCTCCTAACGATGCTAAGTTCTTTGAACTTATCACTCCTATTGCTACTTTCTTAACTGGTATCCTTTCCGGTATCATGTTAGGTAAGTCGGAAAAGCCAGAGCTTCCTCCAAAGCAGGAAGAGGCGCCAGCTTTAGAGCCACATAAAGAACCACTAGAAGTAGATAACGACGATCCAATAGCATGAGTCTAAAAAGTTTACAGGCTAAAATCGGCGTAACTGCTGACGGGGCCTGGGGTCCCGGCACGTTTAGAGCTGCAATGGCCTTTTATAAATTTACCCCAGTGAGAGCAGCTCACTTTTTTGCTCAAACAGCCCATGAAACAGGCGGGTTTAAAGCATTTAGTGAGAATTTAAATTATAATGCTGCAGCGTTAGCTACTATGTGGAAAAAATACTTTCCTTCACAGGCTATAGCTAACCAGTATGCTCGTAACCCTGAGAAGATCGCTAACCGCATCTATGCAAATAGAATGGGTAACGGAACTGAAGCTTCAGGCGACGGATGGCGTTACAGAGGTAGAGGTGCCCTTCAATTAACTGGTAAAGATAACTACGCGGCATTTGCTAAGTTTTGCAGCCGCCCGGACGTAATGAGTAACCCGGATATAGTAGCTACTGAACTTGCTTTTGAATCAGCATTATTCTTTTTTGAGAGAAACAAACTTTGGGCTATTTGTGACCAGGGTATTACTGACGCAGCTATTTTATCTTTAACTAAAAAAATTAATGGTGGTACTCACGGATTAGCTGATCGCAGTGAAAAAACTAAAAAGTATTATGTATGGACTACTGGTGCACCTCCTGCAGTTAAAGCACCTGCAGCTCCCGCCCAGCCTGCGTTGGTAGTTACTCCAGACATGCAGTTAACTCCTAATTTTAAGTTAAATGAATTTACTAAGAGTGAAACTGCCATAAGAAAGAAAATAGATAATACACCAGGACCTGTACATGCAGCTAATCTTAAAAAAGTATGTGAAAAAATTCTTGAACCAGTTAGGCAACATTTCAACAAACCAGTTCGTATTAATAGCGGCTACCGCGGTCCTGCTCTTAATGCTGCTGTTGGCGGATCCTCCAAGTCACAACATTGTAACGGTCAAGCAGTAGACTTTGAAATAGACGGTCTGCCTAATCCTTCTTTAGCTAAATGGGTATCGGTAAATTGTGAGTTTGACCAGATCATTCTCGAATTTTATGATCCTAAAGAAGGTCCTAACAGCGGCTGGGTTCATGCCTCGTATGCTGAGGGTAATAATAGAAAACAAATCTTAACTGCGGTAACTGAAAAAGGTAAAACTGTTTACAAGCCAGGGTTTGTAATTAAATGAAATCCTTTTTAACTTTTTTAGAAAATTTTATGGACGGGCGAAACCCTCAGGATAAAGGTGATAGCGCCCGTCACGGTATTCCTAAAAAAGCTTCTCTTTCTCAGTTAAAGAAAATTCGTTCCAGTAAAACAGCCAGTAAAAGAAAAAAGCAATTAGCTCACTGGCAAATTAATATGAGGCAAGGTCGTAAGAAGTGAAGTCACCCCATTCATTATTAAAAATTGATCCTAATAAAAAATTTAAAACCTACATAGACGGCTGTTCATTTACTTCTGGTATGCCAGGCACGTACGGCAACACCTGGTCCTCTTTTATTAATAATGCATATAATAATGCTGTGGCCGGTAAGGATAATTTTAGTATATTTAATGATACCTTTTATGTAATTAATAATTATGATATTGATCGTATTATAATTTATTGGACATATCCAGAAAGGTTTTGGCTCCCAACAAAAGAAAGGGATAAAATTACTAACTGGTCAAACAAAATGATTCAGCCCTGCTTTACAGTAGACAAATGTTTTTTTGATTATGTTAAAATGAATCTTAACTTTATGTATGTTCTGCAAGAGCATTGTAAGAATAGAAATATAGAATGCTTTTACCTTACTACAGTACCTTACTATCTCTACGAAGAAGGGGATAACGGGCTTGTAAATAAAATACGAGGCGTGGGTAACTGGCCTGGCCCCTATCTTAATAAAAACTATAATGTGTGGGTGAATAGCTTGCAAATACTATTTGGAGGCTTTTATAATTGCGTTGATAAGGATGGTATGCATCTTAATTCTAGAGGTCATAAATTGTTTTATGAGAAGGTTATTGAACCTTTAATTAACCATAATGAGATAGATCAGCAATGGTCTTCTCAGTCTGTAGTTAATTGGGTTGAATCCTTATCGTTAGAAGACAGAAACGAAGCATTTAAAAATGCTAGAATAAAAGATACTCTATTAAATAGTAATACTACTGGATTTGTTTATGAGCAAAATTGAATACTACGTTGACGGCTGTTCGTATACACGAGGCCATGAAAAAGATACTCCTAGTTGGCCCACTAAGATTTATAAATTCCTACCTACAGAAACAGGTCTTGTGGCCCCTCAAAATGCTATCGACAACTCTCAAATTGCTAAAAGTAACGAACACATATTTTTTGATTTTTTACAATTTAAAGATAAATTAGATTCGGATTCTACAGTAATTATTTTCTGGTCTCATTGCGAGAGATACTCTTGTTATTTAGATCTATCCCAGGAAATTGATCACATAAGAGATGTAAAAAATCTTAATAGCTCAACTATAATAGAAGGCTATAAACATATAACTGGCAATTTTAACTTAAAAGAAGGCTTTCTTTATCAATTATACGATATGTACATTGCTAAGACATTAATGTATATATATCTCGTTCAGGAAGAGTGTGAAAGAAGAAATATAAAGTACTTCTTTATTACCCAAGATCCTTTCTACAAATTTAAAGAGGTAATGAAATTACCAAATTTTGCTCCATGGTCTAAATTGATAAAACAGGATAAAATATTTAATTGGCCTGCCCCTGACTATGAGGATCTTAACGCAGATAAAACTAAAAATTTTAGTAGGTTTATTACTGTATGGTCATTAACTGGGTTTGTTACCTCTTGGTGTAGAGCCTTTTCTAGACAGACTGGTAAAATATTGTTTGCAGAAGATTGTAAACATATGAATAGATTAGGGCAAGACTTATTTTACGAACAATTAATCAGGTGGATGAATGACACGTCTAAAAATTTAAATTATATAATAGAGCACGAGCTGGAATACGATGCAGCTAGAAATTTTAAAGATTTAAATTACGCTGCTCAAAATTTTCTACCTTTCGAACTATTAGAACCTTTAAAAAATGACACTAAAAGATTTCATTGGGTAGAAAGAGCAGCTTTTGATTATTTACAGAATGCTAAAATGTTAGCTGATTATGTATACGAAAAAGATAAATAGAGGATATTATGGCAAGAATTGGCGGTAAAACTAATAATAAAGTTATTTTAAATACAACCGGCGGCAAAAGAACTAGTATAGGACACGGTAAAGTTAAAACTAGTTCTATGAATAAAAATAAACGTCGGGCCTATAAAAAGTATAGAGGTCAAGGATAATGAAATCTTTTAGAGTTTTTTCCGAAGCCACATATCAAGGTAAAAAAGTTCCTCTTAATAAGCCAATGGCTGGCGACGTTAAGAAGTCTAAAGTTTATGTTGATCCAGATGGCGACGGAAAGGCTCAAAAAGTCAATTTTGGCGATAAGAATATGACCATCAAGAAGCACATTCCTTCTAGACGGAAATCATTCAGGGCCCGTCATAATTGTGATAACCCAGGTCCAAAAACAAAGGCCAGATACTGGTCTTGCAAAGCATGGTAAAAAGGAGACTAACATGGTAGCTTTTTTAATCGGGTTAGTGGTTGGGGTAGTAGTTGGCTGGCATTTTCCTCAGCCTTCTTGGGCAAAGAAGGCAGAAGATCAAGCAGTTGCGGCTGCCAAGGATGCCCTATCCAAAGCAAAAGACAAACTTTGAAAAATTGGTATTAATTATATTAAGGAGTTAAAATGAAAAACGTTATTGCACTAAGTGCTATTGCACTTGTTCTAGCAGGGTGCGGCGCCAAGGAAGAAGTAGTAGTAGAAGAAGCTCCTGCTGCTGAACAGGCGCCTGCTGTAGAAGAAGCCGCTCAAGGTGAAACAGGAGGTGTTCCTGTTGATACTGATGCTGCTTTATCTGCAGAGCCAGTGGCACAGTAATAACTGCATAAGGGCTAGGAGACTAGCCCTTTCTTTTT
>Ga0129333_10005120_pt1 | contig 12282 bp, 13 predicted proteins | sample CPB6_08_DNA_FD_94474 | JGI IMG/M metagenome (GOLD analysis project Ga0129333, IMG submission 94474) | Freshwater to marine salinity gradient microbial communities from Chesapeake Bay, USA - CPBay_Sum_0.6_0.8_DNA | ecosystem: Environmental > Aquatic > Marine > Coastal | place: USA: Chesapeake... | reverse complement strand
CCTAATACCGGCATTATTACTTTAGCAATAGTAGTAAAACTATTTAAAACTTCTAACACTGGCTCTGCCATTGACATTAGCGAATCTAACATTTTTTGACCAGTGTCTTTTAATTTATCCATCATAGTAGCACGATCCTTTTCATTGTATTTTGCTTCTAACGTTTTTCTAGCTTCTTCTCCTCTTAGATCAGCAATTTTTGCTAATTCAGCTGCTCGATCAGCCCCGGACAATTTCATTTTTTCATCTAACTCGGCTTGGCTATATCCTAAAGATTCTAACTCTTTCTGTTTCATCATCATACCGTCTAATTCGTCTGATTGCAATCCTAAAGCATCTGCCATGGCTTTACGTTGAAACGGCGCCATTTTTTCATATTCAGCAGCACTTCCTGCTTGCTTTGCAATTTCTTCCATTAATTTAACAGTATCTCCGCGCAAAGCTGCTTCGCGTGCAGCATTAAGATTCATGTGCTTTCCGGTCAACACATTTGCTTTCATTTCAGCCTCTAAACTAGATTCAATATTAAGTAATTGATCGCCGGCAGCATTTATATGATCTAAAGTAGTTCCTAACAATTTAGCTTGTTTAACTGCTTTAACTAATTGTATTGGATTTTTAGATAAATTAAACAATACTGTTTTTGATGTAGCCCCTAAACTTTTCATTATTTCTTTTCCAGAAACTAGCTCATCTCCTAAACTTTCTGCCATCAATGTCATGTTTTGCATTGGAATTCCCATGGCTACAGAAGTTTGATATAAAGCATGCGCTTCTTCGGCAGTCAATCCTTGCATTTGAACTAACAATGCTGTAGTGGCTAATAAATCTTTTGCTTGTTCATTGTGCTTAGCCATTTGACCTACATTATAGCCTGTAACAGTATATAACTCAGTCATTGCAGTTGTAATTCCAGCGGCGGTTACGCCTACAACGTGCATTTCAGAACTTAAATCTACGGCGACATGATGTAATTTAATAGCTTCTTTTTTAGATATATCTAAACTTTTTGCAACTGTTACAACTTCTTTATCTAATTCTAAAGCCATTCCAACTAAAGCTACAAATGCAACAGTTAAAGCGATTATACCAGCTTTTCGAAGTAGCATAAGTTTCTTTTCTGATTCACTCGCACCAGAAACGACATTTTTAAAATCTTCAGTAAAATCTTTTACATATTCTTTAAATTTTTCTTGCAATGCGTCTAAATTTAAAGTTTTGGCTAATAGCGGCCCTAAAACAGGAATATTTTTTATGCCTTCTTCTATTTCTTCAGCAACATCTTTAAATTTATCATCGACTATTCCACTAATTTTTCCTTGTATTTTTTCAATTTGCTCAAGCTTCTTTTGTTGTTCTTCTGTTAAATCTAAATTTTTTTGATTTAATTCTATAACTTTAATAACATTTTTTATTTCTTGTTGTTTTAAAGATAACAAGTTTTTTTCAAATTTTTCTTCATCGGATAAATTGTTCGACGACTTTTGTTGTAATTCAACTAATCGTTTACTTATTTTTTCTTCATCTGCCTTAGCATCCGTTAACGCTTTTGCTGTCTTTTTTGCTTCTTGTTGTATAGTATATGAAATGTCATTTTGTTTATTTTGTTCTTTTTTAGCTCTCGTTTGATCAGATAAAGCTTTTTTAGTCGCTAATTCTGCGGCTAACGTTTTTTCTCTATAAAGATAGATATCTCTTTCTAAATTTAATTGTTGTCGACGACTGTTTGATATTTTTTTACTCGTATCAAGAATTTCATCGTCAATTTCCAGAATTTTTTTTGAGGTATCTTCTAACTCAGTAGATAACTGTTTAATCGGCTTTTTTGACTGAACCGTTTTTTTAGATTGATTTTTATCAGTATTTTCCGTATTCTTTTTTGCCATTAGCTACCGAAATATTTTTTTAAATCAGAGTTAGAAGGTTTTGATTTTGTAAACTTATCTAAATTTTTTTCCCAATCTTTATACGCTTTATATACTTGTGATGAGCTCATATTTGAATCGACTTTAATGCCAGATTTTTTCATATCCTGTATTATTTTTTCTTTCTTTTCTAAATTACGCTCAATACGCTTAGCAATTGCCTCGAGTTCTTCTTTTGCTAATTTTGCTTGCCTGGAAAGTTCTTGATATTCAGGATCTTCTTTAATTGCCTTAGCAGCTTTTTTTAACTTTGGAGAAAGTACTAGCGACATTATATCATCTATAATACCCTCGTTTATTTTAGTTAACTTTGTTATAAGTGTTTCTGGTAGAAGAGATTTTAATTTTGACATAGTATTATCTTTATTAATAAATATCTTAAATGAATAAAACATGAAAATAGCGCCTACGTTCGTTTCGGCGCTATCGACGGTTTTGAAATTTTATTTTTAGATTTTTTTAAATTTTTAGCCTGCTGTTTTTCTTTAGACAACGCTTCTTCTGTTTTTTTATAATAAAACGTTCGAAGCCAGACTGGCATATTATACAATTCTGTCCAACTAAAACCTTTTCCGTAATATACTAACTCAAATAATTGAGTATGTAATATTGGTTTGTATTTAGGCGTTAGGCCAAAAAAAGTTAGTATCTAATTCAAATGCACACGCCTCCGATTCGTGGCCACAATGCATACAATTAAAATTAACTTCCATTTTTTGGTCCGGAGAAATGTCTTTAATGTATTTTCGAAATTCTCGAGAATCAGCCGCAAACAGTTCATTTTCAACGAAATGCTTAATTTTTTCCGGATTGGTATCTCCGTCTACAGATTTAATTAAATGTCGTAAACGAGTAGTCAATTCTCGATTAACGGAATCTTTTGTCGCTTTTTTCTTTGCAGCATCTAATTCATGTTGAATTTTACGATCGGTTCCATGCGTTAACAAACTAAATGTGATTACTCGTTTAGAAACCGGTAAAGTAAATTCAAATACATTTGGGGCTAGTTGTATTACATCTTCAGGAATTTTTTTAACTGGAAGATTAGTTAAATCTACTGTTAATTCAGAAACTTCTTTACATTTAGGACATGTCACCGAAGTTTCGTAATTTTTACCATATCCTAAAACTCGCGCAGCAATCATAATGGCATTTTTATCTCCGATAATTAAATCATTAAATTTAATAGGAGATACAATAAGCGATTGCATCAATTTGTCGAGTACAACACCTTGCTTAATTAAGTTTTGCGAAGTTAAAATATCTTCTTCGCGAGCAGTCATATACTTCATTTCAATTTTACCTGAAGACAAATCATTGTTTTCGGCATATACTTTTCCTTCAGATGGCAACGATAAAACTTCTGTCGGAAACCCGGCAGGAACTTGTTGAATAGATTGATTTCGCTCGTATTGCTCTAAAGCTAAGGCTTTTAATTCAGAATCTGAAATTTCAGAATTCTTTTTTGGGTAATTGTCGTTAACTATTGACATAAACTTTTAATTTAATATAAATATACGGTTATGTTAAATCTTCCGATTTTCCTTTAAAAAAGATATCAGCGTCTTTCAATCCTTGTTTATTTAACCATTTTCCTAACTCATAATTCATGTTAGGAATTTTTTCATTTTCATTTCCCGGATCTTTTAATTTCGGCAAAATAATTTGATCAATAAACTGCTTTTCTATTTTATCATCTAATATAATAGACACTTCAGGGTCTAAGCGAACTGCGTCCCAAAATGGAGCGGTTAAATTTTTAAATTCTGACCCTTTAGGGTTTTTAAGTTCACTATTTGATATTGCCTTACCTAGACTTAACATGGCCGTGGCCATATCTATCATATCTGAAATAGCATTAACCGCTTCTACTGCTTTAGTTAAAAACCCGATACCGGGCACCATAGATACTCCGACTTTTCCTAATTTTTTTAATCCACTTATAGCGTCTTGTTTATCTTGTGCGCTAATTATTATTTGAAATGCTTGTTTAACTTCTCCCCATGTCGGGGTCTCGTCGGCTTCTTTAAGTAAAATTTCTTGAACAATAGGTTTAATCAGTATCATTCAGAAGACTTTAAAACATCTTTAATCTTTGTTATTATTTGACTAAATTCTTTTTCAGAAATTCCAAATGCAATCGCTATGGCTCCGATGATAGCAACTCGCTGAGCAGGCGATTTTAAGGATTTTGCGGCCCCCGGATCTTCGATCAAGGCTTTTAATTTAGGTCGTATTGTTGAATCAACTGCTTTAATTGCAAAATTTAAATTTTTAATTGTCTTCGCATCTGAAATTTTAGTGCCGTCGGGTCCAATTGGAATAACATCTTCTTCATTGATAATTCGACGAATTTCTTCTCGAATTAATTTTCGTAATAAAAAAGACTTCATGATTTTTTATATTTTAATTTACGAGACTCCGATGTTATGTGAGACGGTAACTTTTCACCTAATTCATTACAAAGCCATTGACCTACTTCAGTGATATCATCTGTAGAGGTAGAAATGTGATCTACAGCCCATCCATGTCCATTAGAAAGAAGTTGATCGACTTGTGCAGAATCTAAACTCATCATTTTTTCAACCATTCTTTTTATAGTGTGAAGATTTTGAAAAAACATATAATTTTGTTGATCGCTGTCCTCTTTAATCACTTTGCGAACCTCTTCACGGATTAGTTTTCTAAGTTCTGACGTTTTCATAGATTAAAAATTTTTAAAAATGGTTTCAGTATCCATTATAAATTCCAAGCCATTTACAGATGGGTCATCCTGAAATCTTCCTGATTGCTTAAACACAAATGTGCCCTCTCCGAATTTAGCATCAAGCATTTTTGTAATTTCATCTACTAAATCGTTTACGGTAATTTTTGATTTGCGAAATTTTTTCACATCTCTAAATTCAAACTTAACGCCGTCGTATGCAGGTACAATGTTGAATTGAATTCCAAGAATAGTTTTTGTCTTAGATTCGTTAAGAGCTTTTCTAACCTCTTCACGTATTAGTTTTCTAAATTCTGATGTTTTCATTTTATTGTAGGATTATTTTAATATAAATAGTCTTTATAAAAGAAAAAGCCAACTTTTTAGGAGTTGGCTTTCAAGTTTTAGTTTTTAGGATCGTTTTATTTATACACTACGATACTTGATAATTCTTCTATTTTATACTTTCCAGTGCCGCCGCTAGCAGATTCTATAGCAATCATTTCTCTTGAAAAATCAATTGCCTTTACTGTTCCAGACACATTGCCGCTGCCTTGCGAGCCTGAACCTGCACCTCCGTCCCAAGATATAGTTGCACTCATTTCTTGGCCTACCTTAGGCATGATAATACACTCACGCTTTTCAACGCGATATACAGCTCCTTCATCTTCAGCCGGTGCAATTACTTCAACTTGCAAGGATTTTGATCCGAGCACTTTTACTACCTTACCGAACAATCGGCCGGAAGCTGTGCGCATGCCTCTTTCATTGCTAAACAACATCCACATTACAATATCATTGGCTTTAATGTCTTCGGGTTTGGCTATTCGCCTCGCTCGAGTTGATGGCATAATTGGCGTTGCTTCTTTCAATACTTTTCTAACCTCTTCACGGATTAGTTGTCTTAGTTCTGATGTTTTCATTTTTACTGTATTTTATTTAAATAAATATAAGGAATTCTTTTGAAACTATAAAATTTGAGTAAGTATTTTTACCAAAAATTCCTAGAATTGTAATATTGCATAATCCATTTTCAGTGTCAATTGTATATTAACAGCATCTTCTGTAGACCAATCGAAATCTCCGAAATTTGCATCGCCAATATACGCTCCTTTCAGCGTCCATTCTTCAACTTTATCTCCTACCGGGCCTAAGGCGTTAAACGTAATGTCTTTCTTGTAAAAGTCAGAATATCCGTCGCGACCAGTTACTGATTCGTGAGATAAACGAACCCATTCCATTACAGCTTGCGCGGCTGAAGGAACTACTGGATCGTATAACGTAATCGTTACGTCGTTCCAACGACCTTTACCTTTTAATTTTCTTTCTACGTTGATATGATCAAGTACTACATCGCCGAAAGTAATTCCGGGACGGTTAGCTGCTTTGATTAAGTACGCGGGTACACCTTCAATGTACATGATGAATCGGTTAGCGACTTTTGGTTCAAAGGCCGTAAACATTATTTCCGATGCGTCTAATAATTCTGCCATAGTAATTTGTATTTTAAGTTATTTTATTTTATATAAATATCCATATGAAAAATATTTTTTTTTATAATAGTTATTTTATATAATTATTATTGCAATTGAACCTAAACATATTTATATGCCTAGAAAAAAGTCTCAAAGAGAAATACGAAAATGTAAAATGTGCAACGTTACTTTTGAATGTTTGCCAAATCATACTAAACAATATTGCAGTAAAAAATGTGCAAATGCCGACCCAGTCGTAAAAGCCAAAGTTTTGCTTTCACAGAAATTAGTCTGGGATGCAAAATATAATGGAAAGCATCCTATGACTACTACGCTAACTCGAGAACGACATAAAAATACTATTCAAAAAAAGTATAACGTTGAACATGCATTGCAATGCAAAGCTCATTTAGATAAAGCAAAACAAACTAAATTAAGTAGATATGGTAGCGAAACGTTTAATAATTTAGATAAAGCAAAACAAACTAAATTAAATAAGTACGGCTCGGCAACGTACAATGGACACGAAAAGCGTACGAGTATGAAGTTTCAAAATATCATTAAATATTGGACGCATTTAACGCCGATGTTTTCTGAAATTGAATTTACTGGAGTTTCTAATGGACAGTTATACAAGTTTCAATGTAATGTCTGTCAATATGAATTTTACAGAAATTTAGATAACGGATATATACCTAGATGTAAAGTATGTTCCATGAAAGAAAATTCTAACGTTCAGTCAAAAGGAGAAAAAGATATTATTGAATATATTCGCCAGCTAACGCCTACAACAATAGTAGAAAGAGACCGGGTCGTTTTAAACGGCAAAGAATTAGATATTTATCTGCCAGACAAAAAATTAGCAATTGAATTCAATGGAATTTATTGGCATTCTGAGTCTAAATTAAAATCAAAAACATATCATTTAAAAAAGAGTTTACGTTGCGCGAGTCGTGGTATACAATTACTTCATATATACGATTACCAATGGAATTTGAAACAGGAAATAGTAAAATCTCTGTTAGCTTCAAAATTAGGATGCACAAATAAAATATTTGCGAGAAAATGTACAGTAAAACTTGTTAGCGTTACTTTGAAAAAGCATTTTTTAAACGAAACTCATATTCAAGGAACGTGTAATTCTTCTGTTAATTTAGGATTGTATTACAATAATGAATTAGTAGCGCTAGCTACGTTTGGTAAATCTAGATACGATAAAAAATATGAATGGGAACTTCTTAGATACTCTACTAAGCTATATACTACTGTTGTCGGAGGATTTTCAAAGTTAATTCAGTACTTTATAGCAAATTATCAACCAAAAAATATTTTGACGTATTGCGATCGTAATACTTCTGTAGGAAATTTATATTTGAAAACAGGATTTAAATTAATTGGTACTACTAACGCAAATTACTTTTATTTTAAATATCAATCGGTATATTCCCGTGAACAATTTCAAAAACATATGTTACTTGAAAAATTAACCACATTTGATTCAAATTTAACTGAGTATGAAAATATGCAGCTTAATGGATTTGACCGATTTTGGGATTGTGGAAATTTTAAGTTTTTGTTAGAAACTTGCAAATTGCCTAGCGTCGCTTAAACTTACAACCCAATTATCTTCTTCAATAACATTATATATTTCTTCGGTAACTGTCGATCGTAATTTATATATAACTGAATAACTCGTATACTGCTAGGCAGTTTAATAAAAGATATGAAATGAAATATGGGCTATTTCTAGCACATTTTCTTTATCTTTATTAATAATATCGTTTTTGTAAAAACAATTAACTTATAACCTTTAAATCAGCTTCGTGAAAATATGCCAATCCTGTTTTCATTTTAACCATGTAAAATTTCCCGGAAGGAGCTTCATCTTGCACAATTCCAGTTTTATTATAATCTGCTAATTCTGGAGAAGATATTTTTACTTTGGCTCCTATTTCTATTTTTTCGGTCAGAATTTTTTGAACTTCTTCACGAATTAATTTTCGAAATTCTGATACTTTCATTTTTATTGTGTTTTAAGTTATTAATTTAATATAAATATGTTACGAAAAAAAACAAAAGAAAAGCCCATATTTCTATGGGCTCTTACTATTATTAAGGTATTGATTATGCTCCTGGGAATGCAGCACCGGTAGGTAAAATGTTAAAGTCAATTATGATAAATTCAGCAGTCTTTGCAGGTTGCAAAAAAATTTGACCATACATAATATTTCTATCAATTACATCTGGCGTGTTATTTGTCTCGTCCATTACAACTTTAAATGCGTACAAACCTTGACGCTGTTGCACTGACTCTAAATAAGGATTAACGATATTTAAAAATCTATTGCGAGTCGCACCGGTATTATTTTCAAATACCAAATACTTAGTTGCAGATGCAATGTATTTTTTAACTGCAATTAACATACGACGAACGTTTATTCTATCTAAAGCAGACGCCTTAGCTTGCAGCGTTTTCTGGCCCCATACACAAACTCCTTGACCAGGGAAAGTTGCAATAGGATTTACGCGACCTTCGTAAAGTTCATCTCGTTCAGCATGAGTTAATCTTGTATAGGCATCGATTACAGAAGTTAAACCTCCACGATTCAATCCGGCAGGGGCATACCATTCTGCTGCTACGCGATCGTTAAATGCTAATACACCAGGAAGTACTACTGAAGGAGGCACCCATACAGGCTTATTGATGATTGTATCTAGAATTTTTACCCAAGGATAATAAGTTGCTGAGTAATTGTTGTCAATTGTTGATACAGCATCGACAGCAGCCGTTACTCCTGCAGTTAATCCTACAGTATCAAATACCATAAATACATCGCTGCGATCGGTACACATATTATACGCGTAGTCAATTATTGCAGAGTGATGCTCTTGAATTACCCCTGGAAGTACTAACATGTTAATGTCAATTTCATCAGGATTTGAAACTGCATCAATAGCATTTGTATATACTGAATAGTCTTTTCCGGTAATACCAGTTAAATCGTATCCTTGAGTATTTGAAGTTACAATTTCAGAACCTACCAGCGCTTTCTTAAAAGGCTCAGCTCCGTCAAAACCTCCTTGAAACGGTACTATAAATTTACGAGAATCAGGAGAAGTATTTGAACTTAAATCAATTGAACCGGAATATGGAGCACTTGCAGGATAATTAGCAGCTGCTTGTTGATTGCAATTGCTTAACAAGAATTTTGCATTTGAACCGGTAGTAGCTGTCCCAGGTAAAGGTTTTAAATAATTGGCGTTATCAGTTCCAGAAAAGTCGTAATTAAATCCATGAAACTTACGTTTGTTGTAAACTCCGTTAATTGTTTGTGCAGTCACAAACGAGGCGCTTGGAACAAATGTAGATGTTATGTGCGAATCACTTACCGGATTGTTTAATGCAGCAAATCCAAAAGGAACTAAATTATTTGAAATAGCTCCACTTTCTACTGCGCTATCCATTTCTACATAAATGTATTTTGATAAATTGCGATAATTTCCTCTAACAAGTACTTTACCTCCGGAAAATTCTTTGTATTGATCTCCAATTACTCGAGCAATATACCTAGATGAATTAGGATCTAAGTTTACATTATCAAATACTTCTAAAATGTTAGGACGAGCGTCTGAGTCTGTATATGAATACGGTGACCCTAAAATTCGCAAGTAAGTTTGATCTACTGCTCGCACTGTAACTGTAAATGAACCGTATTCAGATCCGGGTACGGAGCCGGCAGCTTTAATATCAGAAATTCCTATTTTAATTTCATAGTTAGTATGATATCCGTCGGCAATTGTATGAATTTTAAATAAATTTGTATTAGTCCCGTTAACCGTTTGAGAAATAATGTAAGGAGTAACTGCTTCAGAATATGTAGTTTCAGATACGTAAGATCCTGAATACAATTCAAGTCGACAATTCGGGTCACTTGCGAGTGAAGCGGAAGCTGCTTTTGCAAAGAAAGTATACAAGTACGCAGCACTTTTATTTACCGTCGGTACCTGACTAAATACTTTAGTAAAGTAATTTGCATTTGTGCTAGCTAGCGATGCGCTAAACGTAGAAGTAGTTTCCGTACCAGAAAATGTATACGATCCAGATAATTTAATTACTGCTGAACCAGATACATTTGAAGTTAACGTTGATTTTTCAAAATTTTCTTCTGCAGCTCCAATAACAAAATCAGATGTTACATTTTGAGTTGGAAACAACGTAGCAATGTATCTGCGTCCAAATGAACCAGAAGCTACTACTGCCAGCGGAGTGTTAACTTGATATCCATCATCATGTAGTACTCGAACTACAGTTAAATTTCCGCCATTGTTTAAGTATTCCTTAGCGGTATAAGGAAGATACATGTTAGGATTGGTGTCACCAAAGATTTGTACAAAATCACCGTAAGATCCTACTTGCGTCGGAATAAATGCAGGGCCTTTAACTGTAGGACCGATAAATGCAGCTCCGATTTGAGCAATACCTTGCGGTAAAAATGATAAATCTCGTTCATTGGTAAATACACCAGGAGAAACGATTTTTTCTGCCATTGTAATTTATATTTAAAAGTTAAACAAAAAAAGATTTATACTAATAAATATAGATTACAATTCTCAAACTGTGCGAATAAACGAAATATATTCTCCAGTTTCTAAATTTACCTGCCCTTCACCGTATTTTTCTTTAAGAGTTTCTGCTAAAGAAATTTCTGAAGTTTGAATTGCCTTGTAATTTTCTTCTTCTTCAAGCTCGAGTTTTTCTAAATTATTCAATTGAGATTTTGCCAAAATTTGTTCGATTTTGATTTGACCTAAACGAGAAGCTATAGAAGCGTACTTTGTTTGTAAATCTTGAATTGACTGAATTTCTTCGCTTGTTAATTTAATAACTGTATTCATAACACTTTTAATTTATTATTTTTAATTAATTATTAATAATATTAATTATTTAATTATAATTATGTAATATTCTTTTGAAAAATTACTTTTAATTAAGAATATATGTAAACGTCCCCTGTATTCGAATCAATGTATATGTTACCATACGATGCACTTGCACCTCCATATATCGGATTGCTAGGAGGCGTTGCAGATGCACTTTTAAATGCAGTTACTACATATTCAAGTGGATTGGCCGAAGTAGCAGATGTTGATAATGAACTTGTTACTGCCCATCGATTAGACCCACTTTCAAAATAAAGAGCTTCTCCACTATTAGCAGCCGTTTGTACAATAATACCGCCATCTGTCTGTACAGCACTACCAGACGCTAAAACAATAAATTTATTAGTAAATGATCCGTTTGAAGTGCCGCCGGTTGAAGAACCTGAACCAAATGCTTTCCAATTAGCAGAAGTATTCCAATCTGTAGATGAAGTCGTCGCGCCAATATATCCATAATATTCTTGCGAAGCGCTAGCATATACAATACTGCCTAACGCGCGTTTATCTGAAGGTATGCTACCAGTAGCCGATGCGCTAGGTATAAGATATGCAGTACCTCGAAGCTCACTCGCATTCATTAACGCAAATGAAGAATTGTTATGTTGTATTGAATCAGGATAGCTTAATGGCATATTATGTAATTGCTAAAGTAGTACCGTTAGAAAATGCTCCGGGTGCATTTGATTTATATACTCGAAAACTTGTTGACTTTCCATGTACATTTGATACAGTAAAGTCTCCTACTTTTGTGAATGCACTGAGTACCGGCAATGACCCGTTCTGCGTAATCGTTGATAAATCACCATATGTAGCAGGATAAATAATGTAAGTATATTTACTAGCTTCGTTATTCGCGCTAGTGCAAGTTACACTCCAAGCTTTATTATCATCTAGCGAAGAAGTAATTACGTCTGAATCGATAACTAATTGTGCGCTCGAATCGTCGCTGATTACTGTAGCCGAAGCCGCAAAATAATTTCTCCATTTCCAGCTTACTGTAAACGTTCGAGTAATTTCAGCTCCTTGAGTTGGATCTGCAGATATTGTCCATACGTTAGAATCTGCTGCCGATTTTGACACAATAGATAAAGTATAACTTGCAGGAGAAATCGTTGATATATTAGTAGCTATAGAAGTGCTATTTGTCGTATCTGTTATATCTAAAGTGTTTGCAGATACATTACTTGAAAAGTTAAATACCCATGTAAAAGTTTTGCTGCCGCTTACAATATATCCT
>Ga0129333_10005119_pt1 | contig 12283 bp, 17 predicted proteins | sample CPB6_08_DNA_FD_94474 | JGI IMG/M metagenome (GOLD analysis project Ga0129333, IMG submission 94474) | Freshwater to marine salinity gradient microbial communities from Chesapeake Bay, USA - CPBay_Sum_0.6_0.8_DNA | ecosystem: Environmental > Aquatic > Marine > Coastal | place: USA: Chesapeake... | reverse complement strand
CGGGTGCTGTCGCAGGGACAGCGACGCCGGACTGCATTGTCCCGGCTGGCACTCTCGCAATCCCTGCCGGTGTGGGTGCTGGACGAACCCTTCGCTGCGCGCGACAGCGCCGCGACTGCGCCGTTGCAATCGGTCATCGCGCAGCACCTCAGCAGAGGCGGCATGGCGGTGATCTCGACGCACCAGGACAGCGCCATCGTCGCGCCGCACACCCTGAATATCGACCTCGGCAGCAGCTCGGGACAGGGACTGCAATGACCGGATTACTGATCGCCCTGATCCGCCGTGACCTGCTCCTCGCCTGGCGCCGTCGCGCTGACGTTGCCACAGCCGTGCTGTTTTTCGTGATTGTCGTCAGCCTGTTTCCACTGGGCGTAGGCCCGGAGCCGAACCTGCTGAGAGAAATTGCCCCCGGCATCATCTGGGTCGCCGCCCTGCTGGCGAACCTGCTCGCCCTGCAGGGACTTTTTTCGGGCGACCATGCCGATGGCTCGCTTGATCAACTGTTGCTGGCGGCTGCACCGCTGGGTCTGGCCGTATGCGCCCGGGTACTGGCCGCCTGGCTGGTATCAGGACTGCCCCTGGTGCTGCTGTCGCCCCTGCTGGCGATCCAGTTTGGTCTGTCCGGCGAACTTTTCCCGGTTCTGATGCTCTCTTTGCTGTTGGGGACGCCGGTACTGACCTTGATCGGTGCGATCGGTGCCGCGCTGACACTGGGACTGCGAGGCGGTGGCATGTTGCTCGCGCTGCTGGTGTTGCCGCTCTACGTGCCGGTCCTGATTCTGGGCGCCGGCGCAGTGGATGCCGCCTCGGCAGGAACGGGAAGCGAAGCGCATCTTCTGCTGTTGGCGGCCCAGGGCCTGCTTACCGTTGTATTTGCACCCTGGGCTATCGCTGCCGCGCTGCGCATCTCTGCGGAGTAACACGGTAGAATCGGGGGCGGCTGTAAAGCAGCCCCGTGAATTTAATGTAAGCCATTGATTTTATTGATGCATTTTTATACCCCCTCCGGATTGTTACAGCCATGAATCAGCCTGTTCTGATGACCGGCGGCATCAATCTCTTCAAATATGCCTCGCCGCAGACCTTCTACCCCCTCGCCGGACGGATGCTGCCGTGGTTCGGCTGGACGGCGGCCCTGTTCTGCCTCGCGGGCCTGTACGTCGGTTTCTTCATTGCGCCCACCGACCATCAACAGGGTGAGTCTTACCGGATCATCTTCATTCACGTACCGGCGGCCTGGATGTCGATGCTCATTTATGTAGTGATGGCTTTCTGGGCGATCATCGGCCTCACCTTCAATACACGGCTCTCGCACATGATGACATCGGCGCTGGCGCCGACCGGTGCCCTCTTCACCTTTATCGCTTTGTGGACAGGCGCGCTGTGGGGCAAGCCGACCTGGGGCACCTGGTGGGTCTGGGACGCCCGGCTGACCTCCGAACTGATTCTGCTGTTCCTCTACTTCGGATTCATGGCCCTGCAGGCCGGGATCGATGACCCGCGACGTGCCGACCGGGCCGGCGCAGTGATCGCCATCGTTGGCGTAATCAATGTACCGATCATCTATTTTTCGGTGAAATGGTGGAACACCCTGCACCAAGGCGCCTCGGTCAGCCTGACGAAAGCGCCGACCATGGCAACCACCATGCTGACCGGCATGATGCTGATGTCGATTGCCGCCTGGCTGTATACCATCGCGGTCGGCCTGCATCGCGTACGGTCCATCATCATCGAGCGCGAGCGTCAGGCAGACTGGATCAAGGATATGCACACATGAACTGGGGCGGTTGGGACAACTTCTGGGCCATGGGCGGCTACGGTCTGTTCGTGTGGGGCTCCTACGGCGTCACGCTGCTGTTGCTTGTGCTGGAACCGATCGCCCTGCGCCTGCGCCGTGCGGCAGCTCTCCGCCAATTACCGCCCCGGAGGTTTCCGCGCGAATGAAACCCCGACATAAACGATTTGCGATGATTGCCGCCGGCATTGTCACGCTGGGTGTCGCCGCGGTACTGGTGCTGTCGGCCTTCCAGAAGAATCTGGTGTTTTTTTTCACGCCGTCTCAGGTCGCCGCCAAGGAGGCGCCGCAGGATCGTGCCTTCCGCATTGGCGGACTCGTCTCTCCGGGCAGTGTGCAACGACAGGCCGACGGCGTGACCGTGCGCTTCACCGTCACCGACACGGCACAAAGCATCCCGGTCAGCTACAAGGGGCCGTTACCTGACCTTTTCAAGGAAGGCAAAGGCGTTGTGGCGCAGGGTCGCTTGGGCACCGACGGCATCTTCACAGCGAGTGAAGTACTGGCCAAGCACGACGAAAACTACATGCCGCCGGAAGCCGCAGAGGCGGTTGCCAAGGCGCATGCCGGAAAACCGCCCGGAACCGGCACCGTGGTGATGCCGCCAGCGCCGGTGCAGCGCTGATCGCCATGGTCGCCGAACTCGGACAGATCGCACTCGCGCTCGCCCTTTGCCTCGCGCTGGCGCAGGGTGTTCTGCCGCTCGCGGGTGCGGGCAACGGCAACCGGCTCTGGATCAGTCTGGCGCGGCCACTGGCCCGCGCGCAATTCGCCTGTGTAACCATCGCCTTCGGCCTGCTGGGATGGTCTTTCATCGTCAACGACTTTTCGATCTTGAATGTTGCCACCAATTCGAACTCCGCCCTGCCACTGCACTACCGTATCGCAGCAACGTGGGGCAGTCACGAAGGCTCCCTGCTGCTGTGGGTGCTGATGCTCGCGGGATGGGGGGTTGCGGTTTCCGTATTCAGCAAGCGTCTGCCTGATGACATGGTCGCCCGTGTGCTGGGTGTCATGGGCCTGATTGCGGTCGGCTTCATTGCATTCATGCTGTTCACATCCAACCCCTTCGAGCGCGTGTTGCCGGCCGCTGCCGACGGGCGCGACCTCAACCCGCTGCTGCAGGATGCCGGCATGATCTTTCATCCGCCGATGCTGTATATGGGTTATGTCGGCTTTTCGGTCGCCTTCTCCTTTGCTGTCGCCGCGCTGCTCTCGGGCCGGCTGGATGCCGCCTGGGCACGCTGGTCACGCCCCTGGACCACGGTCGCCTGGCTGTTCCTGACCCTGGGTATCGCACTCGGCAGTTTCTGGGCCTACTACGAACTGGGCTGGGGCGGTTGGTGGTTCTGGGATCCGGTGGAAAACGCTTCGTTCATGCCTGGCTGGTCGGCACAGCACTGATCCACTCGCTCGCAGTCACGGAAAAACGCGGTGCTTTTCGCAGCTGGACGGTACTGCTGGCAATCGCAGCATTTTCGCTGAGCCTGCTCGGCACCTTCCTCGTACGCTCCGGGGTCCTGACCTCGGTACATGCGTTTGCCACCGACCCCAAGCGCGGAGTATTCATCCTCGCCTTTCTCATTGCAGTCGTCGGATGCTCGCTGACGCTTTTTGCCTGGCGCGCACCGAGAATCGGTCTCGGTGGACGCTTCGACCTCATCTCGCGGGAATCCGCCCTGTTGACCAACAATGTCGTGCTGGCAGCCGCCTGCGGCGCAGTCATGCTCGGCACCTTGTACCCGCTCGCCCTGGACGCTTTCGGCCTGGGCAAAATTTCGGTAGGCCCGCCCTATTTCGAAGCGGTCTTTGTCCCGTTGATGGCCCCCGCGCTGTTTCTCATCGGTATCGGCCCGCTGCTGCGCTGGAAATCCGCGCAAATACCGGAGCTCGCTGCGCGATTACGCTGGGCCGCCGCCATCAGTATCCTTTGCGCGATATTGGTGCCACTGCTGATGGGCCGATGGTCCTGGCTGGTCAGTGCCGGCCTGTGGCTGGCCTTCTGGATCACCGTCACCGCTGCCTACGGTCTCTGGCAGCGGTTGCGGCATACTGCCTCAGGCAATCTCGTCTCCCGACTGCGCCAGCAGCCGGCGAGTTTCTACGGCATGCATGTCGCCCATCTGGGAATCGCGGCGTTCATCGTCGGCGTCACACTGGTCAGCGGCTACCAGAGTGAAGCTGATGTGCGCATGAAAGCCGGTGATTACAAGGAACTGGCGGGGCATCGCTTTGCATTTTCCGGTACAGAGGAATACCGCGGACCCAACTACGTTGCCTCGCGCGGCCTCATTACGGTCACCCGGGACGGCAAGCCGGTCGCGACGCTGAAGCCGGAAAAACGCATTTACACAGTTCGAAACATGCCGATGACAGAAGCGGCGATCGCGCGCGGTCTGACACGCGACCTCTATGTAGCGATGGGTGAGGAGCTGTCCCCCGGCACCTGGATCGTCCGTATCTGGTACAAACCCTTCGTCAACTGGATCTGGATCGGATGCGTGATCATGGCGCTGGGCGGCCTGCTCGCCGCAAGTGATCGCCGCTACCGGGCCGGCCGGAAAGCCTCCGCCCATGGCTGAAGCACCGAACACAGAAGCGCCGGCAGCCGCCATTCAGCGTCTTGCCTGGCTGCGTTACGCCGTGCCGCTCGGCATGTTTCTGCTGCTGGCTGTACTGCTCGGTATCGGACTGCGGCTCAATCCCCGTGAAGTGCCTTCGCCGCTGGTCGGGAAACCGGCACCGGCATTCACGCTACCGCAATTGCATCAGCCTGCCGAAAGCTTCTCCCCGCCAGCCATGCAGGGCAAGGTCTGGCTGTTTAACGTCTGGGCATCCTGGTGTACGAGTTGCCGTGAGGAGCATCCGGTCCTGATGTCACTGGCCCGCAGCGGTGCAGTGCCGATCATCGGGCTCAATTACAAGGACAAGCGCGAAGACGGTATCGCCTGGCTGAAACGCTTCGGGGATCCGTATGCCCTGTCCGCATTTGACGAGAAAGGCAGCGTTGGTATTGATTACGGCGTTTACGGGGTTCCCGAAACCTATCTCATCGACAAAAAGGGCGTAATCCGTTTCAAGCAGATCGGCATCGTCACCCCTGATATCGTAAGAACACGCATACTGCCCCTCGTGGACAGCCTCAACCGCGAGCCTTGAAATGAGCACGCCGATGCGCCTGATGTTGATCATGATCGCCTTTTTGCTGACGCCAGTTGCGACCGCCGCGGAAGCAGTGCCGGCCGCGACAGATCCCGCGCTCGAAAAACGCGTTAATGCGCTCGCCGAAGAACTCCGCTGTCTGGTGTGTCAGAACCAGAGCATTGCCGACTCGCATGCAGGACTCGCAGTGGATCTGAAAAACCAGATTCGCGACAAGCTGCGCGACGGCGCCAGCGAGAGCGAGATCCGCGAGTTCATGGTGACACGCTACGGCGAATTCGTCCTCTACCGTCCGCCGGTCCGTATCGCCACGGTATTTCTCTGGTTCGGTCCGCCCCTTCTGCTGGCGCTCGGACTGTGGTGGCTTTTCCGCACACTGGCACGGAAGCGCAGCACAGGTGCAGCCCTCAGCGAAGCGGAACAGGCGCGCGCCCGTGAACTGCTGGCACACGGCCCCGATGGAGACTACCGGTCATGACCGCCTTTCTGGTGCTCGCAATCGCCTTGGTGGTGTTGATCATGCTTGCAGTTCTGCTCCCGTTGCGGCGTACGCGCACGCAAACGGTGGCAACGGCGGCGGACATCAACGTTGGAATTTACCGTGACCAGCTGCGCGAGCTTGATGCCGACCTTGCGGCCGGCACCATCGACGCCGCGCAACACTCGGAAGCACGTGCGGATATCGAGCGCCGCCTGATCGAAGATGCTGCGGTGCCGTCGCCTGCTGCCGCAGGAACGGCAAGCGGGCGATGGACGGTAGCGCTGCTTGCCGTCGCCATTCCCGCTGGCACACTCGCCCTGTATTTGCTCACCGGAACACCTGAAGGACTGAACCCCGCAGCAGTCAAAGCACCGCCCCCTGTAACGGAAGCGCAGATCACGGCAATGGTCGACAAGCTGGCCGCCCGTCTCAAGCAAAAGCCCGACGACAACGAAGGCTGGATCATGCTTGGCCGGTCTTATGCCATCCTGGAACGCTTCGATGACTCCGCCAAAGCCTATGCGGAAGCGGTGAAACGCGTGCCCGGCGATGCCCGCCTGTTAACGGATTACGCTGACGCGCTTGCAATGGCGCAAGGACAGAATCTGGCAGGAGAACCGGAAAAACTGATTGCGCGTGCGCTCGCCATCGATCCTGCCAACGGCAAAGCCTTGGCACTGGCGGGCACAGCCGCTTTCCAGAACCGTCAGTACGCGGCTGCCATCGGCCACTGGGAAAAACTGCTGAAAGGGCTGCCGCCGGATTCCGAGATCGCGCGAGCGGTCGAAGAAAGCCTGTCCGAAGCGCGCAGCCAGTTGACCGGAAAAGGCGGGACACCGGCTGATTCTGCGGCTGCGAAGCGCAAGTCCACGCCGGCCGCAACCGTCAGCGGCACGGTCACACTCGCACCGGCGCTGAAGGGCCGGGTCAAACCGGACGACACCGTGTTCATATTCGCGCGGGCGGCCAAAGGCCCTCCCGCGCCCCTCGCCGTCCTGCGCAAGCGTGTCGCTGACCTGCCGCTTACGTTCACGCTGGATGACAGCATGGCAATGGCCCCTGGCATGACACTATCGCGCTTCCAATCCGTGGTCATCGGTGCCCGCATCTCACGGTCAGGCCAGGCCATGCGGCAGCCCGGCGATCTAGAAGGCTTCAGCCCCGAGACCGGCAACACCGCCCGCGGCATTACCGTCGTCATTGCCGACGAAGTCCGCTGACCTGCTGTGGCGGACGAACCGGGTTTGACCGGCAGATAAAACAGCCGTTTGACAGCCGGCCGCCGGCACCGAAGAATAGCCGGCATGGAACGCCGACAGTTCATCCGGATTTGCGCGGGCAGCTGCACTGCCGTTTCGCTCGGACTGGGCGAGAGCGCCCTGGCCGCCGCTGACGCAAAACCGCGCCACTATTCACGGGCAATGCTGGTGGACGAAAGCGGAAAGCCGCTGCGCGCCAGTGCGCTCCAGCCGGGAGAAAATTACGTTTTTCATTACCCCTTCGAGGGCACTCCCTGCTTTCTGCTGAATCTGGGCCGCCCGACCGTCAGAGATGTCACGCTAAAGACCGGTTCAGGCGAGGCATACCGGTGGCCCGGCGGCGTCGGAAAACAGCGCGCGATCGTCGCCTACTCCGCGATCTGCTCACATCAATTGACGCACCCGACCCGCCAGATCAGCTTCATCAGCTATCGCGAACAGTCGACCGCGTCCGCCATCAGCAGGCCACGGATGATTCATTGCTGTTCCGAGCACAGTGAGTTTGACCCGGCCGCCGGCGCGAAAGTGATGGGCGGTCCGGCGCCACAGCCGCTTTGCGCCATATTGCTCGAGCATCGCGAAGCGGATGACAGCCTGCATGCCACCGGCACGATGGGTGGCGAGATGTTCGACACCTTCTTCCGCAAATTCGAAATGCGCCTGTCGCTGGAGCACGGCGGAAACCGCGCGCGCAACACCACAGGAGACACAACACGGGTCAGTCGCTTGTCAGCCTATTGCAAGCAACAGGTGAGATGCTGATCGAATAATTGGAAGCAATCGCTATGCCGCCGGTAATCCTGCCGGCGGGAACACTTGTCGGAGGACATCATGAAGAAAAAAATCCTATCAACCGCAGCATTTGTTTGCGTCGTCGCCGGATGTGCATCATCTCCGGATCAGGAACAAGCATCGGCTTCAGCCATACTGGAACCGCGCAGCGGCTCCAGCGTTCAGGGCAAGGTAACTTTCACCCAGACCGGGCCCGATATCGTCCGTGTATCCGGGACGATTTCCGGCCACAGCAAAGGCCCGAAGGGATTTCACATACACGACAAAGGCGACTGCACTGACGCGAAAGGCATGAGCACAGGCGGACACTTCAATCCTGGCGGCCATAAACATGGGGGGCCATATGCCTCCGAACGGCATTCGGGTGATCTGGGAAATCTCAACTTCGACGCTAACGGCGTCGCCACATTCAGCTTTGTCGTAGGCGATATTTCAGTGAGCAGCGATCGCAAGGACGGTATCATCGGCCGCGCAGTGATTGTTCATGCCACGGTCGACGATCAAAAGACGGATCCGACCGGAAACGCCGGTGGCCGCGTCGCCTGCGGTATCATCAAACCGCTCTAGGCCGCTACTGCCGAGGTCCTTCACGGCGCGGGCCACCGGTCACAGCCGGTGGCCCGCGCGACATGATTTCCGTTCAGGAACATGGCGACCGATCAGGGTCTCAGCCATTCAGCGAGACCGGGCCAGCTGCGGCAAAGAAGGCTATCTGGATCCAGAGCAGCCGGTTGCAGCACGTGCAATATGCCGTAAACGCCCACCGTCGCAACGGCGACACTGGCGAACAGGCGTACCCAGCGCACCGACATCCAGCGCATGAAAGAGGACCAGGCCACTCCGATCAACAACAGGTTGGGCAAAGTGCCCAAGGCGAAAGCTGCCATGATCAGACCACCCTCAGCGGCGCTGCCGGATGCCAACGCGGTCAGCAGCATCGCATACACCATGCCGCAGGGCAGCCAGCCCCACAGCGCCCCGAGGCCCAGGGCCTGAAACGGGGATTGCACCGGCAACACACGGCGCGCCAGCGGCTGCAGCCGGCGCCAGAGCAGACTGCCCGCAGACTCGATTGATTCCGTTACCGGCCTGACACCGGCCATGTTCAGCGCGACCACCAACAGGGTGATACCCATGAAGAACATCGTCAGGTGTTGAGCCAGCGCTCCACCGCGCAGTTGAACCCCGCCTTGTCCGACAGCCCCGGCGAGCATGCCGGCGAAGACGTAACTGCTCATGCGTCCCGCGTTATAGGCCATCAGATAGGTCCAGCGCCGCGCTCCATCAGGTGTCGCGCGGCAACTCATGCCGACAATGCCGCCGCACATCGCGGCACAATGCGCACCGCCGAGCAAGCCCGCCGAAAAAGCGGTGATCATCATCGCGTGCAGCCATCCGTTCATGCGCGGATTATGGCTCAGATGACCCGGGAGTAGCGGCGCGTCTCCTGTTCACGGCGCAGATAGCGGTCAAAGACCATGCAGACGTTGCGGATCAGCATGCGCCCGCGCGGCGTGACGGTGATCCAGTCGCTGTCTGTTTCGACCAGTCCGTCAAGCGCCAGTTGCCGCAACTCCGCCATTTCAGACGAGAAATAGCGGTCAAAATCGAGCAGATAGGCCACCTCGATGGATTGCTTCGACAGGCGGAAATTGCAGGACAGCGCCTGGATGACCGCACGACGGGCCAGATCATCCTGAGACAACTCCATACCGCGCACCACCGGCAGATCGCCACGATCAAGACTGTCGTAATAGGCATCAAGATCACGATGATTCTGGCTGAAGGTCGGGCCAATCGCGCCGATCGAGGACACCCCCAGACCGATCAGGTCACATTCCGCATGCGTCGAATACCCCTGAAAATTGCGGTGGAGCCGTCCATTGCGTTGCGCCACTGCCAGCGGATCATCGGGCTTGGCAAAATGATCCATGCCGATGTAGACGTATCCGGCCTCGGCAAAGACGCGGGCGGCCAGCCCCAGCATCTTGAGCTTCGCCTCGGGGCTGGGCAGACGCTGTTCATCAATCCGCCGCTGCGGTTTGAAGCGGGACGGTAAATGCGCATAGTTGTACAAAGCGACCCGGTCGGGGGACGCCGCCACCACACGGGCCAGCGTGCGATTCAGGGAAATCAGCGTCTGCTCGGGCAGGCCGTAAATCAGATCGACGTTAATCGACGTGAATCCGGCCTCACGTGAAGCATCCATGATCTCGAGGGTCTTCGCTTCACTTTGTATGCGGTTGATCGCCTTCTGCACTGCCGGATCGAAATCCTGCACCCCCAGACTGACGCGATTGAATCCGATCTGCCGCAAGCCCTGCATCGTTTGCGGCGAGACGCTGCGGGGATCGATCTCAATCGAATACTCCCCGTTATCCGACATCCGGAAATTCTTTTTCAGACGGTCGCAAAGCGCTGACAACTGGTCAAGGCTGTAGAACGTCGGGGTGCCTCCTCCCCAATGCATCTGCTCCACGACAGGATCATCGCGAAACAACTCGCCTTGCATGTCGATTTCACGGAACAGATAGTCGAGGTAGCGCTCCCCCTTACCGCGGTTACGGGTGACAATCTTGTTGCAGGCACAATAGAAACAGATGGTGCTGCAGAATGGCAGATGCACGTAAATCGATAATGCCCGCCGCACTGCACCGATATTCCGTCTCGCTGCCCAGGACCGGTAGGTATCGGGACCGAAAGCCTCCATGAATCGATCAGCTGTCGGATACGAGGTATAGCGTGGCCCGCTGCGATCCATGCGACGGATCAAGTCGAGATCGACTTCGACCGGCAGAATCTCAGGGGTATGGGCAACAGCATGCAGCATGTGGCGACCTCGAAACGGACGGATGCATTGTGGGTTCAAGGCGCTCCCGCCTGTTTGACGCAGATCAAATAGGCGGTAAGATGCGGCTTGCCCCAACCCTATACCCCGGTCAACAGCAGGGACCCAGCCGTATTCCATGTCAGCGCCGATACGTATCGTCGAGATCGACAAGCTGAAATCGCATTGCTCAACCTGCAGCCTGCACGAACTGTGCTTGCCTGCAGGACTGTCCAGCGAAGAACTGGCCGCAGTCGATCAACTGGTCAACCGGCGCCGCCCGCTCAAGCGCGGTGATTACCTCTACCGCTCCGGCACCTCTCTCTCGGGACTGTTCGCACTGCGCACCGGTTTTGTCAAAACCTGCGTGCTGCACGACGACGGCCGGGAGCAAGTCGCCGGCTTTCACATGATGGGCGATCTGCTGGGCCTGGATGCCATAGGCACCAGCCAACACCTGTGCGATGCCATTGCCCTCGAGGACAGCGAAGTTTGCGAGATACCGCTGACTGATCTCGAACACATGTCGCGTGAGATTCCCGCACTGCAGCAACATTTTCACAAGATCATGAGCCGGGAAATCGCGCGAGACTACGGTGTCATGCTGCTGCTGGGCAGCATGCGCGCGGAAGAAAGGCTTGCAGCCTTTCTGCTCAACCTGTCACAGCGATTCGCGGTTCGCGGCTATTCAGCCAGCGAGTTTCACCTGCGCATGACGCGCGAGGAAATCGGCAGCTATCTGGGCCTGAAGCTGGAAACCGTCAGCAGGACTTTCTCGCAGTTCCAGCAGCAGGGACTGATTGCCGTCCAGAACAAGCACGTGCGCATACTCGACCTGTCCGCACTGAAAGGTCTGCTTAATCAGCAAGGATGCCGGGACTGAATCGCGGGACTGCAGTTACCCGTCCAGCTGGTTGATATCCCGGGCCGTCCGCTGCAAAAAGCAGGTCAATGCACTGGATGCGGCGGTGATCGCCCAGAACAGGAAAAACCCGACGGAGTAGACCGTCGTTGCCGACCAATCCACCGGCTGACCGAGCAAATACAGTTCCTGCGGGTTAATCAGTGTAAAGAAGACCGTCTCGGCCACACCGGCCACGATAAACGACGGCCATAGCACCCAGATCAGTCGTTTCCCCATGTTCATACGCGCCTCCCCGTCAGCGTGCCGTCACGGTCAGGCTGACGGCGGCTGACCATCGCCCTCTTCATCCATTTTCCGCTTGAAGAAAACATACAGATAAATACCAATGACGATAACGATCAGTATGGTCACCAGACTCATCAAACCGATATCGGAACCGAACAGGAGCTTCCATGCCATGACGTCACCCCTTTACCGTGAAACCGGCGTGAGGGTCACTGACCCCGCTGCCGGATAGTTGAAACTGCCGGTCAGGCGCCATTCCGCCGACCGGTCCTCCAGCACCAGATTCCAGCGCCCCGATTCGAGCGCCCGCCCGACACCGCTGTACTGACCCTCTGCCGCTTTCCGCAGCAGCAACAAGCGATCCTGCCCGGCCCGGGTCGGGTGGAGTATGCGCAGCATCAGATGGTCCGGCCTTGCCTGAGCGGTCAGCGCATCCAGGCGCACACTCACTGTCTTGCCGCTGCCGTCAAAGCTGAGTGCTGCGGCGTATCCCCTCTCAGCCGCCACGCGGTCTCTGGAAATGGTCTGATTGATGGCAAGCCCTTGCTTGTAGTAGTCGTCCACCACCAGACCATCACTGCTGCGAACTGCCATCCACACCGTAATGACACCCGCAATGATCACAGCCACCGGCCCTGCCATCAGCAGCCACGGCCAGGGCTCCCGATACCACGGCCGGCCTGCTTGGGAATGAAGTAATACATCATCCCGAGGAAGCCAGCGGTCAGGAAGAATCCGACGGCATTATGGCCATACCACCACTGCACCATCGCGTCCTGCACACCGGCGTAGGCCGAATACGATTTGGTCAATG
>Ga0129333_10005118_pt1 | contig 12284 bp, 4 predicted proteins | sample CPB6_08_DNA_FD_94474 | JGI IMG/M metagenome (GOLD analysis project Ga0129333, IMG submission 94474) | Freshwater to marine salinity gradient microbial communities from Chesapeake Bay, USA - CPBay_Sum_0.6_0.8_DNA | ecosystem: Environmental > Aquatic > Marine > Coastal | place: USA: Chesapeake Bay... | reverse complement strand
TCCTGTAAATCTTTGATAGTAATTACTGGAAACTGTTAAGGTAGTAGTTCCTGCTGCTGTTGCAGTTGTAGTATAACCTAATTTAATATTATCTATAACAGGAGCAGTCAAAGTCTTATTTGTTAGTGTACTAGTTGATGAAATAGTCGGAACTACTACACCTTCGACTGCTAAAACACCAGCAGAACTTCTACTTAATGTAGTATCAGATGCGTGTCCTAATTCAAGCGTACCAAGACCTAATGCAGTTGTAGTGTCAGACGATAACTTAGTTAAAACTATACTACCTGCTAACATAGAATTAGTTACTTTACCAGAACCAATAGCAGTAGCTCCGGTATTATCTATAGTAATATCACCGCTCATAGCCACTGCTGCACCAACATTTGATGCATTGCCTACTATAATATTAGCATTTGTTAAAGTAAGTTTACCTGCTGCTATACTACCAGATAACATAGTATTTGTAACTGTAGAACTGTCACCTGTAGTGACTACATTGCCTGTTGTAGCTGGGAATGTAACTGTATTAGTTCCTGCTGCTGCGGCAACTGCTAGGGTAATTGTGCCGCTTGTACTACCATTTAATAATACATTCTTTCCAGAAGCTAAAGCAACATGTTCACTACTAGTCCATGCACTAGTTGCATTAACCCAGTTAAAGGTTTTATCGGTAGCACCTTTTAATGTAATACCACCTCCATCTGCTGTAGTATTAGTAGGTGTTGCAACTGAGCCTAATTCTATATTCTTATCATCAACTGTTATAGTTGTGCTATTAACTGTGGTAGTAGTTCCATTAACAGTAAGATCACCAGTAACAACTAGGTCTTTATTAACCGTTACTGTTCCACCATTGCTACTACCTAAGTTTATGTTTGTAGTGCTACTGGCAGCTCCGCCAGTTCCTATATTAATAGTCTTTGTTGTCGCTGCTGCTACTGCACCAGTGCTTATATTGGTTGTACTAGCTGCTGTACTACTATACCCTAATGTTAAACTTGTGCTACTAGCAAATGCAGAAAAAGTAGCACCACTATCAATACTAGTAGTAAATGTCGGACTTGTCGCAAACACTAAGGAACCACTGCCAGTTTCATCACTAATTACACCAGCTAATTCAGCACTTGTTGTAGCAGCAAAAGCACTTAATTTATTGGCTGTATAAGCAACTGTACCTCCTGCACCAAATGCAACTGAACTACTATCAGTGCCGGTGAATGTTAACGTATTACTTGCTGTTAATGTTTTACCATCTGCAATTGTTAATGTTGACCCAGTTGCTGGGGCAGTTATAGCAACTTTATTAACACTAGTTGCTGTGGCAACACCTAATACTGGGGTTACTAATGTTGGTGTATTAGCAAATACAAGAGCACCAGTACCAGTTTCATCACTAATAACACCTGCTAGTTGAGCACTTGTGGTTGATGAGAATTGGCTTAAATTTCCAGTAGTCGCTAAGGTTCCAGTAGTAGGTAATGTAACATTTGTTAGTCCAGTACTGGTTAATGTTATAGCATTGGCTCCTGAAGTAGAAAAGTTTGCTGCTATATCAATATTACCTGCTAACTTTAGACTACGTGCAGCGTTAACTAGGTCTAATGTTAATGTTCGACCAGCAGTTAAAGCAGTAGAACTAGTAGCAGAAATAGTTACATCAAAGGCAGCACTAGTATCTCTCACGCTTAAACTTGTTAAACTATCTGCTGTACCAGCATTTATGTCCGGTGCTGTTAATGTTTTATTGGCAAAAGTTTCTGTTCCGGTTAAAGTAGCTAAGGTTCCAGTAGTTGGTAAAGTTAATGTTGTTGTATTACTAGCAGTAAACGTGGTCGAAAAAGCACCGCTTGTGGCTAATGTACTTCCGTCTGCCAAACTTAATGTAGCACTATTAGCTGGAGCAGTTATAGCGACTTTATTGACGCTAGTTGCTGTAGCAACACCTAATACTGGAGTTACTAATGTTGGTGTATTAGCAAAAACTAAAGCACCACTTCCAGTTTCATCTGTAATAGCACTGGCCAAGTTAGCACTAGTTGGAGTGGCTAAAAATGTAGCTACTCCTGTAGCCAAACCACTAATACCTGTACTTACTGGTAGCCCTGTGGCATTGGTTAATGTAACAGAAGTTGGAGTTCCTAACGCAGGAGTTACTAATGTTGGGCTTGTGGCAAATACTAACGAACCACTTCCAGTTTCATCGCTAATAACACCCTTTAATTCTGAACTAGTTGTTGAAGCAAAGTCACTTAATTTATTAGTAGTGAGAGCTGCTGTGCCAGTAGCTGCTGGTAATGTAATAGTATTTGTTCCCGCTGTTGCAGTAGGAACTACTGTAATAGTGCCGCTTGTTGATCCTTGAAAAATAGCATTGGGTGTAATAAACCCATTTTTTACTTTAAATTCATTTGCCATACCGTTTCCCTTTCCACGGAGTTAAAAATTATACTACAATTACTTCTTTTGTTATATTAATTGTTGCTGCTGTTGCACTTCCCATAGTTACTAAAAGTCTGGCATTGCCAGTGCTTATATCTGATGTAAATGTTGCCAATGTTGTATTTGTTTCTAATACACCATATTCGTTCATTGTAGTTGTTGTGCCATTGTGTAATACTAATATTTCCGATAATTGGTAGTTACTACCTTGTGTAATTTGTATTAGGTATTTTGCACTTCTATATGTAGCAATAGCCCAAGTATCAACAGCAGTTGCAGTAGTTGTTGCCACATTTGCTTGAACTACACTACGATTAGCAATATTTGTTGCACCACTTGTTTGTAAAGTATGAGATTGTAAAGTTTTATTGGTTAGTGTCTCTGTACCTGCTAAAGTAGCTAATGTACCTGTTGTTGGCAATGTGACGTTTGTTGATGCAGTAGTTGTTAATGTTAAAGCATTTGCGCCTGAAGTAGTAAGGTTCGCTGCTAGATCAATATTGCCTGCTAATTTTATCGTACGAGCAGAATTGATAACGTCTATTGTAAGTGTTCTACCAGCTGTCAATGCTGTTGAACTTACAGCAGCCAATGTTACATCAAACGCAGCACTTGTATCTCTAATACCTAAACTTGTAATTGCTGTGTGAGTTCCGCCGTTTATAGTTGGGCTTGTTAATGTTTTATTAGTAAATGTTTCCGTGCCAGCTAAAGTTGCTAAAGTTTGTGTTCCGGCTGGTACTGTTATTGTTCCACTAGCTGTTGCTGATGTGACAATTGTAGTTGTACCACTTGTCGATCCAGCAATAGTAAATCCACCACTTCCAATAGCCGGTGTAGTTAGGCTTGGACTATTATTAAAAACCAAAACACCTGTACCAGTTTCATCACTGATTACACCTGCTAGTTGAGCACTGGTTGTAGCAGCAAAGGATGATAAACTACTTCCAGTTAAAGCAACTGTACCAGTTGCAGCAGGAAATGTAATTGTATTAGTTCCTGCTATAGCTGTGGATACTAAAGTAATTGTTCCGCTTGTACTACCATTTAATAATATATTTTTTCCAGCGGCCAAAGCAATATGTTCACTACTTGTCCAAGCATCAGTGGCATCAACCCAGTTTAATGTTTTGTCAGTAGTGCCTTTTACAGTAATACCAGCTCCGTCTGCGGTAACATCTGTTGGCGTGGTAACCTTGGCTAACTCAATATTTTTATCGCTTACGCTTAAAGATGTTGAACTAATTGTAGTCGTTGTTCCATTTACTGTAAGGTCACCACCAACTGTAACATTACCCGTTGTGGATATTCCTGCAAAATTAGCTGTTCCAGTAAAAGTTGGACTAGTACTAAGAACTATAGTACCCGAGCCTGTTTCATCTGTTAAAGCACTGGCCAAGTTAGCACTACTTGGAGTGGCTAAAAATGTAGCTATTCCTGTAGCCAAACCACTAATACCTGTACTTACTGGAAGTCCTGTACAGTTTGTTAGCGTACCACTAGTTGGTGTGCCTAACGCAGGAGTGACCAATGTTGGGCTTGTGGCAAATACTAAAGCACCACTCCCAGTTTCGTCGCTGATAACTCCAGCCAGTTCAGTACTGGTTGTAGCCGCAAAAGCACTTAATTTATTATTAGTTAAGGCTACTGTTCCTGTTGCTGCCGGTAAAGTAATCGTTCCTGATGCGGCAGCAGTTGCTACTACTGTAGTCGTTCCGCTTGTTGACCCTTGAAAAATAGCATTGGGTGTAATAAACCCGTTTTTTAGTTTAAATTCATTCGCCATACCGTTTCCCTTTCCACGGGCAGTTTATTAAACTGCAATTAATTTTCTTGTAATTTTAAGAGTAGCCGCTGTGCTTGATGTCATTGTAACCCTTAATCTGACGCTCCCAGTATTTATATCCGTTGTAAACAAACCTAAAACCCCATTCATTTCTAACACAGCATACTCAGTTAACTTTGTATTTGTTCCGTCATGCAGTACCATCATTTCACTGCTTTGGTAGTCGGATCCTTGAGTGATTTGTATGATATATTTGGCAGTACGATAAGCTGCCGCTGCCCAGAAATCCACAGTAGTTAATGTTGTACTACTAATATTATAGATAATAACGTCTTCAATAGTAATAGTAGAAGCACTTATTTGTTGAGTGATGGTTCCATTAATAACTGTACTACCTAGAGTTTTATTAGTTAAAGTTTCTACGCCATCTAAAGTTACTAGTGTTCCACTAGTTGGTACAGTTACAACAGTATTACCAGTTAGTGTTAAGGTTAAGTTTCTAGGAGTATTAGGAACATTGCTTTCTGTATAAAGCCTGCCTACTGTTGATATTTCGCCACCAATGGCAATAGCATAATTGTTTGCTGTACCAGTACCCCCTTTAGCTGGTGGTACAGGACTGCTTAAATTTACTGGATCTCTATAATAGCTTGCTACCTCTCCATTTAATTTTAATGCATCAATGACCCCGTCTTTAATGTATACTGCTCCAAGCCCATCAAGGCTAACATTAAACTGACTCTTTAAGAACTTGGCAACTCCAGGGTTGGTATATAGAGCATCTCCTCTATTACCTTCTACACGTTCGACGTCAATGGACACATCTGCATAATATCCTGAACTATCTCCGCTGCCATTTATGGTAATAGGACTGTCGCCTATCTCATTAATAGTTTGTACTACTGGAACCCAACTACTATCACCTCTTAAAAAGGTTTCAGTATTGGCTACTCCATTCACTGCCAAACGTGAACTGGTTATAACTCCACTTATAATATTGCTAGCATCAATATTGTTTATACTTAAACTGTTCCAATTTGTCTTAGTTTTACTGCTACTATTAATTGTGCCAATGAGTGTTACATCTTGAAGGGTAAAACTGCAACTACCAGACCCTGTTGTAGTAAAATTAACAGGATTTGAAGCTAATCCGTTAATACTAACTAAAGCTTCTGATCTATAATCATGCAGAGTAAAAGAATTAGTAGTAACACTACCAACAAACTTAAATGTATTTGTAGCTAATGTTTCTCCAGAAGCAGGCGATGGCAAGCTTGCACCTGCAATTTTTACAGCATCACCAGTTGTAAATCCATGAGCAGCCACATAAAAGCTATCATCACTTGGATTAGCAGCCTTAATTGTCAATGTATGTGTTCCTGTTGAACTAGCTGTAAATGTTGATTGTGTAGCTGTATTATAATTCTCATATAATTCAATTGTATTAGAATCAATGACCTTAACATAATAAACATCAGCATTTATGAGGCCACCAATAGCTGTATTAACTCCACAACTGTAAGACACTGGATCACCTGTAGATAATCCATGACTACTAATTGTTATTCTTGATGTACCATAATTTACATCAGAGGCTGCATCAAACGTTTTTGCTATTGTACTAGTCAGTGTTATTGTTTTAACAGTAGCATTATCATCAGCAATGTAGTCATTACCGTTCAAAGTAGCATTGAATAAGGCAGACCCTGTAGTCAAATCAATGTAAAGCCTTTTTTCTATAGTATTAACACTTATAGCAAATGCACTCCCTCCTGTTCTGCCGCCAATATCAGCATCAGCAGCTGACAATACATCGTTAACAGCATAACCACTACCACCTCTACGTAAGTCCACACTACTAACTTTACCTGCACTTACTATAATGTCAGCTTTAGCACCAGTTCCTGATCCACCAGTTAACGAAACATTTTTATAAATTCCAGGATTAGTATACCCTGACCCGAGTGGAAGACCAGTTCCATCAAGACTTGCTGCTATTCCTGAACGATACTCTGTTATAGTTCCTGTACTTCCTGTATTAACACTGGTAACAGTGTTTCCTACAGTAAAGCTATAAGACTCAGAAGCATCTAAAGATAAGAATTGACTGCTTATTGCCTGTTTTAAGAAATAATTTGTTGAAACTGTGATTGGGCTACTGGCCTCAGTAACAGTATAATATGTAGTAGGACTTACTGTTACATTGACAATTTGCCCTGCATCGGTACTATCAATTTGTGTGTAGTTAGATTTATAAAATTGCTTTGGAAAAGTAGCACCTTGATCAGGTCCGCTGGCAACAACAATAGTAGTAGCACTAACAAAATTATCTTTTAATATACCATAAGCACCGCTACCTGCCTGATAAATTACATCACCGTCTGAGCCTGTAAATGGAGTGGCTAATGTTAAAGTTTGCTGTGAATATTCTTCTGTAGCCAAGTCGCCTGCACTTAAATCAACAGCAGGAATATCATTATAAGCTACCAATCTACCATTGTATCCTTCTGCTACAATACTTTGAAATGCATTGGTTAGTGGTAAAAGATCTCCATTAATCTGCCCACCAGCGTTTAATTGGACCAATGCCCCTGGAACAGAGTTAGTACTAACTGTTTTATCTAAAAATACACCAAGTCTATTAGTCATAAAGTCTCTAATAGCTTTTTGTGTGCTTAATCTGCTATGGCTGGCACCACCAGTTTCATTATCACCCAAATCTGTATCATCACTAATTGCTTCAATAGTGATATCACTTAAACTTAATTTAAGAACATTGAGTTCACTTACAGTAACTTGATTCTTAAAAGTAATATTACCTGTTCTATTAAAGGCTGTAATAAAGTCACCAACTTTAAAGTCACCTAATTCATTAGTACCCGAACTGTAAACACGCCCTGGCAAATCACTGACCTGTTCAAATGCAACATCACCTTGTCCACCGTTTTGTGGCAATGCGTTATAGTCTGTTCCGCTACCGGCGAATTCCCAGGTATGTCCTGAACTATTAACAATACTTGGCCTGTGTAGATAAGCATTAAGCTCTAACATTCCAGTTGGGTTAGTAAACTCTCCTCCAGTTTTGGTTGATTTTACTGTGAATTTAGTAGTCCATAAGTTAGTTATACTGTAAACACTACCTGCACTAACAGTAATATTTGTTACTGGTGTGGCACTATGATCTGCTAAAACTACACTACTTGAAATATCATTGAACTGATTTCTTACACTGCTGCCACCGATTGTAACTTTCTCTATACTTAATACTAATGTACGACTTACAGCATCCCAGTATTGAACGATACCTTTAACTGGACTTCCGGAAGATGTTGCATCAATGGCTCTTCCTCTTACAAAGCTGTACGTTCCTGCTGTTAGGGTAATCTTCTGATAAACATTGTGACTATCTAAAATATCATCAATATACAATTCTTCAATATTAGTTAAAAACTTATGAGTTCCAGATCCAGCTGTAGTCAACACCACAGGCTTTCTGAAGCTTTCATCAAAAAACAACCTTATAGATGTACTGGTAACCACCTGTACATAATAAGTTTGACCATCATCTAATCCGAAAATATCAGTATTGCCATTATTTTCATACTCAACACTGTCACCAGTCGCCAAACCATGACTAGATATTGTTGTAATAACTGAACCATTAACATTGCCTAACGAGCTTAATCCAGTTGCAGCATTAAATGAAATTTCTGTAGGGGCATCTTTAAAGCTTCCAGTTATATCGGCTGTATTAGAATGTGTGGCATAAAATGTTCTTGATGAAACAGTTTGAGAAACACTAACAGTATATGTTCCAGTACTTCCTGAACCGGTTCCTAATGCTGTAATATAAGTGCCGGGAGCAACTAAGTCAGACATAATAATACTGCCTACAGCCAAAGACCCCGAACTTACTGCTGTTACTGTCATCGTTGTTCCAGATATACTACCAGAAAATTGACAGGTATTATCTCGTACCCTTATAACATAATGGTTAACTGCTTCGTGTCCAGTTCCAATAACTGTTAAAGTTTGTTGTGCATTATTTCCATAGGATCCTGTTTCAGCAAATATACCTCTATCAAATGTAAAGGCATTTGGACTATATCCACTTGCTCTTAAAGAATAAATGCCAAAGTTTGTAGCACTGTTAGTAATACTTAAATATCCACCGCTTTGGCAATAACTTCCATTTAACATAAAAATTTGGAAGCAGCTAACTATCTGTGCATAGGCATCATTTATCAGTCTCCAGCCAGTACCACCAAATGATAACATGGTGAAAGCATTAGCTACCATAGATTTACCTTGCTCAGGAATACTACCTATAGCAGGGAACTCTTGCTCTTCAGGAACCCCTGGAGTAACGTTTGGAACATAAACCTTACTACCATCAACTAATGCTCCATTACCACCTAAGAAGCTAATAATGGATACGTTTTGAATATAAGGACTTTGTGTAATAATCGGTTTAGCAATAGGCAACTTAGCATAACTATAACGATCTACTGTATCATCCTCAACATCATCAAAAGATACAGCGTAGTCCCAGGTTGCTGTAGGAACATTAGCAACTGTTTTATCCCTAAAAGTAAATTCACCAAAGTAACAACCATTGCGAACCCTTAGCATATCTTGGCCTGGGTTAGCCGGACGCATAATAACACTACGCAGACTATCGCCTGTTACTGTTACATTATCTGGAATAACTAAAGGGTTATCTTCTTCATAATCTCCTGCTGCTACTGTAACATTTATTTTAACATTATTAGTTCTATAATTACTTGCAGTGGCAATTACCTTGTATTTGATTAAATTGGCATTAGCTGGATCAATTAATAACAACCTAGTAGCATTTTGTGCTTCGGTAGCTGTGGGTAATGTTGGAGTTGGAATACTACTAACACCGGTATTAAGCCCATTAACAATAATATCAAATAAATTACCAATAGTAGTTGCTTCTGAATTAGTTCCTGCTGTTCCAGTTACACGTGGTTCAGCACTATAAGTTGTAGTAGGTGCTAAGTTTTTTGCTACTTGTTGAGCTAGGTATTTGGCATAGGTGTAAGCTGCTGCTGACTCTTCAGCTTCGCCTGGATTAACTAGTGCTCCAACTCCGTAAGCATAATATTTTTTAGCAGAATCTACTGTTTGACTATTACCGCCATAGATTAAATCATAAGCTACACTTCTCACTACAAATTCAACATCTCGCTCGCATTTGGCTACATCATAAGTAAAGCCGCTGGTAAATGGGGCAATATTGCCTGCTACCTGTGCTGCTATCCATCCAGTTACTTCTTCTCTAATAAAGGCTACATTTGATAATAATAATGACTTTGCATTTTGAACATTAGCTGTGCTTCCAGTAGGGTTAGGCATAGTTAATGTAGATTGAATGTTATAATACCCTACACCATTGTCAAAAATATTAATAATTTCATCAAAACGAGCATTTAAGAAAGTTTCATTAGCTCCAGAGACTCCATTAAGATTTTGCACTAATGTCTTTAACTGATTTAAAGCAGCCAGAGTAACTGTCTTTTGAGTAGTTGTTACTGCACTAGCTGTAGCATTGTAATAGGTTAAACCTGCTTTAAGGCTTTGCCAGTTACCGCCGTAGGTTAAATCATAGCCAACTGCTGCTAATATTAACCCTATATCACGCTTACAGGTATCTTCATTGTAAACAAATGTTTGATCATACACTAGTCCAGAGGCTATTTGTAAAGCTTTCTTAACTGTTTGTACTGGAGCAGTAATACCATCATTAGTATCATCACCTTTGTCAGCACTGACATATACTCTATTTCCACCAAAGGTGTCAACATCCTCAAAAGTAAAACCTCCTTGGCCATCACTGACTAATGTTTGACCTACTGCTGCGGCTACACTTGGAAAAGTAAATGTATAATTGCTGGTTAAACTAGATGGTGCCTTAAGCTCAATATAATTGGATCCGTTGGCCACATCCTCTTTTAGCTTAATAGATTCATTAATTAAAACGTCTTTGCTAAAAGTAACTCCTGATACTGTAGCAGTGCTAACTAAATCGCCATCAACTGTTGTAGCAACTTCACCATTACTTCCTGTATCAGTTACAGTAACGTCTGTATTACCTTTAAAAATTGTACTAGTAATGTCTAGTACGCTGTTATTATCTTTTTTAAGATATATTTTACCATCAGCAGTATTAAGAGCTATCTCACCTGCTTCAAGTTGTCCTGCGGTAGGTATATTTCCAGATACACTACTGCGTTTATGTTTAATCTTTGTTGCCATTGTGTTATTCCTATAAAGGGTGGGTCAAGACTTTCGTCGCCCTAGGGTCAAGCCGAAGCGCCCTTAATAACTACCGCCGTCAATCACATCTGTCCAAAGTGGTACATTGCTGCCATCGGTTGTCAAAATTCCATAACTTGTTGTTGCGTTACTTCCAGGATTACTTGCCGCAGTAACTAATAGTGGGTCAGTGCTATTTCCATAAACAATGCCATTTACTGTAAAAGTAGTAACTCCTGTTCCACCGTAATTAACTTCTAATTGAGGGCTTAAAATTATTCTTCCGGTACCATTAGCTGTTAACAATAAATTATCGTTAGTAGCTACAGCTCTTATCTCATTACTATCAATTGCTATCTGGCCGTTAACTACCAATGCGCCAGTTCCCGAAGTATAAAGTTCTAAATTACTATTACTAACAGTAGTTTCTATTCTGTTTCCAACTATCTGTATATCATCTGTTCTTAAAGGTCCGCCGTTAATGTCACCAGTTAAATTTAAAGAACCCCAAATTGTTACATCATTTTGGGCCACTATTGGTCCTTGAAAGGTTGAATTTTCAGTGACTAATAAGGTTCTTGTTTGCGTTAGATTGTTACCTGTTAAATTGCCTCTAACTGTCAAATCATTTTGTACAATAAGACTATCATTTACATAAACTGATCCAGAACCATTAGCTCTAATTTCTAAATTAGCATTACTGTCAGTCATTTGAATCACGTTGGTATCAATCATAATACCATCGATTTGAATTCCTCGCACACTTATCACTGAGTTTTCGTCACCAAAGTCATTTAAAATGGTTATGGTATCTGTTCCAGATGCTAGACTAATGCCAGGACCTGCGATCAATGTCAAAGTATCGGTGACAGAATTTGCTGTTAAAGTAGCAAAACTAGATGAGAATTGATCTTGTTTTAAACTAATATTTCTATAGGTATCAGCAAGAGCTACAGGCTGTAGAGGCATAAAACGTCCTTATTTTTATGTATTTATTTTGCTCATAAATATTTATTACAGGGGGTAAAATGGATATTTGGGCCATCGGAAACGGCGAAAGTAGACGAAATTTTAATCTAAATCAAATAAAAGGTTATACAATAGGCTGTAACGCTATACATAGAAACTATATCTGTGATGTATTTGTAGCAGTTGATCGTAAGATGGTTCGTGAAATTATGGAAAACCCTGTTTGTAGTAAAAAAGTTGTTTACACTAGACCAGAATGGTACAAAGAATTTGATTCAAAACAGGTAATTTGCTTGCCTGAAATACCCTATAAAGGCGAGCATAAGCAGGATATAGGGTTTCATTGGAACTCTGGTCCCTATGCTGTATTACTCGCCTGCTTGAGAAAACCCAAGGAAATAAACTTATTAGGATTTGACCTCTATGGAGTCAACGGATTACAAAATAATCTCTATAAAGATACAGAAAATTACGCTCCTAGTGACCAAAAAGAAGTCAGGCCTACTTTTTGGATATATCAATTAGGAAAATTATTTGAGCTTTTTCCCGATATTGAATTTTGCCAACATCAAAACACAAATTGGCAAACTCCACCTGAATGGATTAAATTTAATAACTTGACAATTAAATACTTTCCTGTATAATACAGTAAGAGGTCTTAGACGCTCATCCCTCTTTAAAAATTCTGCGTGTCATCAAACTTACTCAAGGAGGCAAGAGATGGCAAAATATCTCAGTACAAAAACATATAGACAAATTGGTCCCGTAGCATATCGTCAGTGGAGAGCTGACAGTCATTGTAACC
>Ga0129333_10005117_pt1 | contig 12284 bp, 18 predicted proteins | sample CPB6_08_DNA_FD_94474 | JGI IMG/M metagenome (GOLD analysis project Ga0129333, IMG submission 94474) | Freshwater to marine salinity gradient microbial communities from Chesapeake Bay, USA - CPBay_Sum_0.6_0.8_DNA | ecosystem: Environmental > Aquatic > Marine > Coastal | place: USA: Chesapeake... | reverse complement strand
TGGGGTAAAAGCTATTACCCAACTGGTCAAAGTATTCTTGATCAATTTGGTAATCCTGTGAGATAGATTAAGAGAGCGGAGAAATCTGCTCTTTTAATTTTTTAGATAGGGCTGGATAAAACGAAAAAGGGTGCCAAAAAAGCACCCTTTTTTTAGTTTTAGACGGTCCTATATTATTTTAAAGGTGTAATTTCCTCAATCTTGTCGCTTAGGTTTTTAGCCCATTTTTCAGCTAGTTTTTTAGGTGCTGTTTTATGAAACTCAGAGTCTTTCTTAGTAACTGTTACTAATACTTTATCATTCAAAACAACACACCAGCATTTATTCACTAATTTCACTTTAACATCTTTAGCTTTAGTTGTTGGGGTAATTGAGTCTGCGAATCTATCGTACAAAGTTCCCACTCTGTCTACTGAGGATTCGCTTGTCACTGTAAAGAATTTATAGCCAGAAAGTTTAAAACTATCAAACTTTACAACACTACCAAAAACTAATGTATTCATTGCAAAAACCAATGGGATGAGAATTTTCATTTTTTTAACCTCATTTTTAAATTAGAATTTATCTTCCTCTACCACCAAACCCACGAAATCCAGGTCTACCGAAAGGCTCACTCTGATCATCACTTCCTCCACCAAAGAAGCCACCACTATCAGATTTACTAGAATCAACATTCCATACTCCTTCACTTGAAGAAGAACTAGCACCAGAAGTTGATGTAGGGTTTGAACTATTCACTATTTCTTCAATTGTAACAAATGTATTACCAAAATATATAGTATCGCCTGGCTTAAGAGGGTAAATCTTTGCTTCCATGGATCTTTGGTTGAAAAAAGTATTTTTAATTTGCGTTGCTAATACTGACCACCTAAAATTATTTTTCTCATCTTTGAAAAAATATAAATGAGTAGCAGCAGCATTATTATCTTCAACATCTAAGCCACCTGAAGTTTTTGAACCAACTTCAGTATTATTGATTAATTTAACTTTACGTGAAGATTTATCATTAGTTTTAATATTTATTACTAAATCTGTATTTTCATACGAAGTGGTTGTTTCATCAGATGCGGAAACGTCAAATGGGTTTGCTTCTTCTTCGGTAGTCGATGTTGTTGTTGAAGTGGGTACTGCCGAAGTAGGAGATGTAACTGTAGCAGATTCTCCCAATCTATCAAGAACTTTATTCATCAAAAATTGATAAAATTGATTAACCTGAGGGTCGCCTGTATCAATCAAACTAAAAATGCCAGTGGATCTCTCGTATGATAAAGCAACACCTGCTTCGCGACCAAGCTTGTTAGTTAAATAATTTTTAGCATTATCAAATATAGAATATATTTTCGCTACTAAATCTGGATCATACTTTCTTGATTCTAATATAGCATTTAATTTATCATTTAGCATGCCCAAAGCTGTAGCTTCTGGATCCATATCTTTAGCTTCTTCTGCAAATTTGAAATTCTTATCTCTAAATGCTGCAATGATTAAATTGTCAAAATCGTTCATAATTAGTCCATTTACATTATAATATTACAAATTATAATGTATTTGCCCTTAATTACTTTCCTCTGCTTCCGCTTCTTCTGACTTGAGGTTTAAAATTATTGCTACTTTGAGGTTTAGCTTTGTATTCGCTAAGTGGCTTGTCTTCTTTTGAAAAACCTGTATTGAATTTTTGCAATAATTTTTCTTGTTCAGGCGATAATAAAGATTTTCTTTTTTCCATAAGTTCCTCTTTGAAATATGTTGATTGTTTTTTCTTATATAAAAAGACACCCTCCTTCAAGGAGGGTGAATATTAGATGAAATAAATGTAATCTACAATCTTTTGCATTTTTGCATCAGGAGATATATTTTGTTTAGAAAGCTGTAGGTCATTAATAATTTTGCCAACATTATATTTAACATCTTTGAAATAAACATCTCTTGGATGAAAAATACAAGGACCAAGCAAAGATTTTTGAGTTACATAATTAGGGTATTTGAGATTTTTTGAATATTGTTCCAAGAATTTGTAATCAATTTTTACATTGCAACTTTTTGAAAATTGACAAATGTCTGCTTCAGTGAATACCATTCGATTTAAGAAACAATTACTCACAAATAATTCACATAATTTACTGAAGTTCATAGTTTTCCTCAAAGCTATTATACCCTAGTTTGTATAAGTTTACCATGAGAAAAAATGCATGCATGTTGGAAAATCCAATTTCTGCGAATCAAATGTATGCACCAATTGCTCGTGGGAAAATGGTGAAATCCAAAAAATATAATCTTTGGATTGAAAAAAATATGCCTTTGGTTAAAGAACAAATGGCAGTGGTTGAAAAATTTCCTATTAACCTTGAAATAATGATTTTAGCAAATCATTTATGGCGAATGAAACATGATTCAGACAATCTTGTCAAACCTTTAATTGATTTACTAGTGAAATCTGAAATCATTCCTGATGACACATCAAGATACATAGAAAATATTAGTGTTCGATATCTTTATATGTCTGGACCACCCACTGTAAGAATATCTTATGATTTTGTAGAATAAATATTTATCATGAAAAATCTTTTACAACTTCTTAAATTAGCACAATTAATGGATCAAAAAGGCAAATTTGCAAAATCAGATAAGATTTACAAAATTGTAAAGGCTGATATTGATGATACCAACGATATGAATGACAGCGATCCTTTAGGTATTGGAGATATTGTACCAACTCCTAAACCCAAGAAATTAGAAGACTTTTTAAATCCTGAAGTTCAATTTGAAGATTTCGATCCAATTAAAGAACATTTGAAGCAAAAAGGTTTCAATGTCAGTGTTAAAGACACTGATATGTTGTCTGAAATATATGAATTTTCAAATGACATAGCAGATCATTTAAGATCTGATATGGCTTTATCTTTAGTGGTACAACTAGAGAAATTAGCGTTGGATGGAAAACTTCCAATGCAATATTTAGATGTTGATCTTAATGATGCAGAGCTTACAATTAATTATTTTATTGAAGCATCAACTAAATATCCAAACGCTATGCATGAAGATTTGAAAAAACGTGGATACACACCCACTAGTATAGCACAGCTGATATCCAATCAAGAAGATATGCCTGGGCTTTTAGAAGATTGGTTAAAAGCTAATATTGATGACATAGCTGAAGCAGCATCTGAATTTTTGAATGTCGAAATTCCACCTTACGAATTGATGCAAAGAGCTAATGAAGTTAATTTAAATATTCATAATATTTCAGGATCATTAGATAAAATCTTTGCTGAAATATATTTTGAAAACAAAGCTAATTAAATAATTTTTTAACAGCTCTTTCAATATATTGTTTATGATTCCAAGCTAATTCAGGAAGATCATCTACATCACACCATTCGGCTTTTTCTGCATCACTGCCTGAATGTGCTGGATGTGATTTTTTAACTTTAGTGCAGAAGAAATGATGATGTTTGCCTTTTTCACTTATGAATTGATCTATCATCATTAAGTCATTTACATCTAGATCAACATCAGTTTCTTCTTTTACTTCTCTGACAGCGCCTTCTTTAATAGTTTCGCCTTTTTCAACATGTCCACCAGGCAATGCCCATTCATGTTTCTTGGGCGATGATCCACGCTTTTCAATAAGGGCATATATTTTGTTGTCTTTTTTCTTCAATACAACTACAGTGGCAAGTAAATCTTCTTTTTCAATTAGTTTATCTAAATCTGTTTTTTTGCTACTAAATCTTGGATTGATAGGTGTACCATTTTCTCTTAATTCAAAATGTAAATGGCTTCCAGTTGCTCTTCCTGTAGCACCCATTGCTCCAACTATTTGTCCTTTTTGAACAACATCACCAACATTTACACTAATACTATCAAGGTGTGCATAATATGTTTCAAAACCATTTCCATGATCTATCTTAACAAGATTACCAAAACTACTTAATGGTCCCGCATGAGAAACTGTACCAGCCTCTGAAGCGCTTACTGGATCTCCTGTTTCGCCATCAAAATCAATGCCTTTATGATCAGTTGAAGCTCCAGGCATCGGTGCTCTTCTAGGACCAAAATTTGATGTTATTTCGCCAGAAGTTGGTTTTGAAAATGATAAATTTTCAATTACTGTAGGCTTTTCATCTTCTATTTCTTGTTTTATTCCACTTACTGGTTCAGGCAAATTATAAATTTCTGCTACTTCATCGTAAACAGTTTCTATTTCATTAGCTGGATAAATTTGTTCTTTTGATAATTGGTTTTTATAACTTCGGAAAGCATTTGAAATTTCTTGAAGATCTGAAGTTTTTTCTTTTATGGAAAAAATGAACCCTTCCAATGCTGCTCTTAAACTTGCAGGTTCATTAGTTTTGTCAATGTTAAAAATTTCTGATTCAAATTTTGCGATTCTATACCACATTGTTTATTCTCTTATATCTATTGGGAAATATTTTTCCGAATTTTATATCATCTAAAACTTGTTGGATATTTTCATTAGTGATAAGGGGTCTCGCATTTTCAGTAATATAATAAATATCTACAGAATATATATCAAGATCTTTACCCCAGAACATGAATATGTCTTCGATATGCTCTTTTAAGGAAGTGCATTTACTATTATAACAATAGATTTTTGAGTTTCTACCAGAAATTTTGTACCACATATATCAAATATTCTGCATAAAAAGAAAAAACCCCCTTTTCAGGGGGTTGATGCAACCAGCAGGACTCGAACCTGCGACCAATTGCTTAGAAGGCAATTGCTCTATCCGCTGAGCTATGGTTGCTCGTTTGCAAGTATTACTTACAAACTAATTATACCGCAAATCATTACGATGTCAAACATTTGGTATAAGATTTTTATGAAAATTGAAGAAATCTGCAATAGTTCACAAAAAACTCCAATACCATTAAAAACAATAATTAACTTGAAACAATTTGGTATTCCGTTGTTTCCAATTGAATACAATATAGGTGTTGATTGGGATCAATTACAATCTTCGTTATCGAATCTTGAAGGATTCTTTTATGAAACAAATTTCAATCATTTTTATATGATTTCATTCAATAAAAAAAATATAATTTTAGTTTGCTACGACATGGTTCAACATGGCTGTAATGTATTTTGTACTGATGAAGAACTTTACAAAACTTATTTAAGAACAGCATTTGAAAATGCTTCTTTGACATGTTTGTATGATTCTAAGAGTGATGAATATCTTTTACCCTATGACCCATATTATGAAGATCAATGGTAAATTAATCTTCAACTAATTTTTCAGTTTTTCTTACTAATGTTTTGAGAATTTTCTTCATATAATACATTTGCACAAAAACTGGGATAAACATAAAGAAAAGTAATCCAAGATAAGAATATAAGTAGATGTTCATAAATTATTTATAAAGAAATTGAAAATTTACATATTTCTGGTTTTTAAATTTTGTAAAATTTGCCACACTTGGAAAACTGTATGAATATTCATCAATCCAAATCCATGTAGTGCATAATAATCAAAGTCAAAATCTTCGGGTAATTCCCAGGGGACTTGCGAACCTTTTTTAATGAAACCTAAGCCAAAGTCTGTGTCACATGTGAACATAGTGAGGTCTGGTCTCTGTCTATAATGCGCAAATGCTTTCCAGACATCGCCTGTCCAATTCCATTGAGTTCTTTCTTTTGTCTGTTGTTCATAAGACGTTGGAAGACAATCATGCATCATAATTGTCCCCATTGGATTTAAAAATTCCAGAGCATTTTCAATATCAATTATCACTTGATCACTTACATGAAGACCATCTATGAATATCAAATCAAATGTTTCAGTATTTTTTTTGAAGAATTCATCTGAAGTACAATTGTGAGTTAACTTAGAATATTTTTTCTCTGGATCAACGCAAACTTTATATTTACAATTTATTTTTTCGAAATTGTATCCTGCTGCTGCACCAATTTCAAGATAAGATTTATAACCATAGAGTTTGATTAAATAATTCAACATATCGAATCGATAATATTGATCTGTTTCAAAATCATGTTGAGTATGCATAAAAAAATTATACAGATTCTAATTTGGCAGAAGAATATAAAAGCCTCCGACAAGAATCGAACTTGCAACAAATGGTTTACAAAACCATTGCTCTACCTTTGAGCTACAGAGGCAAAAATTTTCCGGTAGAGATTCGAACTCCAATTAAAGGCACCAAAAACCTCTGTCCTACCATTGAACGACCGGAAATTGTTTATAGGGCGTAGGGGGATCGAACCCCTGGTCTCCTCCGTGAAAGGGAGGCATCTTAACCACTCGACTAACGCCCCGTAATTTATGAAGGTTTAAATCTATCTACAAGTTTCCCGCATACATTACATTTTACTTTTTGAATACGAGTTTTGTCAACAGTGACAACTTGTAAAACTAGATATTTACCTTCACAACCAGGTGTTGATTCACAAGGCTTGTCTAACAGTGAGGTATATACACCTTTTGCCATTTTTTTATTTCCTTATTTACAAATGTAAACTAAACTCCTTGAACTGGATTCGAACCAGTGACCGTTCGGTTAACAGCCGAATGCTCTACCGCTGAGCTATCAAGGATCGTGCGGGAGGAGGACTTGAACCTCCGACCTGTAATTTATGAGACTACCGAGCTACCATCTGCTCCATCCCGCGTCACACCTATATTATACCAAAAAATTAATCACATGCAACCTTCAAAATGATAATTGTTGATACGACGGTAACTATACCGAAAATTAAATTTACAAGTTTAGTTTGATTTTTCATTTTTACTATCAGAATATCTATCAAATCTATTGGATAGAATCATAAACGTTGGTGCCCAGAGTCCTACAAAAATGCCGAATCTTTCACCATGTGCTTGAGCTTCTAATGACTTACCACCAGTCAAGTACCAGATAGCGATTGATCCTGCAATTGATGCAAAACCAAGAACTAGGCACAAAAGGCTTAATTGTTTAAATTGATTTGAATTCATATTGTGATTATACCTCAAAAATATGAAAACAAATTTGATTCTTAATTGATTTTGAATTTTATAAGACTATCTATCACTTGCCAAATATGCGCGTCTTTCTCTTCTTTATCTTTTTCATTTTTTAAAAAAGAAAAAAGCATTAAGGAAATTAATTGTGTATTCATCTGCTCATCATCCTTTCTATAGCCCATTCTTTTTTTGTCTTAGGTTGGTAATACCCTTTTTTAGAAAAATCTGCCATCATGTGAATAGCAGCAGTACACACTTGTTGCTGGTTTTGATATTTTCTTTCAATTTCTTTTTGGTCAACTTGTTCTGTAGGCTTTAGTGAATATCCAATGCTACCACTGATGACCATTAGTACGAAATAAATAAATATTTTTTCAAAATTAACTTTCATAATTACCTCCATAAATAAAAAAGCCCTATCCATAAAGAATAGGGCTTCAGTGCTCTAACTATATATACAATATATATTTAAGTTTTTGTATTAAGAATTGTTAAGACTATCCTTTTGAGAAGAATCTTGATTAGGCTTAGTTTTTTCTTTAAACAGTCCAGGTTTAATTACATCTTTAAAAATTTCATCTACCGTTTCTTTGATAGGTGCAAATTTTTCATCACCTCTGATTTTTCCTAAACCTTCTTTTGCTTTTTCTTGCAAGAATCCTAAAGACTCATCATCAATATCAACACCTTGTGATTGTAAGAATTCTTTGAACTTTGGTGAAGCAGTTTCAACAACAATATCTATCAAGCTATCGTCAGATCCACTCTTAACAAATTCAAGGAACAAATCACCAATCTGATCATTGTATTGAATGTCAAATTTTGACAAATTATTTTTGGCTAAAGTTTTGTAATATATATCATTAGCAATGTAGAATTTGGTAATTACTTGATCACTATTAGGTACATTTACTTGTACTGAACCATCATCATTAATTCCAGAAATCATTTCTGAAGCTTGTGCTCCTTCAGGAATAAATGTTTTCAATACTTTCATGCTTTCAGCAGAAGGAGTGATGAACCCAAACCTTACAGCCATATCTTTAATATTTTCAGTAACAACTCCCCAGATAGCTTTACCACTTTTTTGAAGTTCTAGGAAACCTTTTAACTGAGATTTTGGACTACCAGCAGTTCCTACTAATTTGAACATGCTATCTTCTGGATTCTCTTTATTATTTTGATATCTTGCTGTTACATAACCATTATCATCGCCATAGAATGACCAGCTTCTGGCTCTAGATTCAAAATGAGGTCTTGTCCAAGGTTGAACTACGTTTGGCTTTCTGCCTTCTTTTTGGGCTTTTGCAAGTTCAGTTTCATAAGCTTTAGTGTATGATTTTTCGAATAATTGCCAAGCTTTGTCTCTTTCTTCAGGAGTCATATCACGCCATCTTTTATATTGAGGTGGTGTTGAAACATTTGCATCGATTACATCAGCAGCAGCTGAATCGCCTTTAGCATCCAAATCGTCTGCAATTTTTAGAAGGTAAGCTATTCTGTTCATGGTTTTACATTTCAAAATTCTTGACAATCTTTCCTTTAAAAGGTATAAAAAACCTATGGATAGCTTACAGCCAAAGTCGTGGCATAAACCCATCTTAGACTGGAAAGACATTTTTGTCATTGAAAGTAATAAGATTGACCCCCAACCTGGATATTCTGGTGATAATAAAGATTGCCAAATGTTCAGAAATCATATGAATGCTTTGGATTTTTCTCTTTCTGTTGAATTTGAGCTTAAAGAAAGCACCCCTTTAGACATTCATAGATATTTAACAAAAAATATTCCATTTTTTGAGCAAGAAGGCATGAGTGGCAAATACAGAGATTGCCGAGTATGGGTAGGTGGTCAAGAGTGCCCTAAATACTACTTAATTCCTGATTTGATCAATCAATGGTTTACATGTACTAGGACTTGGATCGAAACTTCTCTTTCTTATGAAACATGTGTCAAAGCAGCCTGGGCTTCTCATAATATGTTTGAAGTGATTCATCCTTTTATCGATGGAAATGGTCGAACAGGAAGACTCTTATTCAATAAGGTAATATCTGAGATGGGTTACGACCCTGTCATTTTCTATTATGAAGATGTTGAAAGCTATTATGATTGCATTCAAAATTTCAGAGACTTGTATTGGAATGGAACAAGTTTTGATTTTAAATATTTAGACTTACCATGACAATCCAAGAAATTTATTCCAAACTCCCAGAATCAGCATATTGTTCATTAAATGATATGTTTACAGTTAGCAATTCTTGTGTTTATATTTTTCCGCTTTTGAAAAGATTAGACATAGATTGGGATGCTGTCGAAAAAAACTTATCATATAATGCCAAATATTTACAAATTAAAAATGATAGATTTTTTATATGTTGTAAAGAAGATCATCCATTCATTTTATTGCATCATAGTAAATTTTCTGATTCATATTATGTTTACTGTACAGATTTAGCTTTGTATGAAGATTTTTTCATGATTGATATATTCAAATTTGCAATTAGATGGAACAAATGTGAATTTCCAGCACAGCTAGACACTGATATCAAATTGTTTTAAGGAATTTAAAATGTTTCTTTTTAGTATCGCTTTAAAATATTTTAAATCTGGTTGCAAAATACAACATAAGCATTGGCATAAAGACTATTATATTTTTATTGAAAATGAAGAAATTATTGATTCATTGGGGAATCTATATTATCCAAATGTCACTGAGTATATTTCTGCAAATAAAACAATTTTAGATGCTGCTGGATTTGTTTGGGACATATATGATGACGATCTAGATCCATACCTGTAAGTAATAGTCACCATCAAAATAGAATAAAACAATAGCTCTCACTCTAAAAAAAACCTGGGGAGGTGGAATATGAAGAAAGCTATTGTTTTATTTGTGTTTTTATACACAATTGTTTCTTGTGTGTATGGTCAAAAACCACCACAAGTTAAGAATTTTTCTTCTCAAGTGGAATTGTGCTATTGCGTAGGTACACCATCTAATTATCATGTGAAATTAAGATGGGATTTGATACCTAAATGTACTCGCTACTTTGTTTATAGGGTTGGTCAAGGTGTGAAGCCTGACTATAACAAACCTTATGCTAAACTCACAAACAATGAAAATATTTTTATTGATAGAAATGTCAAATATCAACAAAAATGGGATTATTATGTTTGTGGTGTAGTTCCTAGTGGATATTTGCAATTATCAAATAAATCCACTGCAATTATTCCCCTTTTAGTTCTTAAGAATCCTGAAGCTCCCACAAACTTAAGAACTTTTGGTTTATGGAATAATGGCGCTTATGATCAGTTGGTTTGGGATTCTAGCCCTGAAGCTGTATCTTATAATATTTATAGATATAGCCAAAAAATTGGTTCTTCAAATACTAATTCATTTACAGTCAGTCAACTTGTATTTGGAGAAGGCTGGACATACACAGTTACAGCAGTTGATAAAAATGGATTAGAATCTTTTCCATCTGCTTTAAGTTTAGCCAGAGGAGAATTTGCTCCTAACTACAATTTCGGATGGACAACTAGACCTCCGTCAACTCCTGGTAAATATGTTACCGTAGCTGAATGGAACAATGGAAAGCCAAGAAACTTTATCAAATGGCAAGATCAACAAGTAAATGGTCAAGATGCTCCTGGCGCATATAACATTTATAGAGATGGAAAATTAGTTGCAGCTAATTTATGGTCTCAATATTATATAGACAAAGATGTAATATCTGGTAAAACTTATAGATATGTTGTTGCTTCTGTGAATAGAAATAAATTCACAACACAAGAAACCTATGGTCCAGCAGCAGATATCACAACTAGATTTGGTCCTCCTGAACCTATTTCAACTCCTGTTAATATAACTGGGTTTATTCCTAATGATGACAGTGTAGTTGTTAAGTTTGACTTAATACCTGGTGCTGTTGACTATAGAGTTTATGTAGAAAACAATCCAAACACAGTTAAATATTCTTCTGGCTACAATATGGTTGAAATGAATGGTTTAGTAAGTAATCAATCATATAATCTTATTGTTGAAGCATTAGATAAGTTTGGACCATATCAACAAATCGATGGTGTTGTTGGACCTGGCGCAAGTGGTCCAAGTGGTGAAGTTCATGCTGGAATCAATGGACATGGTGATCCATCTAACAATCCAATAGTTCTAACAAAATCAGCACCATATAAAGTAACCACAATACAAAAAACTTTAACTGGTGAACAAGTATTCTTTGATAATTTTAGAGACTTTCAACCAATTGTTCAAATGCCACAAAAGATGGATGTAATTGAACAAAGATTTGGAAGAAATTGGCAATATTGGAATAAAAGTGATGTCATTTTAAGATGGTACGAAAATGATAAATGGTCGTTCTTCTTGGATGATCTTGACACATCTGCTTCAACTGTATTCTTAATGGGTTCTCACTTTATGGATACTATTTATGATGGTGGAACTTTGGGTCAATCATCTACACCTTCTCACGTTAGTAATGGTGTAATGTTGATGAGTCCTAAGAAAACTGCAAATATATCTGGAGACAAAGTACTTCACTTAACATTTGAAGTTGACCCTCATTTTAGTGGTAGAAGATGGTGTGATATTCTTTTACTACCTGCTGGAGAAGTAGTGTACTCTGGTAAAGCTGCAGATAAAATTGCACAAAATACTTTATCTGGTAAATTATTCAGATGGGCTATTGGTGCTGGTAGTCACTCTATGAATGTTGACACTGGTTATAATTCTGATGGTTCAAGAAAATCTTACAATATTCCAGTAAAATATTGGGGCAGAGATAGTGCGCCTTGGAACATACCATCTCCTTATAGAAAAGTAAATGATCTTACTGAATATAAAGTTGGAACATTTAAGGTAAATTCTATAACTGAAACATCTAGCGAACTTGATATTAAATGGACTGCTAATTTTAATGACAATGGTAAATTTCCAGCTTTCACTATGAATACTGGAGCTAGACCAAAATCTGGGTGGATAAGATTTTCTGACTTTGGTGGTGCAGATGAATATGTACTTACCTCTGACACATTGAAAGTTTTAGATAATGTTAATTTTGATCCAAATTATTGGTGGATTAATCAAGATTCAAAAGATAAACTTACAAAGTTAATGGATGCTTATTGTACTACTCGTTCTGGTGCAATAATCTATAAGGCTACAAAAAATCCAATTACAGGTTTGTTTGAGGGTGATATTTTCTTTAGACCTAGTGCTGAAAGACAAAAAGAGCCATTGAATAGAACTTGGCAAGGATTGGATAGAAGAGCACAAT
>Ga0129333_10005115_pt1 | contig 12287 bp, 7 predicted proteins | sample CPB6_08_DNA_FD_94474 | JGI IMG/M metagenome (GOLD analysis project Ga0129333, IMG submission 94474) | Freshwater to marine salinity gradient microbial communities from Chesapeake Bay, USA - CPBay_Sum_0.6_0.8_DNA | ecosystem: Environmental > Aquatic > Marine > Coastal | place: USA: Chesapeake Bay... | reverse complement strand
GTCTTTTACGAAGACGTTATTTACGCAATAACTACAATTAGGATCGTACTTGTGATCTTCTAGTTTTTTAAGTTTATCAATTTTATTTTTGACTACAACTTTCAACTTTTCCAATTCAGAAGACTTCTTAGCCTCTTCATCTTTACAAGATCTATATTGTTCATATTCAACTTCAATATTTTCACAAGATTTCAAAGATGCAGATAGTTGACTCAGTTGAGTATCAATCTCAATAATCTTATTCTTTTTATCACTAATATCAGTTTGAATAGAATCAATCTTAGTTTTCAAATCAGATTGTTCTTTTTCCAAGGATGCAATGTCAAAATCAAACGTTGTAGTTTTGACAATATCATTGGATAATTCTAGAAGTTTATTATTCTGTAATTCCTTATCTGATTCATATCTTTTAATCTCATTATTAAATTCTGAGATTTTAATATTATTTGAATCAATACTACCAGACACATTTTGCAATTGTTCTACTAATTGTTCTTTGCTGATATTTTTAAGAAGGGTATTAGTCTCTTTAAACTTGTCATTTGCGATTGTGTACAATTGATCAAAGATGTTTAATCCCATAAATTGGCACAATAGATCCTTACGTTCAGTTTGACCTAAATCAATAAATGATCCAGTCTTGCTATTTTGAATGCTAAGAACCGTTAAAATAAAATCTTCGTATGTACCAACATAATCACGAATGATATCATTGGTATTACGACGAGCTTCTCCATTCAATGGTACTTCATTTCCGTCTTCCTTCTTATAGAATTTAACTTCTACCTTAACACTACCCTTTTTATCAGCTTTACCTTCACGTTCGATAAAATAGTCTACACCATTTACTTCAAAGTTAAACTTGCAACGAAAACTCATTTTCTGAGTATTCAATACGTGAGATGCTTTATATCCTTTACTGAACTTATCAAATACGCAAAAGGCCAAAGCATCCATAATACTAGATTTACCACTAGCATTTGGAGCAAACAATCCAATAGCACCTTTTAACTTTGTAAAGTCAATGTAATTACCTTCTCCGTAACTAAACATATTATCAAACTCAAAAGTCTTTGGTTTCCAACGAATGTTCTTTGGAGCCTTATCTTTTGGAATGCTATTGTTTATAGATTTATTTAAATCCTTAACCTTTTCAATGAGATTGCTTGTAACTTTCTTTTGTACAAGGTTATCCTCAATTAGTTTATTTTGGTAATCGACATCAAATATGTTGTGTACGTCGAATATCTGACCATTCTTCAAGGTCATATCAGTAGATTGTTCATCAACTCTGATAAAAGTACTCTCTATAATTTCGCACTTGGTTACTAAATCATTCATCACCTCTTTTACTTGTGATGGAATGGTTTCATAACACATGGTTCTGACACGAGCCTTCTTTGGAATATCCGAAACATCAGTAACTAACTTACCTTTATTGATTTCGATGGTATAAAATCCATAGTCATTCAACAACTCATAGTGTTTGAATACTCTACGTTTTAGATCCCAAAGCAAGAACCCATGACCCTTTAAATCTTCACCATGATTTTGTTGAACCATAGATCCAGCATAAACAATAATAGGTTTTTGATTAACATCATCAAACTCTTGTAGAATCTGGTGCTTATGAATATCACCCAACATAGCCATATGATGACCATCGAACAATTCGTTGGTGATTGATCTACTACTAACTGTGTATCCAACATCGGTGACAGCGTTATTTACCGGTCCATGAAATAAAGCGATGTGGTGATCAGTTTCATTTTTATATCTTGAAGGAATGGTGTAATAGTTGATATACTTATCAGAGTCATCAAATACACTAAAGTTATTAAACAAGATATTTTCATATCGAAATACATCGGAATCCTTCAAATAGAATAGATTTGGATGATTTAGAGCATCAACGATTGGAGTTAAACAATCTAATCTGGATTTATTTGCTAATGTCGCATCGTGATTGCCAGCGGTAAGAATGGTTGGAATTCTATCGGCACAATTCTTAAGAAAATCGCTACCGATTTTTACACATTCAGGACTTAGATCCGATTTATTATGAAATACGTCTCCAGCAATAACCAAAACGGCGTTAGTTACTTTTTTTACCTTGTCAAGCGAATCGTAGAATTTTTTAAAAATCGAAGTATATTCGTCATGTCTCTTAGTCAAACGAATATGAATATCTGCGATATGAACGACATTATCGATCTTCTGATTTGTGTTTTTTAATACTATCATAAAATGGTTTTAAGCTTCAGACTATACAAGTCACTTTCTGTTAGTCTATCACAACTATCTATAAACTGCCAAGTTTTTTTATGACCAATTTCGTTTGGGTCTTTACCCTCAAGTCTGATCAAATAAGTGTCTATATTATTTTGTAGAAGAAAATCGCAGATTCTAAGACTTGATTGTAATGCATCATTATCTAATAATACATTCACCCTTGGAGGTCTACATGACATCAGTTTAATTTTGAGTTTATTGGATAAGTTCTTACCAAACAATGGAACAGCGTTGTATTTAACGGCAAATGCGTCAAATACACCCTCCACTAATGTTAGTGGTTGATTAAAATCAGTATATAGTTCAAACCCTATGATATCTTTTGTAGATTCACATAATCTATACTTCATCTTACTTTCATAAAAATCACGACCACAATAGAAATTTAAATTACCATTATCATCATAAGATGGTACTACTACTCTGTTTCTAAAATTTCCATCCAAACAATATCCGATATTATATCTTACAATCTCATGACTGGTTAATCCACGCTTAAAACAATATGATAGTGCGTGTTTATATTCAATATCGGCACTACTCTTGTAGAGAGGTTTAAAAGTATCTGGCAACATTAACTTTACCTCTGACTTTTTGATTTGATCGTGTTTTACCTTATGTTTACACAACAAATCAAAATACTCTCTAGGCGCATTTAACTTCTTTAATAAGGTTGAAAAACTTTTCCCGCTGAAATTACAAACCCAACAATGATAATAACCACTATTGGTGTTTATGTTTAACTTCCGTTTGTAGTGTTTGCAGTTGGGACAAAAAAATAAAACTTCCTCACCACCTTTTTGAACAGATGGTTTATGTTTAAACAACTTTGTAAGTGTGTCTACTACGGAAATTTCTATCATAACTCATAGTCATCATATAACAGATTAGAAATATATCAACTTTTTTTATAAAGAGAACATACAACTCCATCGTACATGTCTCCATTACGTTCGTCCCAATTTCCTTTTTTATTTAAAATAGAAAACTTAAGAACGTCTGGATTTATTCTTTCCAACTCTTGTTTCACAAACTCTTTGGATTTGATTCCTTTAATTCTGCATTTACCAAATAATTGTTTTCGCATGGTATTTACAGATAATAAATTTACTTGTATTTTGAAATGTTCTTCGATTATATAAGCAAAAACCGCATTGTGTCTCACTAATGTTATAATTGTTTGTTGACTAGTAAATCCACCAGCATATCCACTCAGTGCTGCTTCTAAGTTAATACAAGAAATGTTCTTCATTAACTTATTTTTTTCCAAAACACCTATAACGTGATATGTTTTTTCTTTTGTGGTTTCAAACTTTTTTGTGTCTATAAAGCCAGCATCAAGTATCTTTCCGTTTTCACTGAAAGCCCAACCTGTTACAGATGTTGATGAATCTAATCCTAATATAACCATTTAAAATATATATCAACGATTAATCAAAGCGTTGCCATATTTTGTATCACTGAAACCTTTTAAGTAAACTGATTGTTGTATTGACTTGCCACCCAAAGCATCTTTAAATTCAGTTTGTTGAAGACCCATTTGTAATTTAAAACCTTTGGTCTTTGTATACTTTGTATCAAATGTACTACCACCCAATGAAATTTCGTTGGATCCATCGGTCTTGACATTTTGTTGTACGTTATACGCACCACCAGCCTTTTGTGTCTTATATCTATCAGCTAAGCTGATTTTATTAGATTCACGATCAATTGTTTTGCTGTCAGATGATGTTGCCATATATTATATTCCTATTTAATAATAAATATAATTAAGTATCCCATTTAATAGCAATATTAATTGGTAACTGACCACTATTTTTTATAGGTTGTGCTAATTTAGCTATTGCCACCAAATCTGATCCATTATACAAACCAACAGATGTAATGTATGGAGCCAAATAAGAACCTGTTGGATCTATTGAAGAACTATAGTTAAACTCAAAGAATTCAGGTTTAATATAAACCTTATTTCCTTTACCAGTCTTTGTATCTAAAAATTTAATTAATGAATCGTAAGTATTTCTCTTACTGGCTGGATTGATATAGTTCTTGTAGTTCTGATATGTTAAGTTGTTGATAAAATATTTCCAAATAGAATTACCATCTTGAAAATCTACTTTACCATCACCATTTACGTCATAATCCTTAGTAGCTAGTATACACTTCAATGGTTCTGTTAATCGATTATCTTGATAGACAGCACCGGTAGCCGATACGTATGATGAACTATAATATGAAAATATGCTAGTTTCACTATCTCCAGAAACCATATTATTCCACCACTTTTCACTACGTGGAGTTGTCAACTTATAATTGATATATCTTAGAATCAAATCTAAATTATTAAAATCAAAGTTAACTTTATTGATAATTCCATAGTTTATAATACTTCCGGTTACAGCCGTTGGATTTGTAGAAATGTTAAATTCTCCAGGTTCTATAGTACAGATATATTGTTTTTCATGCAATTGTACTTGACTTTCATAATCCATATAAATGTAAGCTTCATTTGGATTTTCTGGATTTCTTCCAATCAAGTTTAGACCGCTACCAGTATTATTTATGATGATACGATTGTTATTATAGAATACATTACCTACATTGAAGTTTGTTTGTAAATCTGATAAATTGTATATATAAACTTTTCCTTCAATTGATGTATATGGCGCATTAGCATCTTCTTCACACAAAGCGACATATACAGGTGCGGATGTACTGGTGGTCACAGATTGCTCTACTTGGAAAAGTACCACACTTGATGTAACATCACATCCCTCTAAATATAACGAAGCTGTTTTTGCATAACCTGCGTCAGCTAGACTTCCTGTTTCGGTTATATATGGGGTGTTTAAGTAAAAGTCGTGAAGTAGTGGAGTTGGTGAACCAACCGCTAAGTTGTTTCCATATATAGAAACAGCACTACCATATGCTGAAAATGGACTATTATCGCTTTCTTTTCTCTTTGAAATTGGATAACTTGTCATTTTAACAAGATTTGATCCTGTCACCGAATAATAAAGTACCTGACCCAAAAATGTAGATGCTCCAAAATCATTTTCGTCAGCAATATTTTCATAAAAATCTAATGATCCTGACAAAAACAGAGACGAGAATGGATAATATCTTTTTGGTGAACCAACTATTATGTTATTATCATATACACATACTGATGTTCCTAAAAAGTTATCTTTAAATGTATTTTCATCACCATAAAGTTTTGATATTAAATTATAACTTCCGGTTGGTTTCGGATCGCATGGATTAGTTGAATATACATAAAACGCACCTCTTTGTCTTTGAATTGTTGAACCAGAATATTCATAATACTTCAAATCGGTAGGAGCGCCTACTACAATTATCTTGTTGTAAATAGAAACGGCGTGGCCATAACTAGAATCTCTTAGAGAAATAGGATACCAATTAAAAACACTATTCTCTACAGATAATGAACCCGTCACTTGAGAAAAATATTGTCTCATTCCCCAACCAGTCGATGAAGATTGATACAAATATACATTCGATTGAGACAATTGATTTGATCCAATAACTATTCTATCTTGATTCTTTTTATCCAAAGAAACAGAATAACCAAATCCATATTGTTTTGGAAATAATGTAGTGTTAGGAGCTAAAACCGCTTCCAATTTGTATTTTGAAGCAGAAAAATTATAAATGTATACTTTACCACGGCCATTATTAGCAGATGGTGCGCCTACAGCCAACAATCGATTTGTTATACTTACAGAAGTTCCAAACGATTTTGATCCGGTAAGAGTTGTTAATGGTTTGTTTGAAAATGTTTGTGTGTTTAAATTCTCATCAACACATGCATCATCTGCGACCAATTTCCCATTAACAACATTATAATTACTATCGATGGTGTATATGTCTACGAACGATCCTGTGGATGCACTGGCAGAAAGAACACTATTACCTACAGCTAAAAAGTAATCGGACAAATCTACACTTTCTCCAAATCTGTCACTATAGATAATTTGACCATTAATACTTTTTGTAAAATGAAACGATGAAGAATAGTTTGAATTAAATGTATCTCTTTTTATTAATACAACTTCACCTTTTCTATAAAATCCTTCATATGGATCAAAATCAAAAGATGGAGGATTTCCTACAGCAACATAATTGTCATTTGTAGCTACAGAAGTACCATATCTTTCGTTATAAATATTTACAATATCACAATCGCTCATCGTCGTATAAATTAATTACTAAATGTCTTATATATATATCTAATTCCCCACGTTATTAATTGGAATAAAAAAGAGCGATTACGTTGGGCATATTAAACTTGCCAAACCATATGTGCCGCAATTAATTAAGCAATTATTTGAATTAAATGTGGAATAATCTATAAAGTAACTACCTGATAGATACAAATTGTAATTGCTATCATCTACAACATAACCGATTATATCTCCTGATTGGTTGTTTATTTTTACTGTACCTGGTCTAATTCTATCACCTGCTTGCGTAGATGCAAAACTAAACAAAGAAAACTCGTTAGTCAAATTTAATTTTGCTTTGGATGTATCATATCCATCGAATCCAAAAATGTTATAACTATTGTTATAAGTGTTATAATACATATTTTTTATTGTATTATAAACCTGTCCTTGATATGATCCCAAAGAATTAGTAGGGTTTGTAGCTACATTATAGGAAGGACTATCTTTTGGATAAAAAACAGCACTTCCTGTTATATACTTTCCAATTTCAAAATTTGGTATAACACCACTATATTGTGATTGAGCTAAATATGATTGATTAACAACATTTGGAGAGCAGCTACCAGAAACGTTATAATCACATTCATCGTTTAATATTAATATAGGAAAATAATCATTATCGGAGTCATTTCCTGCAATCAAGTCGGTGACAATATTATTAACGACTTGAGTAGATGCGACAGAAAATGCCGTAACTAGAATATCTTCATTTTTGAAAAATTTAATCATCCCAATATAAATAAATAGGAAGATTGATCGTTAATTAAAAATCTATGCGTACTTTAATTAACAATTCATTATCAAATGACTTTTGAGTTGGTCTGCTTAGTTTACCAATCGCTAGTAATTCGTTATTATCATCATACAAACCTACAGATGTAATGTATGTTCTTGGATTATTGATTAAATCTTGATAAATTATAGTTCCTTTGGTCTTTCCACCTGTACCATCTGATACAAATGTAGGATTATTGCTATAATTAAATTCCTTGTTCTTTACACGAACGAAGTAATTTGTAGAAGGTACAAATTCACTCTTTCTTACACTCATTAATTTTCCTGTTCCTTTTAATGAAGCGTAAAAATTTCTAATCCAGACTCTCCAGTGGCCACTTACGTTTGTAGATGTTGAATTTGGATAAAGATTTCTATCGTTAATTTGAGAATTAATTCCTACACGTTTTTGTAAGTTTAATGCATTAAAAATTACCACACCATTTGTTGGATAGAAAAGACCAATACCTTCGTATACAGCTGATATAGTACCTCCTTTTGTATATGGTGTTGGAACACCATTAACAATAGAACCAGATATTATATTATAAACTCCAAGTGATTTATTGACAAGTTGAGAGTCATCTATATATGAATACACTCCGTTTGCACCACTTAAATTCAATTGAATTTGACCTGGATCAATTTGATCTTTAAATTTATCAGCGGAATAGTTTACAGCAAATATTGCTTCACTATCAACTGGATTATCGACGCTGCCTGACGCGAAGCTAAATAATGTATCACCTGGTTGCAACAACGTATTCTTGTATTGGGTGTATATAACCTTTGTTTCGTTGGTTAATACTGGTACTGAATAAGATGGATAATCGTATTGAGAACTTCCACTATTTGCATAATCACCATAAGCGACTGAGAAATATTGTTCATTACTATAATAAATGTCTAAATAGTACTGACCATTTTTAACATCATATGGAGTTGACCCTGTTAATTGTAATGCTTGTAAAGAAGAAGTGGTTAATAAAGATTGACTAATCTGCAATTGGCCAGATCCAAATAAACCAGAAGAAACTTGATTTACTCTTCCGGCTACAACATCATCATTTGTAAATTTACTAAATATCATAATTTATTAGGTAGTTGGAACTGTTACGGTAACATTAATTGATGTATTACCACCACTTTCATTTCCAATAATTGTAATGTTTGTAGTAGTTGTCTTAGAAAGCGAAGCATTTGGAATAAATCTGAATTTATTACCGACAACGGCTTGAGAAGTATTTGATGCTAAATCGCCAGCAAACGCAGGTATTGTTGCTGTAGACGAGTTAATACTATTTGTTTCAGTAACTACGAGAGTGCCAACATTCTTATTAGACAATATAGCGGTATATCCCAACGTTACATTGTATGTTGGATTGGTGCTTGGACTCAACAATATCTCACCTGTGAAATCTCTTGGTACATTAATCGAAGAAATATTCAAATTGATAGTTGGCACAGCTGTTACACCATCATTTAGTGTCACCAACTTATATTTCATCAGTTGTGATTCGTCGGTAATAGGTTCCATCACTGGTGTATTACGAATCGCTATATCATAATACGCACTACCCATTGGATGATTTGGATTAAATTGAGTATAATCAATTTCATCGTCTGCCAAAGCAAATGCGGTGATATTCAAACCACCAGTTTTTGCTAGGATTTCTCTACCTTTTTTGGTAAGCACCGCGTTTACCGTAAGAACGTTGTTGTCTAAGTATGCCATATATATAATAATTATCTTTGAGTTTTACTTTTTCATCGAAATTTATAATTATAAATTCATTATGTAAGTTTCCAAACTTGCGCTCGTATACACAGATGCAGTTAGTGGTTGTTGTACAAATATTGATTGTGGACTACCAGCTGAACCTGTAAGTGTACCATATTTTGTAAATGTACTACTAGTTACTTGTAATGATAAATATCCTGGTATTGTTATAATAGGAGATGACCCATTTGGTAGTCCATTACGATTTACTGTACGTGTATAATCATTTTTACCCTTAGTATATGAGTAATATGTTATAGCACCTTTAGATTTATCTAATTTAACACCATTACTAATCTTATAAATAGAACCACTTACAGCTGTATATCTAGTTCTAGATCCAGCAAAAACAAATTTACTCAGATGTCTCTTAGAATAACCCGAATCTAAATCACCTTTGTACAAATTTTTATATATGCTACTGCCGGTAATAGATCCTGACCCTATTGATTGAACCTTGAAATAACTCGACGTAAATCCAACAACAGATGGCAATCTATTATTCGTCATCAAATAATAATCTTGTTGATTAAGTTTTGCCAAATCTTTTATATATGGACCATCGATGTCTATGCCGATATTCTTTCCATACTTACTATATACGAAATCACGTTCATCAAATTCTGAAGGTATTTGAAACATTGAAAAATTATATTGATCGTGATCTGTATCAATATCATTTGTTTCTGTTAAAGAAACCACTGCAAAGCTAGACGAATCATTACTATCAATCAAAGATGATGTAAATGTAGCTCTGTTATTAAATGTTATCAAACTTGATGATGAAGCCAATGCATTATCAGGATCTAAAGCGGTTACCTCAACATTTCTATAATTGAATTTTTGTCTTTCAAATATAGATGGTTCAAGTAATATACCACGTTTTAATGTTGCTCTTTGTGGAGTCAACTTTTTGATAAAATCAAATATAGTGAAATCAATATAGAATTTGTAAGTTGTTAAAAATTCTTGTGGATATATGTATTTTTCATTTAACGCAGCAAATTGTCTTTGTAAAACTTTTAATTCTGGATAACTTTGTTGTGTTAAATATGCTGGATCACCAATGATATTTGTTATACCATCTTTACCCAAAAAGTCTTCAATCTTTGTATTCAAATATTGATATGGACTAATGTAGTAGCCTACAACATTTGAATCCGCACCAATTACATCTTCAGTATATGCAGATTCTTCTGAAGGAACTAGATTTGTATCCAATATTAAATCGATCTTATTAATCTTGGTATTGTTTCTATAATTTGGACCAAATTTATTTGAATTAATAGCTTGTTTCAAAGACAACTTTTCAAATTGATATGGGAATTTTGTAACCACCATTGGTTTACAAATTGGGTATGGTTGAGTTTCAATTTGTGATGGGAAATTTACAGCCGTGAAGAAGTCTTTATAGTAATTGTTTTGATTTGGTACCAATTGATTGGTAGAATACGCATTAGTTAAAATGACTGGAGTATCAAAGCTCCATACATAACGCGCGTTTTCATACTCTCTATCTTTATCATCAATAGAAAAAGAATTTATATTATATGAATGTTCATTGAAATTATCAATAGAAACAGGATCCAAATATACTTTGACTTTATCAATATTGCCTACAAACTTCGCTGACGATGAGAAATTGCCAACATAATAACTACCACTTGAAAAATATTGATTATGATCATACAATATTGTTGAAGTCTTTTTTGAAGTAAAGTTTAATTGGCTACCATAGTATTGATTAATTGCTAGGGTATAAACATATGGCGCATATTTGTTTGCGGCAGATGATGTGATAGATTGAGTTAATGGATAACTATTAACAATAGTACTTGGAGTATCAAATACGCCTGGTGCTATATCTCTTGATAACAAGAATGTATATACATCTCCGTTAAATAATGGTAATTCATCTAATACAATTGAATTTGACTCTGATGTCTCAGGTGGGTTAAAATTAAATATTAATTTTCCACTAATACTCTGAGTAGATTTTTTAACATAAATTTCCCAGTCAATATGATTGTTTCTATATTTTTTAACAATAGGAATTCTGTCTAGATAATCATAGTTACGTGGTTCTTTAAATCTAAAAGAACATTCTAAAGCAGATAATCCGGTAAATGTTTCACGGAAAGATTGTGTTATTCCGGCACCATAACTTTGAGAATAAGCTAATCCACTGGATTTTAATGTAAATTCACTTCCTGTATAATTAAATGTGATATATTCATTGTTGGTAAACTTAGACATGTACACAATATCATCAAAGTCATAGAACACTTGTCTGTTTACAAGAACATCACTACTACCATATTCCACTGGTCTAATTAGATCAGCAGATACACCAAATATGCTTCTAACCAATTCATAAGATGTCGATGTACCTTTTGTTTTATATACTCCACTCAAATTATTTGTAAATCTATTTAGAATAGACTTCGCATAATTGTAGTAAGATGATGATAATGATCCTGTATACTCACTACTATTAAATAACAATTGTCTTATATCACTCTTTTCAAACTTTACATTATCCACATTCCAATTGAATGAGTTCAACAACTCTTCAATATAGTTTTTGGGATAATCATTATTATCGTTATAATTAATTGGATAAGCTCTTGGAAATTTTTTGATATAAACCAATATGTTATCGAAAAAATGTCCAACCATGGATGTAAATTTGATATAATCTTCTGATTGAGGGTCATTTTTCAAATACTCTGGCAATTGGTTTAACAAACTATCATAGTTATCTCTATCATATGATATACCATTATCTATTTTTTCATCGATACTAGATGTATTAAAGAACAAATATGATTCATATTCATCAAAAGTCTTTAATAAATTAATTTGATTTTGTGTTACTGAATTATATTGTTCAGATAGAGAAGATGATATAGCAAAATTAGAATCATCTGCTTGAAATGAAATTTGTTGTTTAGAAAGATCCCACTTTTGATATTGTATAATTTTATTTTTAGCAATCTTGCTTCTTAATTCGGCAGACGAATAATTAATAAAATTATCAAAATTATTGTAATCAATCAATAGATCATTTATCTTCTCTTTTAATTTAGATTTTTGGTAAAATAGTGTATTGGCATTTAAATCAGTAAACGTATCATTAGATGGACTTACTTTTGGAATTTGTACAGAAAAATTTACTCCATTTAAATAGACTT
>Ga0129333_10005114_pt1 | contig 12288 bp, 8 predicted proteins | sample CPB6_08_DNA_FD_94474 | JGI IMG/M metagenome (GOLD analysis project Ga0129333, IMG submission 94474) | Freshwater to marine salinity gradient microbial communities from Chesapeake Bay, USA - CPBay_Sum_0.6_0.8_DNA | ecosystem: Environmental > Aquatic > Marine > Coastal | place: USA: Chesapeake Bay... | reverse complement strand
TAGGGATCGGCGCCGGCGATGTAGAGCACGAGGTCGGCCCCGGCCCGGTCGAGTGATGCCTCGACCGCGGGCCCGAGGGCCCGCAGGTATTCGTCGTCACCGACACCGTCTGCAAGGGCCACGTCGAGCGAGCCCGGGTGCTTCCGGAGCGGAAAATTGCGGGCCCCGTGGATCGACATCGTGAACACGCTGGCGTCCGCTGCGAAGATCTCCGCGGTGCCGTTGCCCTGGTGCACGTCGCAGTCGAGGATCAGCACCCGGCGGGCGGCGCCACGAGCCTGCATCTCGCGGGCCGCCACGGCCGTGTCGTTGAACACGCAGAAGCCCTCGCCCCAATCGCTGCCGGCGTGGTGCGTGCCGCCGGCCAGGCTGGCGGCCACGCCGTCCTCGAGCGCGGCGGCCGCGGCGTCCACGGCCGCACCGGTGCTGCGCAGCGACCGCTCCACGAGCGCCGGGCTCCAGGGAAAACCGATGCGCCGCACCTCGGCGGCGGACAGCGTGCCGGAGAGCACGCGGCCCACGTACGAGCGGTCGTGAACACGGAGCAGCTCGTCGTCGGTGGCCGCATGCGGTTCCACGAAGCCGAGCGGCACCCCTGACGCGGCATGTGCTTCGAGCCGCCGCCGCAGCAGGCCGTATTTCGCCGCCGGAAAGCGGTGTCCCTCGGGGAGCGGCAGGGCGTAGCGGTCGGAGGGAAAGAGCCGCATCAGGGAATCGACGTGGGCCGGTCTTCCGTCACGATCATTCGGCAGGTCGGCCGGCCCGGCGGCACGCCCGCAGCGGGACCGTCAGGCCTCCCAGCGCGGCCACGGCCAGCAGGAGCGCCCCGGGCTCCGGCACGATCGCCATGATCTGGGGCCCGTAGAAGGACAGGTCGGCGGCGTAGGTCGCGTCACCGAACACGGCGTTCGCCCCGGGATCGGGCTGCCCCGAGTAACCGCCGACGGTGAGGATCAGTCCGGCCAGTTCCCACGTCGTTCCATTCTTGTGGAACACGCCACCACCCGAGTCGCCGTAGGCGGCCTGGGCCTCCGTGGAATTGCCGGGGAAGTCGTTGAAGATGGTGGCCAGCATCTTCGTGTCACCCACGCCGTCGTCGATCCACAGCCCCGAACTGCTCACGGTGTTGGTTCCCCAGCGCATCGCCCGGCTCGTGACCGTCTGGTAGCCGGCCGCGCTTCCGCCCGATGCCACCTCGGTCCACGTCCAGGGAGTGGTGGTCGTGTCGACGGTCCATTGCGTGAAGGCACCGCGATCTCGGCCCGAGCCGATCATCGTCACCGCCGAGCCGGGTGCCGAGGACGACGAAGCGATCGTCACGCCACCCAGCCCCACCGGTGTCGTCGCCAGGCGAAAGAGGACGAGGTCGGTGAGCGCCGACTTCCCGGGCTCGCCGCCATTGGTGAGCTGGATCGCCGTTCCGGGCGCCATGGCGTAGGAGCTGCCGTTCAGCACGATGCTGCCGGCACCCACGTGGGCGGCCGTCAGCACCCAGTCATTCCCCAGGTAGACGCCCGTGCCGATCCCGAGCAGGCCCACGTTCGACCAGCCGGGGTCGTCGCTGGGGGCGGTGGTGTTGCCCGTGCCGGTGATGGTGTCGATGACGACCGCCTGTGCCCGGCCCGCGACGCCGAGGGCCACGGCCACGGCGAGCGGCATGAGATGAAGCCGTCGGGGGAGATTTGCCACGGCGATTCCCTGCACGATTGACGACTGCCTGCCCCGTTCCATCATCGTAGATCGGCCTTCGCGGGCCGGCAAACCTGCGGCCTCAGGCCCGGCGCACGACCGCGAACCAGGCCCGTGCCCCACCCGGTGTGAATTCGGCCCCCGCAATGCCGGGCACCGACTCGAAGCGGGCCGGCTCGACCGACTCCACGACGAACCCCTCGCGGAAGGCGGCGCGGAGTTCCGACTCCCCCACCCTACGCGGCCCATGGTCGCCGGGTTCGGCGGCGGAGAAACAGAGCAGGAACACGCGGGCCCCGGGTTCCAGGAGCGACCGCAGTGCCGCCACGTATGCGGCCCGCCCCGCGTCGTCGAAGGTGTGAAACAGACCACAGTCGGTGACGGCGTCGAAGCGCTCCGGAATCGCGCCCACGGCGGTGGCGTCCATGGGCAGGAAGGTGACGGCCACCCCACGGGCGGCGGCCTTGGCCCGGGCCCGGACCAGCGGCTCCTCCAGGAAATCGACACCCGTCACGGCGCGGCCGCCCTCCGCCAGCCAGATCGCCAGATCACCGGTGCCGCACCCGGCATCGAGCACGCGGCCGCCGATGGCCCCCGCCGCCGCGACGAAGGCGGCCTGCGGTCGGCCGATGTCCCACGGTGCCCGGGGCGCGGCGTAGTGGGCCGCGAAGCGCCGGCCGGCGTCGGATTCTCCCGTCATGGATCGGCCTCCCGTGCCGCCGATACTACCGGCGTCCCGACCGTCGGGCCGGCTTCCGCGATGCCCGTCGCGGCGCCGGCTCCCGGCCATCGACGAGCACGTCGACCGTTCCCGTCTCCACGCGGTACAGCCAGCCGTGGATCCGCGGCAGACTCCCCTTGGCATGCATGTTGCGGATCAGCGCCAGGTTTTTGAGGTGCTTGATCTGGAGCTTGACGTTCTCCTCGGTGAGCACGGCCAGTTTCTCCTCGCGGGACAGCTTTCGCTCCCGGGCGATGCGGTCGGCGGCCTCCTTGGCACCGGTGGCGATGCACAGCCAGTCGGCGATGTAATTCTCGTGGACGCCATCCTCGATCGCCGCGATGCCGCCGCAGCGGGTGTGGCCGCAGACGATGATGTCCTCGATCTTCAGGTGCTGCACACCGTATTCGAGGATCGCCGCGATGTTGACGTCGTTGAAGGCCACGATGTTGGCCACGTTGCGGTGCACGAACATCGTGCCCGGTTTCGAGCCCGTCATCTGGTGCTCGCTGACCCGCGAATCGGAGCAGCCGATCCAGAGCACCTTGGGCCGCTGCCGGGCGGCGATGCTCCGGTAGTAGTCCTCGTGCGCCGCGAACTCACCCGCCGCGAACCCGGCATTCCCGGCGAGCAATTGGTCGATCATGGGAACTCCAGACGGATGGTTCGGGGTTGTGAGGCGGGTGGACAGGCTACCTCGGAGAGGGACACCGGGCCAGCACCCGCCGTAGGCCGCTGCTTTTGACCTTGCACGCCCGGGCCGGCACGGAGAAAGTGTCGGACAGCCGTCGCTGCGGCTCCGGACGGATCGCTTCATGAACGCACTCCCGCTCGTCGAACACTGGCAGGCCTGGCTGACGGCCATCGTCGTGCTGGCCACCCTGACTGCGCTGTTGTTCGCACAACGAGCACCGGACATGGTCATGATCGGCAGCGTCGTGGTGCTGTTGGCCGCGGGCGTGATCTCGCCCGACGAGGCCCTCAAGGGGATGGCCAACGAGGGCATGATCACGGTGGCCGCCCTGTTCGTCGTGGCGGCGGCCGTGGAGCGCACGGGCGCCCTGTCAGCCGTGGTCGACCGGGCCCTGGGCCGGCCCACGTCGCTGCCCGCCGCCCAGTTCCGCACCATGGTGGCGCCGGGCGTGATCTCGGCCTTCATGAACAACACCCCCGTCGTGGCCCTGATGGTGCCGGCGATCCGCGACTGGGCCAAGAAGCATCGCTTCAGCGTCTCGAAGCTGCTCATGCCCATGAACTGCGCCGTCGTCCTCGGCGGCCTCTGCACGCTGATCGGAACCAGCACCAACGTCGTCGTCAGCGGGCTGGTGGCCGACCGCCGCGGCCGGCCCTTCGAGATGTTCGACATCTCGCCGCTGGGCGTACCGCTGTTCATCGCCGGCCTCGCCTACCTGATGATCGCCAGCCGCTGGCTGCTCAAGGATCGCCGCCCGCCCATGAGCCGTAGCGACGACCCCCGGCAGTATTCCCTGGAGATGGTGGTCGAGACCGGCAGCCCGCTGGCCGGCCGCACCATCGAGGAAGCCGGCCTGCGGCACCTCGACGGCCTGTTCCTCATGGAGATCGACCGCCGTGGCCACGTGATCGCGGCGGTGGCCCCCACGGAGCGACTCGAGGCCGGCGACCGGCTCGTGTTCGTGGGCGTGATCGACTCGGTCGTCGAACTGCAGAAGATCCGCGGCCTGCGGCCCGCCACCGACCAGGTGTTCAAGCTCGACGACCCGCGCAGTGAACGGGTGCTCGTCGAGGCGGTCGTGTCGCGGACCTGCCCGCTCGTGGGCAGCACGATCCGCGCCGGACAGTTCCGCTCCACCTACGGCGCGGTGGTGATCGCCGCGGCCCGCGACGGCGAGCGGCTGCAGATGAAGATCGGCGACATCGTGCTCCAGCCCGGCGACACGCTGCTGCTCGAGGCCAGCCCGATGTTCATCGAACGGCAGCGGTCGAATCGTCATTTCTACCTGGTCAGCCAGGTCAATGACTCGGCCCCGCCGCGGCACGACCGGGCCTGGATCGCCTGCACGGTGCTGATGGCGATGGTGCTGGCGGCGGCCCTCGACCTCGTGCCCATGGTGGCCGCCGCGCTGGTGGCGGCCGGCGCCGTCGTCGCCACCCGCTGCATCTCCTCGAGCGAGGCCCGGCGCTCGATCGAGTGGGAATCGCTGCTCCTGATCGCGGCCAGTTTCGGGCTGGCCCGGGCCATGGAGAAGACCGGTCTCGCGGAAGCGGTCGCCAACACCACGATCTCGGCGGCCGGTGACAATCCCCACCTCGTGCTGGCCGCCCTGTACCTCGTGGCCATGCTGTTCACGGAACTGATGAGCAACAACGCGGCCGCCGTGCTCACCTTTCCCATCGCCTGGCAGACGGCGCTGAACCTGGACCTCAATCCGGTGCCGTTCGTGATGGCGATCACGGTGGCGGCGAGCTGCGGCTTCGCCACGCCGATGGGCTACCAGACGAACCTCATGATCTATGGCCCCGGCGGCTACAAGTTCACCGACTACGTCCGCTTCGGCGGCCCGCTCAACCTCCTGGTGATGGCCATCACGGTGATCCTCGCGCCGTTGATCTGGCCCTTCCGCTGACTCCGGCGGCAGGCATCGCGGGGCGGCGATGTCCGGGTTGCCCCGCGACCTGTTAGGCTGATTCGGGGTCCTCGAGGCCCCTGTTCCCGGCGGACGGCGGCATGACCGACATTCTCTTCCAATATCACCGGGTGAATCCCACCACCTGGTTCTTCTTCTCGTCGCTGCTCTCGATCGCGCTGTTCTTCAAGTTCAACCGGGTCTGGAGCGTGCGCAACCTCGACCTGGCGGGGCTGATCCTGCTGGCTCCAGGGATCCTGGCGGTCGAGCACGGCCGCCAGGCCAACGTGGCCGAGCAGGAACTGGGCTTCGTGTGGATCTTCGCGGTCTCGGCCGTGTTCCTCCTGCGCATGCTCTGCGACTCGATGATGGTGCGGCGACCGCTGCTCGAGCCCAATCTGACCAGCGGCGGACTCGTCTTCCTGGGGGCCTCGCTGCTCGTGTTCCTACTGGCCAACGTGATCACGACGCGGCCGCAACGGGACGACCTGGCCGGTGCGGCGACCGCCGAGCGGCTGGAGGCCCGCGACGCGGCCGTGGATGCCGATCAGCTCGCCCGGCTCGGGCCCGGCTACCCGCTACTCTTCCTCCTGCCCCAGATTTCCACGCAGCGCATCTTCTTCAGCCCCGATGCGGCGGCCGAACCGGCCGAGCCGGGCGACGCCAGCCGCCGGGCGGTGCACGAGACCACGGCGCGGATCATGGCCATCGTGTCGCAACTGGCGATCGTGGCCGGCATGATCGTCATCGGCTGGCGGCACTTCGAGAACCTGCGGGCGGGCATCGCCGCGGCGGTGCTCTACCTGCTGCTGCCCTACACGGCGATGATGACCGGCCGCGTCGACCACGTCCTTCCCGGAGCGCTCGTGCTCTGGGCCCTGGCCGCCTATCGCCGGCCCTTCCTCGCCGGGGCGCTGGTGGGCCTGGCCATCGGCACGATCTACTACCCCGTGTTCCTCCTGCCGCTGTGGTGCAGCTTCTACTGGGAGCGCGGTTTGCGGCGTTTCGCCCTGGGGGTGACCGCGGCCCTGGCCGTGCTGGTGGCGGCCCTCTGGCTCACGTCCCCCGACGCCGCCGTGTTCCTGGGACAACTGCGGCAGATGTTCGGCTGGATCTTTCCCGGCCAGGTGTCGCTGGAGGGCTTTTGGGCCCTGCCCTCGAACGACGAGGTCTTCCGGCTGCCCGTGCTGGCCGCCTTCGTGGCCATGATCGCCACGCTGGCCATCTGGCCGTCCCCGAAGAATCTCGGCACGCTGATGAGCTGCACGGCGGCCGTGCTGCTCGGCAGCCAGTTCTGGAAAGCCCACAACGGCGGCCTGTTCATGGCCTGGTGGCTGCCCGTGCTGCTGCTGGTCGTGTTCCGTCCCAATCTGGACAACCGGCTCGCGGCGCTCGTGCTCAACGACGACTGGCTTCCGTGGCGCCGGGCGAACGGTGCCGCCACGGGCCACCGCGCCGCCTGACAGCGGCGGACGCTCGCGCCGATCCGCTACCCGCGCCGCAGGTCGAGATCGGCCGGAGGTGCGGCCCGATTGAGAAACCAGGTTCGCCAGGCCTGCACGTCCCACTCGAAGTTCACGCCGGTGAGCCTGACGAGCGCCTCCAGGACGTGGTCGTTGCGCCGTGGCACCCGCGTCTGCCGGGGCCCGCCGCCCATCGAGAGCCCGCCCCCCGTGGGCGTGAACGTGGCGCTGGTGGCGCCGGCCGGCGTGTCGCCGCCACTGACGACCACGTGCTGCGTCTCCAGCGCCGCGATGAGCGGCCCCACGGCCGACGTGGCGTTGAGCGCACCCAGCGCCTGGGCGGCCCGGTTCACCTGGGCGTTATCGGCGCTGTCGAGCGCCGACACGAACGTGGGCACGGCGACCTGAGGACCGAGCGCCGACAATCGTTCCAGGGCCGCGATCCGCGTTTCGCCATCGGGATGATCGAGCGCCACCCGCACGAGCACGACCAGTGCCTCGGAGGAGCCGATCCGGCCCAGGGCCTCGACGTACAGGCCGCGCACCCGCTGCACCGGCTCACGTTCCAGCGCCTCGGCGACCGCCGCCACCGCCGCCGGGTCGGAAAGCTCGCGAATCTCCTCCGCGGCGCGGTCGCCCTGGTCGCGGGAATCGACCCGCTGTCGCAGCCGTTCGAGCCGCTGCTTCCATTCCCGCTGCGCGGCCTGCGCCCGCGCCGCACGTTCGATGATCTCGATCTCCTGCGCCGTCCGCCAGCGGCCTTCGTGGCGGATGAAGCCGCGCTGCGTCATCAGCTCCTGCTGGCTCTTGCCGGCGGAGGACGCGGTCGGCTCCGCGGCGGCCAGGAGGGTCGGCGCCAGCAGGCCGAGGGCGGCGAGAACGGCATGGATCGGTCGGCGCGACATGTATCCACTCTCGGCAGCCGGCGGCGGCCCGCTGCATCGCCGGGCCTGCCGCCATCCCAGCCTTCACAGCGGCCGGGCGGCATCCTCGATCATACCGACGTAGACCGCCATCACGCGCCAGGCGATGATCCCCACGAGGCAGGCCACGGCCGCCCAGGCCGCCCATTCCACCGCCCGCGCCGTGGCCGCAAACCCACGGCGGGACTCGGCGTCATACCGCAGCGCCAGCCGGCCCAGCACCTCGGGCAGCATGCCGGTCGACTCCCCCAGGGCCACCTCGGCGAGGATCGTCTCGGGCAACACCCGGGCCTCCCGCAGCGCGTCGTCGAGGCCCGCGCCGCGCCGCAGCCGGCCGCCCAGCTGCGCTGCGTCGATGGCGAGCCCGGGAGCCGCCAGCGAGGCGAGGTTCACGACACCGACGGGATCGAGCCCCGCATGGCCGGCGAGCGCCGCGGTCCGGCACCAGGCGGCGGCCTCGGCGGCCCGGGTCGCCGGGCCGAGCAGCGGGAATCGAACCGCCAGCCGCCGCACCAGGCCGCGCTCCTGCCAGCTCCGCCCCGCGCAGAGCCAGGCCGCCGCACCCACGATCGCCGCGCCGACGAGCAGGCCGACATACCAGACCAGCCCGCGCCGGCCCGTGAGCCCGAGACCGAGCAGGTCGAGCGGTCGGCCGTCGTCGCCTGGCAGCGATCCCGAGATCACGATCAGCACGCCCACGACCGCGAGCGCCGCGGCCAGCCGCACCGCCGGGCCGACGAGCGCCGCCGCGAACTCGCGCCGCGCCCGCACGGTCTCGGCGAGCGACGCCGACAGGTCGCGAAGCGTTTCGGCGTCGCGGCCCGCCCGCTCGCCCGCGCGGACCATGCCGCGGATCACGGCGGGAAAGGCCGCGGCCTCCCGATCCAGGGCGTCGGCGAGACTCTCCCCCGCGGCGAGCGCCGCCGCCACGCCCCCCATCGGCTCTCGGAAGGGGCGGGGCACGCGCGACGACTCCCCCGCCCACCCGCGCCGCACGTCGACGCCGGCACCGAGCGCCACCGCCAGCCGCGCGAAGACGTCGGCCAGCACCCGATCCGGGATCCGCCCGCTCCGCCACATCTGCGTTCGGCCCTCTGCCTGCGAGCCGCACGGCCCGCAGGAGAGCCGGTTCTAACACGGCCCGATGGCATCTGGTACAACCCGGCTTCACACCATCCCGCTCCTCTCCCACCCCGCCATGAAAGCCCAGTGGCCGACCGTCGCGATCGTGGGCGTGGGGATGATCGGCGGCTCGATCGGCAAGGCCTTGCTGGCCCGCAAACTCGCCAGCCGCGTCATCGGGGTGGGCCGTTCCCAGGCGTCGCTCGCCTCCGCCCGGCGGGCCCGCGTCGCCACGGAGACGACGCTCGATCTGGCCGCGGCCGCGGCCGCCGATCTGGTGGTCGTGGCCGCCGGCGTGGCCGCCATCCCCGGGCTGCTCGACGCCCTCGATGATGTGGTCGCGCCGGGCACGCTGATCACCGACGCGGGAAGCACCAAGGCGTCGATCGTGTCGGCCTGGGAACGACGGCGACGCTCGCGCCGCGGGCGGTTCGTGGGCTCGCACCCCATCGCCGGCAGCCATCGGCGCGGTGCCGACGCCGCCGATGCCACGCTGTTCACCGGCCGGGTCGCGGTGGTGACGCCGGCGGCCGCCACGCCCGCCCGTGACGCCGAGGAGGTGGCGACGCTGTGGGCCGCACTGGGCTCCACCGTGTTCATGATGCCGCCGCGCGAGCACGACCGCATCCTCGCCGCCACGAGCCACGCGCCCCATCTCTTGGCCGCGGCCATCGTCGCCGCCACCCCGGCGGCCACGCACCCCTTCACCGCCGGCGGCTGGCGGGATACGACGCGGATCGCGGCCGGCGACCCGGAGCTCTGGGCCGACATCCTCCTCGACAACGCCGGTCAGGTGGCCGGCGCGATGAAGCGGTTCGCCGTGGCGGCCGAGAAGATGCTGTCGGCCATCGAGGCGGGCGACCGCGGCCGCCTCGTGACCCTGCTCCGCCGCGCCAAGGATGCACGAGATGCTGTGGGAAGTTGACGTCACCCTCACCGACGCCGGCGCCGACCATGCGGCGCGGGAGGTGGTGGCCGGGGCGGCCGAACTGGAATTTTCCGGCTGTGGTGCGGCGCGGACCTCGGCGGGCTGGCTGATCGAGGGCCCGGTCGGCCGCGCCGAAGTGGAGCGCATCGCCGCGACGCTGCTGGCCGACCCGGTCACGGAGTCGTTCGTGGCGGAGGAGATCGGATCCCAGCGGCTCTGCGCCGGGCCCGCCGGGCTGCCCACCGTGGTCCACGTCCTGCCGCGGCCGGGCGTCACCGATCCGGCGGGCCTCACCGCGCAGCAGGCGATCGCCCTCCTCGGCCACCCGGGCACGACCGTGCGCAGCCTGCGGAAGTATTGGCTGCCGGCCATGGCGGCCGACGACGCCGCGCGGCTGGCGCGGAAACTGCTCGCCAACGACGCCATCCACGACGTGGTGGTCGGCCCGCTGCCGCTGCGCTCCCTGGCCGGGGGACGCACCTGGGCCTTCAGCCGGGAGACGATTCGCCTCGAGGGCCTCGACGACGCGGCGCTCGCCCGGCTGAGCCGCGACCGCTGCCTGGCCCTGAGCACGGTCGAGTTGTCCGCCATCCGCGACCACTTTCGGTCGCTGGGCCGCGACCCCTTCGAGATCGAGCTCGAGACCATCGCCCAGACCTGGAGCGAGCACTGCTGCCACAAGACGCTCTCCAGCGCCGTCGATCACGTGGGGCCGGCCGGTCCGGCCCGCTACGACAATCTCCTCAAGGAGACGGTGTTCGCGGCGACCCGCACGATCCGCGAGGCGCTCGGCCCGCGCGACTGGTGCGTGAGCGTATTCCGCGACAACTCGGGCGTGGTGCGGTTCGACGGCGACCACGACATCTGCGTCAAGGTGGAGACCCACAACCACCCTTCCGCCATCGAGCCCTACGGCGGCGCGGCCACCGGCCTGGGTGGGGTGATCCGCGACGTGCTGGGCACGGGGCTCGGCGCCAAGCCGATCGCCAACCTCGACGTGTTCTGCGTGGCACCGCCCGACACGCCCGCTGCCGACGTGCCGCCGGGCGTGATCCCGCCGCGGCGGCTGCTGCAGGGCGTGGTCGCGGGCGTGCGCGACTACGGCAACCGGATGGGCATTCCCACGATCGCGGGCGCCGTGGCCCACGATGCCGGCTACCTGGGCAACCCGCTCGTGTTCTGCGGCACCGTCGGCATCATGCCGCGCGGCAGCGCCGAGGCGGCGGTGCAGCCCGGCGACCTGGTGGTCGTGGCCGGCGGCCGCACCGGCCGCGACGGCATCCACGGCGCCACCTTCTCCAGCATCGAGCTGTCGAGCGACAGCGAGAGCCAGTCGGGGGGCGCGGTGCAGATCGGCCACGCCATCCACGAGAAGATGCTCACCGACTTCGTGCTCGAGGCGTCGCGGCAGCGGCTCTTCCACGCCATCACCGACTGCGGGGCCGGCGGCCTGTCGAGCGCGGTGGGCGAGATGGGGGCCACGCTCGGCGCCGACGTCGATCTCGATCGGGTGCCGCTCAAGTACGAGGGGCTGTCGGCCACGGAGGCGTGGATCTCCGAGGCCCAGGAACGGATGGTGCTCGCCGTGGCGCCCTCCGACTGGGAAAAGCTCGAGCGGATCGCCGCCGACGAGGGGGTGGAGGCAACGGCGATCGGCACCTTCACCGGCACGGGCAGGCTCCTGCTGCGTTGGCAGGGGCAGGTGGCCGGTGATCTCGACTGCCACTTTCTGCACGAGGGCCGGCCGAAGCTCAGGCTGCGGTCGTCCCACACGTTACCGGCTCCGGTCGCCGCGCGCTGGTCGGCGGCCGTCGCCGAGGCGGGCATCCTCGGCGACGCGCTCCTCGGCGTGCTGGCGCTGCCCGACGTGGCCAGCAAGGAGTGGATCGTCCGTCAGTACGACCACGAGGTGCAGGGCACGAGCGTGCTCAAGCCGCTGCTCGGGCCGGGTGCGGGACCGGCGGACGGCACCGTGATCCGCGGCGCCCTGGGCCGCAGCCGGGGCATCGTGCTGGGCGTGGGGCTGCGACACCGGCTCGGTCGGCTCGATCCCTATCAGATGGCGGCCGGCGGCATCGTGGAGGCGATCACCAACGTCGTGGCCGCGGGCGCCGATCCGGGGCAGATCGCGCTGCTCGACAACTTCTGCTGGGGCGACACCCGCCGCGAGGATTCGCTGGGCACGCTCGTCGAGGCCTGCCGGGCCTGCCACGACATGGCACTGGCTTTCGCGGCCCCCTTCGTGAGCGGCAAGGACAGCCTCAACAACGTCTTCGCCTGGACGGACGACACCGGCGTCGCCCGCGAGATCTCCATCCCGCCGACGCTGCTGGCGACGGCCCTGGGCCAAGTGGCCGACGTGGCCCGCGCGATCTCGCCCGACCTCAAGCAGGCCGGCAATCGCCTGGCGGTCATCGGCCAATCACATCCCGACACGGCGGGCAGCCAGCTCGAACTGACGGCGCTCGTGGCCGGCGGCCGCGTGCCGACCGTCGACGCGGCGGCCTGCCGCGCCGCCTGCGAGGCCCTGGCGCGGGCCCGCGCCTCGGGCGTCGTCCAAGCCTGCCACGACGTCTCCGATGGCGGCCTCGTGGTCGCCGTTGCCGAGATGGCGATCGGCGGCGGCCTGGGTGGCCGACTCGAACTCGCCGCGGTGCCCTTCACGGCCGGTGCCGAGCCGCTGGACGGCGTTGCCCGCGACCTCGCCGTGGCCTTCGGCGAGACGCCGGGCCGATTCGTCTGCGAGGTGCGGCCCGCGGATGCCGACCGCTTCGCAGATCTGCTGCGGGGCGTGCCCTGGGCGTGGATCGGGGCGGTGACGAAGGAGCCGGCGCTG
>Ga0129333_10005111_pt1 | contig 12294 bp, 16 predicted proteins | sample CPB6_08_DNA_FD_94474 | JGI IMG/M metagenome (GOLD analysis project Ga0129333, IMG submission 94474) | Freshwater to marine salinity gradient microbial communities from Chesapeake Bay, USA - CPBay_Sum_0.6_0.8_DNA | ecosystem: Environmental > Aquatic > Marine > Coastal | place: USA: Chesapeake... | reverse complement strand
CTCTGGGAATGTGTTAGATAACATTCTGTCAAACAGAGTATCAAATGGTGCTAAGAACTCATCCCTATGGAATGGGGTAGGGAATCCCCTTTGAATTTGATTTTTCATTTTTTTACCTTTTTTAAGCGTTAAATCTAAATCCTCTTTATGAGCGATTTAGGGTTGATATACCGGCCGGGTACTATCGTTATATAAGTATAGCGTAATTAAAATTTCACGCCATTTCTATATTCACTATTTTCAATTCGGCAACTCATATGGTCTGCCCAATGTAATAAGTAAGGCAATTCCGTTTTTAATTGGAAGTTCTCATCGTATGAAATAAAGTATTTTTCATTTCCTTTATTATACAATCCATCCGCCAACATAATACCCAACATTTCTTTTTGAGTAAATTCAATACCATACTTTTGTAATGTAAACAATGCTCTGTGTGTTACATCAAAGTAATAGATGTCAGGGTTTTGTTTGAATAGAGAACCCTGATTTTTGCGATGCCAATCACTATCTTGCTCAATGTAATATGGGCCTGATACATCACCTAACTTTCCTAAGTCGTGGTGAAGTGCTGCAAACAATAATTCCTCTACTTCAAAATCAATGATACCACCATTCTCTTTGTATTGCTTCATCATTCCAATTGCGTTCTTACAAACATTCATAACGTGGTCAATGTAACCACCTCTATATGCGGAATGAAAATGAGCTTTACCACTTGCGGGTGCAACGGCTAACTCCATACCCAAATGTTCTTCGGAATACATTACTAATAGTTTTTCCAAACGTTCAGGTTGTTTAGCAAATGCTTTCTTAACAAATGCTATGAACTTATCATAGTTCTCTTGTAATTGTTTTTCGGTATAATTTCTCATAACACAAATATACGAATTTATTTTGATTCTTCCAAATTTTCTTCAATATCTTCACCACAAAGTGCTGAATACAATATATCTAATTCTTCTTCACTACTGCAAAATCCCAACCCATCCATATCGGATATTTCAATAAAGAACTGACCGGGCTTTAATCCCAATTCTCTTAATATTAATTGTTCATCGGTTGAATTTGATATTAACATTGGTGTAAATTCATCATCTCTATATTTTGGAATTGGTAATGCATAGTAATAATGCCCATCCTCATCTTCCCCATCTTCACTCATACCATCACCTGCTTCAATCTTTTTCCAACCCTGTCTGATAAATGTATCTTCGGTAATTGGAGTCATTGGTAACTTAACTTCTTTTTTTCTCATTATTCAATTACAATTTTTGTGTAAACTACTTTATTTGAAATACTATGTGTTGCCTTTAATACCATAGTATCTCCAATCATCTCTCTAATAGGAGAAATCATATTGCTGATTTTACCACCAGTTCCAGTTATAGAACAACAATTTGATGTGGGTACTAACTCATCTTTATTAGCAATCATTGGTGGTAAATTGATAATTGTATATTGGCCTGTAAAATAATTTATGTAAGCCTGTGTGATAGTTGCTGTTGTATCACCTCGTCTTAACCACCAATAAAGATTACTTTCAAATTCAACTCTTTGTGGTGGATATGGTTCTATACCATTTGCTAATAACTTACCTACAACTCTATGCGATTGTGGTGAACCATTTACAATTATTTTTAAATGATAAATACCATTTGTATCTTTTGGTATAGAACGAAGTCCATCTCTTGTTAATACTGAATCAATAGCTAGTGAATACTCTATTGGTGGTTGTACCACTTCAGTTTTTTCACAAGCAATAAATAATAAACAAACAATAGGGGTTAAAAGTTTTTTCATTATAAAAGTTTTTTAAGTATAGAATCCCAAGTTGGGTATTCGTTAAATTCTTTTGTTTCGTAAGACCATCCGAATCTTAATAGTTCACCTTTGAATTCACCAGCACCATTTGCAGTTCTATCATCAATAAGGTAATCACCTATCAACATTCCTTTAAGGTGAGTTATTGCCATTTTCTTATGGAACAATCTACCAAAATATTCTTCAATCCAAAATCTCTTATCCATAGCTGCCATCGGGTTACCCCAAGGTGCTGCGGTAGCAATGTACAATTCATACTTACCACTTTCTGCTAAAAGTTTAATTGCATCAACAGCCCCATCAACAGGTTTAGGGTTTCTGAAAATACCCGGTATGTGGTCATATCTACCTTTATAAGCTTCTCTTAGAAACGTATTCTTTGATATGGTATCTTCAACGTGCCCATTGAAATCAACAAGCACACCATCCATATCAATCCATATAATTTTTTTATCGTTCATTTTATTTTGTATTAAGTGTTGGTTTATATTTTTTAACTAATTCCATTTCTTTGTTGTGAGCTTGCTCTTTACCTCTAATTACATCTAACACACTAACTTCATAAACTAATTCTAAGTCATCAATGTAGTTAAACATATCAACGTAAAGTTTCCATTCCCAACTTTCTTTTCTAGCTCTACTAAAGTGTTTTTGTAAACGTACTTTAGCTGAACGAAGGAAGGCTCTACCTTTAGATGCCGTAATACCTATATATTGGTTACCATTCAAAGTATTGGTAATTAGGTAAATAATGTGGTTACGGTCAGACCTCTTTTTTCTACTTACTTTTGTGGGCATATTCTTAACTTTTCTTACATAGTAAAGATACGAAAAATACCTGATATTACCAAATAAAATAAGGGGTATAACTCATTGAAAATCAACAAGTTACACCCCTTTTATAAGTCATTGAAAATCAATTAGTTATAACATCCTCATTTTCAACTATTCCCTGCTCATCTTCATCGGGAAATGGTTTAAAATTGAAGTCCAATTCATAAAGGTTATTTTCACCTAAAATTATTTGCTCCTCTAATTCATATCTTTCAAGCACTCTTTTAACAATACCTGAACGAATACAATCCTCTCTCGTAAATTCAATCTGATATACACCTTTAACTTTTGCTAATCGTTTCCATACATCAAAGAATCCACTTTTTGTGTAAGCAGGTGAACCATTCGTTCTGTATTTATCACATTGAGAAAGGTCACCTTCAATGATTAATTTAGCATCATCTGAAATGCGTGTGATTAATGTTTTTAATTGATGTGGTGATGCATTTTGTGCTTCATCTAAAATAATATAACTTTTTTCAAAGTTTATACCTCTAAGAAAGTTTAATACTCTGAACTCAATCTTACCCTGTTCTATTAACTTTTTAGTTTCAACCGGTCCAATTATTTTGTGCATTATAAAAAGAGATGATTCATTGTGTACTGCAATCTTCTCCATCAAATCGCCAGGTAAATGGCCTAACTTATCTTCATTACCAACATCAACAGTTGGGTTTATAATAATTAATTTTTCAATATGTGATAAACGATGTAATAATAACTCTAAACCTTTTTGTATTGATATATACGTCTTACCAGCTCCGGCTAAGGCATGTCCCATTATAATATTATGATTGGGATGTTCTATTGCTTTGTAAAATCTTTTTTGATTATATGTTTTAAATTTAATTTTCTTTATAACTTTTGGATAAGATAACTTATACTCTTTAACAACAACTTTTTCTACTTCTTCTTCATTAACTTTTTTCTTAGCCATACTAATAAACGTTTTACAGGTTAATAGTTGTGACTCTTGCTTTAGGTGGTTTACCTCTAGCCTTCTTTAATTTTATAATCTTTAAGTGAGAATGTATTTCACTACATAATTCGTATTTCTCTAAACGAATACAAAGATTTAGTAATGCCTCTAAAGCAATAATATAATCTTTCTGATATACTTTTGAAATTATATCAGAATCTTTAAAACGAAATAAAATAATGTGAGATTTTTTTGATTTAATAGCGTTTGCTAATCGCTGAAAGGTTTGTTGAAGAATTAAATCTCCGTATTCTTTTAAGTACCTATTAATAGAAGGGTTGGAACTATTAAGGTACTTCTGCCACTTCACGTTCGGACTAACCATCGGCAACCTTTTTATTACTTATAAATATAATAAAAAAATTAATTGTTTGTTCTTGGATTACCAAAACGTATTCCACCTCTTGGTGGTGTTTGTGTTGTTGTTGCTCCACCTGTGTTTGGTGTAGTAGGTGTTGCTGATTCTGTAGGTTGTTGTGTTGTTTCTTTTTGACCTGTGGTTACTTCGTTACTTTTTTTACCAGCTTTAATATCTCTTTTTTCCTGCTCTAGTTGAGATATTTTCTTTCTATTAATTAAATATTTTTGATTAAATGGTGATAATCCTATTATTTCTTTTTTAAGTAATTCAATTTCTGCATTAATTTGACCAATTCTAGTTGTATCTTTATCATTTAAATCAGTAAGATTACCTTGTGAACCACCTGTTGCACCTTCGTTTGGTTTTGTTTTTAATAAATCAGCTATTGCTTTTTCCGTTTCTGATTTTTTACTCTTTAAAGTATTTTGATATTCAGTTAATAATTTTCTAATATCATCATCTTGCTTATTATATGCTAAAAAATGTTTTCCCGAAGTGTAAACTTTTTCTTCTAATTTACCTATTACTTTTAACTCACTTACTGAAAGACCTTTTCTTGGATAATTTCTTCTTCTAAGTTCAGCTGTGTATAAAGAAATATCAGAATCAATGTTACTAAGTTCTTCTTGTAGATTTTTTAATTTTGCTTCAAAATTTTTAGTATCTCTATTTTCTTGAGCCTGTTTTTTACTAATTGCTTTACCTGTACTTGGGTCTATTTCTAATTGAGTCCATATACCCAATAATTCTGCGGATTTTACACCACCCGTTTCAAAATCTAAATTATCAGGTGTAGATACAACCCAATCAATATACTGAACAAGTGCTGTGTAATCAATTTCAGATTTTTCATCTATGAATACATTTTTATTCATAAATACCAAATCAGCTTCTTCTAATTTTTTATTTTCTTCAAATATTTTAAGAGTATCAAAAAATTCATACAAAGTAAACATTCTTATATCAAAAGCACCAATTAAAAGATATGGATTATTTTCATCAAATGATGATAAAAAATCTTCATAAAAAGAAATGGATGTAAAATATTTTGGCTTTTTATCACCAGCATCTTTTTTTATACCAACTATAAATCTAAATTTTGTATTTTCAACAGGAGTAACTGTTTTAATATCCGTATAATTGAATTGAACTTCATTTATATCGCTGTAAATACCCTTTAGTATAATTTGGTTATCAATTTTACTTGGTTGATAATTTCTTAAATTTGGATATTTGTTATCTAGTTGTAATAATTTTCTATACTCCATACGGATAAATATTACTATTCGTAATATTCTACCTCTACCCCGGCTTCCTTAAACATTTGTAAACTTCGGATAGCATGTTCATCCCAATGCGGTGATTTTGCACCAGCTTTACCCGGCTCTAAATAAACTTTACGGATACCTGCGTTAATAATACCCCTAGCACAATCACAGCAAGGAGTTCCACAGGTTAGATATATTGTACAACCTTTTGTAATAGCACCAATTCGTGCAGCGTTGTAAATTGAGTTTCTTTCAGCGTGTTCAAACCAATAATACTTTTCAGGTCTTTCCTGTCTTTCGGAAACTGAATCATCAATACCTCTGGGAAATGAATTGTAGCCGGTAGATACTATTTCATTATCAGCACCAACTATTACGGCACCGATTTGTGTTTTCTCATCTTTTGATTTCAGTTTGACCTGATGTGCTATATTTCTAAAATACTCTTTCCAATTCATATTCCTAATGCAAATTCCCACTTCAACCACCCAATGATTAATTCCAAATCACCATTAAGTAAACGGCTGTGTGTTACTTTAATATAAGGAAGCAGGTATATCTGATTCCATACTTCGTATTTTGTAAATTTTATTTTGCCCATTTTCCTCTTTGTACTAATTGTGCAATAATTCCATAAACGGATAGGTCTTGATATGTGTCTTGTACAGATTCACCAACTTCATCCGGCTGACCTAATACTACCAATTGTTTTAATCTTTGTACCTTATCGTTGATTCTGAACCAAAGACCTGTAAGGGATAATTTAACATCCTCTTTTGTTTGAAGTGAAGTACCTACTGATATATTACCCGGCCCATAATTCCTTTGTTTCTTACAAAAGGTTTCATACATTTCGGCTTGGATTTTCTTAAACTCATCCATCATTTGTGGGAATTCTCTCTCACAAAATTCAATTGCGGATTCTTCTTTCATAACATTATACTTTTTGGTGAAACACAAATATAATGAATTTTTTCCAAACGGCAAAGGGAAATGAACTTTATTTTATTTTTTGAAAAATATTTTAAAAAAATCAGCTTTTTCGGTCAGCGGCAGTATATATATTTACGGCACTTGGACACTGGGACACTTGAAGCAATATAAATAAAAGCATTAAGCATAGACACTAAGCACTAGCATCTGAGAAAGTTCCATCTTCGTTTTTTACAACAACTTTATAAATTCTAGAAGTTGGGTCTGCATTATCCAACTCATTTCTTTTATTAATAGCATCTTCCAAATTTTCGAAGGAATCAACTGTATCTGCTGAGTTTAATTTTAAAACCCAAATCTGTCTTTTTGCCCAATTAGGGTCACCCATTGTTTGGTCAACTGGAATAAGTTGTTTGTGAATGTAATACATTTTATTTTATTAATTTTTTAAATAATATCTTTTTTGCAAACACACTTCGTAACCCTATCCATTGATAATATCTATATCTTAATTGTTGCGAAAGAAACGAAAAGAAAATAAAACCAAACACTAATAACAAAAGATTAATTACCTTTGATATAGTGGTTGATATTACCATTATTTCTTTTTCAACAATGATTTAATATCACAATAACAGGCATTAGCTCCATGTGCTACGGCCATTAATATCCACATCCAACTCATCTCACCCAACCCCAAAAGGGTTTTTGGTTCACTTAACCATAATTGATTTGGTGAACAATGTGTTATTGATTGTTGTGGCTCGTAAAAATAAAATGCCAACACTAAAAATGAAGCGGATATCCAATATCTTAGTATGTAGTATTTTATCTTACTCATACTAATAAATATTTATGGCATTAAAAAACCCAACTTTAAGGTTGGGTTTCTTTTTTTACCATCTGCTTGGAAAAATTCCTTCAACACAAATAATATAATTAATACCTACGCTTGGTGGGTAGTTATTAAATGGTTGTGGTTTAGATGTAATAAATGGTAATGTTGCAATTCCTTTATTTGTACTATCAGTTTTAGGAAAATATAAATTACCAGATTGTGTGATATTATTATTCAATGGTGATAAAGTAGTTGTTGCTGAACCATAGTTTTGTCCCAATTGAATTACTGGTAATCCATTTATTCCGTTTGAATATCCAACCGGAAATTTACCTCTTAAATCAGGAAGATTAAAAGTGGTTCTACCATCCCCACCATAATATGTTCCTATTAAAGCAAATAAAGCTTGGTATTGAGCAATTGGTAAAGGTCTACCATCACAAATCAACCAACCACGTGGTTCAAAGTTAAAAGCAACTGATTTTATATCACCAATAAAAGTTTCAACTTGTGCAAAGGATGAAACACTTAATCCTATAATAAGGAAAAGCGATAATAACATTTTTTTCATAAGAATATAATTTTAAGTTTTTGTATATATAAATATATCAAAAAATTATATTCCGATTTCTTTCAAACGAACTAACTCTTGCTTAATGTGCATGTTGAACGGATTCCATTTGATATTATCCAACATCCACTTACGATACCAAATAGGAATTTTACGGATTTCTACATCTTTATACTTTCCGAATGTCATCTTAACCACAGGCCCTTGAGCGGCTACATCGTGTGGGTTAGGTTGGTTTTGTTTGTGCAATCCTATTTCGTGAAGTGGAATACCTGTTAATAACTTTTTTTCTTCACCATATAATTTCCACAAAGGAGCTTCATATTCAAAGGTTAATTCCTCAACCTTTCCGAATTTAGGTACACTTCCCACAAAATCAATTACAAGCCCATTTTCCTTCTCAGGATGGATACGTGTTACTCTACCTACAAACTGATACCACCAACTCAAAGATGCCGTAGGTCTTCCCGTAATGATACAATCTAACTGTGGGTGGTCAAATCCAACTGAAAGAATAGTAACTTGGACAATAATCCTTAGTTTACCACTTTTAAAATCTGATATAATTTTATCTCTATCCGAATCCGCCATTCCACTAAAGATTGCTTCACAACTTGGAAGGCGTGTTGATAGTTCTTTAGCTTCCTCAATAGATGGAACGGCTATAAGAATTGATTTTCTTTCAGGCAACTCCGAAATCCTCTTAATTATCTTACCACCAATATCTTGCTGTTTGTAAGCCCTACGAATACTATCATCGGTGAACTCCGCATTTGATGAATTATAAACTAACTCACCAGTATCAAAGTCATATGATTCATATTTCAATGGTGACCAGAATTTCATATCCACCATTTCTTTAATTTGGGCAACGTGAATGATTTCTCTAAAGAAGTTACCTTTTTTACTCTTTGAAGTAAGCATCACCAACTTTGAGAATGGTTTACCCCACTCATCCATATTGGTTTGTAGTTTTAAAGGGGTTGCTGTAAGACCTAATACGTGTGTTATCTTAGCTGCATCCAAAAATCTCCTTAACATACCATCTGGCTCTCTTGGAAATCGGTCACACTCATCTATAATCACTTTTCTGATACCTAATTCGTAAAATTTCCAAGCTATATTAACTATTGAACCAATTGTGGCATAAGTTACATCACCAATTTCCTTTTCATTCATTGATGCGGAATAAATTGATGCTTTTCCACCTAAATTGATGAATTTATTGTAATTTTGCTCCAATAATTCTTTTGAAGGCTGAATAACTAAGATTTTCTCACCCAATTGATGAGCTATTTCAGCAATTACGATACTTTTACCAAATGCGGTAGGTGCAACAATAATAGAAGGGTGCGGCTTCTTACTTCTGAAGAAATCCACACCCTTTTTTACAGGTTCTATCTGATTCGGTCTTAATTCCATTCAATTATTTTATATACGATGGTCCATACTCACCATATTGAGCAGTTCCATCAATGATATTACCTCTAGCGTGCTTTGCAGGTGCTTTCCACGTTGCTGCTTTCAACAAATCACCTTTTTTAATAGGTGCACCTTTCAAATCACCATCAACTCTACTAATAAATCCCCAACAAGTTCTTCCAGTCCACAAACGGATGAATTTATTACCAATTTCAACGGTAAATGGTACGAACTGATTCGGCATATTTGCTTTTTCATAGTATGCTTTACGTTCACCATCCACTTTTTGGATAAAATTAGCAACAATTGGGTTACTTTTCAAATAATCTAAGGCTTTTTGTTCTGTCTGTCTCATAATAAGGGGTTTTTATTTAAAATTTTTAAAATCAAAGGTAAATTTCTTACGAGCCCATTCTCTACGCTCTTTTTTCTTCTTATCAACAACCACTTTTTCACGAAAACGGCCATCGTAAGCTCCATCTTTCATCATTTCACGCCTTTTTATGGCTAATTCAATGCTTTTCATATACATTATTTTTATTACTACCTAAAGGTAGTAAATTTTTTTGATATGGCCAAATTTTTTTACAATTATTTTTCATTATAACGTGTTGAAAACCAATATTTTATGAAAATTTTCCAATAAAACGGATATTTTTAGGAATTTTTTCCACTATTTTTGGATTTTTTGGTAAATTTTTAGTGTCTATCAAAAATAAGTATGTTATAATAGCATACCTACATTAAGACAGAGTACTTTTTTAAAAAGTTCTTAACATTTTATTTGGAAATATCGGAAAAATTATATATATTTGTGAAAATTTTACCTAAAATCGGGTGGTTACGAAAATGATGAGTTATAAGATTATGTTACATATGGAAACTAAAACGGAAAGTTTTGCTAACAACAATACTATTTCTACATATAACGTATTTATCCCATTTTGGGTAATGAAAAGGGTGTCAGATTAACTTCTACACCCTTTTTTATTTGGTTACATTTTAAACAAAACAAAACACGTATGAAAAAAGCAGCGTTAATGTTGTTGGTATTTTTATCAACAGTCTTTGTGGGGTTTGGACAAATCACAACCTCAACTATTTCTGGTGTAGTTAAAGACCAGAAGGGAGAAGCTATCGCTGGCGCTACGATTCATGCAACACACGAACCAACTGGTACGAACTATTATGGTGCTACCAATAAGAGTGGTGTGTTTGTGATTCCGGCAGTCAGAGTAGGTGGACCCTACACAATCCACGCCTCATCGGTTGGATTTAGGAAAGGTGAACTTAAAGATGTAAACACATCATTAGGTTTAACTGAGAATGTAGAATTTGTATTGGTTGGTGAAACCGTACAATTGAAAGAAGTAGTTGTAACCGCAGGAAAGTATGGTATTTTCTCAAAAGAAAAGACCGGTGCGGCTCAACAATTTGGACGTAGAGAATTGACAACAATTCCGATTACAGGAGCTAGAACTATTGATGGAATTACAAAGTACAATCCATTTGGTAGTGGTAACTCTTTCGGAGCACAAGATTCTCGTTTGAATAACTTCACAATTGATGGTTCTCAATTTAACAACAACTTCGGATTAGGTTCTTCTGCACAAGCAGGTGGTAGAACTGGAGCTTCAGCAATTTCATTAGATGCGATTGACCAATTGCAGGTGAACGTTGCACCATTTGATATTCGCCAAAGTGGTTTCACCGGCGCAGGTATCAATGCTGTAACTCGTTCTGGTTCTAACGAAATTGAAGGTAGTGTTTATCAAACACAAAGAGATAACTCATCTCGTTATGTTGGTGATAACGCTAGAGGAACAACTGTAACCGCATCAAAGTTTGATGAGAAGGTGCAAGGTTTCCGTTTGGGTATGCCAATCATTAAAAACAAATTGTTTATATTTGGTAACTGGGAAGGTATCGTAAGAACTGAGCCTGGTACAACTTGGATTTCAGATGGTTCTCCATTGACAGGTACACAAATCAGTAGAGTAAAATATACTGATATGGTTGCTCTTTCAAACTTTATGAAAGAGAAGTTTGGTTATGAAACAGGTCCATTTGAAGGTTATTCTAATGAAAACTCATCTAATAAGTTTTTGATTAGAACTGACTGGAACATCAACGATAAGAACAAATTAACTGCTCGTTATGTTCATCACAATTCATCTGCGGAGATTAATATTTCAAACTCTCAATCAGCAGGTGCTGGTAATAGAACTACACAATTCAATGCAATGTCATTTAAGAATAGTGGTTATATTATTCAGGACAACACTCGTTCAGCAGTATTGGAATTAAACTCAAAATTATCTAACACACTTCATAACAACTTAATCGTTTCTTACGATAAGCAAATTGAAGATAGAGCATATTTGAGTTCTATGTTCCCAACAATTGATATTAGAGAAGGTTCACCAACTTACACTTCAGTAGGTTTTGACCCATTCACTCCTGGTAACAAATTGAACTATTGGACATTCAATGTAACAAACAACGTTACAAAGTATTTAGAGAAACATACTTTGGTTGGTGGTTTCAACTTCCAAAAGTATCAATCTAATAACCTATTCTTTCCAGCTTCTAATGGTGTTTACATCTTTAATAGCTTGAATGATTTTTACACAGCAGCTAATCAATCTTTAGCAAATGGTGGTAGACCTTCTACATTCGCACCAGCTCGTTTCCAATTCCGTTATTCAGCATTGCCTGGTGCAGTTGAACCAATGCAAGTATTGAAAACAAATCGTTTGGATTTATATTTGCAAGATGAATATAACGCAACTCAAAACCTTAAATTAACTTTTGGTTTGAGAGCAAACGTTATTTCATTTGAAAACACAGCTTTAGAAAATCCAGCAATCACAGCGATGACTTTCGCAAATGGTGAGAAGTGGAATACAGGTGTAATGCCTAAAACACAATTATTGTTTGAACCACGTTTTGGTTTCAACTATGATGTGAAAGGCGAGAAGAAAACACAAATCAGAGGTGGTAGTGGTATCTTTACTGGTAGACCTCCTTATGTGTTCTTATCTAACCAAATTGGTAACAATGGTGTGTTGACAGGATTTATTGATGTATCAGGAACAGCAGCGGCACAATATGGTTTCACTGCAAATCCTAATCAATATTTTATTCCTTCAACTCCAACATTACCTTCAACATTTGATTTAGCATTAACTGACCCTAACTACAAAATGCCACAAGTTTGGAAAAACAATTTGGCAGTTGACCAAAAGTTACCTTGGTTAGGTTTAG
>Ga0129333_10005110_pt1 | contig 12295 bp, 10 predicted proteins | sample CPB6_08_DNA_FD_94474 | JGI IMG/M metagenome (GOLD analysis project Ga0129333, IMG submission 94474) | Freshwater to marine salinity gradient microbial communities from Chesapeake Bay, USA - CPBay_Sum_0.6_0.8_DNA | ecosystem: Environmental > Aquatic > Marine > Coastal | place: USA: Chesapeake... | reverse complement strand
GAAGGTTTAAATAGAGTGAAAATATATGTTAATGGAAATAGTTTATCTGTAAATTCTTCTTTTTCATTAGGTGTGCTTGCAAATACTTTTGAGGCAGGTACTGCTAGGGTAGCAATAGGTTCATATATAGGTACTAACCCAAGTAATGTACCTAAAGCACCTATTGATGGTAATGTTTACAATACTTTAGTTTATAATAGAGTCCTATCCCCAGCAGAAGTCCTCCAAAATTATAACGCAACAAAAGCAAGATTCGGTTTATAAACTTTAATCCAATGGACAAAAAAACAATTGCCCTAAAATATCTCTCATACCTTGAGAACCCAATCAATCTGATTGAAGATTGTTTCCAGACATACGATGGTAGTCAGGAAAAATATGTACCATTTATTTTGTTTCCAAAACAGACAGAACTTCTCCAGATATACGAAAAGAAGAAACACGTTTTGGTGAACAAATCCAGACAGGCTGGTATTTCAACCGTGACAGCCTCCTACATCGCAGCAAAATGTGCTTTGGCGACAAAAGATAATCCCTTCAAAGTAATTATTGTCGCTAACAAGGGTCCGCAGGCACAGGATTTCCTGTTGAAGATCAAGGATTTTTTATCACAGGTTCCAAGATGGGTTTGGGGAGAATATTATGACGATAGGAAGGAGGTGGACGGCCATATTGTGGGAAAGGGTTCGGTGAAGTCCATAAAATTGCTTAACAACTGTGTTATCACGGCTGTGGCAACCAGCAAGGATGCTATCAGGGGACAATCATCCCCAAGGATAATCGTTATTGATGAGGCCGCACACATTGATAAAACCGACGGTGAATTGATGTATGGTTCTGCCATGATGTCGCTTTCATCAAACTCTTTGGGTCAGATGTTCTTGATTTCAACCCCAAAAGGTACTGACCCGATATTCTTTAAAACCTATTCTGAAAGTATTGCCAGCAATGGTGATAATGGTTTTACTGTACATGAGATGTTCTTTTTCCAAGACCCAAGATATAACAAGAATTTGATATGGAAGTATAAGGGGTTGGACGGCGAAATAATTGTGGAGGCAGAAAAAGAATATGACAATAAGAAAATGGAGGCGAAATTCCTAAAGGGATGGATGCCAGAATCAGATTGGTACAGAGACCAATGCTCCCTGCTGCACAATGAAAAACGATTAATCAATCAGGAACTTCTTTGCAAATTTGACGGCTCTGGAAACAACGTGGTTGATTTTGAACATATTATCAGACACGAAGAAAATAATGTCCAAGAACCCATAGAGAAATTGGAAGATAAGGGGAATATGTGGGTTTGGAAATACCCTGAAGAAGGACATTCATATTGCGCCTTCGCAGATGTCGCCTCTGGAAGCGGCGAAGACTATTCTTCGTTGCAGATTATTGACACGACCACTGGCGAACAGGTGGCAGAATATAAAGGAAAGATTAAAGCGGAGGTATTTGCACCGATTGTCAAGACATGGTGTGAAGCCTATAATGCGCTGACAGATATAGATACCACAGGGGGATATGGTGACAATCTGATAACAGATCTTATTCGCTCGAACTTCAAACTCCTCAAAAAAGATGAAAAAGGTGAAGTAAAAGGGTTTAAATTCAGTGGCTTGACAAGACCGAAAGTCATTCAAAGGTTTGTGAATCAAATCGAAACAGACACTTTCAAAATCCGTTCACTTAGATTGCTCTCTGAACTTAAAACTTATGTGTGGGTAAATGGAAGGCCAGACCATTTGAGAGGGTTTAATGACGATTGTATAACGGCCACCGCTGGGGCACTTTGGTTGTTTGAAAATGCTTTCAAACAGGTGAAGGCAGCACAGGAAACATCAAAGGTGATGTTAAATGCCTGGATTGCGGGTGATACCAATAGACCACAAGAAAAGGACATAAAAAGCACTTTGAATAACGGTATGTATCAGAACGGGCAGGATATGTCTAATTTCATGTGGTTGTTGAAATGATTTTTTCTTATATTTATAAATAAAAATAAGAAATTTAATGGCAGACAATTCGCGTCAGACAATCTATCAAAGATTAAGCAATATATTTTCTGGAAAAATTGATGATTTTTCAACACCGACGATGACAAAAACAATCGGTGTTGACAGAGAGCTTTTAAGAACCAAGGATAGGCAGGAGTATGAAATGAAGAAGCTGGAAGGCCAGCAAAGAGGATTTATAAAGGGGTTATGGAACAAAGCGAGTGCTTTGATAAACCACCAAGTAATCCAAAACGAGGCCAGAAGGATTCCATCATATTACGACTATGAGAAGATGGAAGAATACCCGATAATCGGGGCCGCTCTGGATATTTTCATGGAAGAATGTACGACCCTAAATGAACAAGGTAATGTCTTGAACATTTTCTCCGAAAGCCCAAGGATTAAAAAAGAACTTGAGAAGTTATTCTATGACCGTCTAAACATCAATACAAATATTGCCATGTGGACAAGAAACACTTGTAAATACGGTGATAATTTTGTTTATTTGGATATTCACCCAGAACTCGGTATTGTGAATTGCAAACAGCTCCCGACCATAGAAATCGAAAGGGAAGATTCCAACCTCCTCAACTTCATTTCTGGTGCGGACAAAAACATTACGACCAAATTCAAATGGCGTTCATCCAATACCATAGAATTTACCAACTGGCAAATCGCACATTTCAGACTTTTGTTGGATGACAGACGTATCCCATACGGTGTCTCAATCCTTGAAAAGGCACGCAGATTTTGGCGTAACCTTTTATTGACAGAAGACGCTATGCGAACGATAAGGCTTTTGAGAGCCAGCGACAGGAGGGTGTTTTATATTAATGTGGGTAATATTGACCCGAATGATGTCCAAAGCTATATCAACCAGATTGCCGACAGGTATAAGAGAAAGCGGATTGTGGACCCACAAACAGGTCAAGAGGACTTGAAAATGAATGTTTTGGGTGTTGACCAAGATTATTTCGTTCCAATCAGGGATGCCAATGACGGTTCAAAAATTGATACGATTGCTGGCCAATCAAATCTGGATATTGCTGATATTGAATATGATTTGAAATTGCTGGTAACAGCCCTTAGAACCCCCAAGACATATCTTAATTTTGACGATGCAGTAGCAGAGGGCAAGTCACTTGCCATGCAAGATATACGTTTTGCCAGAACAGTAAACCGTATCCAACAATCCATGCTCCAAGAGTTGAATAAAATCGCTATGGTGCATCTTATAGCGATTGGTTTGGAAGAAGAGTGTGGTAACTTCTCTTTGACCATGAACAACCCTTCTATCCAAACGGAGGTGTTAAGGACAGAATTGATGGCCAGCAAAATTGATGCTTACAAGGCCGCAACAGAAATAGCCCAAGACGGTATTGCACCTATGTCACATAGCAGGGCCAAAAAATTGATTTTGGGGATGTCAACGGATGAGATAAAACACGACCTTTTGGAGCAGCGTTTTGAAAGGGCTTTGGGTGCAGAACTGATTAAGACAGAGCAAATTATTAACCGTACCAAATTCTTTGACGAGGTTGACAAATTGTATGGTAATCTTGATGCACAATATACCGCCAACACCGATGGAACCCCAACAGAATTTAGCGGAGGAGGTAGTGGTGCAAGTGCAGGAGGTGGTATGGGTAGTGAATTAGGTGGACTTGGGTCAGAGATGGGCGGTGGCGCAGAAATGGGTGGTGAAGAAGGTTTGGGCGCAGGAGCAGAAGAAACGGGCGCACCAGAAGCAGGTGGTACAGAAACAGGTACAGCAAGTGGATTAGGAGCAGAAACACCCCCAGAAGCATAAGTTTTTTCGCCGTCCACATATTTATAAAAAAATAAGATAGAACAATGAGTGAATTTATCAAGATAAAAAAAGGGTTGGATATTCTTTTGGAGAATTATTTCAATTCGACCGATAAAAAAGAAGCGTCTGTGTTGTTTTCGGAACTGAAAGAAAACAAAGATCTTCAAATCCTTTATTATGCTGCAAGCAACTTGCAAAACCCTCCTAAACTGGATGATAATGATATTGAAGATTTCATTACAGAAAATATCAATCTTTGTAAAGAAATCAACAAGGATTCACTTGAAAAGTATTTAACCAAATTGAATGGTGTAAGTCTTTCTCCTTTGGAAAAATCAATTAATACAGTTCTCTTTGAGGAAAGAAACGCTTTGAATTTTACAGAGTACAATTCCAGCAAGAAGATGATTGCAGAAAATATAAAGAAAAAATCAATCAATCCAGAACAGATTTTGGAGGGATATTCTTCTGAAGAGGTGTTGCTTGCAAAAGAGTATGCAAAAAATCCCAGTCAAGTTTTGAGAAATTTGTGTAATGAATGTATCGAGGTGTTGGACGGCAAATTGAAAGAAGATTTGGATACAGACACGAAATTGCTTATTTATCAGACCAAGGAACGTCTTTATGAAGCACAGATAAACAGCAAGACAGACCCTAAAAGTGTTATTGAATTGCTAACGCTGAAAAAAAATCTTTTGAGTGATTAATGTTTTTCTTATATTTGCTACATTAAACAAAAAAATAATATGGTAGAAGATGCAGACCTAATAGAAAAAAAGATTGAACACCATAAAGGGTTTACGAAAATAGAATTACAGTGTTGGGTGAGATTGGACGGCGAAAATATAGCGACAACCACCCATAGGAGAAAGGTGTCGGAGTTTTCAAAGCAAGTTAAAAACCTGCTTTATGAGCAGCGGAAAAAAAATGGCGACAATTACGAATATTTTGTAGATGTAGATATACGCGATTCGCCGTCCACCTCCGCCTTCCTATCCCTGAACATAAACCTGATAAAAAATAATACAGTAATAAAATTAAAAGAATACCCCCAGATATTAGAAAAAGCGATTACAGATTACGATTACTTTACAGTCTTTAATAACGCGAAAAAGAAAAAACGGGGAGAATAAGTAGAAAAGTTAGTTAAGGATTATTAATTAGCAATGCGCATGAGACGACAGTCTTTTGCGCATTTTTATTTTTCTTAGGCTATTTATATGAAAATGAATAGTTTAAAATGAAAAGACTGCTTTTATTGGAATATGATGCGGGATATGCAGATACGGTCGATTCAATCGGGAAGAATTTTCTGATTGAGACTGATGTGAAAACCAGTGACCTGACTGTAAACGGTGTTCCGCAAACTGTTTTCGCCGTCCTCCAAAAATACGGTGTAAAGAATGAAAACGGTCGTGTATATTCCGAAGAGATATTAAAGCGTGAAGGGGAGAGATATTTGAAAGAATGTATCCCACAAAAAAATACACTGCTTGAGGTGAATCACCCAGAAAGCACTCAAATCAATATTTTAAATGGTGGTGGACTTTTAACCGACCTTTGGTGGGATGGAATCACTATGCTTGGAAAAATAAAACTAAACCTGTCCCGTGGATTTATTGACAGCGGGATTGTAAGCACTTCTGGAGACCAAGTAGCTAATCTTATGCTAAACGGTACGGTAGTCGGTGTTTCCTCCCGTGGGGTTGGTTCTCTTCAAAAGCGCGGGGATGTGAATGTCGTCCAGCCAGATTATGAATTGATTTGTTGGGATTTTGTAAATAAGCCATCTTCCAAGGGAAGCTGGGTTGCAAGTAACCTCAAAGAACTGGATCCCTACGTGGACAAAAGTGTTAAAGAAGAAAAAAATACTCCTATGTACAACAGCTTGCAGGATAAACTTTTTGCTTATCTAGACAACCACAAATGATTTTTTGTAACATAGGTATATTTATATTAAAAATTCTTTTTATATATGACTAACTTGGAAGAATTACTATTGAAAATAACGGAAGTTTCTACTCTTACTGAATCACAATCGCATGAAGCACTGAAATCGGTGCTGGAACCAGAGGTTAAATCCTTTGTAAAAGAGTCTTTAATGAACAAAGACAATGTGATGAAAGAAGATGATGATATGGATTACAAAGAAGAGGTGGTTGATGCAGATGGCAACCCAGCGGAAATGGATGTGACAGACACAGAAATGACCGATACTGAAATGCCAAGTGATGATATGGAAATGTCAGATAATGACATGGAAATGCCTGTATCTGGCCCCGAAGATGAAGATGAGGTTTTAGACCTTACGAATGCGAGTTTGGAAGAGGTAATGGAAAAACTCAAAGACCTCCCAGACGACACTGTAATCGAAATCGTGAAAAATCCGCCCACATACGATGTAAAACCAAACGCTGGTTTGAATGAAGAGGAGGAAATCTGTGAAGAATGTGATGATGAAATGTATGAGGGTTATGACATCGACGAAGCAAGTGCAGCCGCAGAAATTGACGAATGGATTGAAGAGGCACTTCAGGAGAGTGCAAATGAGCGCAAGGTCAACGAATACAAAGCTATCGTTGAGCAGTACGAAAAGAAGCTCCGTAAAATGCAGGCAAGCCACACGGCTGAAGTAAAGGCATTGAACGAACAACTTAATATTCAGAAGCGCACAAACAAGCGTCTTTCTGAAGAGCGTCAGAAGTACAATGCGGCTCTTACTGAATCCAACCAACTTCTCGACCAATTGGCCGTCCACAACACAAACCTTCTTCACATTACAAAACTCTTTACAGAGCAGACTGTAAACCGTGCAGAGAAAATCGAGATTGCAAAGCAATTTGATAATGTACAGACAGTAAATGAATCCAAGATTCTCTTTGAGGCATTGAGTAAGACACTTCCTAAAAAAGCTGCTGCTACAAATGTGCAGCAACTGAAAGAGGAAATGAAGCCTGCTTCGCCGTCCACCCTCAAAGAAGAAAAGACATTCAACGACCCAGACTTTGAAAGGTTCAATCAATTAATCAAATATAAAATCTAATTGAATGAATTTCTCAATAAAGGCCCAAAAAACCAAACACACACAAAAACAATAAAAAAAATACCAATACACAATGAGTTTCGTATCTTCAGGAAAATTGGGTAATATTCAGACTAACCGTGAGCAACTGCTCCGTGAAGAGATTCTGGACCGTTACCAACACATCGGAGGCAAAAAAGATGCTTCTGGAAACTGGCTCACAGAGGGCCAAAACTGGCTGAAAGGTCTTGATGGCCACGTTCGCGATAACGTAGCACTTCTTTATGAGAACCAAGCCAAATACTTCCGCGCAAACATGAACGAATCAACTGAAAGTGGTTCGTCTGGCGGTTTTGAAGCACAGGCATTCCCTATGATTCGTCGTATTTACAGCCGCCTTTTGGCTAACGACATCGTTTCTGTACAGGCAATGACACAGCCTACTGGCGCACTGTTCTTCTATTACCCTAATATCAGTGAGCGTATTTACACTGCAAGTTCTTCTACTTCAGAGCACGCTCCGAATATCGGTAAGAAGCCTGCTTGCCTCGGTCATAACTGCCCAGATGTTACTTACTCTGGTTGCAAGTCACTGTACGACCGTTTCTACAACGACGAACTGTATGACCACAGCAAAGGTTCATTCACAATCATCAGTGCTTCTGGTACACCAGTTAAACTGAATGCAGATAGCTGCTGGGTGCCTTCAACAGGTAATACACTGTCACAGGACGGTTCTGTACGTCAAATGAAGTTCCGCGTAGATGGTTTTGCAGGTCGTGGTGGTGCAAATCTTAACAATTTCACTGCTCGTACATACCGTGGCAATGGTCTTGAGGTTGATACTGAAGAGTTCCTTGCTTCTTTCACAGCTATTTACAATGGCGTTACAAACATCGTTGACCCTAATGGTAAAATTATTTACAAACCAGGTGATGTAATGAACTTCCGTCTTCCTGCACAGGCTTATGGTAAAGGACTTGTTGACATCACTGATATTTGTGATGAAACTGGTAGCCTGTACGTAGAGCTTGACCTCACACACCCGCTGGATTGCGCAACTTGTGATTCATTCGATGGTTACATCGGCGCTGCTTCAGGTACAACTCTCACAGGTACCACAGTAGCTTTCGCTTGGAGGCGTTATGACACACTCGAAAATGAAACTGAAATCGGTGAAGTTTCTTTCGAAATTAGGAAAATCACCGTTTCTGTAGAATCCCGCAAGCTCCGCGCTCGTTGGACTCCAGAACTTGCAACCGATATTCAGGCATACCACAACATTGATGCAGAGGCAGAACTGACTGCACTCCTTTCAGAGCAGATTGCTATGGAAATTGACCGTCAGATTCTCCGTGAACTGAAGCGTGGTGCTGCTTGGAAACTCCGTTGGAACTACTTCGGTTGGAAGAGCACAGGTTCTCAAAAGTACACCCAGAAAGAGTGGAACCAAACCCTCATCACACGTATCAATCAGCTTTCTGCACAAATCCATAAGAGTACTCTTCGTGGGGGTGCAAACTTCTTGGTGGTTTCTTCTGAAGCGAGTGCGATTTTTGATGATTTGGATGCCTTTATCCCATCAAGCCACGACCTTGAGGATTACACATACAATCTTGGTATGAAACAGATTGGTACGGTTTCTGGAAGGTATAAGGTCTACGTAGACCCCTACTCTCCACCTTCTGACATCCTTATCGGTCACAAAGGAACATCACTTCTCGACACGGGTTACATCTACGCACCTTACCTGCCGCTGCAACTCACACCGACAATCACTGATCCTGATACATTGACCCTTATTAAAGGTATAGCGACCCGCTATTGTACGCGCATCACAAATTCGAAGTTTTATGCGACGATCAAGATTGATAATATTTTGTCATTCGACCCACTTGAACTTCGGTAATTTTTAATTAATTGATTTTCAATAGTTTATATGGCCTTGGTGTAAAAAACCAAGGCCATTTTTTTATCTAAATTCTTAAAAAAGTTGTGAAAAAAGATTCCCAGATTTTCACATAACATACCTAAATTGTATTTTCATAAAAAAAGTTTGTAAAAAAGTTGTAGTTTTCGGTAAAAGTCCTTACCTTTGCATAAACTTTTAAAACAAATCAATATGAAAAAATTCACGTTACAAGATTTTATTGAAAAGGCAAATTCAATGCACAAAAATAGTTATAACTACGATAAAGTAGTTTTGGTAAATATTTTAACCAAAGTAACTATTACCTGCCCCCATCACGGAGACTTTGAATTGCCAGCTAAAGCACATTTAAGAGGTACTGGTTGCAGCGAGTGTAGAAAGGAATCATACACCCAACCCAAAGAAAAAGCTGGACAAAAATTTATTGAAAAGGTACGTGCTTTGCATGGTGACAAATATTCTTATGATAAATTAGAATATATAACGAACAGGTTAAATGTTATAATAACTTGTCCAAAACATGGAGATTTTAAAATGCGCCCAACTGTTCATTTAAGAGGAGGTAGTTGCGGAGAATGTAGAAAAGAGTTGTTGGGAACCCCAAACGAAGAATACCGTCAACGGTTTATAGAAAAGTCAAGGAAAGTACATGGAGATTTTTACACCTACGACAACTTGGTTTATATTGAAAGTAAGACAAATGTAACTATTACTTGTCCAAAACACGGTGACTTTACAGTACTTCCAGATGTCCATTTGAATGGATCAAAGTGTAAGGAATGTTCGAAAGAAGAAAGACTTCTCCCCAAAAAAGATAAATCTCAAATCTTTATCGAAAAAGCTAAAGCGATGCACGGGGACTTGTACACTTACGATAACGTAGCTTATATTAACAATAAGACAACAGTTAAAATCACTTGCAAAAAGCACGGTGATTTTGAGATGACACCGTCTACACATTTACGAGGCTTCAAATGTCAAGTTTGTCGTTTTGGTGGTACTGTTGAAGAGCGTCAAGAACGATTTATTCGGGAAGCCAAAGAAATGCACAAAGAAAGAAATTACGATTATTCAAGGGTCAAATATGTTAAAAAAAATCTGAAGGTTGAAATTATATGCCCTGAACACGGTCTATTCCTCCAGACACCGAATAGCCATGTTTTGGGAGATGTTTGCCCAGTGTGTGCAAAAAAGGTTTCTGGATTTGAACTATGGCTTAAATGTCTTGTTGAAAAAGCAACCAATAAAACGGCTTTCAAATTTGTAATGAAGAACCGAAAACATATTGATGTTTTGGTTGACGATATTGGATTTGAGGCAAATGGCTTAAGGTTTCATTGTGAAGTATCCCTTTATGGAGATGTAAAACCATTCGATTACCACCAAAACAAAACCATACAGGCTGCATCTGAAGGAATAACACTGTATCACATTTTTGAAGACGAGTATCTTTTGAAACGTGAAGTTGTTGAAGCAAAAATATGCAAGCTCTTTGGAAACCACCATCTCTTTAAAAACAGTGTTTCACACACCATCGAAGAAACATCCAAGGAGACGTTGGATGATTTTTGCAATCGTTTTGGTTTTGAATTGTTTACTGATAAGCCTATTAGGGAATCTGGTTCTGATTTCAATGTAGTTGTTAGAGAATCATCTAATGGAGATATTTTGCTGGGTGTGGGGGTAGAAACAAGGGGTTTGGACGGCGAAAAAAGGGTTACAGCGTTTGTGGAAAATCCCCAATACAACATCCCCCAAGAGATAAAGAAACAGGTTCTGGATTATATTGTAGAAAAAATCGGTGATGGAGTCACCATTTCAATTCCCATAACATGGTTCCCCAAAGCAGAGGACACAATATTTTTCGATTATGGTTTCATTAAGGAAACCCAAATCGAACCACAATTTTATTACTTCTCCGAAACCATTTTCAACAAAAGATTTTTCCAAGGAGAGGAACTGGATCAAGAAGGTGATTTCAACAAAATTTGGAATTGTGGTTATCATAAACTAAAATATGTAAAACAATAATATGGAAAAGCTAAGAATTGTGCAATTTAATTGGATTTTTTCCAATGCAAACACTGGACTATTAGAACATTTAAGGTCTAAAGAAAAAGAACTCATTTTTAACAAATGTGGTAACAAACTAATAGGTAAAAAGAGAGAGTACACTTTAAATTTTTACACAGATAATTTAGATGTTATCAATAATTTTTTAGGGTTGTCTTTGACAAAAGAAGATGTTATTAGAATAGTAAACGAAAATTCAAATTTAGAACAAAAAGAAGTCCCGATTGTAAAACCCAAAAAGAAAAAAAACCCTGTTCCTTGGAATAATGAGGAAGAATATTTTTATTACATAAAAGAATCCAGTTATTACGACAACTCTTCCCGTCAAAAGGCTCTTGTAAAGAATGCCCAATTGATTGACGAGTTGTATAACCTAAGAGAAAATGCTTTGGGGATTGGAACGCGAAAAATGAAAATAAGATTGAACAAAATCGCCGTCCAAAACATCGAAGCAAAAATAGCAAGAATGGTTTTGGAAATAGAAGATGTTTCAACCCAAGCGAAAAATGCAAGCTGGAAATACAAGGATAAAAAATATTTTCAAAAGCAGGAGCTGATAGAAGAACTGGTTGAAATATACAAGCAGACGGATTACGACTACGGGATTCAATATGAAGAAAATTACAACACAAACGCCATCCTTTATTTTGAATTGCCCAACGGATCACAGGTTTCATTCCACACCAATTGGGATGAAGAAATCCATGTGAAAAAATATGAAAAAAAATGGGATGGTTTGGTTAACAGCACATTCAAAAAAGTTATTACCTTTGTCGAAGAAAAATTCATTAACGAAATCGTAAAAGAAAATGAAAGGAATATCACAGGAAAAACAGGATGAAATATGCCGTCTGTATGAATCGGGTGTAAAAATCGCAGAGATTGCGAAACAAACAAAAACATACCCCCCAAACGTAACCACAATCCTAACCAATCGTCTTGGTTCACTCCCAAGCAATTGTAAAATGGATGTGGAAGCGTTTAATGAGCGGGTGCAGAAAATATTTCCACATTTGATTGTAACGGAATATACCAATATCAATGCCAAGGCGAGTTTTTATTGCACGAAGCATGATTTTGAATTTGACCGTTTCTGTAAACCAGTTTTGAATGGTGCTGATTGCCCAAAATGTAAAACCGACAAAAAACCAAAGAAAAAAGAAAAAACCCCAAGGCTTTACAAATCAACCTCTTTTGAAGAATTTTTGGTGAGGGCCAAAGCAAAATTCGGAGACAAGTTTCAGTATGAAGATTATCAAGGTTATATGAAACCGTTTAAGGTTATATGCCCAAAGCACGGTGTTCAAAACATATCTCCTGTAAGACACATGGCTTATGTGACTGGTTGTGGGATGTGTGGAAAGACTGTTAACAATTATGACACCATAACCTATATTGAAAAGGCAAGAAGTGTGCACGGTGATAAATACGAATATGTGGATGAATATAAAGATTGTCGGGAG
>Ga0129333_10005109_pt1 | contig 12297 bp, 12 predicted proteins | sample CPB6_08_DNA_FD_94474 | JGI IMG/M metagenome (GOLD analysis project Ga0129333, IMG submission 94474) | Freshwater to marine salinity gradient microbial communities from Chesapeake Bay, USA - CPBay_Sum_0.6_0.8_DNA | ecosystem: Environmental > Aquatic > Marine > Coastal | place: USA: Chesapeake... | reverse complement strand
TCCTCCGCGACCGCGGCCGTGATGAGCACCTGAGGTGCCGTTGCCACACGCTCGGCCAGGTGGGCGCGTCGCCGTGCGTCCAACTCAGCGAAGACATCATCGAGCACGAGAACGGGGGCGCCTGACTCCTCGGTCAGCAAGTCGTAGGCCGACAGCCGCAGGGCCAAGGCCGCCGACCAGGACTCACCGTGCGATGCGTAGCCCTTGATGGGGTTGGGACCTAACGTCATGACCAGATCATCGCGGTGAGGGCCGACGAGGGTGATACCTCGGTCGAGTTCCTCCTTGCGGCGCCTACCCATCTCAGCCACGAGGGCATCGACCGGGTCAGAGATGTCTACGTCGTCGATGATCGAACGGTACTGAAGGTCGATGGTGTCGGACCCCGGGACGAGTGACTGATATGCCTCGGCCGCGCGCGGGGTGAGCAGAGCGGTGAGTTCCCGCCGGGCGGTGATGATCTCAGCACCAAGTCGCGCGAGGTGTTCATCCCATGCCTCGAGCGTACGCACGACATCGTCCAGATTGGCCCGTCGTGCTACGCCCGAGGACTTGAGTAGCGCGTTGCGCTGCTTGAGGACGCGGTCGTAATCCCCACGCGTGCCCGCGAGTCGTGGTTGGCGCTGGACGAGCAAGTCGTCGAGGAATCGTCGCCGTTCGCTGGGATCGCCCTTGACCAAGGCAAGATCCTCCGGGGCGAAGACCACCGTGCGCAGGATCCCGAGAATGTCGCGCGCCTTGGCAGCAGGTGACCGATTGATGCGAGCCCTGTTGGCCTTCCCGGGAATCAACTCGACTTCGAGGAGCAGTGATCTGTCATCCCGGACGACGTCGGCTCGGATCAGCGCCCGCTCAGCACCCTGACGGATGAGCGGTGCATCGGTCGCCACTCGGTGACTGCCCAGAGTCGACAGGTAGGCCACGGCCTCCACGAGATTCGTCTTCCCCTGTCCATTGGGACCGACGAACGCATTAACACCTGGTTCGAGACCGACCTCGAGGCTCGCGTAGTTGCGGACGTCCGCGAGTGAAACGTGGCGGACCAGCACCGGGTGATCTGTTGGCATCGCCATCGTGGCTAGCTCAGCCAGCGAGACGCACCGGCATCAACAAGTATCGATACTCATCATCGTCGTCGCTGCCGGCGCTGAGGACGGCGGGCCTGGTCGACTGTGTGAACGACAGCCGTGTCTCCGCTGCAGCGAGTGCGCTGAGACCGTCGAGGAGGTATTGCGGATTGAAGGCGATGTCGATGTCGTCGCCATCAAATGCGCAGTCCAGGCTCTCCGTCGCCTGTGCTTCGTCACCGGCACCAGCCCGCAAGGTGACCTCACCTCCAGAGAAGGCCAGTCGCACCGGGGTGTTTCGTTCGGCGACCAGGGCAACGCGCTTGACGGAGTCGACGAGCTGGGCCGTGGAGATCGTGGCCACCGCCAGGCTCTCGGACGGCAGGAGTGAGCGGTACTTCGGGAACTCACCATCAAGGAGGCGCGTCGTCGTCCGTCGACCATCACCCTCGAAGCCCATGAGCCCCTCACCCCCTTCAGCGAGGGAGAGATTGACTGACTCGACGGCTGCCAGAGACTTCGCTGTGTCAGCGAGAGTGCGCGCCGGGACCAGCGCCTGAACTTCAAGCTTGGGTGACGCGGGGGTCCAGGTGAACTCGCGCACAGCCAGGCGGTAGCGATCCGTCGCGGCCAAGGTGACATGGGTGCCATCGATCTCGACACGGATGCCGGTGAGTGTCGGCAGGGTGTCGTCGCGCCCGGCGGCGATGGCAACCTGTGCCACTGCGTGGGCGAACTCCGATCCTGTGAGTGTTCCGGAGGAATCAGGCATGGCCGGCAGAGTGGGATAGTCCTCAACAGGGAATGTCGGCAGGGCAAAATTCGACTTGCCGCACACCACACTCACGCGCGTGCCATCGAGGCTGATCGTCACAGGGGCCGATGGGAGCGCTCGACTGATTTCGGCGAGCAGTCTGCCCGGCACAAGCGCCCGCCCGTGCTCACTGATATCGGCCGTGACGCCGACCTGCGACGACGTCTCGTAGTCGAAGCTTGAGACGACGAGATCAGATCCGTCAGTCTGGAGCAGCAGACCTGCGAGAATCGGCAGCGACGGACGACTGGGCAGCGTTCGTGCGGCCCACGCGACTGAGTCGGCAAGGGCGTCGCGCTCGACGCGGAACTTCACGGTGACCTCCGGGCGGGGCACGGCCGTGCCCCAAGACGCGTCATCCTGCCACCGCTCGCGTGGTGGGGCCAGGGGTGTCGGGCCCTGCATGCACAGGACCGTGCAGGTGAATGCCGTTCTGGACTTCTAGATGTATCTCCTCGTTGTCGTCATAGCGCCGGTGGACGTTGGGGATGACAGGCATCGGACCACGTCATGAGGCACGTGGGTGTCCACAGGGGATGTGGACACCGTGGGGAGCAGGGTGGACAGCGGTCTGAAGTACGCGGGGCGTACGCCGCTATGAGAAGGGTTACAGCGAGATATCCACAGGTCCATGAGGGACTGGGGACGTGGGTGCCGGAGTTGTCCACAGGTATTCCCCATTCTGGGGATTCCGTGATCTTCTGGTGACTCTGTGACTCGTGGGATTAACCGCGTGATTGGGACTTGATGCGCGCCGTGAGATCGGCCACCTGGTTGTACAGGCTGCGGCGCTCACCGATGAGCTGACGGATCTTCCTGTCGGCGTGCATCACGGTCGTGTGATCACGACCGCCGAACGCCTGCCCGATCTTGGGCAGGGAGAGGTCCGTGAGCTCACGGCAGAGGTACATCGCGATCTGCCGAGCCGTGACGAGCACCCGTGACCGCGAGGTACCGCAGAGGTCGTCGACGGTGACACCGAAGTAGGAGGCGGTCGTCGTCATGATCTCCGCGGCCGTGATCTCAGGACCAGCGTCGGAGGGGAAGAGGTCCTTGAGGACGAGTTCGGCGAGGCCAAGGTCGACTGCGGAGCGGTTGAGTGAGGCGAACGCCGTCACGCGAATGAGCGCACCTTCGAGTTCACGAATGTTGCTCGAGACCTTTGATGCGATGAACTCGAGGACCTCTGGAGGTGCCTGCAGTCTCTCCTGCGCGTTCTTCTTGCGCAGGATGGCGATACGTGTCTCGAGGTCAGGAGGCTGAACATCGGTCGTCAAGCCCCATTCGAAGCGAGACCGCATGCGGTCCTCGAAGTCCTGCAGTTGCTTGGGAGCGAGGTCTGAGGTGATGACGATCTGCTTGTTCGCGTTGTGCAGTGTATTGAAGGTGTGGAAGAACTCCTCCTGCGTCTGCACCTTGCCGGAAAGGAACTGGATGTCGTCGACGAGAAGGATGTCAATGTCGCGATAGCGACGCTGGAACGCCGAGGACTTGTCGTCGCGGATGGAGTTAATGAACTCGTTGGTGAATTCCTCCGAGCTCACGTAGCGCACCCTCGTGCCCTTGTAGAGAGTGCGGGCGTAGTGACCGATGGCATGGAGCAGGTGGGTCTTGCCGAGACCCGAGCCGCCGTACACGAAGAGGGGGTTGTAGGCCTTGGCCGGCTGCTCGGCGACGGCAATCGCAGCGGCGTGGGCAAAGCGGTTCGAGGAACCGATGACGAATGTGTCGAAGGTGTACTTCGCGTTGAGCCGACCATCCTCAGCGCGGGCCGCAACCCGATCGCCGCTCGCTCCCGGAGATCCACTGCCGGGCCGTTCGGCGAAATCGAGGAGATCGCCGTCGACCGGGTACGTCGCATCGGCGACCTCGTCGATCTCATCCTCGCTTGGGGGAGCGGCGATGCTCGGATCGACCGTGACAGCCAGCCGTACCTCTCGGCCGAGCTGGGCGGTGAGGGCCGCGGTAACCATGGGCCTCAGGCGTGTCTCGAGGACGTCCTTGGTGAAGTCGTTCGGGGCGGCGATCAAGGCGGTGTCCTCGACCAGGCCCAAAGGACGGGTGAGGGAGACGAAGGCCCGCTGCTGGGGAGTGAGCGTCCCATCGCCCAAGGATTCGAGCGCCTTGACCCACAGATCAGCCAATTCGGCGGTAGTTTCCACGTTGTTCCTCCCCAATCCCGCTCGTCACACGCTTCCCACAAGTTGTCCACAGCTTGTGGAATGCTTGAGCGGGTGCGTCGCCCGGTAGACCCTAGTGTGGGCATGTGGATAGCTCAAGGGTCACCTGAACCCGACTGTGGATCACTGCGATGGAGTGGCCGGAATGCGGCCATGATGGGCGCGAGGCGACACTGGATTTGATCGCTTCAGACCACACGGGTAACCTCATGGGGCTCACGGGCGATGTCCGTGACCGTCATCGAGCAGGAGCAGGACATGTCGAAGCGCACCTTCCAGCCCAATAACCGTCGTCGGGCGCGCACGCATGGCTTCCGCGCTCGCATGCGCACCCGCGCCGGCCGCGCCATCCTCGCTGCCCGCCGTGGCAAGGGGCGCGCTCGTCTGTCCGCCTAGCCGCTTCCAGGCAGGGTGACCATGTTGCCCGCGCGCTACCGCCTCACCTCACGTACCGACATTTCTCGGACGATTCGCATGGGCCACCGTGCGCGCCGAGGCGCTCTCGTCGTCCACGTGAACACCGACCCGGACAGGGTTGGTTCGGCCCGTGCGGCGTTTGCGGTGAGCAAGGCGGTAGGCGATTCCGTCACCCGGCATCGGGTGGTACGCCGTCTGCGATCAGTGTCGCGTCCACTCTTGGACCGACTGCCTGCGGGCACCGACCTCGTCGTACGCGCGATGCCGGAAGCGGCCTCGGCCTCGAGTCAGCAGTTGGCGCTCGACCTGGAGCGCGCCCTGGCACGCATCACCTCACTGACGCCTGCTCCGTCGGCCTCGCCGGTCTATCGCGAAGGAGATCCGGCAACGCCATTTCATGGAGACCCCACGCCATCTCATGGAGACTCGGCGCAACCACCAAAGCACCCGAATGCCACGACCCAGCAGCGGAGCGTGATGTGGTGGGTCGGCTGGCCGATCCGATCACTCCTGCTCGGGCTCATCTGGGTCTACCGTCACACGATCTCACCCATGCTCCCCCCTACATGCCGCTATCACCCCAGCTGCTCGGCGTACGGATTCGAGGCGCTCCAGGTGCACGGGGCGGCCAAGGGCGCAGTTCTCGCGGGATGGCGCGTGATGCGCTGCAACCCCTTCACCCCGGGTGGCCTGGACCCGGTACCTGCTCACGGTGCCTGGCGGCCTGACATCAACCCCGATGGCACCCCGAGGGTCGCGGGGCACTCGCACGCCTAATACCCTTCCCTAGCGGCACAGTGCCGCCTGTCCTGGGAGCGCACTTGTTCATCATCGATTGGATCGGCACCGGCGTTAGCTGGATCCTGGTGCAGTTCCACGCGGTCTTCTCCGCTATCGGCATGGACCCGGCTAGTGGGTGGACCTGGACGTTCTCGATCGTCGGCCTCGTGGTGGTTATCCGCATCCTGCTGATCCCGCTCTTCGTCAAGCAGATCAAGGCGCAGCGCAACATGCAGATCATCCAGCCGCGCATCAAGGAGATCCAGAAGAAGTACGCCGGCGATCGCGAGAAGCAGTCGCAGGAGATGATGAAGGTCTACCGCGAGACGGGTACCAACCCTCTTGCATCCTGCCTGCCGATCCTGCTGCAGGCGCCTATCTTCTTCGCCCTCTTCCGGGTGCTCCAGGGCATCGCCATGTACAACACGGATGACCCGGGCTACACCGCTCCAGGCGTTTTCGCATGGGAGCAGTACGCCGCCCTGCTCCCGCAGGCACACGATGCGTCGATCTTCGGTGTACCCCTCTACGGCTATTTCATGGGCGCCGACGAGGTGGCGGCCGACGGCTTCAACCCACTCAACACACGCGTGCTGTCGATGATCCTCATCATCTTGATGACGGCGACGACCTTCCTCACACAGCGTCAGCTCATCGTCAAGAACTCCGCGCCCGATAACCCGTTCGTGAAGCAGCAGAAGATCTTGCTGTACGTCTTCCCGCTCATCTTCGCCGTCGGTGGCATCAACTTCCCGATCGGTGTCCTCATCTACTGGCTCACCACCAACCTCTGGACGATGGGCCAGCAGTTCTACGTCATCCGCAACAATCCGCAGCCCGGCACCCCCGCATTCGATGCATGGGAGGCGCGCAAGGCGGAGAAGGCCAAACGCAAGGGGATTAAGAGCGGAGAGGCGCCAGAGCCGGAGGCCGCGGAGGAGCCGGCAGCCCCTACGCCCCGCGTGCAGCCGAAGCGTCAGCCCAAGTCCAAACGAAGCAAGGGCGGCAAGGCCGCCGGCACGTCCACGAAGGGAACGTCATGAGCACCGAGACCGAGGCTCCCGCAGCCGACCTGCTCGAAAAGGAAGGTGACGCGGCGGCCGACTACCTCGAGGGTCTGCTGGACATCGCGGACCTCGATGGCGATATCGACATCGACGTCGAGGGCGATCGGGCGCAGGTGTCGATCGTCGAGGTGACCGCCGGCGAACTCGGCACGCTCGTGGGCGATGACGGGAAGGTGCTCGACGCACTCCAGGAGTTAGCGCGCCTTGCTGCAGCGCAGGCGACCGGGCAGCGCTCTCGCCTCATGCTCGATGTGGCCGGCTTCCGACTCGGTCGTCGCAAGGAACTCGAGGCATTGGCGGCCACCGCCATCGACGAAGTGAAGTCGACCGGTGAGCCGGTGCGTCTCGCGGCGATGAATGCCTTTGAGCGCAAGGTCGTCCACGATGTGGTCACCGCGTCGGGTCTGGTGAGCGAGTCCGAGGGCGTGGATCCCGATCGCCGGATCGTCATCAAGCCTGCCTCCTGATTCATCACGTGGAGGAACTCCCCGCGCCACCATCGACACTGGCTGACGTCCTGCCGGACGCCAGCCAGCGCGCACAGATGGGCCGCTATGCGGCACTGCTGGCATCGGCAGGGGTCGAGCGCGGCCTCATCGGTCCACGGGAGGTGCCGCGCCTGTGGGATCGGCACCTGCTCAACTGCGCCGTCGTCGTGCCGATGGTTCCCACCGATGCCGATGTCATCGATGTCGGATCCGGCGCGGGCCTGCCTGGGATCGTGTGGGCGATAGCGCGGCCAGATCTGCATGTGACATGCCTGGAGCCGTTGCAGCGCAGGGCAACATTCCTGGAGGAGGTCGTGGCGGAACTTGACCTTGTCTCCCGCGTTCAGGTGGTGCGCGCACGAGCCGAAGACATCGTGCGTGGTCGCGGGCCTGTGACCTCCCTGCGCGCACGTGTCGTGACCGCACGGGCTGTGGCTCCACTCGAGCGTCTCGCGGGATGGACCGTTCCTCTCGTGCAGTCGGGCGGTGAATTGATCGCTCTCAAAGGACGCTCGGCGGCGGAGGAAGTCCAGGCGTCTGCAACCGTCTTGGAGCGACTGGGCATCGTGCGCGTCGAGGTGGTCGAGTGCGGGCTCGGTGTGGTTGAGCCGCCTACCACCGTCGTTCGTGCAGTGAAGTCCTGAAGCAGCGACGCCGCACGAGGGCCTCTGTCATGATGGGGGCGAACCACATGGCTCACGGGAGTCTGCGAGGTCGATGTGCTCGATACCGAGGTAAGCGGCGTACGGCTGACGCCGTACTTCCAGCCGTACCTGCTGCTCGACGACCCTGATCAGGCTTCCGGGGAAGTCCTGAGCAAGCCCGATGTTTCCCGGCAGACCGAGGAGTTCTTCTCTTCATTGTCTGTCGAGGATCAGTTCGACATCCTTGCGTGGCAGATCCGCTTGCAGCATGCGATCCACGACCACATGGGCGCACACGTGTCGATCAACGTGCACAATCGCGTCGTCGAGACAGAGGAAGCACGCACCCGATTCTTGGATCTCGTGTCCCAGGCGAGTGCGCCGACGACCTTCGAGTTCACCGAGACCTACCCCATGCCACCTGTCGGTGCGTCCAACCACTTGCTGCGCGACATCCGCACACTCGGGCATACTTCGGCGCTCGACGATTTCGGCACTGGGCTCAACGGCATGTCCCTGCTGACCGACTACGACTTCGACATCATCAAACTCGACAGGTCCCTGGTCTTTGACTTGCCGTCGCGCGCCGAGAAGCGCAAGACGTTAAGGCTTGTTCGCGAGATGCTGCAGGTCCTCGGCAAGGCGCATATCGTCGAGGGTGTGGAGACCGAGGAAGTACTGGACATCCTCAAGGAGTTGGGCTTCCGTAGCTTCCAGGGCTACTACTGCGGCATGCCCGCCCCCTTGGCTTCTCTTGTGGCACCGCCGACCGAGGATGCCCTGTCATGACATCGACGTTCCCTAGGCCCGACGATGACGAGAAGCGCGTCTCATTTCTCGCTGATCTGGCGATCCTCGACACCTCTCCGGACGAGAACCTCGACCGCGTGGTCACCCTCTGCCGCGGCATCTTTGACGTCCCGGTTGCGCTGGTGTCGCTGGTGGCTGAGGAGCGTCAGTGGTTCAAGAGCATCGAAGGCCTCGACGTGTGCGAGACCTCGCGTGATGTGGCCTTCTGCAACTACACCATCCTCGCGGACGAGATCTTCGAGGTCGTCGATGCGGTCGCAGACCCCCGCTTTTCGGGCAACCCGCTGGTCACCGACGAGCCTCACATCCGCTACTACGCGGGGGCTCCCCTGGTCTACGACGGAGTGAGGATCGGATCACTCTGCTTGATCGACTTCGTTGCGCGTGAACCACTCACGTCACGGCAGCGCGAGACCCTTCACGAGCTTGCTGCGTTGGTGATCCGTGAGATTCGCGTGCAGCGCCTGCTGCGTGTCGCTGTCGCGTCGCTTGCCGATTCCGCGCGCGACCACTGAGTTCCTACGTCAGAGTCAAGGGATGAGTCGTCGCCAGAGCGCATCCTCGGGATCGTGGTGGCTCGCAGTCGTCGTTCCGTGCGTGCTCATCGCTCTCATCCTCGGGGCTGATCTGCTTGAGGGGCCCAAGACCGCGTACGTCGGTGTCCTCACAGCCGTGCCGCTCTTCGCAGCGATCTTCGGCACCCCGATCATGACCGCCGTCACCTCAGTGATCACGTGGTGCTCGGCCTTGGCCTTCGGCCTGATGTCGGCAGACGGCAATGTCCCCGCTCAGACGGTACGCCTCGGAATCATCGCGGCTGCTGGCGTGGTGGCTGTCGTGGCGGCGTACGTCCGCCAACGCAGGGATGAGCAGTTCCGCCGCGCCCAACAGACTGCTGCCGAAGCTGACTTCCTCCGACTGCAGGCTGGGCGCGACTACCTCACGGGCCTGCTCAACAGGCGCGGCCTCATCGAGAACTTGGCGGTGAATCCGCCTACGGAAGGCACCGTTGTCGTGCTTGACTGCGACCGATTTAAGGACGTCAACGACCGCTATGGCCACGTCGTGGGCGATGAGTTCCTCAAGGGGATTGCCGGTCGGCTGTCCAGCGGCCTCGCCCAAGGCGACTTCATCGCACGTTGGGGTGGGGACGAATTCCTCCTGGTGTTGAGGACCCCGTTCGAGGGCGGGATCGGGGTTGCGCAGCGAGTGATCGACCACGCGTCGTCCAGTCCTATGTCCACGTCGGCAGGAATGGTCCCGGTGTCGCTGTCGGCTGGCGCGGCGCCCTTCGAGGCAGCTCTCGGACTGGACCCGGCCATCGTGGGCGCGGATCGAGCCATGTACAAGGGGCGCTCCAGTGGTGTAGGCACACTGGGCGTGGACTACCGGCTGTAGTTTGGGCCGCGTACGAGGGCGCCTCGGTCCAGCGGCTCAGGGCGGTGCACAATGTCGCTCGTGACGTCGCCAAGCAACGCCCTCACCGGCCTAGGCTGGCCTGTTTCACGTGAAACGAGCACGCCAGATGTTTCCCGTGAAACAGACGCGCCCCTCCTCACCGGCCTGGGCTGGCCCCGAGAGGACAATCGGATGCCCTCGTCGGACGGGGCCCGATGACCCGGGTCCTGGCGGTCGCCAACCAGAAGGGCGGGGTGGGCAAGACCACCACCACCGTCAATCTCGCCGCGGCCCTCGCTGCGGATGGCCGGGACGTGCTCGTCATCGACCTCGACCCCCAGGGGAACGCCTCGACCGCCCTGGGCCTGGAGCACCACAGCGGGGTGCTCAGCACCTATGAGGTCCTCACTCAGGACGTGCCACTGGCCGACATCGTCGCCCCTACCGAGGAGGGGGGCGGTCACCTGTGGGCGGCGCCGGCGACCATCGACCTCGCGGGAGCTGAGATCGAGTTGGTCTCGCTCGTGGCCCGTGAGGGCCGCCTCGACCGGGCAATCCAGGCGTTCCTTGTCGATTTCGAGGCCAGCCAGGGTCGGCCCCTCGACTACGTCATCATCGACTGCCCTCCCAGCCTGGGCCTGCTCACCCTCAATGCCCTTGTCGCGGCCCGTGAACTCCTGCTGCCGATCCAGTGCGAGTACTACGCCCTCGAGGGCGTCTCCCAACTCCTGCGCACGGTCGACCTGGTGACCAAGCACCTCAACCCCGATCTGCGGGTGGGTGCTGTCCTGCTGACGATGTATGACGGGCGCACTCGCCTGTCCTCCCAGGTGGTCCAGGAGGTCCGAGCCCACTTCGGCGACGCGGTGCTCCCCACCGTCATCCCCAGGTCTGTACGGCTATCGGAAGCCCCCTCCTACGGGCAGACTGTCCTCGCCTATGACTCCTCATCGTCAGGTGCGCTCGCCTACGTACAGGCGGCCCGGGATCTGGATACCGCCAATGCCTAGTTATCCACAAGTTATCCACAAGACTAACGGGAGGATGTCCCATGGCTGAGGCGAAAAGGGGCCTGGGTCGTGGCCTGGGGGCCCTGATCCCGACAGAGCCAGGGCCGACGACCACACCTGCGACCTCCACGTTGGCGACATCGCCGACCCGGAAGGCTGCCAAGACGAAGGCACCTTCTCCCGCTGGTCTCGATCCGGTGGCCGGCGCGGTCTATGTCGAAGTCGCGCCATCCGACGTGGTGCCCAACCCGCGGCAGCCACGGCAGGTCTTCGACACCGATGCCCTCGCCGAGCTGACGTACTCCATCAAGGAGATCGGACTGCTCCAGCCAATCGTCGTGCGTCGTCGCGATGGCAAGGGTGCAGCCTTCGAACTCATCGCGGGTGAGCGTCGCTGGCGCGCGTCGCAGGAAGCCGGTCTCGAACGCATCCCGGCGATCGTGCGCGAGACCGCTGATGACGACATGCTGCGCGAGGCACTGCTGGAGAACTTGCACCGTGCACAGTTGAATCCTCTGGAAGAGGCGGCGGCGTACCAGCAGTTGCTTGCCGACTTCGGGGGCACGCAGGACGAATTGGCGCAGCGCCTGGGGCGCTCGCGCCCGCAGGTCGCCAACACGATGAGGCTGCTCAAGTTGCCCCCGGCCGTCCAGCGGCGCGTGGCTGCGGGCGTCATCAGCGCTGGACACGCCCGTGCGCTGCTCTCCCTCGAAGACCCCGAGGCCATGGACGCCCTCGCTGAGCGCATTGTCAAAGAGGGCCTGTCGGTACGCACGGTCGAGGAGATCGTGCTCATCGGCGACGACGGCGAGCCGAAGCGCAAGCGCACACCGCGGCCCCGTGGGGGTGCCTCGGCGGCCGTGGCGGAGGTGACCGACGGTGTCTCGTCCCGACTAGGTGACGTGCTCGACACGCGCGTGCGCGTGGAGGGGGTGCGGTCCGAGCGCAGCCGCGGCCGCCTCGTCATCGAGTTCGCTGACCTCGATGACCTACGTCGCATCGCCGACATCATCGAGGGATAGGAGAGCTGCATGCGCACGGTCATCATCGGTGGTGGTGTCCTCGGGCTCACGCTCGGCTACGAGCTCGCGCGGCAAGGTGCCGAGGTCGAGATCGTCGACGCGCGCGAGCCCGGCCTGGGTGCCTCCGCGGTCAACGCGGGATGGGTCGTGCCCTCCGAGGCAGCGCCGGTCCCTGGACCCGGCCTGATCCTCAAGTCGATGAAGTGGATGATCCGTAAGGATTCCCCGCTCTACATCAGTCCGTCGGTGCACCCCGATCATGTGAAGTTCATGCTCGGCATGTGGCGACGCTGCAATGAGCGCGACTTCCGTGCGGGCTTCCAGGCACACCTCGCGCTCGCGGAGTCCACCAACGACATCCTCGATGATTACGCGCGCGACGGCGTCGCCTTCGACGCCTACGCCCGGGGTCTGCTCATGGCCTTCCGTGACGCGGACAACATGCATCACCACGTCGAGGGCCTGGACCTTCAGGCTGCCTTCGGTCTCGATCCCCAGGTGCTCGAGGGCGATGCCATCCACCAGGCCGAGCCCGCGCTGCGCAACGGACTTGCAGGCGGCATCTACTTCCCCCACGAGCGACACCTCGATGCGGCATCG
>Ga0129333_10005108_pt1 | contig 12299 bp, 10 predicted proteins | sample CPB6_08_DNA_FD_94474 | JGI IMG/M metagenome (GOLD analysis project Ga0129333, IMG submission 94474) | Freshwater to marine salinity gradient microbial communities from Chesapeake Bay, USA - CPBay_Sum_0.6_0.8_DNA | ecosystem: Environmental > Aquatic > Marine > Coastal | place: USA: Chesapeake... | reverse complement strand
CTGATGTGCCACTAATACCTGATACACCACTCCAACCCGATGTGCCACTAGCTCCTGATGTACCACTTACACCAGTAGTACCACTCCATCCACTAACACCTGTAGTACCTGACCACCCACTTACACCTGTAGTACCTGAAGTTCCACTATAGCCTGATATACCAGTAGTACCACTCCATCCTGATGTTCCACTCACGCCTGTTGTACCTGACCACCCTGATGTACCTGACCACCCTGATGTACCTGACCACCCACTTACACCTGACCATCCTGATCTACCACTTACACCTGTAGTACCACTCCATCCACTAACACCTGTAGTACCTGACCATCCACTTACACCACTCCATCCTGATATACCACTAGTACCTGACCATCCACTTACACCTGTAAACCCGCTGACACCTGTGTATCCGCTTATACCCGTGGTACCCGACCATCCCGAGATTCCAGTAGTACCGGTCCAACCTGAAGTACCGCTATAACCACTGACCCCGGTTACACCACTCCATCCTGATATGCCTGAAGTTCCACTCCAACCACTTACACCTGACCATCCTGATCTACCACTCGTACCTGTATATCCACTGACACCTGTAGTACCTGACCATCCACTTACACCACTCCATCCTGATATACCACTAGTACCTGTAAATCCGCTGAATCCAGAAAAATTGCCAGGATCGGCCCATGTCAACGTGCCTGTGCCGTCAGTCTTTAAGAACTGATTAGCACTACCACCTGTTATTTTAACGTTGCCAACTGCACCTAGTGATACATTGCTAGCATTTATCATGTTAGCTACACCGGTAACTACAAGATTACCGGATGATACTGCATTGCCTGTTACTGTCAAATTCCCAAATACACCACTACCACCACTGAAATTTGTAGTGACATTTAAATTACCGGCATTTGCAGTGCCTGAAACTGTTAAATTACCTAATATACCTGTGTAACCTGAAACACCCGAAGCTGCTAATTGCCCGGTGATATTAATATTTGTGACGTTTGCAATTGTAGCTGGTAAGTCTATCCAAAGTGTTTGTGAACTAGAAGTAATTGATGTGTCTTGTGATCCATTAGAGTCGCGGCCAATACTTAATGTGCTTGTGTGAACTTGAACACAAGCTATGTTTGCTGTAATGATAACGTTACCAGTAGGTGAACTTACCGTTATACCTGCGCCAGGGGTTCTGTTTACAGATACGACGGATCCACCAGCGAAACCATTATAAATTTCTGTAAAGTTTTGTTGTACTTTCTGAAATGCCGTTCGTATCGCATCAGCATCTGGATCATCAGGGAATGTTCCAAAATCAATATTTTGTTGAGCCATGTTCTATGTCACCTTATTAAGTATTTATCGTTTTTAATATAAACGACATAGCCAAAAAAAAGCCCGGCGAATGCCGGGCTTTAATACTGCTTAACTTTAAATACCAGCTAATTTTTTCCATTGATTGATAGATTCGTGTGCTTCCATTCTATCTTTCTGTCCGGCAATTACAGGTATTGTCGTCTGTCCAGTAGATTTTTGTTTGTTTAGTCCACCAGAAATAACTTTTGTAATGAAGTCTATATCTGTGTCAAATGATTCTTCGTCAAAGTCTTTGGCTTTGGCTCCTGCATCATTTGCCCATTCAGTTACTGGTTCATCTTCCATTCCATCACCACCTTCATTAGTAGTAATAGTTTTATCTTGTTGACTTTGCTTTGCTAATGCCATATCTTCAGCAGCTTCTGCATTTTCATCGGCTGTAGTTTCGGCGGCCCCACTATCTGGTGGATTATTTTCAGCTACTTGTTCTTCTTCTTGACCATAGCTTTCAACTTCGTCAACCATTTCGCATGTATGACCTTCTTCCATCATGCCACCACATTCTTGACAAGTTTCATGTCCGTGATCACCGCCCTCTTCATCTTCATAGTCTCCATGTTGATGCTCATCACCACCAGATACTTTCTTAATCAAAGACATCATACCGTCGTGATCACCCACTACTTTAATATCACCATGTGAGTGCGCTACTTCGCTTCCATCAGGAACACCATAACCACTTTGGCTATCATCACCGAATAATCCTAGACCGGCTTGTTTGATTAAGCTTAACAACGCTTCAGCTTCACCGTCTTGACCGACGATACTAACTGAATCAGGCATTCCTTGTTGGCCCTTACTAACAGAAACTGTTAGACCTTCTTCAACTTTTTCGCTCTCTAATAGAGCATTTAATTGATTATCCAATGATTCGAATGCTAATTCGTCAAGCTTGGCATCATATGATGATCTGTCAGTAAATGATTTTCCACCTACACTAAATTTTCCACCCTTTGGTGTTTTAGCTAATGCCGCAGTAAATGCATTACCCTCTTCCATTTCATCTTCATCCATGTACATAGATTCTTTAGGATCTTTTGGACTTGGTGCAGATATATAATCTCTCATTCTATTGGTTGAAATTGCTTTTCCTGTAATGTCTCTATGTGTAAATCCGCCAATCGCTTCTATCTTTTTTTGTCTTTCTAAATCAGCTGCCATTTGCGCTAATTCTGGATTAGAAATAGTATCAACGGTCAATATACCGACATTGCCTGCCATTTCCATTTCTGCGCCGTCTTGCGTAGATAATAAATCTATTAAGTCTGGATCTTTTACACGATATGAACTCAAGCGTGTGAATACTCCTTCATCCATAGACATTGCTTGACGTGCCATACCACCTGTAGTTGCTGGTGGAGTTGCAGGAGCCATTTCATAAACGCCTTGTCCATAACATTCATCAAGACCTTCTTTGTAGCCTTCATGATACATTTTAGCTTCATCCATATCATCGTAACGGCAATTATATGCTTCTTTTGCAAGTGCATGTGACTTACCTAACAATCTAGCAGAAGAATGGCGGTGTGAACTTTCATTCACTTTCTTTTTCTTCTTTAAGTCATTCTTGCCTTTACCATCTTCTGCATAGTCAGGGATACCGTTCTTATTGGCATCGGGCTTTTTAGATTCTAACGTAGTAGGACTACGACCTGCACCTAATCCTGCACCCATTGCAGTTTGATTATCCATTGTAGGTTGTTCTACTTCTTTTAGTTTGCTTAATGTTTTTGCTAGTACTGCTTGCTTTTCAGTTTTAGCAGGATACTTTTCTTTGTTTGCTAATACTTTACTTGCAAATGAAGAAGGAGTCATGCCGTGTGATTTTGCTTTCTTAGTAAATGCACCTGGATGCTTAATAGCGCCCTTAATCCATTTTTTACCTTCACCTTCTTCTGTCATTTCTTCAGATCCGCGCATTTGAACTTTACCTTGTGCTACTGCACCTTGTATGTTCTTTACAGCGGCTGCATCACCTGTTGCCATAACTTTGTTACTTGCAGGATCAACCAATTGTGCTGCTCCTGGCATAGGCTTGACTGTTAACTGTTGTCCTGGGGCAGCTTCAGCAACATATTTTGCTTCGATCTGTTCAACCCAATCTTTTAAGGTGTGCTTCTTACCTGGTTTGCCTGGTAGCTTGCCTTTAGGTAAATTGCCTACCATAAAACTCTGCAAGTTCTTTGCATTGTCATACTTTGCAACTTGTCCTGTTTCGCTATCAGCACCCTTCTTAGGACGACCACGACCACGTTTTGCTGCAGGTTCTTTTTTGTCGTCTTTCTTTTCATCACCTTCTTCATCAGTGTCAAATTTGCGACCATAACCACCTGGGTCAGCCGTATGAACACGACCCTTTTCAGTTTCTTTAGTAGCCTCACTTAACTGGCTTAACTGTTGTAACATTGATTTGAAATCCATTTTCTATTTCCTTATTATTTGTTAAAAGCAGCCCCGGTTTTTGGTTTGGCTGGTCTTGTAATCTTACTCATAGGGCTATTATCACCTTTTGGATCTTGTGGGATAGCCTTGAAAGGATCAAATGCATTGGGTGTTTGTTTAGTTGCATACTGCATTTGTATTTCATTACCCTTCATTTGATCTTTGATACTTTGACGATATGAGTCACCGTATGCTTTATTCGCTTCTTTAGCACCTGGCTGTTCTTCTAATTGAGTATGATTTAGAAGAGGACTGTGGCTACCTTCATTAGCGTAACCTTCTGCCTCGCTATTGATGCTGTCGTTGTAATTAGTTTGCACAGCACGAACCAAATTCACATTGTAACCTAACAACTGTGCGATTTGTTGAATCATTGGTTCAGTAGCAGGGTATCTGAAATTTGCTTTGATTATAGTTATAGATTGATTACGCAAATCAGGAAATCCATATGGATCTTTTTGTATCGGAGTGGTGATAGGTTTACTTATTTCAACCGCATCAAATTTCTCTTTAAGATTATGACAAAACAAATCGCAGAAGTTTTTATCTACTTCTCCGGCGATTTTAATAGTATAATCGTAAAGCTTTACACTCTCGGTAATATATTGTTTTAAGCTTTTCATTGCATGTTCCCGTATCTATTATTTATCATTATTTGTCTTTTTTGTTAGCCAATATTTTAAGCAGTTCATTTCGGTCTAAAAGTTGTCCGTCGCCTAATGGTGTAGCTTCTATTTCTTCATTCTTAGCTGCTAGCTTGTGATCTAATGCTGCTTTTTTAAGTTGTAGCTCAATCATTTTAAGCTTTTTATTGACTTTTGCTGTCTTAGCAGTTATAGCATGACCTAACATATTGCCAGCTATTCCGAAAATTTCGGCACTAAACCTGCTATCGACTTGCATACCCAAATCCATCAAATCTTTATAACTATTCTTTGCTAATTCAGCTAGATCATCCATCTCAGTATCTGTGGCTTCTAAACCGCGGACCTGAGGTAATGCGTTTTCTATCTTCTCAATGTTTGAAAGTGCATCCTGAGTTATAGAATCAGCAGCTACCTTTTCTAATATAGATTCGTTAGCTTCTTTTTCGTCAGAAGGAAATTCGAACAGTTCTTCAAGTTTCTTAGTCATACCCGTATTTATTAACGGTTGCGTCCATTATAGAAAAGGTCGTCTTCTGTAATTACTCTAAAAGTATAACCTTGACTTTTGCAATATGCCATAGCCGAAGCCCACTTGGCATGATTGATAGCTACAATCGCTCTATCTTTGGCACTAGAAACTTTACTTTCAATTAAGCTTTGTTTTTTAGGTTTTATTTCTACGACTTCAGCAATTTGCTTGCCGTACTTGTTTTGATAAACAACGAAGAAATCAGGAACATATATAGTTTGTTTTCCTGTTAGGGGATTTTTGTAGGGAATTCTTAATGCTTCACTGGCCCAATACAACACGTTTTTATGACTATCACAAAACGTCATAAATGTAAGTTCCCAACCCGATCTGTATTTGGGATTATGATTCCCTATATATTATTGAGGATTTTTGGGAGTGTAGATGCCTTGTGCCCATTTTGCCATATCATAAAACTACGTTTCTTGCAACAGGTACCACGGGCTGAGGAATCACTGCGATTCCGTATAATGAGGTTTTAGATTTTAAACTATTTAACCAGTAACAAATTTGCTGATTCATTTGCAATTTGTTTGTGTTCTTGCCTTTTATCTCATCAAGCAGAGTTAAAACATCAACACCTGTTTGTGTAGATATTCTAAACAATACTGTAGTGAAGTTGTCGGCGATGTTTTTTGTGCCGCACACACTGGTAAAGTATCCATGCACAATGTCAAATTGGCTTGCGCCAACTTTTAAATCGGTTTGATAGAATGAATCAAAGATTTGTACGGTTCTATCTAACGAGGTTGATCGATCATCAATAATTCTTGCCATATTATGCTGTCACCTGACGTCCTGCGTATAAAAATTCTCCATCAATTGTAGCGGGGCCTGTTCTTGCTAAAAGAGTCGGTGAACCTGCACCATAATTAGGAGTACTCATGTTTGCTGGAAAAATAAATCTTGCATTTCTATTTACATTCGGTCTATCTCTATTAGAGATAATTAATCCTGCTTGCGATTGTGCATAGTTAGATGTAGTTAAATTTGGATTCTTTTGATAGTTATATGATACATTAGGATCATTGGTATTAATACCTGCCATAACTTAACTCCTTTAGATCCATGTCAATCTACCATAACCACTAGACTCTCCGGAGAGACCGGTTGATCGATGATTAGATATAGTTCCTAATTTTCTCTGCGCCAAAGTTCCACCTGATAATGACATACTTCGTACAGAACCGCCATTTGCATCTTTGTAACCGGCTTTTGCTGCTTCAGCAGAATTAGCCCCTGGTGGAGTAATTGTACTCAATGTTTTATCATAAAATGCGTCTAAACCAAACGATGATACAATATTGTCAGGATTTCTGCCATCCATTGTACCTTCATTGTAAACTACAGTTTCATAGTTTATATCCATTTTTATTTCCATCGTACCGCTAGCTTCCGCATAGCTGTAGGTGTCGTGATCCAACTTAGTAATCATGGGGTTTATTAATGTGTATGCTGTAAAGTTATGTCTATTAAATCCAAATATTGTAATGTTTCTAAAGAATGGTGCCTTCGTAATTCCACCTGCGCCAAAATTCTCACCTATGTAACCCCAATTGTTTTCACCAGTCAAATCACCATCATAGATGTTTCTTGCGTTCCAATTAGAATTATTATTAATCTGAGCATTTTCTGTGTTATTTGTTCTACTACCGTTTATCAACCCGTTGAAGTTTGTTGCATCTTTGTAATAGTAAGTATAGTATGCGTCCCACAACTTAGTTACCATGTTAATATTATCATCATGAAAGGTAATATTTATAGGTTCATAGTTGATTTTGGTTTGTACAATTCTTTTTCTATTATATTGATTCAATTCTTGAGTTTTCATAGAAAAGGAAGGTAACCTAACAGTCTTAACGAGAACACCGAAGTTGTCTCCGGTGTTCGCATTTCGACTATAGGCTACTGGGTTTATATCAAAGAACGTGTGAAACAGGAATTTGAATTTAGGCGCAACGTCATATGACCCTGGCCTAAATATCTTAGCAGCATGTGTAAAGTCCCTCAGATAAGCCGAACCTAAGTTCGGCCTCTGAAGATTGTCACCATAATATGACATTCAATTATTAACCCTCACCAACGCCAGTAGATAGACCAACGTCACCTGATGTTGGCTGACGTCCGTTAATCGAACCTGCGCCGATACCAACGCCCGATGGAGCACCATCAAGACCGTCAGAACCATCAGATTGAACAGCATTATCAAATTGAATTGTTAGTGCGATTCTTACATCTTCTGATGTGCCATAGTTCAATGTATTCCAGTTTACAGATTCAAGATAGCATCCATATAGTTCCCAACGTTCTAGAATGTTTGCATCATATGAACCATTACCACCGTCAAGAATATCAATGTATGCAGCAAATTTGTAGTCACTTGCTGCTGCTGCACTTGCTTGTTCTACGAAGTCTAATTGCTTCTGTAGTTGTTCGCCAACCAATCTAGAAACGTTACCACCTGCGTCATCACGTAGGTTAACTGTCATTGGTTGCCATGTGTGTTTACCAGCCATATACAATGTTGAATTGTATACAGGTAATGTGATTTTAGCAAATGACAAGTTTGGACGAGAAAGATCAATAACTTGTCTTGTTAATTGCAAGTCATTGTCACCCAAGCCAAAGTTAAAAAATGTCATTCTAAATCTAAATTGTAACTTCGGCATTAGTAAGCCTTGGTTCTCCTGACCATCTGGCTTTACCGATAAGTTACTTAATTGTAGTGAGGCTGCTGCCATTTTTATTTCTCCTGTTTATATTATTTATCTCTAACTAAAGTTAAGATAGAAGGGGAATATTCCCCTTCTAAATTAGGCTCCTAGTTCTCCTGTATTCAAGATACGAACTGGGATATAGATAAATTCAACTGCCTTGACAGGCTCAATTGCTATATCAACCCAAAGTTCATTTCTATCAATTCTAGCAGGGGTGTTATTGCTTTCATCGCAAACTACCAAGAAGTCATAAACACCTCGTTTAGCAACCAAGTCTAGCATTAGAGATTCACATGTATTCTTAATCTGACCACGTGTAAATGCATCGTTAGGTTCAAAGACGTATGGTCTACCAGCAAGAGTTAATTGTCTACGGATGTAAGCAACTAAACGTGCAACGTTAGTTCTGTCTAGCGCACTCTGAGAGTTGAAGCTAGTCTTGTTACCATAGTTCAATAGACCTTGACCAGTAAAGAACACTAATGGGTTGATAAAGTTTACGTACAACACATCACGAACACCGATACGTGTTTTGATTACTTGGAATTCACCAGTTTGACGATTTACATAACCAATGTTTGCAGCATTGTCGATGATACCACGACGGGTACCAGCAGCAGCTAACCAAGGATAAGCGATTGTATCGTTTCTAATGAATGTTCTTAGCATCATGTGTGATGCTGGAACTGCGACCAAGTTACCACTCAAGTCACTTGTAATTCCACTTGGATAGAATAGACCCAAATATGTGTTACGTGTTACGCAACCATCTTCACCTGTGCTTGTTGCACCTGCTGCGTTAGTTGCCCATGCTTGAATTTGAGTAGCACTATCACTTAGACCCATTGGGGTATCACCCAAGATGTATCCAGTTTCACCACGATCTGCGTTCAATACAACCATGTTAGGTTGTAGTTCTGGATAGTTAGGTGTTGCCATTAAGTTAAAGAAGTTATCTTCATCGCGGATATCTGTGTTAGTATCAATTGCAGAACGTAGAGCTTCGACAACCATTGCACGTTGTGCCTTACGACCCATATATGGTGAACCGTTGCTCTGTAGACCACTTACTGATACCCATGCATTTCTTTCTGTTGGTAGAGATGCACCCGGGAAGTTTGTACCACTGAAGTAATTTGACTTGAACTGTTTAACATTGTATCCTGAACGGCGTGTGTTGAATAACAACATACCAGTTGGATATAAACTTGATTCTGGAGCATCCAAATCTAGATAGTTACTTGTTAGTAAGCTAACGATTGTTGGGATAGGATCATCAGTAACACTTGTTGTTCCGTTTGTAGCCCAACGTGCATCTGCGAATACTACACCGTTTGGATTTAATTGATCTGAATTATCAATTAGTACCCACTGATTCTCGCCTGCAACTGATTGCCAACGATAAATTACAGGATAGTTTTCTAAATTACTTGTATCAATCCATAAGTCACCATAGACAAGTGCTGTACCGTCACTTTGTGTTTCTGGCTCACTTGCACTAACAATAGGACCGTTAGGATCTGTTGCATTGACACCACTTGGTGTTGGGAATCCATTCAAATCATAGTTTTGATTCTTATATCCCTTCCAGTTACCGTTGTAGTTGACCATAATATCAACTTCATCAACCACGCTGTAGAACCAGTTTGTGTTATTTGCTGGATTAGCAACAGGAGCTCCTTCGTTTGCGGTGTAGTCAAACTCTCTCCAATTACTCAACATTACATAATATAAAGTATCTGCTACACCAGAACCAAACTGAACAGCTTGGATGGCACCGCCACCATCGACTTGTGCAACTATTAAATCTAAATCATTTGCTGGGCTTGAACCACCTAGGGCAGTACCTGCAATAGTTACAGAATCTCCCACAGCGTAGCCACCACCACCACCACCACCAAATGTTTGTGTTGGAATATATGCTTCATAAGAAGTATTGACTGAGAATGTGCATCCTGTACCACCACCTGATGTTGCGGACTGTGTTAATCCAGTAAATAAAGTTAATAAAGAATTATAGTACTTGACACCTTCTGTGGTACCAGCAATCAATCCTGCTTCAACTAACACACCATTAGACAATCCAAAATTAGCACCAGCGGTTTGAATTTGATCTGTTATCGTAATAGATCCGCCCAATGTATGAGTCAATTGAATAGCACCTGATGATGCTACTGCGGCAGTTGTATAAGGAATACCTGCTGCTGCCCATGCAGTAACAAAATCTGTTGCATCTGAACCTTCAGGAATAGTAACAGTATAGTTACTAGATAGGTTAGCTGAGTTAGGAACTGTTACCTGAACCTGTAATTGATATGGACCTGTACCCAATGGTGCTAAACTTGAGAAGTCTGGACTTGTATTAGTACCAGTTACTACAGTAGGTCCTGTAGCATTACGTCTCCACAAGTACAATGGAGCATTTCTTAAGCTATTGTTAAAAGCATATTGTCCGTAGATTGTTCCTTCTGGGATAGCTTGTCCGCCTGTTGGATCTAAAGCTGCGTTTGCTGCGGCATCAGAAGTATAAAGACCAATTTCTTTAGTGACCCAATCTTCTAGTGTGCTGCTCCATTCTTCAACTACTGGGGCTGCACCAGTGCCACCGACCTTCATCCATACAGAACCAGTTGGTCTTGGGAAAGTTTGGCCTTGTTGCCATGTTGGTTGTTGAGCACCTGTACCCCAAGTGATAATAGGTTGATAATAATTACCTTCATCGATTCCCATGTCATCTAACGGAGAATTGGTATTATTTGTTAAACCTACGAATCTTGGTGGAGATGTCTGACCTTCTGGGAAATCTAAGAAGATGCACAACTTGCCGTCACGAACTCCTGCTGATAAGAATCCCCATCCTAAAGCGTTTATTTCATTTGCTACTCCTGAAACAGTACCAAGACCGCCACCTGCATCAGGAACAGTAATAGTAACAGTTACTTGACCAGTCATGTTCAAGTCAAAAGAATCACCTGCTGTCAATGTTGGATTAGATTCGGTACCTTGAACTGTAGGCCAATCATTTCTCCAATCCGGAGAACCAACTTCTGCCCAAGTATTGCTTGTTGTCTTGTAGAAGAATTGATTAGAATTTAATGGATCTGAATTATATAGTGAATTTGCAACTACAGCATAGTCACCCATATTTCCAATCGATGAGAGAGGAACGCCACCGGATAAGCTTGTAGCGTCTGTGATAACTATTGGATCCTGAAGCGTAAAGCTACCAGTAGTAGCGTTGAACTCATAAATCCCCCACTGAGATGTGGTTGTATCTAACCAATAAGTACCATTTGCAGGTGCGCCGACTGGACGACCTGTTTGTCCAACTAGACTTGCTAAATCAATATCTGCTCTCAACACATAGCAACGATTTGTAACGCCCAATACAGAATAAGCAGCCAATAGACCGTATTCGTTGAGTTCGTATCCCTGAATAGGAGTACCATTACTTGTTGTATAGAATGTTGGGTTACCAAATAGTGTAACAAGATCACGCTGACTTGTAATTTGATATAATTTGTTTGCGTTTGCTGCGGTCGTTCCTTGAGCTATTCCTGCGCCATTGGGATCAGCCTTATCTTGCGCGGTCGCTAATAGAACGAACGGTACGGAACCTGGTGCGGCTGGAAGATACTGACTCTGATCAATTACTGTAACTTCTACGCCTGGAGATGTTAATGCCATTTTCGTTTTCCTTTATGTAAAATTATGAGGTTTACCACCTAGAATGCATACTATTATTTATAAAAAAACCAAAAAAATATGGTTTTAGCGTGCCTTCGAAGGTTGGGCATTATAAATAGTATATGCCAGTAAAACGTCCTATATGCAAGCTATGCAATAAAAATTATAAAGCAATAAACTATATCCGTGACGGTGTTACTCATTACCGGAGCATCTGTGATGAGTGTGGCCGAAAGAAGAAAAAATTAAAGCCCCGAAGATCCTTATGGTCTAAAGGGGGCTATAAAAAGAAAACAAGCTGTGATTTGTGTGGATTTAGAAGTTTGCTATCCTCACAAATAATTGTCTTTCATGTAGACGGACAATTAGAAAACATAGCTCCAAGTAACCTTCGAAGTATATGTCTCAACTGTGTAGAGGTTGTCAAGAAAAATGAGGTTACTTGGAAACGGGGAGACTTAGAAGTTGATTATTGATTTAACTTTATTATGTAAATCATCAATTGTTCCGTTGTTTTCAATGATATGATCATACTCAAGCCCTACACTGCTATATTCACTAGCATGTACCCCATACTTATCCAGCACGTTTTTACCCAAAGACCAACCAATATGTCTAGGTCCTTTATTGTATGCAACAGCATCTTCATACCACTCTGGTCTAGGACCGCGTTCTACCCTACATGTGATACCGTTTGACTTCTTAATTGCTAATACCTCATTGGGAAATCTGCAATCTGTAATCACGATATTGTCTTTACTAGATAGCAATCTATGCTCTACACTAGCTACCCAAATATCTGGATGAAACCCATTCCTGCAAACTTCTGTGCCCCAGTTTTGTAATACCCACCTAGGTGTTAAATGCGGGATACCTAGTCTATCAGCCCACCAAGT
>Ga0129333_10005104_pt1 | contig 12301 bp, 11 predicted proteins | sample CPB6_08_DNA_FD_94474 | JGI IMG/M metagenome (GOLD analysis project Ga0129333, IMG submission 94474) | Freshwater to marine salinity gradient microbial communities from Chesapeake Bay, USA - CPBay_Sum_0.6_0.8_DNA | ecosystem: Environmental > Aquatic > Marine > Coastal | place: USA: Chesapeake... | reverse complement strand
TTATTCTTATCGGGCAATTTAGATGCCGACTATTTGCGATGTCTTACTTTGTCTGGTTTCAAAAATATCCTTGGTGCAGAATGTCACGATTACCCCAAAGTGGCGCATTTATATGATGACTATGATGGCGATTTTGTTCGCCACTGGGGCGGCGGAATGACTTATCAAAAGACGATTCGAAAAGAAAACCGAAATGATGAATACGATAAGACGGTAGTTCACGATATAATTGATCACAAATATGATATTGTTGTTTATGGTAGTTATCATAGAGGCACTCCATTATTAGAACTAGTACAGTCATTTTATAAGCATAATGAAATTGTGTTTTTATGCGGCGAAGATTTGAGTCGAGAAAGTAATCATACAAAACACGATTGCGAATTGAAGAGAATTTATAATTATTATAATGTTTTCATTCGAGAACAATAAAATTGAAAATACTAATAAAATACCAATAAAATATAATTTATCAAAACAATGAATTATATTTTGGGCGCCATAAATACAACAACAAACCGATACGAGAATATCATTTCCGTAGAAAAAACTAACAAATACAACTGTTTATGTTGCTCATCTGATCTAATATTGCGAAAAGGCGAAAAACGATTCCAGAGCTTCGTCCATAAGACCAAGAATGGATGCACATATTTCAAAAATCCGTCACAAGATCAATTGATATACGACGCCCAATTACATCTCAAAACATTGATTGAAGACAATAGAGTAGATATTTACAGACATTGCAATGTGTCTCTATGCAGAATAAAAATAAATATACCAGACGAAAAAAGAGTCGTTTTATATGGCGAAACTGTCGTCATAGATACGGGTAACGATTCCGATAATTTAATATTCAAGATCAATCCAGACGCAACAGTAAACGAAGATGATGATCGCTACCAAATAAATATGTTGAATTTAATACAAACTTGCATTCAGAATTTTGCGACGAAGAAAATAGAGATTGTTTTGAAAAACCCATTTTGTTGCGATAATTGTAAAGCTCGATATTTTTAGAATTATTCAATAAAGGATTTATAGATTGCGCATCATATACACCAAATGAAATTTTACGAAACACATTATGAAGATTATCTCCAGTCTCTACAACAATTCAATTTGCATCCCGAATTAACCCGCCATTATTCTAGATTCCCCAAACACCTTTCGCAGCTCACTAATTTGATTTTTTACGGACCATCCGGAGTGGGCAAATATACTCAAATGCTGAATGCAATACAGCGTTATAGTCCGAGCGGTCTCACATATGATAAGAAGATATGTATGCAAAATGATAAATATAATTATCAATATCGGATCAGTGATATCCATTATGAAATTGATATGTCGTTGCTCGGATGCAATTCTAAGATATTGTGGCACGAAATTATCCAACAAATTGTAGATATTGTTGCAGTGAAACCCGAAAAATTTGGTATCATCGTATGTAAGAGTTTTCATTGGATTCACACGGAATTATTAGAGATATTCTACAGTTATATTCAAGAATACAATAACAAGTTTTCAAACATACAATTGCGATTCATTATTATGACGGAACATATTAGTTTCATTCCGAATAATATCTTATCTGCGTGTGAAATCATAAATGTGAAGCGGCCAACCAAGAAAATGTATTTGGAGTTGTTAATGAATCAGCGGATTCAGGGCCAGAAAGTGCGCAAATATACAAAGCACGATGCGGAACCATTATCAGATCAAAGCCAAGAAACAGCTTTTATTAATAAAGTGGCCAATTTTCGCCAGAAATGGAATGGCGATGTAGAGGCGTTTGATAATGCAACAACTATTTTGAATTATGTTGAACCATCTGGAATACAGAACTTGAAAGAGATTAATAATTTCGGGAAAATGCCGTCGCCAGATAAAATACCCAAGGATATTTTCAACATTGTGTGCGACACGATTATAGAGCAGATGTTACAGCCGCATAAATTGGTGCATGCGGCATTTCGTGATGCCCTCTATGATATTTTGATATATAATTTGGATACCGCGGATTGTATGTGGTATATATTGAGTCATATGATTGAGAAAGATTATTTGAAAGGCGATGATATAAGCGATGTATTGATAAAGATGTATTCGTTCTTGAAATATTTCAATAATAATTATAGGCCGATTTATCACTTAGAGAGTATTGTTCATTATATGATAATAAAAGTATTCAAATACAATGAATTACCAAAATGCGTGTGAATTATTAATGATTGATCCAAACAAAATATCTCTAGAGGTTATTCGCAAACAATACAAATTGATGTCTTTGAAATATCATCCGGATAAAAACCCGAATACAAATACTTACGACACGTTTGTGAAACTTAAAGATGCACACGATTATCTTATTAGAGGTCTTGATTATGATATGGATGCTAACGATGTCGATGCTAATGAAGACGATCCCAAAAACCCTAATATTTCACCAGCCTCTATGATCTACCAAAAATTAAAGGAATCTTCCAGTTATATAAATATTGTTGCTTCATTTATAGAGACCCTTTATAACAACAAAACATTTCAGAAACACATTTTCCATCCTATATTAATGCGGATACTTCTCGGATGTGAAGATAAGGGACTGCAGATGTTTGAATCAATGGACCGTAAAAATGCCCAAAAAATACTGAATGTGTTGTCTCAATACCGCGATTCATTCCATATTTCGGAAACATTTTTACAGAAGGCGCGTGATATTATGGATTCAAAAATGGATAATATAGAGGCTGTTGAATATACAAAGGTTGTTTTGAATCCAAATATTGACGATTTATATAATCAGTCGGTTTTCAAATTGCGCACTGACGAAACCACAACTGTGTTGGTGCCTCTATGGTTCTCCGAATTAATATATGAAAAAGAGAATATTATTGTAGAGTGTATTCCTGAATTACCGGAAAATATTACGTTGGATGAACACAATAATATTCACGTGCGTCTTTCTTATTTGATTTCAGACATTTGGAAAAAGGATGTTATTAATGTTACTGTAGGATCGCGCAATTTCAAGATATTGGTTCGCGATTTGAAAATTATGCCTTATCAGATTTTTGCACATATGCGCGAAGGCATACCGATTCCAGATGATAAAAATATATTCAAAACCGATAAAGTGAGCAATGTGATTATTCATATGCTGCTCGATTTGTAGACGATTTATTATTATTTTTAGACTTTTTTATAATAAATGCATCAAGATTTGGGGAGGGTGTTTTAGTAATTTGATTCCCCCAAAATGAACTAACTTGTGGTTTTTTATTGGTGGTTTCTTCGGATTCTTCAGCTTCTTCAGCTTCAGCTTCAGTCTCTTCTTTTGTCTGACCAAAAACATCTTCTTCATCAGTCGAATCATCTTCATCATAATCTTTCAAATATGCTTTGCGCTCTTTATTCAAGATTTCATAATGCCGAATCAATGTTTTGAAACACGCCTCTATTGATTCATCAACATCAGTGGTAGTTTGTGTCTCAGGTGTGTCTAAATATTTCTCAACAGTCTGAAGTATTCGCGATTTGTATTTGCGAATTTTCCCATAAAACTCTTGGATCTCATTCGATTTGTTGGGTTGCGCACTCTCCAGATATTTGTTGTATCGTTTTTTACTTGATAATAATTGTAAAGTCAATGCATCAATATCATTCATCTTAGGATTATACTATTATACAAAATATTATAATTGCTACTATTGACGATTCGTGTAAAATATTTTACGAATCAATATAAACCGTTTTGTTATTTATTTGTAGTATTATGAATCAACTAAAGAACATCTCTAGTTTTTTATGGTTTGATAAATTAAAAACCGGAAACTCATTTATAGACGCAATTATTTTTGCAATTTCTATGTCGCTCGTCACATTTTTATCAGAACAAATTAACAATATGTTTGATAATATATCATTCAAACAGCTAGATTATTTTTTACATTTTTTTTATAATAAAAACGCAATCACATATGAGGGCAAAATAACCAATTCGTTCTCTGTATATGAGGGAACCCCCACTTTTAACACGGTTTTTACTGATAGGTTTAAAGCGCTGTGGGATCATATCTTACAAAATATTTCAAAAGAGCCATCAATATATTCGATCAAAGAACAAACTCTATATAATAGAAGAGGGATTGACGAAAAATCAATATATATGGTCAATCAGTATAAAAAATTTGTTGTTTCAAAAAAGCTTAATATATATGCGTATACGTACCTTATTGAGAATAAAGACAATATTGACGACAATACCAAGCTCTCTAAGGGTGTTAAAGTGGATAAAATCGTCATTGAGGTATTTTCTTATACAAGCAGCATCGACGTAATAAAAGATTTCGTTGATGATATTACCCAGAAATATATATCAAATATAGAGAATGCACGTCACAATCAACGTTTCATATACACCCTTATTAAAAACACCTATGAGAATAATTCATGTGAATTATGGGATGAAAATGTTTTTCATAGCACGCGTAAATTTGAAAATCTGTTTTTCGAAGGCAAAGACGTTGTGATTAATAAAATAGATTACTTTTTGAATAATAAGGATTGGTATTATAATATTGGAATACCGTATTCGCTCGGAATTGGGTTGTGTGGGCCACCAGGAACGGGAAAAACGTCTTTTATCAAGGCGCTTGCTAATTACACAAAGCGGCATATTGTATCTATATCGTTGAAATTGATCAAAACCAAGAAACAATTGGACGCCGTGTTTTTTGAGAATCGGTATAACGAAGACAATGTGAAAAACAGTATTGGGTTTGATAATAAGATTGTTGTGTTTGAAGACATCGACTGCATTGGCGATATTGTGATTGACCGCTCCAAGAAGAAGGAGAATATAGTTCTTGTGAATTCCGACAAAAAAAGTGTCGACGAAATAACAACCGCGATCAGCAAATTGTCGGCTCCCATGGAAGACCCGCCTCTAACACTTGACGACATTTTGAATTTATGGGATGGGATTCGCGAAACCCCCGGCCGAATTATGATTATTTCGTCCAACCACTATGATGATTTGGATCCCGCTTTAATACGTCCGGGACGTATTGATATAAAACTCGAATTGTCTTATGCGAGTAGGAAAACGATCGGAGAAATTTATAAACATTTATTTCATAAAGAATTGGATGCGGATATCTTAGAGTCTATAAACGACAATTTTTACACACCGGCTGAAATAATAAATATCTATATGAACTCTGACCGAGATCCGCAAAAAGTTATTACGCGAATACTTGAAAATTCACACGTGTAAAATCATAATGTAAAATAAATATATTATGATTTTATAGCATAATGTCGAATGAAAATACAAATCTTATAATTTTATGCCCACATTGTGAAACATATATTGATATCGAACAACTCAATTGTAGAATTTTTAGACACGGTACTTTTAGAGCCACTGGAAAACAAATTGATCCACATTCATCAAAAGAAAAATGTGATTATTATGTAGCGAATTCCCTTATTTATGGCTGTGGAAAACCATTTATGATTGAACGCCGCGGAGATGAATATTTGCCTATTATATGTGATTATATTTGATCAGTTCTTGAAATGCATTTTTATTTGCGTCTTTTTGCTTATTTACAAAAGCCTCTATTTTATTAAGTTCCAAATCGTATTCATTATCAGTCATAGCATTTATCTTATCGATTGTCTCACAAAACAAATAATCATATGTTATTGCCGGTATGTTATATGTCTCCGCAAAATATGTACTAAGAATTAGAGGTTTCCGATGTGATACAGCAATAGAGAGTGCTCCCGAAAACCGATCAAAATTGGAAAACTGGATATGTCTGTGTAAAATATATTTGCTTTGTGTAACCAGCTCTATCATTTCGGACGCGTCGCATTCAGGAAAACATAGTACATTCCTGTGTGCATTAAATAGCATTGGGTCTATCTTGTGCGATACAAAATAAAATTGGTAATCGGGCAATGACGAAACCATTTGTTTCAAATCTTCGTCGAAATATTCAGGTTGAAATTGACCGATGTAAGTAATTATCTTATTGTTAGACACTGTTTTTATTCCATTGTATAGAGGGAAGATGTATTTTATGAGTTTATCGCTTTTTTGCGATACAAATGGCGACAGAGCAATATATTTCGCCGATTTACTTTGCATATTATGAACGTGCAAAATTGAGATTATACGCTCATCCTCTAAGATTGGATCATTTGAAGTGAGTTTTATAATGATATTATTTTCAAGTATATCTTTTTCTGTGAATGTTGTGAAGACTCTCAGATTCTTATATATTTTCTGATAATAAGGAATGTATCCGAAATATTCTTCTTTATAATAGAGGTTTATCTCTAGATTATGGGGGAATAATTCGCAAATAAAACCGGCGCATTCCAAATGATATTTGAACCCACCAATAATTGCGACACGCATTCGTGCATCTTTTAACATTGTCCTCTAAAATATATAAATGTGTTTCCTCTATATATTTTACAGCGTTTATGCAGAAAAACACCGTTTTGTTTATTGAACCACGTCCAATTGACGAATGTGTATCTGTTATTAACCAATATTTAAAAGTGCTCGGACAAACATCGTGGAATTATGTATTTTATTGTGGTAAAGATACGTCACAATATTGGCGGCAAAAAGGGGTGCCCGATGCGATCGAATTGCGCGAATTGGATGTATATAATTTTGAACACCATTCGGAATATAGTGATTTCCTGAAAAAACGTGAATTATGGGATTCGCTTTCCGGAGATTTTGTACTCACGGCACAATTGGATACGTGGATTTTTTCGGATGGCGGAATGGACATTGATTTTTTCATTGGACTTGATAAGAGTTATATTGGTGGAAATATGGACTGTCGCTGGATTGAATTAGAACGCGAAGGAATACATCCTATTATAAAATGTTTTAATGGAGGACTTTCATTGCGAAAGCGCCGCGATATGTTGAAAATAATTGATTATTTTCCTCCGAAAAAGAGCGCAAGATCAAATGAATTATCGGGAAATATAGAGACAGACGCAGAAGACGTATATTTTACAATCGGATGTTATAAATTGGGGTTGCAAGTTGGCGATGATGAAATATCAAAACATTTTGCTCTGCATCATACTTGGGTTGAACCATTCTTTGGAACGCATCAACCTCTAAGATTAGTTAAAAAAAATCTGAAAGAATGTTATCCAGAATTGGCTGGAGAAAATCCATATTTGTGGTTATAACGAAAAAAAATACATTACTTAATCATTTACAAAATATACAATATACAAAATATACAAATTTATAATCCACACATCATCTCATTCTCTTTTCTTAATCTACTCATCTCTTTAGCATATTCCTCACCTGCAAGAAACCTTTGTCCAGGATCTGTTTGATATTTAAAAGGAACCTTGCAATCATTATTAACATATACGCGTTCTATCAATTTAGTATTTAATCGAATCCACTCTTTATCGTCTTTCGTTAGAATTGTGTCTGGGAGAACCATTCGTCTCACAAAATCATATTTTTCAAATATATTCAATTTAGAGATTAATCTATCTCTCTCTAATTTCCATCCACGATGTATTTCTCGTGTAGTTTGTTCCATTATTTCTGGAATAATGTCCAAATTAGGACGTCTGATAATCACTTTTCTGTTAGTGTTCATTGTTATCGCTGTTTTCGTTGTTTTCGTTTTCGTTATTACAATATTTTAAATTTAATGCTTTAAAAAGATTGTTAAAAAAGGTGTTCAATTTTATGTTTTGCGTAAAATTGAATTTATGGATTTTATCGCAATATGTATAATAAATGTGTGGAATATGTGGATACATCGGATATGAAACATCTTTTATATATGGATATCTTGGTATTTTAAAATTATTAAATAGAGGTTACGACTCAGTTGGTATCACAACAATAAACCAAAACCAGCATTTTATGACTCATAAATTCGCCAGCGACGACAAAGAATTGGCCGACGCAAAAATCTTAAAACACCAGGCTGAACACGACGGCACCATTTCCATTCTTCATTCTAGGTGGCGCACAATCGGTGCAAAAAATGATATTAATAGTCATCCTCATAATGATACTCATAATAAATTTTCACTTGTTCATAATGGTATTATAGAGAACTATGCTATTTTGCGAGAAATGCTTATAAAAAATGGATTCACGTTTATTTCCGAGACCGACACTGAGGTTATAGTAAATCTGATATCGTATTTTTATAGAGATAATAAGTCTCCTATTGAAGCAATCCAATGTGCACTGGCGCACATAGAGGGTACATATGCATTAGCGATTTTATGTGTGGATACACCCAACATTATGTATTGCGTTCGACACGGCAGTCCATTATTGGTCGGGTTTTCCAACGACAACAAGTTTATGATGGTTTCGTCCGAATGTTATGGGTTCGACCACAAAATCACCAACTATGTCGCATTAGAGAGCAACGATATTGTATCACTTTGCAAAGAAGACGGTAAAGTTGTTATGAAATCGTGCGGAAATACGACTTACGAAAAACGCATTTTCGAAGGAGCTGCTGAATCAGTATCTCCGTCACCGTATCCACATTGGACTTTAAAAGAGATCAATGATCAATCGATCGCGTGTGTTGCAGCCACCGGAAACGGAGGGCGCATAATGAGCAATTCTGAAGTAAAGTTGGGCGGACTTGATCGGAAACGCGAAGAATTATTGGCCACCGAAAACATCATTTTTCTGGGGTGCGGGACATCATATCACGCAGGGCTTTTGACTCTCTCATTATTTAAACAATTGGGGTGTTTCAATACAGTCCAGATTTTTGACGGTGCCGATTTTTGCAATGCAGATATGCCGCGACGCAAAACAACTTATGTATTTTTATCTCAATCCGGCGAAACAAAGGATCTTCATCGATGTTTGGAAATGATTAAAAAAGCGAATCACATGGATTCTATAACAATTGGTATCATAAATGTGGTTGATTCGCTTATTGCGCGTGAAGTTGACTGCGGCATTTATTTGAATTGCGGACGCGAAAATGCAGTGGCGAGCACAAAGGCATTCACATCACAAGTGGTCGTTTTAACGATGACTGCAATTTGGTTTGCACAACAACACAAGAATGCTAATCTTTTCGCGGGCTATTTTCCGACTGTTGCCCAGCGAAATTCCAACATTGAATTTCAAAAAAAGGCGATTCGTAAAATAATGAGTTTGAGTGCTGATATTAAAAAAACAATAAGTGACTCTACATTGATTTGCAAAGATATTGCAAAAAGATTGGCGACATCAAATAGTATTTTTATTTTAGGCAAAGACAATTTTGTCTCGGTTGCAAAAGAGGGCGCACTTAAGTTGAAAGAGATCGGATATATACATGCCGAAGGATATAATAGCGCAGCATTGAAACACGGTCCATATGCTTTATTAACACCCGGGTTTCCAGTTATTTTACTCAGCCCCGACGATGCATTGTTTGCAAGGAATCAGGGAGTACTTGATGAACTCAAATCGCGAGATGCTATGGTTATAGGTATTTCCGACGGTGATTTGTCCGACAAATATGATTATAGAATTCAAATTCCGCAATGTGGATACTTGGAAATACTCACAAACGTTATTTTACAAATGATTGCGTATTATTTATCGATTGAAAAAGGAATCAATCCAGATTATCCGCGAAATATTGCGAAGGTATTGAGCACCGATTAGTTAGGAATATTTTATTGCATTTACAATAAAATAATCAAACATCAAATTTTATCATCTACATAATAGAGGATATATAAGATCCCTTGAAAGTCTCTATTCCGGTGTGATCCAAATTGATCGTAACATCAATATACACTCCACCTCCCATCTTTGTCCATCTGTGGCAGAACAACCAATCTTCGGAGAAATAATGCCCTTCCTCTACACCACAATCGAATAATGCATATGCAAAATTGTTTTCATCTCCAGTTAAAAATCCGACATCATCAGTATACTTTGTATCCGGGAATCCGCGCATCATAGATTCTATAACCGCACGCTTGATCATCATAAATCCTGTGGCCAAATGTCTTACCTTCGCCAAATTATTTGTAACATTAAGAACCGATGATTCATAATTAACATTGTATTTCACCATATTCGTCTTTAAAAAATGGAGATCCGACATCATATTATTCAATTGCGAGTTCTGTTTCTTGGCCATAATTTTCCTAACAAAATCGGGGTCTTCCGAGAAATTACCCCAATTGTAGTTCTTGATGGGATAAATTCCGCCCACAACACCCTTATCGGCCAAAATCAATTTAACAATATCAATTGGATCCCAAGTAATGTCCGCGTCAATAAATAGCATATGGGTCATATTTTTATCAGTCATTGCTTTCGCAACCAAATTGTTGCGCGCGCGTGAAACCAAACTGTCGTTCTTGCAAAAATGGACTTTCATTCTTAATCCAAACTCCTTACACATCGCAAATGTTTGAATGAGTGACTCCATATATGATACAAAAACAGTGCTATTATAGCAAGGCGTCAAAATTACAAGGCCGGGATTATGTTTCGCAATATAGTCCTTGATACGTACCACAATATCGGTATCGTCTACTCTACTCTCAATCGGTCTTATGGGTTGTTGTGTCGGCAACTCTATATTTTGGATCGGTTTAAAAACAACTTCATCATCATTTTGCTCGAATATTTGGTATCGGATTCCTTGTTCAGCCATATTATAAATATATAAGATGGTCATTATTTAAATTGATTTTGTTCAATTATATTTTGTACATTGCTCTGAATTCAGCTGGCGTCATAATTGGAACATTTTTCTCAATGGCCGCCTTGGTTTTATTGGATACATCATCTTTTGATTTTACAATAAGTGCAAGTGTATCATTCTTAATTGTCTCGCCCAATTTGCCTCCATTTGCCTCTAAGTATTCGATAATTTCCTTGTCTCTAACTTTGGTCATTACCACCGTTTTTCCATATACCGGGTTTGATGTATCTACTGCGATGCTCTCTTTTTTCTCAACTGCTTTTGTTGATGTTACATTAATACCACACTTCTCCAAGAATTTCAAAAATGGTGCAATACTATCTACTACTTCCTCGGCATTCTTGTGAATGCCCTTTGTTCCCAATTTGCGGATTTTTTCCGCTTTCGACTCGTCGGAAGTAAGGAAATCTGGGTATTCCTCTATGACTGGTCCTAATTTACGCTCGCCCATTCCGTGTCCAAACATATTTGATCCGACCATCAATTGGACAAGTGTCGCCTTTGAAACACAATCGCGAATACCATTATAGAGTTTTTCGGCGGTTTTTTGTTGGAATCCATCAACTTTCGCAAAATCGGATTTTTCCATTTTAATTATTTTTGGAACCGAATCATATCCGGCCGCAATAATACGTTTCACATTACCACTAGACAATCCTTCCACACCAATTTCCGTGAAAAATCCAGTGATGTTTTTCTCGCGCACAATCGGATCATCGTCTTTATTTTTCAAAATCACATCTACATGTGTGTCGGTCCAGTCGTATGGAATATCAGGCATTTTCCCAGTTTCCGCTGGCACAACAACCGATTTGATATATGGGATTACATCACCAGACCGAATCAATTGTATAATTGCACCGACACCAATCTTGTTATCCTCTATAAATTTACCATTAAATCCAGTTGCATATTCGATTGTTACGCCGCCAATGTGAACCGGCTCGACACGAACACGCGGTTTCAAATATCCGTCTTTACTTGCGGTCCAAATAACATCAACCACCTTTACTTCCGCCACTTGATCGGATAATACCATCTTGAATGCGAAAGCGTGTTTGGGGTTTCCGGATACGCGTGGATAAATCGCGTCATTACAAACAATGATTCCGTCAATTTCATATTCATTATTGGCTCGCCAATCAACGAGTTTTTCCGACAAAAACGCATTGGTCAATGAAGGTACGCTCATCCATTTAACAACTTCGTGATTAAGTTCCTTGAGAATACGCATTTGTTCGCTTGGTTTGCATACAGGTCGAATTACCTCGTATGCGACAAAATGAAGGTCGGCCATTTGTTCGTCTTGTGTTTTCGAATTTACGATTCCGGAGACCATATTTCGCGGATTAGCAAACCGGTCTTTGTATTTGGTGTTAAAGACGTCCTTCAATATGAGAAATTCGCCGCGGACTACATAGCCTTTTTGTTTCGGCAACTTGAGTGTCTTTATCAAATGAGAAACATCTTGCCCGACTTTTCCATCTCCGCGCGTATACAATTTGGGTGTATCGCCTTCCGTGGAATACATT
>Ga0129333_10005103_pt1 | contig 12305 bp, 17 predicted proteins | sample CPB6_08_DNA_FD_94474 | JGI IMG/M metagenome (GOLD analysis project Ga0129333, IMG submission 94474) | Freshwater to marine salinity gradient microbial communities from Chesapeake Bay, USA - CPBay_Sum_0.6_0.8_DNA | ecosystem: Environmental > Aquatic > Marine > Coastal | place: USA: Chesapeake... | reverse complement strand
TGCCCTCGGCGCTCTTGCCGCGCGGGAAGACGTACTTGTCCGCCAGCATCAGCAGGAAGTTGCGCAGGTTGTCCGGCGTTCCCCCCAGCCAGTACTGGAAGCTGAGCATGAAGGAGCGGGCATCCTGCGCCTTCTCCACCGGCAGGTACTTCAACACCGTGGGGAGGGTGTTGAGCAGTTTGAGCATCGCGTCCTGGAAGCCGGCGCCACCGGCCTCCTTGCGCTTCTTCATGAAGCCGGCGATGGCGCTCTTGCTCTGGCCCAGCTGGGCCATCGAAAAGGTGCCCAGCTTGTTCAGGCGCATCACCTCGGGCATGGAGGGGAACACCACTGCCGCTTTGAGGCGGTCGCGGTGGGGGGCCACGGCATCCACCACCTTCTGGGCCAGGTCCTCGATGAAGATCAGCGAGGCGATGAACACGTCCGCTTCGGCCACGTCGGCGCAGAAGTCGTCGTAGTTCTGTGGGTCGCGCAGCTCCTCGATCAGGTAGCCGCTCAGGTCGATCGCCAGGGGGCCGTTCTGGTCGTTGAGGGAGGTGGCGGCCTGGGTGAGGGCGTTCTGGTACTGGGGCTCCAGCACCACGTAAACCGCCCGCATCACCGCCCGACCGTTCACCTCCGCGGGGCTGACGCGGCGGGAGGCGGAGCGGACCTGCGTGAACATGCGCGCGGATTGAGCAATGTGAAGGAGCCTACGAACACCGGCGCCGCTGCGCGAGCGCCTGCCGCAGGGTGTTACAGGCGATGCCCGGAGGCTTGACGGCGGTAGCCGAGCCGCTCCAGCAGTGGCCCGGTCATCAAGGTGGTGGCGATCGCCATCAGCACGCCGATGCTGAACAGCTCTGTGCTGATCACCCCCAGGCCCAGGCCGACGTTGAGGATCACCAGCTCGGTCAGGCCGCGGGTGTTCATCAGCCAGCCGAGCGCCTGGGCTTCCCGCGCCGGCACGCCGCTGCGGCTGGCGGTGATCCAGGTGCCCAGAAACTTGCCCGCCACCGCCACCGCCAGCACCACCAGGGCAGCCAGCAGCAGCTCGGGGTCGCTCAGCACCTGCAGCTGCGTGTTGAGGCCGCTGATCGCAAAGAACAGGGGCAGCATCAGCTGGAGTACCACGGATTGCAGGCGTAGCTCCAGCAGCTGCTGCAGCTGCCCCTGGCGTGGCATCGCCAGCCCCCAGAGGAAGGCGCCGAAGATCAGGTGCACCCCGATCGCTTCGGTGACGGCACCGCTGATCAGGGCGCCGGCGATGAGGCCCACCTGCAGCAGCGGGCCCACGCTGCCACCGCCGGCGATGTAGCGCTCCAACCGTCGCCGCAACGGCCGCAGCCCCCGCAGCAGCAGCAGCGCCCAGACGGCCGTGAGCAGCAGCGGTGTGAGGGCACCCCAGGCTTGGCCGGAGCGGGCGTAGGCCACGACGGCGGCCAGCAGAATCCAGCTGAACAGGTCGTCGATGGCGGCCACGCTGATCGCCAGGGCGCCGAGGGGCTGGTCGGTGAGCTGACGCTCCTGCAGGATCCGTGCCAGCACCGGGAAGGCGGTGATCGCCATCGCGGTGCCCATGAACAGGGCGCCGGCCAGGCTGTGGTCACCAGGCAGCAGCAGCGGCTGCCAGGCCTCCAGCAGCAGGGCCAGCCCCACGCCCAGCAGCAGCGGCAGGCCGACACCCACCGCTGTGATCCGACTGGCCAGGGGAATCCGCCCCTGCAGCAGGGCTGGATTGAGCTCCAGCCCCAGCAGGAACATGAACAGAGCCAGCCCCAGCTGCCCCAGCAGGTTGAGCTGGGGTCGCAGGGCCGGGCCGAACAGGCTCTGCTGCAGCGCCGGTGCCAGGGCACCGAGCAGGCTCGGCCCGAGGGCGATGCCGCCGAGGATTTCCCCGATCACCCGCGGCTGTCCCCAGCGCTCCAGCAGGGCGCCGAGCAGCTGGGCCACCAGGATGATCACGGCGACCGCCACCAGGGCGGTGGTGAGGCCATCGATGCTGGGCAGGGCGGCGAGTACGGGCACGTGGTGATGTGGCTCTGCAGGCACTTTGATGGCGCCCGGCCGGGATGTCCGGCGGGGGGCCCATAGGCTCTGCTCACGTGCCCCGCCCCGATTCCTGGCTATGAGCAGCGCCGCATCCAACCCCGCCAAGCCCATCGCCGTGGTGGTGGCCGGTGCCCTCGGCCGCATGGGCGCCGAGGTTGTGAAGGCGGTGACCGCTGCACCCGATTGCCGCCTGATGGCGGCGATCGACACCACCCCGGGCAAGGAAGGGCTGGATGTGGGCCTGGAGCTGGGGCTCGCTGAGCTGGAGGTGGCGATCACGGCTGATTTCGAGGGCAGCCTCTGCCAGGCCAGCCAGGCGGTGCGCAACGACGGTCCTGGTGCTGGCGCTGTGCTGGTGGATTTCACCCACCCCTCGGTCGTTTACGAGCACACCCGGGCCGCGATTGCCTACGGCGTGCATCCGGTGATCGGCACCACGGGGCTCTCGCCGGCGCAGATCAGCGATCTGGCCGGCTTTGCCGAGAAGGCTTCGGTGGGTGGCGCTGTGATCCCCAACTTCTCGGTGGGCATGGTGTTGCTGCAGCAGGCGGCCGCCGCCGCCGCCCGCTTTTATGACTTCGCCGAGCTCACTGAGCTGCATCACAACCGCAAAGCGGATGCGCCGAGCGGCACCTGCATCAAGACCGCCGAACTGATGGAGGAGCTTGGACGCAGCTTCAACGCGGCGCAGGTGGAGGAGCACGAAACGCTGGCGGGCTGCCGTGGTGGCCTGCGTGAGAGCGGTCTGCGTCTGCACTCGATCCGCCTGCCCGGGCTTGTGGCCCACCAGGAGGTGATGTTCGGCGCACCGGGGGAGACGTACACCCTGCGCCACGACACCATCGACCGCTCCGCCTACATGCCCGGGGTGCTGCTGAGCGTGCGGCGGGTGCGGAGCCTTGCGGGGCTGGTGTACGGCCTCGAGCGGCTGCTCTGATGTGCACCTGCGCCCCATGCTTCCGGGCGGCAACATGGGCAGCAGCCGGTGGCCCGGCTTTCAGCGGTGCTGAAGTCGCTGCCCCCGCTCCCCAGAAGCCGCGCTCAAGCCGAACCGATGCTGATTCCGCTGCGCCCCGGTGAGCTGCCGCGCCTGATTCCGGCGGTGGCCACGGGGCCCCAGTTCAACGCCTGCAGCGGCAGCCCCCAGATGGTGCTGCAGCGGCTGTTCATCTCGGTGATCGGTGGGGTGATCAGCCTGCTTGTGAGCGACAGGGTGGCGATGTCCAGCCAGGTGGCACCGATCATGCTGGTGGTGGGTTTTGTCTTCCTGCTGTATGTGCTGTGGGGGCCGATCCTTGAGGCCGGCCGCAGGAACGCCACCCTGAGGCGTTACCCCGCGGCGGCGATTTTTGAGGGGGAGGTGGCTGATCTCTACACGCGCGAACTGGTGGAAGGTCGCCAGGAAACCACCGATCGGCAGGGGCGGCTGGAGCTGGTGGAGAACCGCCGCACCTGGTTGTGCCTGGAGCTGGAGGACGAGGACGGCTATCTCGGCAGCGTGCGCTTTCCCTTTGACAAGAAGCACAAGGCGATCCGGCGCGGCATGGTGGTGCGCTGCGTGGTGTTGAGCGAGCGCAAGGATTTTTCGCGTATCGGTGCCCTGAGCGATGCCTGGCTGCCGCAGCTGAAGCTTTGGGTGGGGGAATACCCCTATCTGCTGCGGCCGGCATTTGAGGAGTTGTGCCTGCGGCGACTGGCCTGAGCTGGGGCGGCCGGCAGGCCTGGCGGGAGCCCGCGGGCAGCGGTTGCAGCGGCGATGCGGTTACGACCCCGTTACACCCCGCAATATTGCGTTACAATTCGAGCAACACCCACTCGCGAGGCTCCAATGGTTCAGGCCAATCCCGCCGCTCCCTCTGTGATCCGCGGCGCCACCGTCACCGAAGAGGATGGCGGTCGCCTCAACGCCTTTGCCACCGAACCCCGCATGCAGGTGGTGGATGCCGACAACGGCTGGGGCTTTCATGAGCGCGCCGAGAAGCTGAATGGCCGCATGGCCATGCTCGGCTTCATCGCACTCCTGGCTACCGAATTCGCCCTCGGCGGCGAGGCCTTCACCCGCGGTCTCCTCGGCATCGGCTGATCGCTGTCTGCTCCAGAGTCACAGCGCGCTCTCGGGCGCGCTCACCCATCACCGCAGCACAGAATCGTGCTGCGGTTTTTTGTTGCTGTTGCCTGTGCCCGTGCCCGTGCCTTCGCCTCAGACGCCAGCTGCATTGCGGGCCCGGGTGCACGGTGCTGGCCCCAGCGGTGCCCTGGCGGCCCTGGCCCTGGCCCGCGCCGGTTGGCAGGTGCAGCTCTGTGACCCGCTCAGCCCGGCCCAGCTGAGTGTGCGCAGCCGCGCCTATGCCCTCACCCACTCCAGCCGCGAGCTGCTGGAGCAGTTGCAGCTCTGGCAGCCGCTCCAGCCCGCTCTGGCGCCATTTCAACGGTTGGAGCTGTGCGATCGCGCCCTGTCGCGTCAGCTCACCTTCAGCAGCGACGACCTGCCTACCGCCCATCGAACCGGTGCCGCCGGCGACGCCGTGGGCTGGATCCTGCAGCATCCGCCATTGATGGCAGTGCTGCTGCAGGCGCTGCAGGCGGAGCCAGCCATTCAGCTGCAGCTCGGCCGGCCGGTGCCGGCGGCCGCGGTCCTGTCCGCCGCTGATCGCTTTGATCTGCTGGTGGCCGCCGATGGCCATGCTTCCCCCAGCCGCCGGGCGGCGGGTCTGCGCCGCTGGGGCTTCGCCTACCGCCAGGGTTGCCTCACCGTGCAGGTGCGCCTGCGCGGCGGTGTACCGGAGCAGGCCTGGGAGCTGTTCCGGCCGGAGGGACCCTTCGCCGTGCTTCCCCTCGGTGGTGATGCCTACCAGTTGGTGTGGAGTGCGCCGCTGCCGCGGCTGCAACAGCTGGAGCGTCTGGATGGCGCGGCCTTCCTGGATGCCCTGAGTGCGGCGCTGCCGGAGGCGCTGCAGGCGGAGGTGCTGCTGGATCAGCCGCGCGCCTTTGCCGTGGCCTGGGAGCTGGCCTGGCCGCTGCGGCGGCGGCGGCTGGTGCTGCTGGGGGAAGCGGCCCATCGCTGCCATCCGGTGGGTGGGCAGGGGCTCAATCTCTGCTGGCGCGATGTGGCGGCGCTGGCCACGTTGGCTCGACGCTGCGCCGAGGGGCGTTTCAGAGCCGCCGATCTGCCGGGCCGCTATGCCCGCCGCCGCGGGCTCGATGTCATAGCGGTCCTTCTGGCCACCGATGCGCTGGTGCGGCTGTTCTCCAACCGTCAGCCGCTGCTGCTGCCGCTGCGCCGGATGGCACTGGCGCTTCTGGCTGCGCTACCGCCGCTGCGGCGGCTGGTGCTCGGCGCCATGACCGATGGTCCCTTGCGCCTGCTGCGTCCCTGAGCAGGATGGAGCCAAGAGCCCTTCGCGCCCGCGGCCATGGTGATCAGCAGCTCGCCCCAGCCGCCGCCGAGTGAGGCGCTGCTGCGCCGCCTGCAGCTGGAGTTCGGGCTGGCCGACAGCGCTCTGGAGCTGGGACTGCGCCAGGCGGAGCTGGAGCAGGCGCCACTGCCGGTGGTGCTGTGGCGTTTCGGTCTGATCAGCCTCGATCAGCTTGATCAGCTGTTTGGCTGGCAGGGGCAGCAGGATTGACGATCAGCGCCGGCGCCGACTGGTTGTGCTTTCAGTACACGATCAGGGACTCCACTGGCACACCCGCCGGCAGTCGGGCGCGTCCGTTCAGGTCGGCCAGCTCGACCACGAAGGCCAGGCCGCAGAGATCACCCCCCACGCGTTCCACCAGCTCGGCGCAGGCCGCGGCGGTGCCGCCGGTGGCCAGCAGGTCGTCCACGATCAGCACGCGGGGGCGATGGTCGAAGCCCTGGCGGATGATCTCAAGCCGATCGCTGCCGTATTCCAGTTCGTAGTCCACCGCTTCCACCGGTGGCGGCAGCTTGCCGGGTTTGCGGGCTTTCACGAAGCCGATGCGGCGGTCGGTGGCCAGGCTCGTGCCAACGATGAAGCCGCGGCTCTCGATGCCGACGATCAGCTCCGGCTGGAGGCGATCGCAGATCGCACCCAGCTGGCGGACCACCTCCTGCCAGGCCTCCGGCTGCCGCAGCAGCGGGCTGATGTCCCGAAACAGGATGCCGGGTTTGGGGAAGTCAGGGATCTCGCGCACCAAGGCGCGCAGCTCCGGGGTGCCCATGGTGCGAGTGGGTCGGTGCTCTGTCTGCGGTCACTCTCGCAGGCGCTGCTACCGCTGCCCTGGCACCCGTGTCAGCACGGGCGCGTCTGCGGTCGACGGATGGCCGCCATGGCTGGCAGGATCACCGCCATGAGCGATGCCCCATCGGCCCAGTCTGTCGCGGTTCCGTCTGGGCACCTGTTGCCGCGGCGCGGCATCGAGCGGCTTGACCTGATGCTGCTGTGCGCTGAAGCGCTGGATCTCAACGGTGGCGAGGCGATGGTCTGGCTCAGCGAGGAGATGGGCATGACCGATGTGTTGCCCAATCGTGTTGAGCTGTGGAAGCGGCGCTGTGCCAACCCGCTGCGCCGCGCCACCCGCCGCGGTGCGCTGCAGCCGGCCGAGGCTGACGCCCTGATCCGCATCCTCACGGCCCTGGCGGATCGGCTGTATCCGATGCTGCGCAGCCTGCTCTCAAGCGCTGAGCCGCCCGCGATCACCGCCCAGCGCTGGGCGCTGTTCCACAGTCGGCTTGAGGAGCTGCTGCGCGAGCGCTTCAATCTGCGTCGCGGCGCTGTGCAGCGTCTGCTGGATCCGCATCAGGGCTCGACGCTCAGCCGCGAGCTGATCCAGGCGATGGCGCTGAGCGCGGGCCCGGGTGGGTTCGAGCGGCTGCGCGCCAGCCTCCTGGATGCGGCCAGCTGATCGCCCCTGGCACCTGAGTACCGAATGAAGCTTTCCACCCGCTACGAACAGACCAGCTGCCGCCTGGTGCTGGAGGGCCTGCCGGACCTGTCCGCCGGACAGGGCAGCGACAGCCTGGGCATCCTCACCGGATTCAGCCTGGCGCTGGCGGGGCGCACGGAGCTGGAGGGCAAACGCGAGCATCTTGAGGCGCTGATGGCCGCAGTGCTGGCCTATGCCCGCCACTTGCTCAGCGCCCAGCCACGGCCGTTCGGCCGCGATGACGAGCCGGTGGCGATCAGCCCGGCTGCAGCGGGCCATCGGCTGGAGCTGCGCAGCAGCCAGCCGGATACACCGCCGCTGCGGCTGGAGCTTGATGATGCCGAGCTGGCCGACCTGGTGCGCTGCCTGGATGCGTTGCGGCTGGATCCTCGCGTGGTGGTGCCCTTTGCGTTGCCGGCGCCGCAGCCGCTGCGGCGCCGTGAGCTCAAGCGCCGCCAGCCGCTGCCGCAGCTGCTGGCGGCGCCGCTGGCTGGTGTGGGCGCGCTCCTGATTGCGGCTGCCCTCACGGCTCTGATCCCAGCGACGCCCCGCGCTACGCAGGCCGGCGTCGGCGCCGAACCAGCGGTGCCGGCGGCACCGCGCTCCCGTTGACGATGGCGTCAATCCCTCCACACTGGTGCTGACGTGATCACCGCGATGACCTGGTCTGAACTGCGCCGCCGCGTCACGCGGCTGGGCGCCTGTCTGGATGTCGTGGTGCGCAGCGACCCGGAGGTCTGCGGCCTGAGCGGCTGTGATTTCCACCTGTCGCTGCATCACGGCGGCCAGGGGGATTGCACGGTGGGCGACCTGAGCCTGGTCGACTGCCCGAATGAACTGGTGCTGATCGAATTCGAGCGCTGGATGCGCGGCGCTGGCTACCGCCTGGAGTCATGAGCCGGCCTCGCCGTCTGCAGTTGGTGAGCAGCGGTCGGCAGGTCGCCCAGCCCAGGCCCGTGGTGCGCAGGCGTCGTCGGTCCCGCGGTCGCGCCCGACGGCTTCTGGAGGCGCTGCTGCTGATCAGTGCCGGTGTCGGCCTGCTGGTGGTGCAGCTGCAGCTGCCGCGCTGGATCGATGTTGACAGCCTGCTGCTGGTGAGCACGGCGATCGGCCATCTGATTGGTGGTTTTTCGCAGGTGCTGGTTGGTCTGCTGCAGTTGTTCGGCGTGCTGTTGCTGGTGAGCCTGGCGCTGTTGGCGCTGGTGCTGGTGCTCGGCGGTTTGGTGCGGCTGGTGCGGGCGCTGCTGGGGCCGCCGCCGCAGGCCAGGCCAGCGCCGCAGCAGGAGCATCACCGCTGATGGCCTCTGCCGACCCGGCTGATGCCGCCTCTGCGCCGCTGAGATTCGCGCCGGTCCGGCTGGAGAAGCTGCGGCGCAAGCTGTACGAACGGGAGCTGAGCCGGCTGCAGGAGGAGCTGGTGAAGATGCAGTACTGGGTGAAGGCGGAGGGCTTTCGCCTGATCGTGCTGTTTGAGGGTCGTGATGCTGCGGGGAAGGGCGGCACGATCCAGCGCATCATCGAACCGCTGAATCCAAGGGGTTGCCGGGTTGTGGCTCTGGGAATCCCCAGCGACCGGCAACGCAGCCAGTGGTATTTCCAGCGCTATGTGGAGCAGTTTCCCTGCGCTGGTGAGATTGTGCTGTTTGATCGCAGCTGGTATAACCGCGCCGGTGTGGAGCGGGTGATGGGCTTCTGCAGTGAAGCGGAGCTGCGGGAGTTTGAACAATCGTGCCCGGAGTTTGAGCGCATGCTGGTGCGCTCAGGTATTGCCCTGGTCAAGTATTGGTTTTCGGTGAGCGATGAGGAGCAGGAGGCGCGCTTCCGGGCCAGGATCAAGGATCCAACCCGGCGCTGGAAGCTGAGCCAGATGGATCTGCAATCGCGGGATCGCTGGGTGGAGTTCTCGCGGGCCAAAGATGAGATGTTTGCTCACACCAACATCCCAGAAGCTCCCTGGTTCACCGTGGAGGCCGACGATAAGCGCCGCGCTCGCCTCAACTGCATCCGCCATCTGCTGAGCAAGGTGCCGTATGAGGATATGACGCCACCGGCACTGGAATTGCCGCCACGGCGCAGCGCCGGCGATTACCGGCGCCCGTCGATTCACGAGCAGTTCTTTGTTCCGAACGCCTATCCGTGATGGAGTTGGCTGAACCACAGGCCGGCCAGTTGCCAGCTTGACCAGAGGAAGATTGCTAGAAACAGCCAGTTCAACCAGGCCGGGCGGTTGTTGTTGTCGAACAGCATCGGCCGAGCGGGTGGTGGTCTGCCACGCAGGTTAGGGGCCTGGGGCTGCCGGCGCTGCGGATCTGAGTTGCCAGTGATGCACCAGGCCGTCGCCATCGGCTGAGGGCACGGTGATCACTTCGAGCTGTTGGCTGCCGCGGCGGTAGTCGTAGCGGCAGAAGCCGGCGCCGGTGCCGGAGCAGCTGCGCAGGGCGGTCAGGCTGTTGCCGGAGAGCTCGCGATCGAGGCTTTCAAGGGCGGGGTCGCCATCGGGCTGCCAGCCCTGGGCGCGGAGCCGTTGATCGGCCTGCTCGATCGGCTGGCGCAGGCTGATCTGGGGCGCCGGTGCTGGCGGAGCGGCCAGGCTGAAGCGACCAGCCAGGGCCACCAGGCCTGGGAGCAGCAGCAGGGCGGCCTGGAATGGGCGTGGGCTGGCCATGGGCCCGCTCCAGGCATCGGGGGATGTCCCGATTACAGCAGCGCTGGCGTCGTAGCGGCACGCCGCATGTCGCGGCGTTGGTCATGCAGCTCTTCGAGCTGGTTGTGCACGGCCACGAGCTGGGCGCGGATTGCTTCGGTGTGCTCGAGCCGCACCAGGTTCAACAGGATCGCTTCAATCTGAGTCTTGCTGTCGATCAGCACACGGCATTCACTGGTTCCGGGTTCGTAGGTCATCGGCTTCAGGACGGCTGGGCCATGCAAGCGACGACGGCCTGTAGCAACTGTTGCGATGGCTGCAGTTTTGCTTCAGGGCCCAGCTGCGTCGCTGGATGCACACGGGCTGGTGGGGTTCCCTCAGCTGGCTGCAGCGGTCGAGTTGGCTGCTGTGGCCGAGCCAGGAGCGTTTCGGCTGCAGCGCTGCGTTGCAGGCGTGACCGATCCAGTGGAACAGGGGGCTATCGCTGCCGGGGCCGCATTGCATGGTGGTGCAGTCGAATCGCGCGCGCTCACCATGGAGCAGGCGAAACCACATCGCTGATCCGGCCAACGATCTGGTGGAGGGCGTCATCCGCATCGTGCCGCCAGGGTATTGGGCATGATCTGCTGTCGTGTGCTGAATTGAGTTTTAATCTGTGTATCCCCAGCTATGTAGTTCAACAACTGCTGGCTGAAGATTGGTCGGATCGCCTTGATCAGCGATCTTCCAAGGCCACGTTGAACGACAGCGAGCGCCGTTCGCCGCTGCCATCAAACGGCTCCACGCCATGCAGCAGCCAGGAGGGAAACAGGTAGAGATCGCCGACCACCGGTGCAAAGCTGATCAAGGAGCGGCTGAGCAATTGTTTGCCGCCATGCAGAAAGTTGATCTGGCCCTGGCGTCGGCCGAGAATGTAATTACTGGCAGGGCTGTCTGCCGCGAGGTTGGGCACTTTGAGATAGAGAATGCCGGAGACATCGCCGGAGTGGAAGTGCACCGGGCTGGCTGTATTGGCCACCTGGCTGACGATCCACACGTGTTCGAAAGTGAGTTTGCTTGGCGCTGTTCCCTGCACGCTTTCCACATAACGCACGATCGAGCGGGATAGTGTCTGCAGCAGTGTGCCCGCCGCTGGCCGCTGCAGCTGCAGCAGCTCCTGTGGCAAGGCGAATTCCGTGGACTGATCCGTCTGCACCTGCGCATCGGCGCTGCGGTTGATCAGCTCCAGCCACGGCTGCTCCAGGCGACAGCGGCCAATCAAGGGCCCGAACGGTGAAAATAACGTGGGATCTGCATCCTCGCCTCCCACGCGGATCGGGATCGGCTCGGCCTCGTAGGCCTTCAGGCGCCGCAGCCGGTCGGGATACTCGACCATCGACACAGGAACCTTAAAACTTCTTGAACAGACGGCGGTGCTGGCTCGCCGCTGACCGCTGGCAGATGGGGGCGCCGCGGCCCGTCGTGGAAGCGGAGGGGGTGGGATTCGAACCCACGGAGGCTTTCACCTCGCTGGTTTTCAAGACCAGAGCCATCAACCACTCGACCACCCCTCCAGGGGTTGACCTGATCGGTCCTGTTCATTCTCCCATGCCCAGCAGAATCGCGCCGTGGTCTTGACTGAGACGCATAAGATCCCTGGCCATGCTGGAGGCAGGGATCCGCGGCCTCCGGTCGCTGCGCCGATGGCTGTTCTCTCCACCAACCTGCTGGCGGTGCGCACCCGCGAGCTGGCCGACATGATCGAGACCCTGCCGGTGAGCTTGGCGCCTGACCAGCACTACGAGCGCTGCTGCGAGCTGCTTGAACAGGTGGCGATCGCTCTCGATCTGCTCACGACCGGCTGAGCTCAGCTCTCGGGCTTGGCCAACGGCAGCAGGCACTTGTCCGAATCACAGCCGGCCGGGCCCGCCTCCATCAGTTCGCCGCTGTCATAGCGCTGCAGCGCCTCAAAGAAGTCGCTGGTGCGGCGTCGCTGTACCACCTCCGCCTGCAGGCGTTCGTAGGTGGCGTGGTCGATCGGTTCGAACGGCAGTCGCGGGAACGTGGCATTGGCATCAAAGCGGGCCAGCAACGCCGCTGAGATGTAGCCCTCGCCGTTGTCAATCGCCGCGTGGATCGCCTCGGCCAGCGGCTCGATCTCATGCTCACGGAACTCCACAGTTGCGGAGGTGTTATGCGCGGTGTAATGCCGCTGCACCTGCATGTAGAAGTCGAACTGGGCCAGCGCCGAGAAGGTGTTGATCTCCACCGCATCGGCGCCGGGGATGTTGGCCCAGCTCACCTCGGTGGGGATCTCCACCAGCCACTCGGTGCAGCGGGGATCGAAGGGGTCGTTGAGCAGGCGGCCCTGGTCGTCCTTGTCGGACTGGGATGGCACGATCGTGTAGCCGTAATCCATGCAAGCCAGCGCCACCGGATCGTTCTTGCGGAATGTGATCCTGCGGATGAAGCGCTGAGCCTTGGGGGGGTGCCAGCCTGGGGAGGCACCGGTGAGCAGGCTCTTGGTGCCGGCCGGTTGCACGGTGGTGCAGCGGTTGGGGCGGCGCAGGCCATGCCGGTCGCAGTAATCCCACACGGCCTGGTTCACGATCGCCTTCCAGCGGCTGAGGTACTCCGCTTCCTTGGCCTTGAAGGCCAGGCCTTCGTCGGTGTCGGGGCGGCCGGCGGCCCACCACTGCAGCCATGGGGTGCCGAAGGCGTGCACGAAGAAGTCGAACAGGCCGGTGAAGCTCACCCCCACGAT
>Ga0129333_10005102_pt1 | contig 12305 bp, 13 predicted proteins | sample CPB6_08_DNA_FD_94474 | JGI IMG/M metagenome (GOLD analysis project Ga0129333, IMG submission 94474) | Freshwater to marine salinity gradient microbial communities from Chesapeake Bay, USA - CPBay_Sum_0.6_0.8_DNA | ecosystem: Environmental > Aquatic > Marine > Coastal | place: USA: Chesapeake... | reverse complement strand
GCATGCCATCACCCGACACATGCTGGGCCTGTTCCATGGCCAGCCTGGCGGCAGGCTGTGGCGGCGCGTGCTCTCGGAGGAGGGCGTGAGACCGGGCGCGGGACTCGAGGTACTCGATCGGGCCCTGGCCGAGGTTGCCGCGCGGATCGGAACGGCGAAGATCGCCGCCGAATAGGATCAGGTCCTGAGGCGCCCCGCCCGGCCGCCGCGCCGCGCCCGCAGGCGGGTGAGATTGGCCACGCGCACAGGAAGATCCGCCATGACCAGCCGGCGTTCGTCGGGTGTCATGCCGAGCCAGCCGCCGATCTCGCCGCGCGTGCGCCCGCAGCCGATGCAGAAGCCGGAGTCCGGGTCAACGACACAGATCTTGACGCAGGGCGTCTCGATGGGGGGCGGGTTCATCGCATTCATGATTCCCATCATAATGATCCCTGCCACCGCGCCGTGGCAAGAAGCGCCGCTCAGCCGTCTGAAAACGGCCAGAGCAAGATGCGTCCTGAATGAAAAAGGGCCGTTTCCGGGTTTGAACCGACTGCCCGACCCCGGACTGCTCTAGTCGCGCAGATAGAGCACGCCGTCCTCGACCGCGAAGCTGCGCAGGCGCGACAGGAAGCTCATGCCCAGCAGCGAGCCGCGCATGGCGCCCTGCGGAAGTACCATGGCGGGGACGTCCTCGACGCGCACGCCGTCGATCTCGACGCGCCGGATGACGACGCGTGCGGCCTGCACCACGCCATTGGCGGTGGCGACCGGTGCGTTGAAGTCGAGGCTTGCGGGTCGCAGTCCTGCCGCGTCGGCATCCTCGTAGCTGAGCGCCACGGTGGTTGCACCGGTATCGACCATGACCTGCACCGGGTTGCCATTGATGTCTGCCTTCGCAACGAAATGCCCTCCGGCGACCGCCCGCAGTTCCGTCATGGCCGCATGCACGGGCCCGTGCGCGGCAAGGAGTCCAAGGCAAAGGGCAGCGGCGAAAGACGGGATCCGGGGCAAGTCTAAAACCTCCTGTGGAGGTTGCAGTATGACCTGCCCGTCAATGGAAGGAAAGGGCGCCGGCGAAGACCGCCAGCATGGCGGTTTCGGCCATGACCTGACCGGCTCCACAGACATCCCCGGTCTGACCGCCGATCTTGCGCATGGCCAGCGCCCGCAGGGAGGCCAGCGCCAGAAGGGCTGCGATCAGTCCAAGCACGGCTGCTTCCCAGGACAGGATGGACCAGGCCCCGAGACCGGCGGCAAGGCTGCCAATCGCAATCGCCAGCAGCGCCGTGCGGCGGCTGGGCTGTCCGGCAAGGGTCGCCAGCCCGTCGCTGCGCGCCGGACGGGTGGAGGAGAGAAGGTCGACCATCAGGGACCGTGAAAAGGCAGCAGCCCCTGCCACCAGCACCAGGACGGCATACGCCGGCAGGCTGAGCAGGGCCGCGAGCAGGGCCGCCCGGGCGGGAATGACGATGACCAGGGCCAGCGTGCCATAGGCGCCGATGCGGCTGTCCCGCATGATTGCCAGCCGGTCGTCCCGCGTCGAACCGCCGCCGAAGCCGTCGGCGACATCGGCGAGACCGTCCTCGTGGAAGGCGCCGGTGAGCAGCAGCCCGAAACCGATGGCGAGCAAGCCGCAGAACAGTTCGGGAAGTCGCAGTTCATGCGCCAGAAGCAGTGCTCCCGCCATCAGACCGCCGACGATCAGTCCGACCACCGGGAACATGGCCATGGAATCGCGCAGGCGCGGCGGATCTACCGTGCGGATGAAGGGCACGGGCAGCCGCGTCAGGAAGCGCAGGGCGACCAGGAAGGCGGCGAAAGGCCGGAACCGTCCCCGGTGTACGCTGCGAGGCTCAAACCCGTCGCTCATGATGTGTGCTAAACCCCGGCCCTGTGGTGAATGGAACAGGAAAATAGGGGTCTTCCTCCAAAATGACAAATGCCGCCTCGGGCTTGCCCTTCGATGACATCCGCAACCTGTTGAAGGACCTTCCCGCCGCCGATGCCGATGCGGCCGGGGCCTGCCGCGCGCGGGATGCGCAACTGACCAAGCCGCCCGGTGCGCTGGGCCGGCTCGAGGAGCTTGCCACCTGGTTGTGTGCCTGGCAGGGCCGGCATCCGCCGAAGGCCGAGCGGGTCGTGGTGGCGGTGTTCGCCGGAAATCATGGCGTCGTGGATCAGGGCGTGACCGCCTATCCCCAGGACGTCACCCGCCAGATGGTGGCGAACTTCCAGACGGACGGCGCGGCGGTCAACCAGATCTGCAAGACGTTCGGTCTCGGTCTCAAGGTCTTTGAACTGGCGCTCGAGAAGCCGACCCGCGACATCACGCGCGCGGCCGCACTCGAGGAAGCCGAATGCGCCGCGACAATGGCCTATGGCATGGAAGCCACCGAGGGCTGCGACATCCTCTGCATCGGCGAAATGGGAATTGGCAACACGACCATCGCGGCGGCATTGGCGCTTGCGTTGTTCGGTGGCACGGCGGAGGACTGGGTGGGGCCCGGCACGGGCGTTGACGGTGAAGGGCTGAAGCGCAAGGCCGATGCGGTGTCCAGGGCAGTGGCGTTGCACCGTGCGCATCTCGCGGATCCCCTCGAAGTGCTGCGGCGGCTTGGCGGGCGTGAACTTGCCGCGATGGCGGGCGCGGTGCTGGCGGCGCGCCTGCAGCGCATTCCGGTGATCATCGATGGCTATGTGGCAACCGCCGCTGCGGCAGTGCTCTGGGCGCTGCACCCGGATGCACTTGCGCATTGCGTGGCGGGGCATCTTTCGGCTGAACCCGCGCATCGCCGCCTGCTCGAAAAGCTGGGCCTGCGTCCGGTGCTCGATCTCGGGATGCGGCTGGGCGAGGGCTCGGGCGCGGCCATGGCGGCGGGTATCGTCAAGGCGGCCGCCGATCTCCATACCGGCATGGCGACCTTCGAATCGGCGGGCGTTGCCAACAAGTCCGGATGAGCCGCGAAGCTGGCTTGCCCGCTGCGACCTGGATGACTACATAGCGGTTTTTCAAGGGGTTCCACTCTCATGGCGACTGTTACCGCAGATGATGTCCGCGCTGTTCTGAAGCGCATTGCCGCGCCCGATGGGCGCGGCAATGTGGTCTCGGCGGGGCTGGTCTCCGACATTGCCATCCAGGGCGGAACCGTGATGTTCGCGCTCACGGCCGCGCCGCAGCACATGCGCGCCATGGAGATGCTGCGCGGGGCGGTGGAAAAGGCCGTGCTCGGCATTCCCGGCGTGGACAAGGCGATGGTGGCGCTCACCGCCGAACGTCCGGCAGCCGGCCCGGCCCAGGCCCAGCCCGGTGACAATCCCCGTGGCGGCGCGGTTCCGGGAATCCGCCATCTCATCGCGGTGGCCTCCGGCAAGGGCGGGGTGGGCAAGTCGACCACCGCCGTCAATCTCGCGCTTGGGCTTCAGTCCCTTGGGCTGCGCGTGGCCGTGCTCGATGCCGATGTCTACGGACCGTCGGTGCCGAAGCTCATGGGCCTCAGCGGCAAGCCGGAGGCCTCGGACGCGGCGGGCAAGAAGATGAAGCCGATGCGCCGGCACGGCGTGGACGTGATGTCGATCGGCTTCCTCGTACCCGAGGACACGCCGATGATCTGGCGCGGCCCGATGGTGATGTCGGCGCTCACGCAGTTGCTGCGCGAGACCGAATGGAGCCCCGCCGATGTCATGGTCATCGACATGCCGCCGGGGACCGGCGACGTGCAACTCACCCTCGCCCAGCAGACGCCGCTTTCCGGCGCGGTGATCGTCTCGACGCCACAGGATCTGGCGCTGATCGATGCCCGCAAGGGCCTCGCGATGTTCCGGAAGGTCAATGTGCCGGTCATCGGCATCATCGAGAACATGAGCTACTTCATGTGCGACGCCTGCGGTGCGCGCCACGAGATCTTCGGGCATGGCGGGGCGAGGGCGGAGGCCGAGCGGATCGGCGTGCCGTTCCTTGGCGAGGTGCCGCTGGACAAGGACCTGAGGATGCGCTCGGATGCGGGCGAACCGGTGGTTGCCAGCATGCCTGACAGCCAGCACAGTGCCATCTACCGTGACGTGGCCCGTCAGGTCTGGGCGGCGCTCGCGGGCGGGGGGCTTGCCCGCCCGGCCCCCCGGATTGTCGTGGACAATGCGTAGCCTGACGGCTTACCAATTGTTATGACTGGATATTGACGGGCGGCTGTGGCCGCGAAACGAAGACAAGGGGAGGCAGCGGCGCAAGCCGTTGCGGGAGGGTGGAATGGCGAAATTGATGTGGATCGCGGGCATCCTGTTTGCCGCCGCAGGCTTGGCCCTCGGCGTCATCGTGCTGCTGCCCACCGCTGCGGTGGGTGGCCTGACGCTCGATGCGGCAGCCGTGCTTCTGGTTGGCGGCGTGCTGGCGATCGGGCTGGGCAGCGTGATCGATGCCCTGCACCACGGCGCCGGCGCTGGCGTGAGCCGCCCCGCGGACGCCGTCCCGCCGCCGGCCGTCATCCCGGAATTCGACCCGCGCGCGGCCAAGGCCGAGGTGGCCGCTGCCGTTCCGGCTCCGCTGGCCGAGGAGGTCTCGGCGCCCACCCGCGAGACGATCAGGGCGCTGGACGATGCCCGCAAGGATATCGAGCGGGCCTTCGAGCCCACGGCGCCGGCTCCTGAGGCCGAGGCACCCGCGGCGGCGGCAGACACCGAGGCCGAGGAGCAGGCCGTGGTCGAGCCGCCGGCGGAAGGCCAGCTCTATGTCATCGACGAGCGTATCATCCGCGAGCGCCCGGCCCGCATCCTGTCCGATGGCACGGTCGAGGCCGAAACCGGGGATGGCTGGATGCGTTTCGAAAATCTCGAGCATCTCGACGAGTATCTCGACGCGATGGAAGAGCAGAAGGCCTGAGGAGAGCCCGGGCTCAGCGCACGTCGAGCACGCTGGTGCGGGCCTTGCGCACCACTTCGGTCGCCGTGGAGCCCCGCATCAGCCGCTGGACGCGGGACCGTCCCTCGTCGGTCACCACAATCACCCTGTAGAGCGATCCGATCTCGACGATCTCCTCGGCGGCACGCCCGACCGCGACGCGGGTTTCCGCGACTTCTATCTTCATGGCCTTGAGCAGCGCACGGGCGTTGGCGACGGCTTCCTCGGCAGCGGGCCGGCCGGCTTCGCTGTCGGCGGCAGAGAACAGCGTCACCGGTTCGCCCGCCACATGCGCGAGAACGGCGGCGCGGCGTACCGCCTGCATCGAGCGCGACGAGCCGTCGGTACAGATGAAGAAGCCCTTCCGCGCCAGGCTGTCGCGCGCCACCAGCACCGAGCAGGGCGCCATGGTGGTCACCGTCTGCACGATGCCTGACCGGAAAAAGGCCATGATCTCGCCCGACCAGCGCGAAGGCTCGCCCATGATGATGAGGTTGTAGGGGCCCAGCTCATATTGGTCGAGAATGCCGTTGGCGACATCGGGCGCGGTCTTGAGCTTCAGCACCACGGACCGGCCTTCGGGGCTGCGGAACTCCAGCTTGTTGTCGCCCACGGAATCGCCCCAGGCCTCGCTGCGTTCGGCCTCGCGGGGCCAGCCTGCCACATCGAGACCCTCCTGCCCCAACACCTCGAGCGCGCGCTTGAGATAGCGCACGCCCGGCAGGTCGATGCCGGCCTCGAGCATGTTCTCGCGCGCCAGCCGGACCTGGAGGCCGCCCGACTGCAGGCCGCTATCGATCGGCCTCACGAACAGCACGATCAGATCACAGGAATCCTGCACCGCGAAGCGCGCCGCGAAACGCACGGTGACAAGCGACTCCTCCGTGTCGTCGATGCAGGCCAGCACCCGGAAACGGCTGCGCCGCTGGGCGCGCAGGTTCTGCAGCGTCTTCTGGACGGCGGCTTCCTGCCGGTCGGAGAGAATGGAGCGACTGAACAGCATCGGTTTCGTTCTAGGGCTGAAGCAGGGGCCAGTACAGCACCGATATGGCGATCAGCACCACGAAGGAGAGCGCCATCATGCGGATGCCGATCTTGAAGAAGTCGGTGCCCCTGAGGAAGCCTGAGGCATAGATGATGGTGAAGGCCGGCTGTGCTGCCGGAGTGAGATAGCCGAAGGCGGAGGAAATGGCTGTGATGAAGCCGGCGCTGATCGGGTCCTGTCCGGCCTCGACTGCGGTCTTCAGGACGACGGGCGCCAGCACCGCCACGGCCGCACCCGCCGTCATGGTGTTGGACATGCCAATGGTAAGCAGCGAAATCACCGTGTTGAAGCCGAACGTGCCGGTGGCGCCGATGTGCTGCATGCCTGCAAACACGCTTTCTGCCATCCACTGTGCGGCGCCCGTCGCCTTCATCTCGACGCCCAGAGAGATTGCCGCGGCATAGAGCAGGACAACACCCCAGTTGACGCCAGAGTTGATGTCTTCCCAGCGAACGAGGCCAAGAACCAGAAAGGCAGCCACGCCGGATATGGCGATGACGCCGAGCCCCAGCGTGCCCGACAGCGTGACCCAGCCCACAATGGTGAGCGCGAATATCAGGATGGTGAGCCATTCGTTGGCGCGCATCGGGCCCTGCAGCGACACCTGGGTGCGCAGCCGCGCCACGGCGCGCGACATGTCCGTCACTTCCGGTCGGAAGGTGAGCACGAGCAGCAGCGTCACCACCGGGAGCCGGATCAGGAACATGGGGAAGGCGTAAAGCATCCAGGTCACGTAATCCATCAGGAAGCGGCGCGTGTCCGGATCGGCCGGATTGAAGAAGAAGTCCTTCCAGTAGCTGATGATGATGGCATTGCGCGCGCCACCCGATGGCGTTGCGACGCCGGCGATGGAACAGCCATAGGAAATAGAGAACAGCAGCACCGCCGCCAGATTGTGCACCTTGCGTGGATCGTTCGAGGTCAGCGTGATGAGGGTAATGCCGACCGGCAGCATCATGGCGGCCACCGTGTGCTCGCCGATGAAGGCGGCGATGGCGCCGCAAGCCGCCGTGATGCCGAAGCTGATCGCGTAGACGTTGGTGCCTGTCACGCGCACGATCCACCAGGCGATGCGCTTGTCGAGGCGCTGGCGCACGATGGCCACCGCCAGCATCAGCGAACCCATGATGAACAGCACGGAATCAGTCATCAGGCTCTGCGCGACGCGGGTGGGATCGACCTTCAGCAGCACCACCTGTCCGATGATGATGAGAAGCGGCACGGTAGGCAGCGGAATGGCCTCGGTGATGAACAGCATGGTGGCCATCAGCGACATCACCAGAACGATCTTGCCATCGTGGCTGAGGCCCGCGGGCGCAGGCGCGGCCATCAGCGCGAAGCCTACCGCCATCGTGATGAAGAACCACCGGCGCTTCCACAGGAAGGCGAGATCGATATCGCCCATGAAGGCAAGGAACCGCTGGTAGCCCTGGCGGCGGATGCGCTGCAGGCCTGTCATCGGCTCATGCGCCTGCAGGCTGTCACGGGCGAGCTGGAATGGGCTGGAGGGTTTGCTCATGCCGTGGCCCTTGCCGCGCGGCCCGCCGCCGTGACATTGTGCCAGTCGTGAATGCGACCAGGCGAACCGGTGACAGGATGACAGACGCAGCTTCCGTTCTTGCCGAGATTGACCGGCGCCTGCCGGAGAGCCTCGAGCGGCTTCTCGACCTGCTGCGCATTCCCAGCGTCGGCACCGATCCGGCCCATGACGCGGACTGCCAGCGCGCGGCTGAATGGCTGGTGAGAGAACTCTCCGCAATGGGGTTCAAGGCCGGCCTGCGCAAGACGACGGGTCAGCCGCTGGTGGTGGGCCGTTATGATCCGCCGGGAGCGGCACGGCGGCCGCATGTTCTGTTCTATGGTCATTATGACGTTCAGCCCGCCGATCCGCTGGACTTGTGGACCTCTCCCCCGTTCGCGCCACAGATCCGAAAGGGCAAGGCCGGCAGGAAAGCCATCTTTGCGCGCGGGGCTTCCGACGACAAGGGCCAATTGATGACCTTTCTCGAAGCCAGCCGTGCCTGGCTCGGGGTGCATGGATCTCTGCCCTTCCGGCTCACCGTGCTGATCGAGGGCGACGAAGAGGGGGATTCGAGCCATCTCGACCGCTTCCTGAAGCTCAATGCCCGCGAATTCGCAGCCGATTCCGTCTTCATCTGCGATACGGGCATGTGGGATGATGCGACACCGGCCATCGTCACGAGACTTCGCGGCTGCATCGGCGTGGACGTGACGGTGACCGGCCCGCGCATCGATCTGCATTCAGGCTATTACGGTGGTCCCGTGCAGAACCCCATCAAGGTCCTGAGCCGCATACTGGCGGCACTCCACGACGGGCGCGGGCGCGTCACCATCCCCGGTTTCTACGACGGCGTGAAGCCGATCCCGCCCGCCCTGCGAAAGGCCTGGCGCAGTCTGCGCTTCCCCGAAAAGTCATTCCTGGCGGATGTGGGGCTCTCGGTTCCGGCAGGCGAAAAGGGCTACTCGGTTCTGGAACAGATATGGGCGCGTCCCACCGCCGAGGTGAACGGCTTGTCCGGCGGCTACCAGGGGCCGGGCAGCAAGACGGTGCTGCCCGCCGAGGCCACCGCCAAGCTCACCTTCCGGCTGGTCGAGGGCCAGGATCCGCGCAAGATCCGGCGCGGCCTCCGGCAATTCGTGCGCGCGCACCTGCCGCAGGACTGCAAGGCTCGCTTTCTCGACAGCGGCGGCGACTCGACAGGGATCGCGGTGAGCGATGACACGCCATGGGTGCGCGCCGCGAAGCAGGCGCTCACGGATGAGTTTGGACGCGCGCCGGTGATGGTGGGCGCGGGCTATTCGATCCCCGTGGTCGAGTCCTTCAAGACCCATCTCGGACTCGACAGCCTGCTCGTCGGCTTCGCCGGAAACAACAACGGCGAGCATTCGCCCAACGAGAAATACGACCTCGACAGCTTCCGGCACGGAACCCGCGCCTGGGCCCGCATCATCGCGCAATTTGCCTGAGAGAGATGACCATGACCGAACTCGATGCCGTTCTTGCAGCCGCCGCAAAGGACTTCGACAACAGCCTGGAACGCCTGTTCCGGCTGGTGCGGATTCCATCCGTCTCGACAGACCCCGCGCACGCCGCCGATTGCGACAGGGCCGCGCAGGCCGTCGTCGATGATCTGAATGCAATGGGCTTCAAGGCGCAGGCACGCAAGACCAAGGGCCGACCGATGGTGGTGGCGCACTACATGCCAGCGAAACTCAGGCCCGGCACGCCGCATCTTCTGTTCTACGGACACTATGACGTGCAGCCCGCCGATCCGCTTGCCCTCTGGAAGACGCCGCCCTTCGAACCCGTCATCCGGACCGAGAAGGGCGTTTCCCGCATCCATGGCCGGGGTGCCGCCGATGACAAGGGTCAGTTCATGACCTTCGTCGAAGCCGCGCGCGCCTGGATCCGCGCCACCGGATCGCTGCCCGTCAAGGCGACCTTTCTCATAGAGGGCGAGGAGGAATCCGGTTCGCCGTCGCTGGTGCCGTTTCTCAAGGCTCATGCCAGGGAATTGTCCTGCGACGCGGCCTTTGTCTGCGACACCAACATGTGGGACCGCCGCACACCAGCAATCACAACCCGGCTGCGCGGCCTCGTCCACGAGGAAATCACCATCACGGGTCCGCGGATCGATCTGCACTCAGGAGTCTATGGCGGACCGGCGATGAATCCGATCCGTGTGCTGAGCAAGGTCATCGCGGCCATGCATGACAAGACCGGGCGAGTGACCATACCCGGCTTCTACGAGGGCGTGGCCGAGCTGCCCAGGGCGACCAGGAAACAATGGCAGTCGCTCGATTTCTCGGAGTCGCGCTTCCTGAAGGAGGTGGGTCTCAGGCATCCGGCAGGCGAGAAGGGCAAGAGCGTGCTGGAGCAGGTGTGGTCACGGCCGACGGCGGAGGTCAACGGCATCTGGGGCGGCTACACCGGCGCTGGCACCAAGACCGTGCTGCCATCGCAGGCGCACGCCAAGTTCACCTTCCGGCTGGTGGGCAGGCAGAATCCCGACAAGGTGCTCAAGGCTTTCCAGACATTCGTGAAGGGGCTGATCCCGAGGGACTGCAAGGTGACCTTCTCGGGAACGGGCGGGGGCAGCCCGGCAACCGAGATTGCCGAGGACAATCCGTTCATCGCGAAATCCGCCAAGGCGCTGAAGGACGAGTTCCGGCGCGATGCGGTGCTGATGGGATGCGGCGGATCGATACCGATCTGCCGTTTCTTCAAGGACATTCTGGGCATGGACAGCATTCTCGTGGGCTTCGGCCTCAATGACGACGCCATCCACAGCCCCAATGAGAAATATGATGTCGAGAGCTACCGGCGCGGCATCCGGAGCTGGGTGCGGATCATGGGTGAGATGGGCGCATGAGCCTCGATCCTGTGGAGCAGCTGCGGCGCTACCATGCCGCGCTGAACCGCTATGAGGAGGCGGTGGTGACGCCGATGTTTGCGCCCGAGGCCGTCTATGTATCGCCCGGGGTCAATGGTCGGCTCGTGGGTCGCGAGGCCATCATCGCGGCCTTCAACGCCTATTTCGCCGAACACCCCGATCAGATCGCCATCGATGACAGCATCGCGGCCGTCGATCCGCGCACCGTGCAGGCCAGCTGGCGACTTGAGGCAACGGCGAGATCATCCGGCGCGCAGGTGCGCAGGCGCGGAACCGAGACCGTGACGTTCGATGCGGCGGGGCTCATCATCCGGGTCGAGGTCCAGGACGCATGATCGCGCATCTGGCGCTGGGATCCCTGCTGATCGTCATCAATGTCGCCATCCAGGCCGAGATGTTCGGCGCCTTCAACAAGCGTCTGGAGCAGATCACGGTATTTCTGCGCCGCCGGTTCCGGCGGTTTGCCAACACTGCGACGCTGATCGTGGGCGTGCTGTTCGTGCTGATGGTGATAACCGTGCAGATCTGGATCTGGGCTATCGCCTTCATGCTCACAGGTGCCGTTGCCGGGCTCGAACCCGCCCTCTACTTCACCACCGTTTCCTTCACGACACTGGGGTTCGGCGACATCACGCTCGATCCCGACTGGCGGCTGCTTTCCGGCATCACCGCGGCCAACGGCTTCCTGAGCTTTGGCTGGTCGACCGCCTATATGGTGGAACTGGTCCGGCGAACGTCCTAGCCGAATTTGAAGTCCGTCACATGGGCGGGAGGCTTCAGGCCCGGCATGAGGTGCGGATCATCGACAGGCTCCAGCACCTGCTGACGGACCGGTATGACCCCGGCCCAGATCGGCAGGGCATAGTCCGCCTCATCGTCTCCGGGCGGTCCGGTGCGGACCTTCGCGGACGCCTCGTCGAGCGCCAGGGACAGCACCGTCGTGGCCTTGAGTTCCTGCGCCGTCATCTGCCGCAGCATCTCCCAGCGGCCGGGCCAGAGGCCGTTGGTGAAGGTCCGCAGCCGCGCCTCCTTTTCCGCGATGTCCGTCACTTTCCGGGCCGTGCCGAAGACCATCACCGAACGGTAGTTGCAGCTGTGGTTGAAGGCCGAGCGCGCCATCACGAAGCCGTCGATGATCGAGACGGTCATGCAGACCTCCGCATCCTCGCAGGCCTCCAGCATGCGGCTGGCCGAGGAGCCGTGCCAGTAGATGTGGCTGCCTTCGCGCCACTGCAGGGTCGGAGTGACATAGGGTGTGCCGTTGAACACATACCCGACATTGCAGATCGGCGTGGCGTCGAGAATGCCATGAACGGTATCGGCGTCGTAATGTGCGCGCTTGCCGAGGCGCTTGACGCGGGTGCGTGGGGTTGGGGCATCCATGTTCGCTTCTCCGGTTGTCTGCCCTGATTGCCCGGTCTATGGTCTGGATAAAAGAGCCAATCATTGACAAGATGATCAGTCCACTTTTCCGCGCGGCGGCCAGCGAGATCGGCATCGACCGCGACGACCGCGCCCCGATCCAGCAGCAGATTGCGCGTCAGATCCGGGCTCTGGTGCTGTCGGGGCGGCTCACCCCGCAGACCCGCCTGCCGTCGACGCGGGCGCTGGCGGAGGACCTCGCCGTGGCCCGGGTCACCGTGGTGGAGGCCTATGGGCAATTGTTGAGCGAGGGCTATCTCGTTGCCCGTGCGGGCTCCGGCACGCGTGTCGCGGCAGAACTCCCCGAGTCGCTTCTGGCCGCGCCGCGGCCGGGCAAGGCGGCGGCGCCGACACAGGAGTACCGGCCGCACGCACCGGCGCGTCCCTTCCGGCACGGTCTCGTCGACTGGGCGAACTTTCCGCATGAGGACTGGGGACGGCTTCTCGGCCGCTTCTGGCGCAATCCGCCCCTGGCGCTGCTTGAGCACAATGACCCTTTCGGCTGGCCCGCGCTGCGCGAGGCCATCGCGCGCCACCTCTTCGAATGGCG
>Ga0129333_10005100_pt1 | contig 12310 bp, 13 predicted proteins | sample CPB6_08_DNA_FD_94474 | JGI IMG/M metagenome (GOLD analysis project Ga0129333, IMG submission 94474) | Freshwater to marine salinity gradient microbial communities from Chesapeake Bay, USA - CPBay_Sum_0.6_0.8_DNA | ecosystem: Environmental > Aquatic > Marine > Coastal | place: USA: Chesapeake... | reverse complement strand
TTGGTTTTGATGGTTTCTCCCTCCTATTATTACGTCTTAGCATCAATTCGATTCCACGATTGATGTGAAACGTAGAATCATTTTTATTTAGTTGCCTTCCTTCTTCCTGGTCGTTTGTCATAATTATACTTCAATGCATCTTCCATAATTGAATGTAGGAAGTTTCGTATTTTTCTTGCTTGAGGTTTTGGTATGTGCCCATATGCTTCACGAAGTTGTTTGTGCATTTCATCAGGACCTCCTTCAAGATAATCATCAAGATCTTTGACCAGACTGTTGATTTCGCTGGCAGTAGAACTTTTGATGAATTGCTCTACCTCAACTTTTTTTATTCCTTTTGATTTTAAATAATCATAAAATTTAAGAACAAACTTTCCATTAAAGGCATAATCAATTGCTCTTTCAACATCAAAATAAACTTCGTGAAAATTACTTTCCATTAAATGATTTTATTCTCCTGTAAGTAATTGATTGTATCGACGCAACCACCAAGATTTTGTTGGTCGTTTAAAATAACTTGAGGGAATGTTGAACCATACCCAAACTCATCTATAAACTCTTCACGAGTGAAGTCTTCATCAAGAGTATAAACCACATGAGGAAGATCTGACAATTCTAGCACTTGAACTATTTTTTCGCAATATGGACATCCAACTTTTGAATAAACCGTAAACTTCATAATTCTTCGATGATTTTATGATGTTATTTATTATAAAAAAAGAGGGGTTATAAGTCAACCCCTCAAGATGTTTGATATAGTAAAAAGAATTATGCCTGAGCCTCAGTCCATGATAAGCGACCAAATACAGTTGCTGCTGTGGTGGTACTCAAGTTTGTAACAACAATTGTCAAAGTATCTGGTCCATCAGGATAAATGTTGGTATTAGAGTTTGTGCCGCCACCACCTTGAATACAATTACCCAGATCACGAAGTTGTGAAAGGTCAATTGAGTTTGCGCCAGTTCCAACGAAGAATCCAGCGATAACCTCACCATTAGCAACTGTAGTAGATCCTGCTGGATAATCAGCAATTTGTGCAAGAGATGAGTTAATAGCACCTAGAGCGTTTGAAACTGCATTAGTCCAAGCAGTTGATGTTGATGGAACTGCATTCAAGTATGCACGAACCAACAGGTTTGCGTTTGCAGTTTGAGATGTTAGATCAAGTGCTCTTAAAGTTAACTGCAATCTGTTTTGAATTTCACGAGCACCAAAACCACCAATTACACCATTATCAACGGAAGGTGATATGCGAATTGAGAATAGTGCTCTTGATGAAGATGCAGGAACAGATATACCTGTTTGCTGTCCATAAGTAAATACCAAGGATTTATCATCATCAAATCTTCCATCCATAATCACAGATGTTCCCCAGTGCGAGATAGTTGGAGCATATGTTGGGAATGCTAACTCTACTGCAGTAGGATCAGTTGTACTAAAGGGGAAAGATTGTGCAGATGTTGCTCCCATTGGAGCAAATGTGACAGCAACACCAGAAAGGTTTGTTGTAGCTGCTCCAGTTAAAGAAATACTTCCACCAATACCAATGTCTGCAACTGCAGTTCCTTCAGGAATGCCAAAATGAATTACTCTTTGTCCAACTTGAAGATTATTAGTTGCTCCCGCACCAGCATTTACAGAAATTATAGCACTTCCAATTGATGCAGTGACTGCGATTCCGTTTCTCTCACCAGTCCTTCCTCGAACTAATCCGAACAGTGCAGTGGTGCCAACACCAACATAATTCATATACTCTATGGTATTTCCATTTCTTACAACAACTGTTCCTCTTGGTGGGAATCCTGCCGTTGAAGCTATGCCTACCGCAGTATCTCCCGCACCTAAGGAGGATGCTAAAGTTGTATATGGTGGTTCAGTGCTAGTTTCATATCTTGCTGGTAGGTTACCAGATCTCATATATGCTTCAGTGTTAAGATTATTATTTTGCAACTTATGAGCATAGAACACATTTCCACCAGGTCCACGGAATCCCCAGCGAATGAATCCAGCACCATACCAAGAATAATCGATGTAGAACATCTGCATTCTGGTTAAATCTAAATTATATCCAGAAGGTCCAGTTCCATCACACTTATCAAGGTTCCAATCAGATTGTGGAATTTTAGTGTCAATTGTTTCATAGCAAGTAACGTGATCAGCAGATGGTCCTCTATATGCAGGAGTAATAGTCAATGAAGTATTGCTATCAACCTCAGTGACTCTATAAGATTGTCCTCTAATGACAATCCAATCTCCTGCTCTTAAATATTTTGCAAAATATGTCGGAAATTCTGTAGAAGATTGAGTAACTGTCACAGATCCAGTAACTACTGACACTCTTCCTGGGAGTTGTAATGTTGATGATCTTCTGACGGCATATAATGTTTGGCCATCAAATTCAAAAAACATTCCATTTTGTTGGTCAAAAATACCCAATCTATTGGTAGATCCATACCAACCAGTAATTGAAATAAGAGGAGCTCCACTCGCAATAGTATCACTTGGAGTTGTTAATGCGGTATAAGTAAATCTGTTTGGTCCTAAAATATTAGTAACTGTGAAGGTTCCATTATATGCAGATTCATTACATCCTACAACGTTTATAGTTGTTCCAGGAACAATTCTTTGAATATTATGAGGTTCTTTTGTTACTACGGTAACGGTAGTTCCTGAAGAAGTTAAACTATCTAATACTAAACCTGGCTTTAAAACAGTACCAGAACTTACTTGAATTCCTTTACCAGATTGATATCTAAAATATCTTCTAGTTTGACGTAGAGTTGATTCGAAATTGGAGGCAGTGTTTGATGAGAAAATTACTCCACCATCACCAGCACGATGAACTATAGTTCCAGAAGGTCTTACAAAAAGTTGTGTGCTAGAAGTGCTAATTCCTGCAGTTGGAATTGTAGGAACATAATATGTAAATGTATTTGTGGATCCAATGGAAGCAACACTGTAAGCACCATTTAGGATGGTAGAACCAGAACCAATAACAACGATTTGATTTCCCACATATAGACCATGTGCATGAGGTGTTGTCACAGTGACACCATATCCTGCAGAAGTTTGAACTCCGATCACTGCTGTTCCAAAACCAGCATTGCTATAAGTGGTTCCACTATAAATTCCAGTTTTTGAAGAATCGAAAATACTGGTAATTGGAGTTGTATTTACAACTCTAGTTTTGTATGTAAACTGTGTTGCTGATGGTGTCGTATCAACAACGAAGTTTCCATTACAGAACGGAAGAATAGAATCTTGAACTGTAATAAAGGTTCCAATGCCTGGACGAGGTACTGCTGATGATAAATTAACAGTAACGACATTTTGATTAAGAGTAATCGTCATTGACGATACGTTACCAATAGAAACTGGTGAAAAGAATGCACCAGGTCTATTGTTTACAAGAAGTAAATTTTCCCATTTTGTGATTTGTGTTCCATACTCGAAGTCAGTATCAATGAGAGCCTGTGGAGTGGAAACTCTCATTTTATTCACTGGATCATATAATTGTTCGGCAGGTTCAACTTCTTGACCTCCCATATCAATAAAGATTTGGAGATCATCAGTAGAACTCATTGCTGAGCAATTATACTCTAAAACTATTGTGGTTTTATTTGTCGTTCCACTATATGTTACTGATGTTGCGCCAAGAGAAGGATCTGCAAAATTATAAATGATAATTCCATCAGTTACATTTGTAATCAAAAGAAGGTTTCTTCTTGAACAACTTCCATCAACAACAATTGTGTTTGTTGATGGTGTAAATGTGTAGTTATAAGCTAATCTTTTTGCCATGAGGAGCGACTTCTTATTTTTTCGTTAAAAATATTTATAATATCATGAATCAGGAAAGAGCAATTGTAAAAGCTATTGTCTGATTAATTGTTGGTAATTCAGTTCCTCCGAGAGTACTGCCATCATGAGTTTTTAAAGATTTTCTGTCCGTATCATAAGTAACTTCACCAACAGCACCGGTGAAAGTACTGTGCTGAGGTGTTGTTCCTCTTCTTAACTGTACTTGCTTCGCCATGGAACTAAAAATTTTAGAATATATTTATTTATTAAATACTAAAACTTAATTTCATCAATTATTTTAAAATTAACTTGACATATCATTAGCACAGTGTGCTCTTATGCCATCAGCAAGAACATAGTGAAAAAATACTTGATGATAATATAAACCTTCCTTCTCCACCTTTTTACCATACCAAGTTCTACGATACTCAGTCGGCATTGGTTCTCTCCAATGAGGTCTTTCGCAACCTTTGTAAATCATACCATCGCCTGGATTTAGAATAACCGAACGATTCTCACCCCTCTTTACAATATTAGTTTTCCTTTTAGGATCATCATAAGTATCTGGAGTTTTGATCCAGATAGGCCAGTAAGTATTAATATTAGATCCAATATGAACTGTCACTGAGATTTCACAAGCAGGACGATCTGCGTGATTAGTCAGTGCCTGCCCTGGATTATAAAACCTATCATAGTAATAAGTATTATAAAGTTTCTTACCGATTGCTTTCTCAAGTTTCATACGAATCTGAGAGTGTGCAAACTTGTATGGTGGCCAATAATACCTTGAAGTAGAACCTTCTACTTGACCTTCTTCCAAAATATGATTGAACTTATCAATCTTTCCAAAGTAATTATATTGTCCTTTAACTACTGGTGGTTCACAATAAAGATCTTTTGGATCCCATAAGTCTCTTATGACCAAATATCCGTTCTTATCAAACTCTTCATTATTTGTTGGTGATGTTCCAGTATTAACTTTCTCTTGAAGATCAATATCTTGTTGAGTCATTCTTTCTGCCATAACTCATCTCCAACGAGGTCCAACAGTCCATCCAACAAGACTCTTACGAACACCTTTGGTTACTTTTTGAACTCGATGTTGTGTTCGGGAATCAAAAAGAATAATTGCTCCACGTTGTCTCGGGGCAATATAAGATTTTCCTACTTCATCCAGTAACTGAAGATTGCCACCCTCATAAGTATCTGGATCAGACAAAAGTAAACTAAAGGAAAGTTTTCTCACATATTCACAATTTGTATTAACAAAATCTGTGGCAAGTTTTTCACCACACATTCTATCAGCAGATGCAGTGGAAGATGGTTTATAATTTGTTGAAAGTCCTTGATCGGTATGCCACCCATAATATTCACCTTCCCCATACACAGTATATTGCATTGCTTCTCCATCAATGCCTATAAGATCATATAGAAAATTTTCTCGATTTGCTCTTTGAACATAATGCCAAACAAATCCACCAATCCAATGACTAGTGGGAACCCAAGCATTCTTTGCGTTTCTTCTATCCTTATCTATAGTTCCAAAGTTTCCATCCCCAACTCGGGAATCTTGTAATTGTGAATCGAAATTATCTGCAAGATCTTCCTCAATGCTATCTATAATTTTATTTGGGATATCTGTAAGATACCAGATTGACTGATATGCCAAATTCAATCTCCTGTATTATATTAATCGACATTATATATTATTTTTATTATACTGTCAATATTTCTGGATCTGTGTAAGTTAAATCTAAAGTTGAAAAATCTTCAGCAGTTAAAACTGGATCTATTACTCCATACAATCTCATTTCTTCATCATAACACTGTTGAGTATATTCCCCAATAAATTTCAACATATCATTAATATCTTGTTTTGTAATTTGATGAAATTCGGTAATAAATTTCCAACTTATAGAATCGTTTTCTCCGATTGTCAATAACTTCAATGACAATTCTGTTTTTGTTTTTTCATCTGCTTTTATTTTTTTGCCTTTAAACAATAACTCTTTGCCTAAAGCAAATTCTCTTTTATCTTTAACAATTTTCTTTAGATTGTTTTTGCTTGTTTCTAACCACCCTTCATCATAAGTAAAATTTGAAATGTTGGGAGAAGTTATTCTTATCCAACCTAAATTTGGATGGCCAGCCCAAGACAAATTCTCCAATTGTTCATCTGGATAATTTTTTAATCCATTAATGTTACTCCAATTTTCTTGGAGTGGATTTAAAACATTAATTATCTTGCTTAACTCATAGTCAACTAAAACGTAATAATCATTCATTTTCTATATTTTCCTCCACAGTATCTACTTTTTTAGTTCTACTTTTTCTTTTCCTAGTAGGTTCTTTTTTAGATTCCTTTAATAACCTATCAACTTCTTCTTGTTGTCTCAATTGATATGGTGCAGTACCCTTCCATTCAATACTTTCAAGTCTCACTTCTTGATTAATGACTTCTTGCCAACCCCTCCAAGAAGCAAAATTTTGTTTTGGTCTCATTGCAATCTCAACACCACATCCAGATGCAATCTGTTCCATCAATTCAATTGCTTCAACAGGTTGCATTTGAGCCCAAATTGTAGCACTGTCAGATCTCAATATCAATTCGATAACTCCACCAAAAGCAGTTCCTATAGTTACAGATCTTGCTCGATTTGTGTTCTGTTGAATAGATAAAAATTCTTGTTGTTCATAGAATTCGTGTATTTTTTTACGAGTTTCACTCATTTCTTTTTTGTTTCTTGCCATAAAAAAATATAAAACATACAGTTATTTATTGAGAAGTCCAAGATATAGTAACGAATCCACCCGGACCGACTACAATCGGATATGAAGTTCCTGGAGTGACTGCAACAGGGAATGTCGAACTTGGATTTGCTGCTTGTCCTGCCCCACCTGAAGTGAAAGTTCCTGGATTTCCTGGGTTTCCTCCTGCATTTCCAGGGTTTGCTCCGAATCCTGGATTTCCAGCAGTTCCTGGATTCCCATTTATTCCAACCCCACCAGCTCCTCCTCCGCCGCCGCCTCCTCCTCCGCCGCCACGGAATCCTTGAACAGCAGGAGCACCGCCACCGCCACCACCACCAAATGAAAGTGGAAATATTGGTGAATATCCACCTTGACCGCCACCTGCTCCAAAAGGACCTGGAGATCCTGGAGTCGCAGCAATAGTCGGTGTTGGACTTGGAGTTCCAGCGGCAGCTGGGTTTCCTGCACCTCCACCAGATCCCGCAACAAAAGGAAGAGTGGGAAAAGGTGATCTTCCAAAATTACCACCTCCCCCACCACCAGCGCCGGCACCACCATTTCCAGGTGTTCCGGCATTGCCAGTTCCACCTGCATTGCCGATATTTCCTGCATTACCACCAGTTCCACCTGGTCCTGCATTTCCGGGATTTCCTGTGCCAGCATTACCACCAGCACCACCAGGAAAAGTAACACCTAATGCACTAGAACTGGTACCAGTATTTCCTGCTGTTCCGGGATTTCCTGGGTTTCCAGCAGTAGGGTTTCCGGGATTACCAGCAGCACCTGATCCCCCTGGATTACCAGAGCCACCATTAAAAGCAAGTCCTTGCGTTCCGGCGGAGCCAGAATTTCCTGGAACTCCACTTCCAGGTGGATATGGATAAGGAACAAATACGGGAGGACGTACAACTCCAGCAGGACCACCATTACCACTAGATGGTGCGCCGGAGCCACCACTTCCAGCAAATCCATTATTGGAAGGAAAAGATGGGCTTAAAGAAAATGTGACTCCTCCCCCACCTCCACCGCCACCTCTCCCAGGGTTTCCAGAAAAACCCTGTCCACCAGCACCTCCACTTCCACCAGCACCATTAGTTCCAGCATTTCCAGGATTACCAGCCCCACCACCTGTGCCAGCAGTTCCATCAGTTCCAGTATTTCCTGGAGCACCTCGCCCAGTAACTGTTACTGAATATAGTCTACTTGGAGATACCCAAGTTCCTGGGGCATTAAAAGTTACAGAATCTTCAGGGGTCATTCCCCCTCTTCTTATTCTACTGAAAACGAATGCCATTTTACTATCTTAAGTTTAAGCAAGATGAAACCAACCCGTTATTATATATTTTGCTTTATCACCAAAAACAACATTTCCTCTGTGTGTATGAGTATATGCTGCGGGGAAAATTATTAGAGAATTTTCCCTAGGAGGAATTCTCATTCTTTGATATAAAAGTTCAGTCTCTCCAGCACAATCCGATTCTAATGTATTCAAATATAAAATGTAAGTTAATATTCTTGATGATATTTCTTGTGAAGATGCTTCATAATGCCAAACATGATATCCAGCACCTGGATTTGTCTTTTGTATTTTTGCTTCAGAACAATGAATATTACTACCATTCAAAACATCATATTCAGAAACGTAATCATCAAAACATTCTTGTAGACCAGAAAAAAATACTTCTAGATTATCTCTACACCCAAAATTATCGCTTAAATGGGGTCTGATATTTAAAAAATAAAATTGATCATCTTTTAAAAATTTAGGAGCACCTTCATAGGTTTTTCTATTTGAACAATGTCCAGCAATTAATTTGTTTTCAAATTCATTGATCATATGCTCACAAAACCCTTCGGGATAAACATCCTGATACATTCCAATAAAGTTATTATATTGAGACTTCATATTTTAATCAAAAATCAACTATAGTTATATAGAGATAAAGTTCCATGCCAGTTAGTGCCGCCATCAACAGTAAAAAATGTATAGACATCACTTTTATTTGCTGCCGTAGTTCTTGTTGGAATTGATGCGTTAGGCCATTTAACCGAAACAGGCCAAGTAATGGATCTTCCAGCTGTTGCATCATTAGTTAGAAGCAAACTAAAAGATGCTGCACCGGCAGAAGGATTAGAAAAAGTAAAAGTGCAATTACCAGTTAAAGTTGCGGTGACAAAATTTCCGTTTGCTAAATTTATTGTTGCTGCCGTTCCTGTATTTCCTACTGCATTTACAAGGTCCCCCATATTTCCCATACGACCAGAATCATCCATGATTGTTACATCATTGATTTGGTATGCCATATTTACTTAGACTATAATTATTGATATTTATGGTTCTTTAAGTCTTCTATTTCCCTCTTAAGTTCTTTAACTGCTTCAATTAAAACCCCAATAATACCATTATAATTCACTGTTTTAGTTTCTCCAGAACTTACAAGTTCTGGTAAAATTTCCTCAAGTTCTTGTGCAATCACACCATATGATTTTTTACCAGACTCTTTCCAATCAAAGGAGACACCACGAAGAGATTGGATAGTTTCTAATGAGTTCTCTACAGTATGAATGTTTTCTTTTAAATTAATGTCCGAGGATGAGTTGAAATTTGCTGCAGTTACAATACCAGTAAATCTTCCATCACCAGTAACAGTGAGTTTTGATGTCGGATTTGTGGTCCCAACGCCAACGTTAGAAAGTGTATGAATACCTACTGAAGTGGTAACGAATTGTCCTCCCCCACCACTGGTAAAGACATTTCCATTTTGATATAAAGAACCTGTGAAATTAATATCACCAACAACTGATACTTTATAAGTTGGATTCGTAGAACCAACTCCGAGATTTCCAGAAACATAGGCACCACCAACAACCTGCAATGGTTGAGATAAAGTTCCTGTTGTTGATGAAGATCCAGCAATTACAGTTTTATTTCTAACAGTCTGAGTTGCAGCAACACCAACAAGTTCATGTCCGCCAAGAGTTTGGTTATCGTGAACTATAGCAACGAATTTGTTAGTATCAACAGTAATTTCTCCAGGAGCACCTTTAAAAACAGCATGTTCTGCAGAAGTTCCTCTTCTATGCTGAAGTTCCTTTGTCATCGGATTTTCTCCAAATTATTATGCCCAACCACCAGCAAGTAATGTTGGGTTACCAGAAGCCATTGGTTGTACCATTAACCAACTATCAGCAGATACACTTGGTTGAACATTTCCAGCAGTCTGTGTAAATTGTGGAATAAGAGTTCCACCAGTAACGGCATTCGTTCTAAACCATCCCTCAAGTTTTACATAATAGCTGGCAGATCCAGTACCAGACGTATCAATTGCATTTGAAGCGCCTGATGTCACGTTTGCTCTCTGAACGATAGTGGTAGTTGCTGCAGTAGTATATGTTTCGTATTGATAAGTGATTGACTGAACTGTTTGGGAGAATGTAAATGCTATGTTCAAAGTATTAGTTGATCCACTAGATGCTTTATTAAGAAGAAGAACTCCTCTAAACCAGTGAAGAGTGTCATTAGTTAATGATAGGGTATCATTCGCAGCATCAAATAATGATTCAAGAGTATTGTTAGCACCCTTTGTTAATGTTGAAGCAATTCTTATAATTGTTGGAGCAAGGACCATTCCTCTACCTGTAGAGGCATTTTGTGTTGCAAAGAAAGCATTGCCATTATATTCAAGACAACCGGCAGTCTGAGTTGTTAAGTTTGTGCCTGTTGTGAATTGTATTGGTGCAACAGTGGTAGTTCCACCAGCAGGTCTGAAAGATCTTGCACTAACAATTCCACTAGCAGATGTGATTGTAATGCCAGTTCCAATAATCAATGATCCATCTAATTCAGTTTGTCCAATAACATGCAATGGTGCAGTTGGATTAGTCGTACCAACTCCAAAATTACCAGAAACATAAGCACCACCAGTAACTTGAAGATCTTGATCTGCTGTTCCCGTTGATGTTGCTGCTCCAATAAACACTGGACCATTTCTAAAAGTTGAAATTCCAGAGACACTTAATGCAGCACCAACTAAATTGGTTGCATTTAAGTTTGTTGCATTAAAGTTTGTTGCAGTGACAACACCAGTAAAGTTTCCATCACCAACAACATCAAGTCTAGATGTTGGGTTTGTGTGTGCTATACCAAAATTACCGGAAACATAAGCACCACCGACAACCTGCAGTGGTTGAGATGCAGTTCCCGTTGTTGATGAAGAACCAGCAATTACAGTTTTATTTGTTACAGTTTGTGGCAGAGTTTCACTAACTAAAGGATATCCCCCAGCGGTTAAATTATCATGAACAATTACTACTTGTTTTGTGGTATCTACAGTAATTTCACCTTCCCTACCAGTAAATGAAGAATGTTGAGAAGTTGTACCTCGCCTAATTTGAATACCTTTAGTCATCTACTTACTTCGGCTTTCTTATAATATTTCTATTTATCTCATTTTTAAATTATGGTCACGTATACAAATGGTGGTTCATATTCTCTATATTCATAAGATCCGATTCCAGATACATTGATTTCACCGCTACCATTATAAGTTGTTCTGATATAAGATTCATTAGCAGATCCAAGAATTCTGATGGTTCCAGATCCATCATAAGGTCTTGTTCTAGGTGTTCCACCATCACCAGAAACTTCGATTGTTCCAGATCCAACGAAATTAGGAACATAAATCTGCCTATCAGTCGAAATTCCTCCAGAGATTTCAATAGTGCCAGATGCAGGTCCAGTATAAACGTTAAAGTATCTGGTATTTGCAGCACCACTAATGGTAAGAATAACAATATCCTCTGGTGGATTTGCTCCGAAGGATTCCGCAGATCCTCTAATTGCAGATAGTGTGCCAGATGCATTATAAGTGAATGTTCTCTTCTGACCTCTTTCTCCACTAATTTCGATGAGACCAGATCCAATAAATCTGCTAATCTTAGCAATTGAAGTGGCAGCACCAGATACGTTAAGAATTCCGATACCAACGTTAGATGTTCCATATTTCTCAACAGAACTTCCGGAGATTGATACAGTTCCAATTCCAGATTCAGAGAATCTAACTTTTTGTCTTGCGTCACCAGTAATTGAGAATAGAACAGTATCTTCTGGTGGGTTAGGACCATATACTTCAGCAGAACCACTTAGAGTTCTAAGAGTTCCGGAACCTTGGTAATTACTGCGGGCAAAATTCCAAGCACCATTACCTGAAATAGTTGCAATTCCAGTTGCAGTATGACTGAATACTTTCTTAGGAACTGCAGATCCAGAAATAGTTCCAATAACAGTATCTTCTGGAGGATTAGCACCGAACTCTTCAGCGTGGCCACCAAAGATACTAAATGAACCCGATCCAGTGTAAAGACCTCTACCAAAACTTTCTTCACCTATTCCAGAAATTGAGATAATTCCAGAACTAATATAAGGTCTTTCTCTATGTGCTCCAGCGTCACCAGAGACTTCAATTATTCCAGATCCAGTGAATTCTGGAACATAGATCTGCCTATCAGTCGAAATTCCTCCAGAGATTTCAATAGTGCCAGATGCAGGTCCAGTATAAACGTTAAAGTATCTGGTATTTGCATCACCAGAGATTGTAAAGAGAACTGTATTCTCTGGTGGGTTTGAACCATATACTTCAGCAGCACCACTTAATGCACAAATAGTTCCAGAACCAATTTCTGTTGCAGGAGTGATAGATTCATTAAGAGATCCAGAAATTTCAATTAATCCACCACCACTTATAATAGGTTTGGATTG
>Ga0129333_10005099_pt1 | contig 12311 bp, 20 predicted proteins | sample CPB6_08_DNA_FD_94474 | JGI IMG/M metagenome (GOLD analysis project Ga0129333, IMG submission 94474) | Freshwater to marine salinity gradient microbial communities from Chesapeake Bay, USA - CPBay_Sum_0.6_0.8_DNA | ecosystem: Environmental > Aquatic > Marine > Coastal | place: USA: Chesapeake... | reverse complement strand
GCCCATTGCCACGGCGTCGAGTACGCGCATCAGTGCTCCGGGTTGATCGGCCGGACCCTCTTGTACTCCGGGGTCTGCTCGATCCTCAGAATGTCCTCGATGGAGTACCATCGTACTTGTTCCTTCAGAATGTAGATCATGGTTGGCCATTTGGACAGTATAAGCGGCATTGACCGCCAGTGTACGTCCCAGCGCTCAGCGAGCTGGTGCATGCTGATCATCTCGATCTCACCTGCCCGCATACGCCGCAACTGGTTGTCTTTTGAGACCCCATACGGGATGACCTCAATCTGACCCCCTCTGGCCCTGAACATCTCCACTGCCGATAGGATCTCTTCCCTTTCAATGTCCTTCTGCCGTATTGCCGTCTGTGTCGCCAGCACCGGCTTGGCGTTGCTGACCAGGTGTCCTGCGATCGAATCATCGCCCCATTCGTTCATTGTTTTTATCCTTACAAATTGTGTGGATGTTCCTCTGTTCCTCAAGTTCCGGATATTTTCCTATATATACCTGAACTCTACCTTTTAGTACTTTCCAGTAAAGGTACTAAGAAAAGATGAGGAACAAGAGGAACAGATCGCTACAGGCCGCGCCGCGTATGGGCTTGAGGCGTTCCTCAAGTCTAAAAAAGATGAGGAACACAAGAGGAACAGGCCCATACTTGAGGAACAAAACCCGTCAAAACGGCACGTCTGGCACATAAGCCCACACAGACTTTCCGGATATTCGGGCTTTTTGCCTCTGGTAACCCAAACTTTTCATCACTTTGGCTATGCGCTGTTCCTCTTTGCGTCCGATGTGCCTCTTGTCGAAGTTTAGTGCATCAGTGAGGATTTCCATGCCCGTAATGGCTGCCTTGTTCCTGTTCGGATCCCCTGTGAGAAGGTCTGGTTCATCGAGCCACTGGGTCACCACTTCCTGCCATGAGTCCTTGATCATGTGATCCTCATGCACGTCCTTGCCCAGCCGTTCGGCGTCCTTGAATGCGATCCCACTGGCCCTAAATGACTCCCTCGCCTCAGCCCACAATTGAAGCCTGTCGGCGGCAATCGCATCCACATCGGATCCCAAAACCTGCACAGGTAGCCATCTTCGGTTACCTGTCTCATCGGCCAGAAACTCCTGCTGGTTGGTCGTTCCGATGAACACCAACCGCCTCGGGAACGTGACCGCAAACTCTCGATACTTCGGAATCCAGTTCTCGTGCGTGCGGGTGATAAAGGCTTTGATATGCTCCAGCTCTCGGGTGTGAAGGCCACGAAGCTCTCCGATCTCACCGACCAGACGGCCGCGCATCTTCCTGGCTAGATCTTCCTCCTTCTCATGGAAAGAGATCTCAGCAAAGAACTGAGCGTCTGGCACCATCGCCGCCACGCCAGAACTTTTGCCAGCGCCTTGCGGGCCGACAAGGATTGGCACCATGTCAGCCTTGCAGCCTGGCGCAAGCACACGCCCAGCCAGAGCCGTCCACAGATACCGTGACACCGAGGTCACATAGCCGCTGGCCTCAGCCCCAAAGTACCGCGCAAGGAAGGAGTCGATGCGCTTAACGCCATCCCACTCAAGCCGATCAAGCCACTCGATTGCCGAGTCGAAGTGCGTCTCGTCAGCCACCAGCAATACCGAGTCGCGGATCAATTCACGGCCAACGGGTTTGAACGCCTTTTGTTCCAGCGTAATGCGAAGTCTTGAATAGTCAGCGTCGGTGAAAGGCCGCCAGTCGCCAGTGCCAGCCTCGGCAAACATGATCTCGTCGCGGAACTCGTCGAAGCGAATCTCGATGCCACAGAACGCCGAGGATCGAACGGCAGTCGAGACGTTCTCAATTGACGCCTCAATCTTGCCCTTCTTGTCGCGCTTGAATTTTGGCGAAACGCTCACGCTGTTAATGGACAATGTCTCACAAGGAAATTCGTCAAAGTCCTCGGCCTTTATTGGATTGGGATCAATGAACAGCCCCTGCTCTGAGGCCATCATCCGAAGCGTCCTGGCTGTCGTGACTGGGCCTTTGCCAGTCTTGCGGCCAAAGGACTGCCACGCCACGCGAACGTCCTCGACCTTGTACTTGGCGTAACGCAGGGCTCCAGTCTCGTCACGACTCCCTGACCACTCGTTGAACAGCCGGAAGCCCTCGCGGTCGCCTTGCGTCTCGTGGTGCAGGGCCATGCCGACCGCCAGCCAGTCCTCACGGGCGGCAGGCGCTGGATCAAGAACGCTCAGGATCTCGCGGAGCTGGTCGAGTGAGTACCCCAGTGGGGCCTTGTCATCCTCAACCGCCAGAGACGTTCCGGTGTCCTTCATTTTCTCTGCCGCAACAGTCGGCAACTCTGGCCAGGTCTCAAGGAACACCGCCGAGGGCATTCCAGTGATTGTGAGATCCTCGTAGCCCTTGCCTGTGCAGATCCAACCCTTGCTATGACAGCGGGTGTCAAGGCCGTGGATCCCGAGGATGCTACTGCCCTGACGGATCACTGCGCCTTCTGGAAGCCGAAAGCAGTAATGCTCGCCACCAGAGACAGTGCGCTGAAGCATCGCAGCATCCCAGTCGAGCGCCACGCCCAGCTCAGCCTCGACGGCCTCGCGGGTCACGCCCTTGTAAGTGTCGAGGTCGATAAAGACGTGGCCCGCAGGTACGCCGACGCCGAGGTTCTGGCAGGCTGCCACCTCGCTAAGGGTTGCCATGTGGTGCTGCCAGCCACGGACGGCAGGCTTCTTCTCGGGCTTGTCCTTGCCCTGTGTGTAAATCAAATTGACTGGAAAGACGTTGTAAACAGGAATTGTGGTACGTTGTGAGTTCATTAGATATACTTAACTCGTGTGTGGGGTATGGACACCAAAAAGCCCGTCAGATGCCAACTGACGGGCTTTTTTATTTGGCTATGAGATCAATGGCCTTAATCTCGCCTTTGGTCATGGCCTCAATCTGTATAGCACGCGCTGGAGGTATTGCCTTGTCCCTGCACCAGTGGGACACCGCTGCCCTGGAAACCTTCAACTCTTTGGCCATCTTGGCCTGACTGCCGAAATACTCCACGATCTTCCGAATTGCCTCATTCATAAACTAACCCTAAACAGTTGACTATAAGTTAACTCTACCTTATGATCACTCCTGCGTAAAGCAAAACTAAACTCAAAAAGGACGCCAAAATGCTCGAAACAGAACTCCAAAGCCTCAAATCCGAAGTCATCGCCCTGCGCGAAGCCATTGATACTCTGAGCGCCACCATCATCGGTGCAGCCCATGCTGCACTGCCCTCAACACCAGTCCAGCCTTATGCGCCTGATGCCCTCAATAACTTGGAGCCCATCGTACTGCCCAAGGATCTTCAGCCTGTGGAGGCCCCCAAGGCCGAACCGATCACGGTAGAGTTCCTGCAAGAGTGGTGCAGGGACATGGTCAGAAAAGACCCTGACACCAAAAACAAGATCAAAGAGATCATCGCATCTTTCGATGGGGCCAAGACCATCGGCAAAGTGCCTACTGACCGTCTGCCAGACCTCAAGGCAGCACTGGAGGCCCTGCAATGAAGGCACACGCTAAACTCTCCGCCAGTGGGTCACACCGCTGGCTGGCCTGCCCCGGTTCGATCAAGGCCGAGGAAGGTCGCCCAGACAAAAAGTCCTTCTTCGCTGATGAGGGCAGCGCAGCCCATGAGCTGATGGACATCTGCCTGACGGAAGAGCAGTCGCCATTCGACTGGGAAGGCAAGCCGCTGATCGAGTACAACGCCATCACCGTTACCCGTGAGATGTGCGAAGGCGTGCAGTTCTATATCGACTACATCAACCAGTTCTATCCAGACGGCGCGGATATGTACGTCGAAAAGCCAGTCGACTTTTCAGAGTGGGTGCCTGAAGGATGGGGAACTGCCGACACGATCATTTACAGCACAGACGGCCAGACTGTAGACGTGTTTGATCTTAAGTTCGGTAAGGGCATCGTATCAGCGCAAGAGAACTCTCAGGGCCTGCTGTACATGCTCGGAGCAGCAGAACATTGGTACTGTGCTCCGAAAAACTTTCGCTTTCACATCGTTCAGCCACGCCTTGATCACATCGACACATGGCAACTCACACGAGACGAATTGCTAGAGCGTGGCGAGTGGATAAAAGAGCGGGCTGCGCTGGCACTGACGGACGATGCGCCACGCGTACCAGGTGAAAAGCAATGCCAGTACTGCAAAGCAAAAGCCGACTGCCCACCATTGGGAAAGTTGACCACTGATGTGCTGATGACGGACTTCGACACGATGCAAACGACCAACCCTGACCGCCTCGACGCTGAGACGCTGCGCAAGGCGATGGATGCAAAGAAGTTGATCGTCTCGTGGCTGGATGCCGTGGAAGAGCACATCACAACAACAATCAACGAAACGGGGCGTTTCCCAGGATACAAACTCGTCGAGGGCCGTAGCCTGCGCCAGTGGTCATCAGACGCTGAGGCAGAGAAACGACTGACGCAACTGCTGGGCGATGATGCCTTCGAGCGCAAAGTGTTGAGCGTTGCCAAGGCTGAAAAGACGCTCGGTAAAAAGCGCGTGGCTGAGATTGCCGACCTCATTGAGAAGCCGAAGGGCAAGCCAACGCTGGCACCAGAGAGCGACCCGCGCCCGTCGATCTTCGATGTGTCAGCAGAGTTTGACAGTTTCAACTAACGAGCTATAGTAAACGAGCCGGCAACGGCTCAACCAAAACGCTAAAATCCAAAAGGAAAAGCACAATGTCAAAGATCAAAATCCCATCTGCGCGCCTGTCGTTTCCCAGCCTGTTCAATCCCGCCAGCTTCGGCGGTGAAAGCACTGGCAAGTTCGAGGCGACCTTTATCCTTGATAAAAAGGAACACGCCGAAGTCATCAAGCAGATTGAGGCAGTAATTGCCAAGCTCCAGAAGGAAGAGCTCAAGGGCAAAATCCCCGCGGATAAAATCTGCCTCAAGGACGGCGACGAGATGGATCGTCCTGAGTATCAGGGCAAGATGACCATCAAGGCCAGCACTAAGAAGCGTCCTCTTGTCATCGACCGCGAAAAGACGCCAATCACCGAGGACGATAACATTGTCTACGCTGGTTGCTACGTCAACGCCATCATCAGCCTGTGGGCACAAAACAATCAGTACGGGAAGCGCGTGAACGCTCAGCTCGATGGCGTGCAGTTCCTGCGTGACGGCGAGCCGTTCGGAGACGGTGGCGTCAGCGTGGATGAGTTCGACGCCTTTGGCGATTCGGACGACGCGTTCTAAACTACTCGGGCCGGTCATTCCGGCCCTTTTAACATTCAGAGGCCACCCCTCATGGTTATCATTGATACCGAGATCTACTCGGATTATTTCCTGTTATCTGCGCTCCAACTCTCAACAGGCAAGATCAAGCATTTCGAGGCCTTCCCCGGCCAACCACTAGACCAGAAAGCTGTCGCTGCTTTCATGGCCAACTACACCACCATCAGCTTCAACGGCATCAGCTTTGACCTTCCGCTGATCGCACTGGCAAGGACTGGCGCAACCCCCAAGCAACTGAAGTCGTTGGCCGATAGGATCATCAAGAGCAACGAGCCGACCTCGCGCATCTTGAAGGCTATGGAGATCCGCGTACCGGCATCATGGAATCACATCGACCTGATAGAGGTCGCTCCAGGTAAGAGCAGTCTTAAAATCTACGGCGGCAGGCTCCACGCCCCAAAGATGCAAGACCTGCCAATTGAGCCAGACGCCAGCATAAGCCCAGACCAGCGCGAGATCATCAAGCAATACTGCGTCAATGACCTGCACACGACGCGCCTGCTGTACGAGACCCTCAAGCCTGCCATCGACTTGCGGGCAAGCATGGGCGAGCAGTACGGGCTGGACTTTCGCAGCAAGTCAGATGCCCAGATTGCCGAGGCACTGATCACGCATGAGCTGTCGCGCGTGACGGGCAAGCAGTACCGCAAGCCTGAAATACCAGAGAGTTTTGGGTTCAAGTTGCGTGATCCGAAGATCATTCGTTTTGAAACCAAAGAACTGCAAGACGTGTTCAGTCGCATCCTCGCTGAGCGCTGGACGATCGGCCTGAACGGCAGCGTGGCCATGCCTGGCTGGCTCAAAGACCAGCGCATCAAGATCGGTCGCAGCGAGTACCAAATGGGCATAGGCGGGTTGCACTCCTGCGAGACGGCGCAATACCTGTGCGCTCGCAACGGGCAACTGCTGGCCGACTTCGATGTGGCGAGTTATTACCCGTCGATAATCATGCAACAGCAGCTAGCCCCCGGAGCGCTGGGTAAGCCCTTTCTTAATCTGTACCAGTCGCTCATCACTCGCCGTCTTGCGGCCAAAAACTCAGGCGACAAGGTCGTGGCTGACACGCTGAAGATTGCGCTCAATGGCAGCTTCGGCAAGTTCGGATCGAAGTATTCGACGCTCTACGCCCCTGAACTGCTGATTCAGACCACGATCACCGGCCAGCTTGCGCTGCTGATGCTAATTGAGCGGCTGGAGGCTGAAGACATTTGGGTCGTGAGCGCGAACACTGACGGCATCGTGACCTACTACGACTGGTTACAAGAGGAAGACGTGGATCAAATAACATCAAAGTGGATGCTAGACACAACCTATAGCCTTGAGAAAACAGTTTACAGTGCCATCGCCAGCCGCGACGTGAACAATTATGTGGCCGTTAAGCCTAACGGCAAGATCAAGGGCAAAGGCATCTTCGCACCGCCCAGCCTTGCCAAGAACCCAGACTGCCAGATTGTCTACACTGCTGTAGCGCAGTGCATCGCCAACGACACGCCAGTCGAGCAGACCATTACAGAGTGTCAGGATCTGACGCAGTTTGTGACTATCAGGCGCGTCCAAGGTGGCGCGATCTGGCGAGGTCAGAAGCTCGGCAAGGCTGTGCGGTTCTATTACTCCACTGAGGTTGATCCGACCGAGTGCATCCACTACGCCACCAACAGCAACCGGGTCCCCAAGAGCGGAGGAGCGAGGCCTGCAATGGATCTTCCAGAGCAGTTCCCCAGCGATGTGAATTATGAGGCCTATATTGCTGATGCGAGACAACTATTGAAGGAGGTTGGGGCATGAGACCACATAATCCCATGAGCCACTACCGCCACTTCAAGCGCGAGGATGCCGACGAGGTACGCCGCTTGTACTTCTCGCGCGAAATGACACAGAAGCAACTGGCAGCCAAGTTTGGCCTGAGCCAGTCGGCCATCTGTCGCATTATCAGTAACCATACATGGGCGAAGATAAATGCTTGAGAAGCACATCGAGGCCGCACTAGTTAAGCGCGTGAAGGCCATCGGCGGCATGGCTGAGAAGTTCACCAGCCCTGGTCGTCGCAGCGTCCCGGATCGTATTGTTACGCTACCGGGTGGCAGGATCATCTTTGTGGAACTCAAAGCATCAGGCGCAAAGCCAACCGAGAACCAACAGCGCGATCATGAACGCCGCAGGGCCTTGGGCTGTGAGGTTCAAGTCATTGATAACATCGAGGCCGTTGATGCTTTCCCAGAGTGACCTGCACCCGTACCAGCACCGGGCAATCGAGTTCATCAAGACCCGCAAGCGTTGCGGGCTGGCCCTTGAGATGGGCTTAGGCAAGACTGCCAGCACACTGACGGCCGTGGCTGATCTGGCAGACGGCTGTGGGATTGACCGCGTTTTGGTGATTGCACCTTTGCGCGTGGCCAATAGCGTCTGGCCCAGAGAGGTCAAGTCCTGGGCGCAGTTGCGCGGCCTCAAGGTTGCAGTTTGCACTGGCACTGAGCGCCAGCGGCTGGCCGCGCTACAAAAGACCGCAGACATCTACGTCATCAACCGCGAGAACGTCCCCTGGCTCATTGAGCAGTACAAGACGTGGCCGTTCGACATGGTAGTGATTGATGAGTCCAGCAGCTTCAAGGCGCAGTCCTCCAGGCGCTGGAAGTCGCTTAAGCGCATCCTTCCGCACACTGAGTACATGGTACTGCTGACCGGCACACCAGCTCCCAACAGCTTGTTAGACCTCTGGGCGCAACAGTACTTGATCGACCAAGGCGCAGCGCTAGGCAAGACTTTCACCGGATACAAGCAACGCTTTTTTGATAGCGACTTCATGGGCTACCGCTGGAAGCCTAAGCCAGGATCGGCTGAGAAAATCCACGACCTACTGTCCGAGACGTGGATCAGCATGGCAGCTGCTGATTACCTGCAATTGCCAGCCAGGATCGACCTTGTTGAGCGCATCGACCTACCGCCAGCAGTGGCCAAGGCCTATGCCGAGTTTGAGCGCACCCTGCTGGCGCAACTGCCAGACGGGCAAGAGATTGAGGCGAGCAGCGCGGCAGTGCTGGCGGGCAAGCTCTTGCAATGGTGCAACGGCGCGGCCTACACCGACGATAAAGGCAACTGGGCGCTGATCCACGATGCAAAACTGGACGCCCTTGAGGACATCGTGTCCGACAACGCCGAGCCGATGCTGGTGGCCTACAACTTCAAATCAGATCTGGCGAGGCTACAGGCCCGATTCCCTGACGCCGTGATCCTCGACAAAGACCCCGCGACGATTGATCGCTGGAACGCTGGCGAGATTCGGATGTTGCTGGCACACCCAGCCAGCGCAGGGCATGGCCTCAACCTCCAACAAGGCGGCAGCCTGTGTGTCTGGTTCGGCCTGACCTGGAGCCTTGAGCTATACCAGCAGTTTAACGCCCGACTGCACCGCCAAGGCCAGACCCGACCGGTCAGAATCGTTCATCTAGTTGCGGCTGGCGGTATCGACGAGCGGGTGATGGCAGTCCTGAATCAAAAAGACGCCCAACAATCTGCGCTTTTAGATGCGTTGAGGCCTTGACACTCTGTTAACTTACGCTTAACTTATGCATATACGCACTACGTTAGGACCGCGCAAATGAACGATACAAAACAAAAACTTCTGACGGCTATTTTTATTGCTTTGGCATTCGGCATCGTCGGCTCAATGGATGCCGACGACCAGCAGGGCGAGCATGACAAGTATTGTCAGATGGTCAATGACGGCCTCTGGCCCGAGTACCGAGCTGGGCAGGTGGACTGCGAATGAAAGCATTTAAAATTTGTGGCATTGCCACTTGTAGCTACCCCGTTGGCGAGTGCAGCGGCGAATGCTACCACCCTGAAGATCGCAGGATGGACATCATCGGCCAGAACGGCAACGATGGTTATCATTACCAGTTTTGCCCACCTGATCCGGCCTCCATGCCCACCGCTTTGCCCACCCTGTCTTATGTACGGCTGGTGGCGATGAATCGAGGCGAGCTGTTGATGGACTACCACGCAGGATGGGACGGGCGGGTTGATGTACTGCGCCGGGCCAGAGCGTTGTTGGATGCGCTAATTGAGGAATGCACCAAATGAAAAAGCGACTTCAATATCTCGGGCTGGCCGTTAAAGCGGGGCTGTTTGACTGGGAGGATTTGACGTCAGACGTCAATCCAGTCTCTGAAAAGCTGGTAGCCGACCTAATGCGATTCGCTGAGCTGGTCGAGGCTGCTGCCATGACGCCAATCGGCTATGTGCATCCGTATGGGCGTGAACAGTTGCACATCCATGCAGAGCGCGGAGAGAAGTGGAGCACGCCACTGTCATCAATGCCGTTTGAAGGCTGCGTTAAGGTATATGTGGAGGACGTATGAGCAAGCACGCACCGAGGCCATTGCGCCGTGGGGATAGGTTGAAGTGCATGGAGTCTGGCGAATACGCTACCGTGTGGTCTACATCAAAATCCGGCAGAGCCTACATACAATGGGCAACTTCTGGTTTTGGAGAATACACGGAAGAACAAATTGGGGAACACTTTTGGATCGTGCCGGAGATAGAGCAAGATCCAGTAGCATGGTTATCTCAAGGTGGCGACGTATCAAGAAGCAAAAAACATTTTGATGAAATGGGGTTTGTGGATTCAATACCGCTCTACACCTCACCAGCAGGATTTACGCCGCTGACGGATGAGCAGATTGATGCGCTGGAACTGCCGCCGAATGGTTGCACCATGCGAGAGTTGGTACGCGCCATCGAACGGGCGCATGGGATAGGTGAAGAATGAAACTCAAAGACAAAGCATGGGCAGTGATTCAGTCCTGCCGCACTCCTGAACACGCACGCGCAGCTATGCGCTGGCTTGATCTGCTGGCCCGCCAACATCCCGAGGTCGAGGTCTGGCCACTCAAGCGCGAGCTTGAATTGCTGTTCGAAATCAGACATTGAACGGTCTGGTACCTTCCCGGTCGATGATCAAGGCCTGCTTACGCGGGCCTATTTCCGGTTTGTTCGGGATGCTGATGTGCGTCCAAGAGCCAAACTCCTCGATGACCTGATCGTACTTCAGCTTGCTGTTGATCACGGCAGTCACCACCTGCTTGGGTGTCATACCAGGAACCCGCAGATCAGCAGCACAGCCGTGGCAATGCTGGCTGTTCTTGGAGCCTTTCACGGCGGCATTTACCTCAGGTGACCGATAGGCTGAATTCACCAAGATGGGCTTGCCAATCAGAGTCCTGACCTCCTCAAGAAACGCTGCCAACCGCTTCAGGTTCTCAAGATGCTCAGGGCTTGGTTGGTTGCTTAAGCCATGCCGGGCTGCGGTATCAGAGACCGTCAGCTCCTCTAGCGTGAAGTGGGGGGACAGGTTCATCGCTTGTCCGGCGTCACAATGCCAACACCGCCAGCCAGTGCCAAACCGACGCAGATGATGGCCTCACCCATCGCCGGAGCGATCGGCACGCCAGCAGCGGTCAACAGCAGAATGATGCCGCGCCATGTGCTGGGCTCTTTCAGCCGCTCTTTGATGTAGTCTTTCATCAGTGCCCCTCTTTATCTGCTTTGCCGTCCAGCTTGTCCGAGATCTTTTCCAGCTTCGCAAAGATGGCCGTCAGGCTCTTTTCAAGCTCATCCCGTTTGACGTAGTTCCCGGCTACCAGCACTTCAATGCCTGACACCTTCTCGGCCAGTTTCTTGTCTGCCTCTTGCAGATCGCGCACAGACTCGTGCAGGACTTTCATCCACCAGCCCCCGAGAAAGCCGGCGATGCCACCGGCAATGTTGAACAGCGTTTGATAGTCCACGGCTGGCCCTTACTTCTTCTTGGCCTTTGCCTTCACGCCCTTGGCGACTTTCACCATTGACTCGTAGGCCTTCATTTCCATCTTTTCCTTTTTCATCTCGGCAGCGTCTTCCATCTTTTTCTTGCGCTCCTCGGCCTTGCTCTTGGCCTGGCGCGATGGGATGGCCACTGCGATCATGATGGAAGGTGCGCCCTTCATCTTTTTACCTTTCATGTTAGATACCCTCGCCTTGGACGATGTAGACCGTGGACGCGCCAGCAGGAGCCAGACCGGAGAAAAACGCATCAGCCGGGAAGCGCAGGATCTCGACAGCCCCAGCGACCAGCACAACCGTCTCGGACGGGTTGCCTGCTACAGCCGCGACGGACTTAGTCTGGGCCTCGGCTGCCGTGTTGCCCCATGCCAGATGCACAGTGTTCGCACTGGCATTGACGATGCGGTATTGCCCTTTGGCCTGCGCTTCGTAGCGGCCATAAACTGGCACTTGCACGCCAGCAGGAGCTGCAACGGCCGCAGGGATGACGTAAGTCTCGCCCTGTGGGATAAATGGAATTTGGCTGTTCGTTGCCATGGGTTGTTCCTTATTCTGAAATATAAGAAGCTGATGCAATAACGCGAAACCCAGCCATTGACGACCGAGATACGTTACCGGCGTTTATCGCTGATCGAAACTGTATTTTTTCCGATGACGGGTCAATGTTGACAACCAAAGACGCCCCGAAATCAGTAAAATTTATTTGACCCGTTCCCCAAGTAATAGCCCCTGCTGTCGGCAAAGACAGATCAGAATCGGCAGAACTTATTGATGCCCCAAAGACAATATCGAAAAAAACAGTAACCAGATTCCCTGATCTTGCGTATCTGGCAGAGTTTATCGTTATGCTGCCGCCACCCCATGTAGGGGTATAGGTCGAGTCTTGAACTTGATTTGAAACAGTTTTAAGCATGGCCGTTACCTTATGTGAATACCCAATTTCCTTGTACAGTCCTTACTATCCATCCGATTGTGGCGTAAGCCTCAAGATCAATTGATCCCATGTCGGCACCCGTCAACGTGGCGATAGTGTCGTATGAGTTACCCTGACCATAATAGTTGGTGCCGCCAGCGCAAGTCAGCGTTAAATTAACAGCCGATATTTTCACAACTGACAGCCGCGTACCTGGCACTGGCGCTGGCAACGTGAACGCCTGATTTGCAACGCCAGATGCAAGCACGCAGCGGCCCGTATCCAGAGACGAAAGAACAT
>Ga0129333_10005098_pt1 | contig 12314 bp, 19 predicted proteins | sample CPB6_08_DNA_FD_94474 | JGI IMG/M metagenome (GOLD analysis project Ga0129333, IMG submission 94474) | Freshwater to marine salinity gradient microbial communities from Chesapeake Bay, USA - CPBay_Sum_0.6_0.8_DNA | ecosystem: Environmental > Aquatic > Marine > Coastal | place: USA: Chesapeake... | reverse complement strand
TATTATGAAACTTTCCTTGGACTGTTTTACGATCGTTTAGAAAGTAGAAGAATGAGTTTGAGAATGTCTTATCGCGTGCTACGCAAACGCATGGAGAAGTTAGACTATAATCAATTCCAACGACGATCATCTTCGTCGTCGTCTAGGAGTTCATCGATCGATTTATCTTCTTCATAAAGATCTTCGTTGTCGTCGTTGAAATCCAACTCTTCATTTTCAATATCATACAAGTCACCGCAAAATGGGCAGTGGCTCGGCGAATAACTGACTTCATCATCTTCATATGACAACGCGAACGTTGAACCGCAGTTGTCACAAACTAGTTTTAAATCTGGCATAATTAACCCCTTGTAACTGCAAGAATCTTTTCGATTTGCTTTTTAATTACTGGTTCCCGATTTTCCCATTTAATAATAGGTTTCTCAGGATTCTTCATTAGATTATATAGTAGTGGTAAAATTAATCCCTCAACTTCTTTCATTTTTGCTTTATGTTTTTCCTGCAGGGCAGTTACATATGCACTCTGTAATGTTTGTTCTTGCGCATCTAATAACGAATCAATTTTAGCCTGGAGTGCTGTGAGTTGGTCACTATTAACAGCAGGTTGTGTCGTTGCGGTTGTACTTGTTGGTAGAGTTTCTTCTTCTTCGAAACTAAATCCAAAATCAAATTCGTTGTCTATATCAGACATTTTGTTTTACCTCGTAATCGTATCTATCATCGTCAGAGAGAACCCATTTGCTAGTATTTTCTACTGACCACATTTGAGTGCCGAGTTTTCTTTCGATGATATTTTGTCCTGGTTTCGTGACAAAAGAAGGTTCAAAGGCGCGGATTCTGTTGTTAGGTTGAATAGCAAAATTACCATTATCAAGTTTAATTACATGACCACATTTATGCTGTCCAGGCACTTCGCTAAAACCAACATCAGCTATATTTCTATCTTCTTGAGACCAATCTAATGTAAATAAGTATGACCCTTCTTTCCACTTCTTGTTTCTATCAATATATTTCATTCTTTTATTGACCAAAAAATCAAACTGCGTAACGCCAATATAAGAACTAAAACTATCCCACAACACTAAATTGTAAAGTTCCTCTTGCGGCGCAGGAGTTTTATGGCAGAAGGCATGGATCGGCATGCGAAACCAAAGCCCTTCGTCTTCCATGATAAAATGAAATAGCGGCACACGGTGCGGAACAGACGCCACTCCGAATATAAGAACTGGAAGATATGAGTCTTTCGCTTCATTGAACTCTGTTCTGTTCTGAAGAAAGTTAGATCGAACATAGCATTCGATCGGTGGTATATTTGCATTCAAGTATGCCATGTTAGTATATATTAATCAAAGAAGAAAATCTGAAACAATCTAGAGTCTTTAATACTTTTACCGAAATACTCAGTGGCTGCATGGATTTGTCTAGCATCAAAGATAACGCAACGATTAAACACATTCCCAACAGTATCAATTAACTCAAATTTTGTTGCATCATAAAACCCACCAGAAAATGCTCTATCCGCATTAGGTTCTTCTGCTACTTTAATGCCAGTTTCTTTGTGCTTATAGAAAGATGTTCCAGTTTGCACAGGTGCATCAGGTGTTAAAAAAACCATTGCTGCCCATGTCTGTGTGTCATAATGATAAACCAATGCATCTTCTGGTATACAATATTGAAATACTCCATTCATTGAACCATTGAATTCTGGACCTGGACCGTCCCAATTTACAATTTTCTGTCCAAGAATTTCTTCGAACTTTTGCTTAATTTGTGGAGTAGAGAAACGCTTTCCAGTTCGTTTACCCTTATAGAAACGAAGGTCTCCATTGTAATCTTGTTTTAATGCAAACTCTCTGGTGTAGTATGGATCATCGTAGAAATTATCAATAACAAATAACTTCTTCCGTGGCTTGGTGTTGAGTCGGAGAACACTACCAATCGGATCTATGTTAGACAAAGAAAGTAAACGAGCAGATTCATTATGAATAAATCTAGGATAATCACCAGTATCCACATACCAATTAGGATTGATCATAAATGCTAATTCAGGAAATGGATTTTTTCTATTCGGATCGACAAGACGACTTGTAGTGTGAGCCATCTTTCTATAATCCATCAACTCCCAGTATGTTTGAGCAAGATGAACTAGATGATCGTTTTTTCTTGGGCTAAACTGCTCAGCCTCTTGGAAATATTTTACTGCTTTATAATGTTCGCCTAGAAATTTACAGGCGATGCCCATTACATTTACGGCATAATAAGCCATTTCGTCTTCGCGAACTGCTTTTCTAGTTTCCTTGAAGCCATTATGTGTTATGTTTAACAATTCCTCAAAATACCAAATGCATCTTCGTGCCATTTCTTTTTGGTGTTCTTTACCCAACGGCAGCGACTCACAAGGATAGCCATCTTCATAACTTTTACCGACATAAAAGAAGTGATACTGGTTTTGTAGCATCGAATTTTCGCGAATCAATTTTTCTTCAAGTTTTAATGCATCACTAATATACTTTGTTGGAATTGTGTAACTTTCTCCACTTGATGGACCCCTTTTCATCTTAAATTTAATATCTAATCGCTCTGAATTATATGTAGCACCATCATTTAATACGATAGTCTCATGTGCTGGATCATGATTAATACTCCAGTTTAATCGTGCATTCCAAATCCAAGTTCTAAAATACTGACAGCCTGAATTATATGCATGAACATCGAATGCATCAATATCAGTTCTTGTGAACTGATTCCAGTCAAATCCATCATCAACCTCAAGACATTCATCGCAATCCATTTTCATAATCCAATCGCAGCCATGATTTTCTTTCTTTAAGGTTTGCAAAACATGATCGCGATTCCACCCAAATCCAACCCAACCCTCTTCAACTTGATATAACAGCCCTGGAATTTTAGTTTGTTCAGCCCATTCTTTTACGATTTCTGGTGTTCCATCTGTAGAACCATTGTCTTGTAACACCCAATATGAAATGTATGGTGTTACAGATTCTAACATAAATTTTATTGATTTCGCTTCGTTCTTAAACATGGAAATCATAGCAATTTTTGCTAAATCTTTAATCATATTAGGTTCTCATATTCATTTGAATGTATAGGGAACAAGTATAAATTTCTATTGGATGAGTAGAAATTATAGAATTTTGGGTTATTTGTTCCAATCCAAAGTTCTGTGGCGTATCTGCCTATTATCATATTATTATTAATAAAATTAGGATTTAATCTTTTTATATAGTTTGAGTTTGACCACCACATTCCTCCAGCATAATGTGGAATGTCATAAACAATGTTCTGGATATAAGAATCTTTAACCCACTCAGTTCCAACTGCATCATTATAGTTTAATAAGTCAACGCAAATTCGCCATTTTTTTATCAAAATATGTTCTAAATATTTCCTCCAATTTTGTGTATTTTCATAAATTTCTTTTGTTTTAAACTCACCTACTGCAGTTTGAATAACATTATTTTCAGTATCAGAAGAATATGACCAAGTGACACCTTTGGTGTGAAGAAATAAAACCTTAACGTTTTCTTTTAAACAACAATAATCATATAATGCCTTGATTGTGCAGTATTCAGTTTCAGTATTTTTATTATTGTAAAATACTCTATTAATCTTCGCCAGATTATATGGCATTTGCGTATCACCATTTACACCCACATAGTGGTAGTTAGCAACATCAAATAATCCGCTACTTTGCAATGTTAATAATTGATCAGTGTAAATTTGTTCCCAATTTCCTTGTTGGAAAACATGATGAAAGATTGCAATTTCGCTCATATTAGTAATAAATGTGGTCTGTTTTTATTTTCTTTTATGGCAACTAACCATGCGTCAGTAATAGCGATGTTATCGCTTCTTGGTTCCCAGTAAAATGTGTCTAATTTAAATGCTTGGAATCTTACATTATTGTTTCTAATGTATGCAGCTTTATCTTTTTTTGTATAATACCAAAAACAATTTTCATTCCAATAACTTACATGAGTCGGATCTTGAAACGCGCCACGACCATCTGTTGATGGTACTTGAATAAACGCCCAACCACCATCAACAAGAACACGATGAATTTCACACATAATTTTGTGTTTATCATGTAGATGTTCTAGGATATGTGATGCCCAGATGACGCCAACAGAATTATCATCTAGAGGAATCCCATCATTTAAATCCCATTTATAATTACCTTCTTCCAAATCAATATTGATATTGCAACCATCTTTAGGATTAATTCCACCACCAAGTTCAACAATATGAAGTCCTTTATCTGTTGCGTCTTTACACGCAAGATTCCATGCATATTGTTGGAATAGTTGTTTTGTGGTTTGCTGAATTTGCTGATTTCTTTCTAACCAAGTATTTTTGCCTGTGATTCTATAGATGTATAAAACTTTTGGGACATGGATCATCTTCATGTTCAAATAGGTGCGGATCATTAACTCATGATCATCACAAACACTAAATTTTGGATTATGACCACCAATGCGCACATATTCACTTTTACGCCAAGCACGGACATGATCGGGTGAATACCAAATAAAACTCAATGCATGGCTGGTTGGTGGAAAACTGTTATGTGCGATAAGTTCTTTTCCTTGCCAATTAATTTTTTTATATGTCCAGCCAAAAATCTCATTGAATGGGACAGTTGCGTCTTTCATATTCCATATAGCATTATCACTATATACAAATCCAACATTTTGATCTTCAAATGCTTTATGTAATTCTTCTAAACAGTCTGGTGTAAGTATATCATCATGATCAACTTCAACTAATATGTCGCCATTGCCAGCATGAAACGCTTTGTTTTTATTGTAACCAACACAATTATTCTCGTCAGTACTAACAATAATTCTCACTTTATCATCAGTGACGATTTCTTTTTCAATAAGATCGGGAGTGGCTCCTCCATTTAAGAAGATGAGCCACTCCCAATTATCATACGACTGATGTTTGATGCTGTTATATAGATCTAGTAAAAATGCATTTTTTAAATGCGTTGGTGTTATAATACTAAATTTCACACATCACCTCATCAATCAACAATTACTCTGCGACTGGTGCATCAGCAGCTGGAGCGGCTTCAACAGCAGCATCAGCAGCAGGTGCTTCGGCTGGAGCAGCAACTTCGGCAGCAGGGGCTGCTTCAACTGCGACTTCTTCCTTTGCGCCACATGCAACAAGACCAATAGCAACTAGACCAACTAGAATAACATTTTTCATAACTTTCTCCTTTTTATTAACAACACAATCTACTTTTATTTCGCAGCCTTCTTTGCTGCCCTTTCTGCTTCCCGTGCAGCCAACTTTTCAGCCTGTGCTTTTGCAAAGTCAGCCTCTCTTTTAGCAATAGCCTCTTTACGCATTTCTTCTCTGATGAGATCTCTCTTGAATCCCGCAAGAACCTTATCAGGGTCACGTGATGCAGTAGGCTCATATTTAATAAGTTCTGCATATTTTTCTGGTTCAGTTTCTCGCATCAATTTTCTTTCTGCAAGAAAATTTTGTAGTTTTTCATTTGCAATCTTTTCAGCCTCGGCAACTTTCACAGGGTTATTTGCAACCCAATCTGCATAACGCTTTTCGCCTTCTGCTCTATTTGCTGCTCTTTCTTCTGGTGTTAATTCTGCCATTTAAGTTACCTCTTATTTTTATATTTCGCACCCACCTGCAGCAGTGCAAGCGAGTTCCTTTGCTGAAGTTGTAGTATCCGTTTCTTCCATGAACTCCACCCAGTTGATGTCAACATTTTGGAGTCCAAGAAGTTCGTTATACTTGGCTTCATCAATTTCTTCGTAAGGTGCTTGACGATATGAACCATTGTCGCGTGGGAGGAAAGACACACCTGAAAGAATCGAGATGTTCTTATAAACCCATGCACCAACTTCCATCCATTCATCATCACCAACATATACTGTAATTGAAGGCTTGTGTTCACACCAGTGATCCTGATAGATCTTCCAAAGTTCCAACTGTTCAATTGCTGTCATATCGTGACGAGTGACAGAGTTCTTTGGTGCCTTCATTGGGAATGAGAATACCCAATTTGATTTGCTATAAAAATCTTCCTCAGCCTTATATCCCTTGTTAATCATAAACTGAGCAAGAGGATCCTTCATGTCTGCTCTTACTCGGCGAATGTAAAACTGAGAATAACGTGGGTGAATGCCTGATGCGGAATCCACCAACTGAGAAACAGTTCCTGAAGGTTTAACGCAAGTGATTGCAGCCGACTGCGGAATACCAAGAGCCTCGGAGAATTCCTTATTTGTTTCAACACAGTGTAAACGAATTGCATCCAATGCATCCGCGAGTTTTTGAGATGGCTTATTTAGAAGTTTGCTGTCACAAATACCTGTGAGCGAAACACCAAGCAAACGCTCTTCATCGCAGTTATTCTTCCACTTCTTATTGATATAGCGGAAGTCTGTGAGTGTTGATTGCAATGTACCAATGATTGTTGCCAAACGAGCCTTGCGCTTTAATGAGTCAACATCATCATTTGCGCGAACAACAATCTCAGAAAGATTGCAGAATTCAAATGGGCGCAAGATGATTTCAGAACATGGATTCGTACCGAACTCATGCTTCGGATCGCGACGACCATTCTTCTCTGCAACAGCTTGTGATGCTTGACGCGAGAAGATACCACGCTCACCTGAACGTGACATGTATAGAGCATGCCATTCGTTCATGAATGTGTCCATGTCTACTCGCTTATCATACACTGCTGATATATTTGCAAGAGCTCTTTGTCCGTTGTGCGTCCACCATTCTCCTGACTTTGCGTGACGCAAGTGGTCATCGTTGAGGTCTGTAAGTGAAATAAGAGCAGACCTGCGCACACCACCACAAACAACAATATCAGCGATTTTACAAACGATGTCATGACATTCCAACGTTGATAGTTTCCTACCACGTGCCTTTTGAAAAATGTTAAGAGTGAATTTAATTAAATCAACAAGTGGTTCTGGTCCAGAAGCGCGACCACCGAATGTCTTCAAACGCTCACCTGCTGGGCGAACCTTGCTCACATCCCACTTTGGAATTTTGCCAGAATAAAGCAATGAAACGATTTCGCGATATGCAGATGCCCAACCAATCTTACTATCAGCAACGACTACAGTCGTGTCAGTTGGGTGTAGTTCTTCTGGAACTTCTGGCAATTTGTTTGTATACTTGGATTCAACAGAGAACCCAACACCAGTTCCGCACATGAGGATGTACATGATCTCATCAAATGCTTTAGTGTTATCAATGGCGACATAGGAGCAATTATATCCAGCCACTTGATCTTTTTCGAGAGCAGGACCTGCTGTCATCAAGCAACGCATTGATGGCATGACTTCCAATCCTAGAATTGCTGTGCGCAACTCATCCCAAGGAACTTTTTTATTGTTGTTTGTTTTTTCCTTGAAGAAATTGATATAGCGATCTACTGTTTCATCCCATGTTTCACGGCGACCTATCTCGTCATTATATCTTGCATAACGTGAAATGTGAATAAAATCTTGGTAAATGCTAGGAAGTCTCGTAGCCATGATTGCTCCTTATTATTCTTGTGCGATGAATTGTGTTGATAGAGGGAATACCTCCGCGATAACCTTGGCACACTCTTTCGCAATATCCATATGTTCTAACTGAGTGCCGTTGCCGCTTCGGAGTTGTATATAGTGAATCCAAGATCTTAATGTTCCGCTCATATACATTCTAGACATGGTTAATCCTTCAGGGAGCAATGCACGAGCCTGTTCCTTGGCGATACCATTATTAATAGCCCAATTGTATTGAATTTTTACTTGTTCAATCAGATCTCTCTGGCGACGATCCCATTCGTATTGAAGCATGACATCGACACCCTCAGAAATAGAATTTTGACGATTCTTTGGGTCTTGTAGTCGCGCTTGTCGTGTTACAAACTCCAACTCTTTCGTTGGATCAGCATAACGCTGAGAAAATTCTTGAAATGAAAAAGAACGATGACGCAGAATCTGACGAGCAATGTCACGTGTTGTTTCAATTTCTAAACACATGTTTGCCATTTCAAGTGGTGACCAGTGCTGATGCTTGATCAAATACTTGATAAGTTTTTCTGCTGTTTCGCTGTTAAATTGATTTGAGGGATTAGACACTCTCGCGCAATAAGCAACGAGGTCCGTTGGCGTATCTAATCCCTCAAGAACTGGCTTGCTGTAAGAAACTAATGTCACTTTCATAATTAAGACTTCACTTCAAATACTTGTGGTTTCTGTTTTACAATCTCTGAGACATAACCTTGTGCCGCTAATACTTCAGCACGAAATTTAGCATCTTCAAATTTTTTAAAGATGCCATCATCAAACCACCACCACTTATCCAAATAATATTGTGGTTTGCGACGATATTCCACATACCAACTGCCATTACTGTATTGAACACGAACAGCAACGATTGGATGTTTTAGTTCTTCTAATCCGATTTCTGAAATATCCATCTTAGCACCTTTTCCAATGCGTAAACTTCAGTTTGGCTGATAAACCACTGAGAGTATTACTATCTATAATACTTTTAATATCGTCAGAAGTCAAGCCATTCTGTATCATTTTCTTTTTGCTCTATTTTTAAAAATTCTTCCTCGAACAAACCCCACAGGAATCGTTTCTTGTTTAAGAATTTTTTTCTCAATGTCACCATCGTTTATCCAAATCATACCCAAAGATGATTTATTACCCCAAGCCTTTTTGTTTGGATTTTTTTTATAATAGTCTTCCATTCTTGCAGAATGATTTTGTTTAAACGACTCACTCAATCTAATCCCATATCTCGGATTTCCGTTACCACTCATTTTTGTTGAGTGCTGTGTTCTCCATTCTTGGCTTTTAGGTCTTAAGACCCCAAAAGTTCCCTCACCACCAAGAGTTGAATTGTATCCATTTTTAAAACTATTGAATTTTTTAATATTTTTCTTTTCAGCCTCATACAATTCTTCAATCGTTTGGCATGTTTCAATAATCTCAAAAATAGGTTCTCCATATTTTCTGATTGCTTTATGAAATTTTCTATTAGCCCCCAACCTAACATCCTTGAGATGATCTTTTTTTCTTTTCTCTAAATCATTTGTAATTCCAATGTAGCACTTATCAGAATTGTTAAAGTATGCTCTATAAACAACTAACATTTTTTCCATCTCGTAAACTCCAACTTCGCAGTTAATCCCTGATAAGTATATTTAGTTACGAGGCTCATTAAATCTTCAACTTTTACACCATTTAATATAATTTCATTTATATCTTTTCCTGGCAATGTATCTGGTAACAAACAAATTTTATACCCTCTGTCGATTGACTTTTCAATCTGCTTAACCAAATCTCTATTTCTTGGCTGTATATCGTATATTAGAACTACATCTAGTTCTGGAAAAATTGCTGCCACACCGCCCAAATTGCTATCGCCACTGGCAAGGCAATTCGAAATGAAATACGAATCAAACTGTCCTTCAACGACATAGACTCGATCTTCTTTCCGTAAACGGTGCAATCCAAACACTTTCTTCTCATCTGACACCTTTATAGTGCAATAACGCACTTTAGATTCAGACAATGCTCTACCTGCGACGTTTGTAATCTCACCCTTTTCGTTAGTGTAAAGGAGTACGATACGATCGTCGTTTGGAACCTCGTCTTTGCTGTGTTCAGGAAATTCTTCGTCAAGAAAGTCGCGAAATTTTGGAACGTAAAGAATTTCTTCCCAATACTTCTCTGGAATCTTTCTCTTTTTTATATAGTCGCGAGCATAGTGCTCTCCAGGAAGATTTGCTACACTATAATGTGCAAACGTTCGCCATGTTCTCTCCACGCTTTGAGGTTCCGTTGAATCTCCTCTGGGCTGGTTGAGAGTAGACTGGAATCTGGCGTAGGCGTTACCCTTGAGTTGTTCGAAATCAGGCTTTTTCGCGTTAGTTCCGTATCCTGTTTCACCAACGGAGTATCGTTCCAGGATGTATTGCTTATAGGTTGTACCATCGATGTGTTCCAGAAACTTCGCAAACGTCGTAGACTTGCCGCAATTGTGGCAGATGAAGAAGTAGTCGTTGGACTTGCGATAAACATAGCCTCGTGCCTTTAATTTGTTTCTTTTAGAATCACCACAATAAGGACAACGAAAGTTATACAGATCAGTTTGCTTTTGTTTAAACTGTTCTAACTTTGATGATATAAAACCAAGAAACTTTCGCTCAATGTAAATTGACATAATTTAAAATAATTCACCAACGGATCAAACATTATATACTATTTTATTTCGAAAGGCAAGCCCAACTTAGAAATAACCCAACCCACCACGACTGCGCCACCCATAACTAACCAGCGCCATTTGTTCAACTCTTCAATTTTCTTTTGCTGCGCTTGATGCTGCGCTGCAGCTTCTTCCCGAAATGCCTTCATCTCTTGCACAATATCAGTTCGCAATTCATCGATCAGTGTTTGCAATTCTTTGCGATCTTCTACTTGACGCTCATCGAGTTTCTCGAGAGTTTTATCAAACTTTTCATATATGACAGAGAAGAAAGAAACCTTCTCTCTCATTGCAGCGACCTCAGTCTCTATTTTACTTAATCTGGCTTCAAAGTCAATCATTTTCTGATACTATACATCTTCTCAAGAAGATAATTTCTTGTTAGATTTTCTTTGCAAATTTCTTCGCTTGCCTTTGTTTGCCAAACATTTGGAAAAATGCCATGCACAAAAAGAATAAACGAGAGTCGCCATGCTCTCGTTAAATGTTGAATATAACTAAATCCAGTATCACTTAGGTGGGACATCTTTTGTTAACTCTGCTTGTGGCGTTGGTGGTGTAATAATTTTTAATTCTTTTGGCGGCACCATCAATTCTTCTGGCAACTCTACCTTTTCAAGTTTAGGTAAAAGTCTTGTGAGTGGATTCCCACAACCAGCAAGCATGAGCGAAGCAATGATAATTAAAATGAATTTCATTTGGCTTCTCCTTTCTTCCATGGAAGATCAGGAAGTTTAATATTAATACCACGCTTCTCATTTTCTCGATCAATCGCTGCATTAACCTCTAGCAAATATTTTTGTAGAGAAGTTAATTGCTGAGCATTTTGTAAGCAAATAGAATAATTTTCACTGATTGTTTGCAGCGCAACATTATCTTTAACAAAAGAACTAGAAGCATCGCCAGCTTGTGCCATATCTAAATCAATCGTTGGAGATGCAGCAGCATTATGTGTATGCACCCAACCCTTTGATAAATCATATTGACCAGGAACCGTTTCGCTCGCAGCCTCAACAATCTTAGTTTCTTTCTCTTTGATCTTTGTTACACGGTCAACATACTCAACCTTTACCACCTCACGAATCATTGCTTGTTCTTTCTTCAAAGCAATAGACAATTCTTCGGCTTCATTAGCAGCCTTTTGAATCATCACTTCACCAGCATCTGTTCCTTTCTTGTAGCCAGCAGCAAAAGCGCCACCGACCACAAAAACTAATGCGAGTAGTTTATATGGTAAAGGTATAAGCATAGATCACCTATTATTTCAATTACACCAACTGGCTTTCTTTTCACCAAAGTATGCGCGAGCATGACCATTCTTAATCAATAGTTCAGAAAGTCTTTCACCATCAACAATAAGATCGCCCAACACACGCCCACCAAACTTGTCATGCTCCTTTAATTCAACCTGAATCTTCTTAGCATTTGCGACAAGGTTCTTGGTAAACGCACTGGCTTTTTCTGCCGCAGCAGCCTCTGCTGGACAACCAGCGCGTGCACCTTTCTCTGGCGTGTCAACACCCAAGACGCGCAAACTTAATTGCGGCTTGAGTGGTGCTGGCATAAATGGTGCTTCGAACACCACTGTATCGCCATCATTTACCTTGATCACTTTGTAATCATAAGGATTTGCGAATGCTTCTCTGAAAAGAAATAAGCCAATAATGGTGCCAACAACGACTCCGATGATAAACTTCTTATGTTGGCTATTCATTATTCTGCTGACTTCTTAGCGCGTGGCTTACGAGCCTTTTTGACTTTCTCGACTGTTTTAACTGCTTCAGCCTTTGCTTCAGCAGCAACTTCTTTAGCAGCAACAAGAACGTCTTTGGCGTCAACTTTGCCGTCGTCATTCTTATCTGGATCCTTAAAAAGTTTCCAGAGAACCCAAGCAGCAACCGCAAGTAATGCTAATACAACTAATGTACCCATTGTAAACTCCTAATTATTTTTTAGCGAATTTCTCCGCAACAGTAGTACCAAGACCAGCCACAACAATCATCATCATAGAATCATACATAAATTGTTCT
>Ga0129333_10005096_pt1 | contig 12316 bp, 14 predicted proteins | sample CPB6_08_DNA_FD_94474 | JGI IMG/M metagenome (GOLD analysis project Ga0129333, IMG submission 94474) | Freshwater to marine salinity gradient microbial communities from Chesapeake Bay, USA - CPBay_Sum_0.6_0.8_DNA | ecosystem: Environmental > Aquatic > Marine > Coastal | place: USA: Chesapeake... | reverse complement strand
TTGCATCATCTGCAACATTCGCCAGCAGGATATTGCCATTCTCGCTGATCGCAGCCGTCGGGATATTTGTCCAAGTAATCGACACTGCATTCAGCCCCAGTGCGGCGCAGGTCTTATGCGCCATTGATTCGATGCCTGCTCTGAATTGATATCCACGCATGATTACACCTTGAAAATGTTATTGTTTAAATGAGCAGCCTTGATTGCGTTGATTGCAATCTCTGATTCACCCGGCTGACGCGCAGCGATACAGGTATCGAATGCTTCATCTGCGCCCAGCACCGGGAGTGCCCGAATGAACGCGACGATCTGCCTGATTGACGGTGCATCGACGATATTGCCAGCATCGACCTGCTGACGGCAGACATTTACCATTTCGATAACTGCTTTTGCAAGGTCTTCAGTGCAGCCTGTGTGACGTTGGACGGCTGAGACCTCATGGTAAAAGTCCAAGTGTTTAAACGGTACCACCCTGCTGAAGCGGTCAGCCAGTGCGCTGTTCATTTGCTGGGTGCCAGAGTACCTGCCGCTCTGGTCACCATTGGTCAACGTGTTGTCTGCTGCAATGATCATCACGCCCGGTGCTCTGCGCCTTACTTTGCCGCCGATGGTCACGGCTGCGCCCGGTTCCAGCAGGGCATTCAGCGGTGCCAATTCGCCGGGTGCCGCGTTGGTGATCTCGTCCAGCAAGATCACGGTGCCGGGGGTTTCGTATGCGCGCAGGAAGTCGCCCTCTGCAAACACGGTGTTGCCACCGACTAGTGCGGTACTCCCGATGTATTCCTCGCTCGTCGTATATTTGTGGAAATTGATACGGCAGAATCCGCGCCCGGTGCGAGCGGCAAACTGCTGGGCTGTTTGGGTTTTGCCTGCCCCTTTTTCTCCACCAAACCACAGGTTTTCGCCGGTCTGCTCGGACAGGATCAGATGACGCAGGATCGTGCCACGCCAGATGAAATTCGGATCGACAGTAGGCGCAGCGGGGGAGTTCCACAATTGCACAGGCATATCTGTGCCAGCGGCATCAGGCGCAGGGCAATCGAACACATCGTATGCGGGGCTGGTGCCGGTTACATGTACCGACGACAGGTCAGCGGCAACCTGCTGCAAACCGGCATCTTCGACTGCGCGTTTAAATGTACCGAATTCAGATGCGACTGCGGCGGCAACGGCGGCTGCGATCTCGCCTTGGTCAAGCTTGACTGACCCGGCATTCTGCTGCGCTCTGGTCATTCGCTTTTCCAGATCGTCGAGTTTCGCGGCGGTATCAGAGCGGACAGTGTCAAGACCCTTGACCACGGCATCGACACCGTGATCAATGCGGTTCATCGCCAGCGACAGAGTGTCAACCTGTTTCCCGATGCGGTCTAAGTCGATCCCAACAGCATCGATGATGCGGTCTTTCATCTGACGTAGTTTGCCGTCAACGTCGGGAGCGGCAGGCTGCGTGGCAGGCTGCGCTGGGGCGATAGTGTTCGGCTTGTACTGTCTGATCTGATCCAGAGTGATCAGGCCAGCATCAACCCGCGCTGCGAGTTCCTGCGCGATATCGCGCTTGCTGCGATTGCCTACCAGCCCGACATTGTTCATATATGCGCTTTCCACGACGGGTAGCGGAATACGCATGATGTGATCCAGCGTGGTAATTTGCGTAGCCATAATTAAACCTCCGAGTTGTCAAGATTGAATGTGTCACCGCAGCAGCAGTTGGGCAGGCCAACAGATGCCCATTTTTGAGTCAAGCGAATTGTGTACTGGCATGAGGGGCAGACTGCTTTGAGCAGACGCGTCGCTTGTTTTTTGCGCGTGTTTAAACTCAGTTGCGCGTGGGGATACGCTCCCAAAGACCCGATGATCTCGCCATACGCTGGCAGGAAGTCAGCCGTTTGTTCGGTGGCTTTCCACGCCTGCTTACCTGAACCGCAGGGACGCAGGTGCATGGCGGCGGCGTACTTCTGGAATGTCACACCGTGATTCATCGCGCCCGGCAAGGCATGGCAGAGTTCATGCACTAGCACATCAAAAACCCTCTCGGGGTTATCCAGTACCGGGCTGATCAGAATTTCAATCGTCTTATCAGCAGACGCAGTATCAGCCCAGCATTCGCCAATGGCATTGCTCCGACGGGCATTCGATGGGAAACCACAAGCGACGCGGATTTTTTGTGGGAGCGGCGCAGCCCACAGATCAAACAGTGGGCGCAATTCTGTGACGGCTGCGGTCAGCCAATCCTCGCGTGTTGAATACATGACAATCCCCTCAGACGTTGTAGTAAGTGTGCAATTGAACCGAATATTCGCGGCGGGAAATGCGGCGAACATCGACGTAGGTGCGAGGGCATCCGCAGCAATCATGCTCATGACGGCAATTCGATCCGCCCATAGTGTCGGCAATTGCGTTGGACAGGTTAGTGCCGCGCAGTGCAGCCGGGGCAATGACCAGTGTCTTATGGGACTTGCCGTCGATGCCATCGTCAGCCAGCCGCTGGTAGCGCAATACTTTCGCCGCGCCGATGTATTGGTGCTGATCTTCTCCGCTCCAGCCGTCGCTGTATTGGTGGGTGAGTCTCTCAAATAGATCGATTTTCATAAGACCTCCGAGTTATCAAGTTACTACGTTTAAATGAACGTACTTCAAAGCGGATTAGATCATAGTACTAGCAGGTCTGCAAGCACTAGTTACTAGCACATACCAATTATTTTTACTTACATCAATGGCAACTCCAGTGATATATGGTTTGTTTATCGTATGCAACATGGCAACTGTGGATAACTAGTTGTCAAAGGATAAAAAAACCGCGCAGGTTGAACGAACGCGAGTCGGGTAATGGGTAGGTAGCCTGAACGGAAAAAACGGCTCACAGGGGCTGTAGACGCGTCTGAGGGGCATTTTCAGTATTGACAACAAAATCAGGTGCGTTGTCCTACTTGCATCTGTGAATAACTCTGTGGATAATGCGAACGAAGGATTTAAACAGGTCAGTGCGCGGTGATGGTGCTGAATTGTCAATTGCAAGTGGGGCAAAGATGAAAAAGACAACTCAAGAGGAGTATCTAGCAGCACTGGAGGAAGCGAATCAGTGCATCGATGAGGGTTATCAGGATGACAATGCGCCGGGGTTTGATAGCGAAGCGGAACGGATGGCGGCATCACTCCCACCAAAGAAGATAAGAAACATCAACAAACCTTTAACAGAACAGCAGAGGGCATTCGCAACGTATGTCATACAGGGCAAAACCCGCAGGGAAGCGTACAGATTGGCATACAACACCAACATGAGCGATAGCGCAGTCAGCAGCAACGCGGCAAAGCTTGCAGCAGACCCAAGGATTGCCAGCATGATCAGTGCAGCATGGGACGAGACTATTGAACACCTTGCAGATGATGTGGCTAGTACTAGAAGGTATGTGCTGAGGAAGTTGGTTTCACTGAGCAAAGAGGGCAAGCAGGAAGGTTCACGTTTAAAAGCACTTGAGTTGCTGGGCAAGACCGCTGGCTTGTTCACGCAGCAGGAAGCAGCAGCAGAAAAGACAGTCGCAGCAGAGCAATTGAAGCGGGAACTGTCGCAGCATCTGAAGCTACTCGACAACGTCAAGACATTGAAGGTCAAGTGATGCGTGTAAACGATGGATGCGTCGGTGCGTTTAAATGATCCAGCAGGGCGTCAGCAGGGCGACACGCCTTGTGTGTGCGTGGCTGCGCCCCCACCGTACCCCGACCCCCCCGATGGCAGCAGATGGGACCCGTCACCGCTTACGCTCGAATCCACACAAACAATTACATCCCCCCACCAATGAGAACGTTTGCCTTACCCCCACCCCTCCGTTTCACGTGAAACATAGGAAAAGGGGGTCGTGTTTTTTGAGGGGGGGTATATATAAACTTGAATGTTTAAATGTTCTCATTTATATTTAAACAGTTGGGAAAGCGGATGCTGGGGTTAATCGGCGTTGTGTACACACCGTAACGACAAAGCCAAGTCCTTAGGCAATGAGCAGAGTTGTATCCGACCTAGACGTAGCGAGTACCGACACGCATGGACATTTGCTGAAGGCAGACCGCACCACTGCCGACGAGAGATAAGTGAGTGTCCAGTCGTGTTGGTATTAGTGAGCCGACAGTTGCATATTGCAAACGGGCATTGGGGAATAGCTGATACCAACAACCAAGACGCATGGGGATTGCCTCCGGTACTACGGGGGATGCAACAGTCCTCAGTCGTGTTGGGAAAGCTGCAATTTGATTAACATTGGTCTGTGATCGGCGGTAAGTACCAACAATGACTGAAAGAAAAAGGCAGATATTGGAGTTCATCCGGGCGTACATCAAGATTCATGGTGTGGCTCCGTCGTATGACACCATCGCCAAGGGCATAGGGATGAAGGCTAAGTCCAATGTCCATAGGCTGGTCAGGAGGCTTCAGGAGGATGGGATTCTTGAGGTCAAGCCAAGGAAGTTTTATGGCATCAAGCTGTTTGACAAGACAGTGAAAGAGATTGCTTCCTTATGACATTGCTTACAAAAAAAGAAATAGCCGATTACATGGCTGTTGTGGACAAGCTCCCGGAGGCTGAGAGGAATAAGGTTTTTTCTCTGTTGGAGTTGGACCGGGTAGAGCGGTGCAAGGAGTCCTATCTTTTCTTTGTGACCCAGATGTGGCCTGCGTTTATCTCTGGGAAGCACCATCAGATCATGGCAGAAGCCTTTGAGAGGGTTGCCAGCGGTCAGCTTAAGCGGTTGATTATCAATATGCCTCCCCGGCATACCAAGTCGGAGTTTGCTTCTTACCTGCTCCCGGCGTGGTTCTTGGGGAAATACCCGGAAAAGAAGATTATCCAGACTGCCCACACCGCAGAACTGGCGGTTGGCTTTGGTCGTAAGGTCAGGAATTTGGTTCAGTCAGAGGCATATGGGAAGGTTTTTGAGACAAAGCTGTCATCGGATTCTAAAGCCGCCGGTCGTTGGAACACTCATATGGGCGGTGACTACTTCGCTATTGGTGTGGGCGGTGCAGTTACTGGCAAGGGCGCTGACCTATTGATCATTGATGACCCCCATTCTGAACAGGAAGCCAAACAAGGCAATCCAGCCGTGTTTGATTCGGTCTATGAATGGTACACATCCGGTCCCCGGCAGCGTTTACAGCCCGGTGGAGCCATCATTATTGTGATGACACGCTGGTCAAAGCGTGATTTGACCGGGCAAATCCTCAAAAATGCCGAAAAAGACGGGGTCAATGAGTGGGAAGTCATTGATTTCCCGGCGATTCTGCCCTCTGGAACCCCTCTTTGGCCCGGATTTTGGAAAAAAGAGGAACTAGAAGCCCTAAGAGCAGAACTTCCTGTCTCCAAATGGGAAGCCCAGTACCAACAAAACCCGACTTCCGAGGAAGGAGCCATTGTAAAGCGGGATCAATGGCAGATTTGGGAGAAGGCAGACCCCCCGCCCTGTGATTACGTCATCCAAAGCTGGGATACGGCGTTTGAAAAGAACAACCGGGCTGACTATTCAGCCTGCACCACATGGGGTGTCTTCCAGCACCCCAACAAAAACGGGGACCTTCGCCCCAATATCATCCTTCTGGATGCATTTAAACAACGTATGGAGTTCCCGGAGCTTAAGAAGAAGGCTTTCGACATGTGGCAGGAATGGAACCCTGACACCCTGTTAATAGAGAAGAGAGCCGCCGGGGCACCCTTGATCTATGAAATGAGAAAAATCGGGATTCCCTTGTCTGAATATACACCGGGCAAAGGAAACGATAAGATTGCGCGTGTAAACGCTATATCCGACCTGTTTGCGTCAGGAGTTGTCTGGTGCCCGGAAACAAGATGGGCAGATGAAGTCATGGAGGAAATGGCTTCCTTCCCCAACGGCGACCACGATGACTTGGTTGACTCCTCCTCACAGGCTTTGATGCGTTTTCGACAAGGTGGGTTTATTTCGGTTCAATCGGATGAGGAAGATGAACCCAGATACTTCCGTCGTCGCATGGCTTATTACTAGGAATCATCATGGCGATTGAAAAGAGCGTCTATCAAGCCCCTATGGGTCTAGCTTCCCTGCCGGAGGAACCAATTGAAATCGAGATTGAGAACCCTGAATCGGTATCCGTGGATGGAGTGGAGATTACCCTCGAAGAGGGTCGTGAGATTGACGGCATTGCGTTTAATGCGAACCTTGCGGAAATTCTGGACGAAGGCGTTTTAAACAGTATTGCCAGTGAGCTAACAGATCTGGTCGAAGCCGACATAGACTCCCGGAAAGATTGGGCAGAAACCTTTGTCAAAGGACTTGAGGTCTTGGGTCTTCAATATGAAGAAAGGACAGAGCCTTGGAATGGAGCGTGTGGTGTCTACTCGACCGTCCTGACAGAAGCAGCCATAAGGTTTCAGTCGGAATCGATTATGGAGACCTTCCCTGCTGGAGGACCAGTCAAGACCGAGATCATCGGGGCGATAACGAAAAAGAAAGAAGAAGCCTCCGAGAGAGTCCGGACAGACATGAATTACACCCTGACGGAGAAGATGACCGACTACCGTCCGGAACATGAAAGACTCCTGTATTCCTTGGGCCTAGCCGGGGCAGCGTTTAAAAAGGTCTACCCGGACACCCAGAAAGAAATCCCTGCCGCACCCTTCATCCCCGCCGAGGATGTCATTGTTCCCTACGGAACCTCTTCTCTGAAGAACGCAGAACGTATCACCCATGTGATGCGCAAAACCAAGAATGAGATTAAGAAGCTCCAGTACTCCGGGTTCTACCGGGACGTAGAACTGGGCGAGCCGATGAACATTCTGTCGGACATTGAGAAGAAAAAAGCCGAACAACAAGGCTACAAGACCAACGACGACGACCGCTACCGGATCTTGGAGATCCACACCTATCTGGACATTGAGGGTCTGGAGGATGTGGACGAGGACGGCGAACCCACCGGGATTGCGCTGCCTTATGTCGTGACCATTGACCAAGGAACCAATGAGGTCCTGTCGGTCTACCGGAACTGGAACGAAGACGATCCCAACAAGCAAGCCCGTCAGCATTTCGTTGACTACTGCTACATCCCCGGATTCGGCTTCTACGGTCTGGGTTTGATCCACATCATCGGAGGGTACGCCCGTGCGGGGACCTCGCTGATCAGACAGTTGGTCGATGCCGGAACGCTCTCTAATCTGCCCGGTGGTTTAAAGACCCGTGGTATGCGGATCAAGGATGACGACACCCCCATCGCTCCGGGCGAGTGGCGGGATATTGATATTCCCAGCGGGGCAATGCGTGACAACATCATGCCCCTGCCCTACAAGGAGCCAAGCCAAGTCCTGTTCACCCTTCTGAACCAAATCACGGAAGAGGGTAGAAGACTAGGCTCTATCGGGGAAATGAAGATTTCTGACATGAGCGCCAACGCGCCTGTCGGGACGACTTTGGCATTGCTGGAACGCCAACTCAAGATGATGTCGGCAGTTCAGGCTAGGGTCCATGCCTCCATGAAGCAGGAGTTTAAACTGCTCAAGGAGATCATCCGGGACTACGCCCCCACCGAATATGAGTACGACCCGGAGTCTGGCGACCGTCAGGCAAAGCAGTCGGACTACGACATTGTCGAGGTCATCCCGGTCTCAGACCCGAACTCCTCCACGATGGCACAGCGAATCATGCAGTACCAAGCTGTGATCCAACTCGCCGCCCAAGCTCCCCAGATTTACGACCTGCCCAATCTCCATAGGCAGATGATCGAGGTCTTGGGGGTCAAGAACGCAGAAAAGCTTGTGCCGATTGAGGATGACCAGAAGCCCAAAGATCCGATCTCGGAGAACATGGCATTTCTTAACGGAAAGCCAATAAAGGCATTCATTTACCAAGACCATGATGCGCATATCGCAGCGCACATGGCATTCATGCAGGACCCAATGATTGCGCAAGTCATTGGTCAAAACCCGATGGCGCAGAAGATTCAGGCGGCAGCAATGGCGCATATTGCTGAACACCTAGCCTTCAATTATCGGAAGAAGGTCGAAGAGCAAGTTGGTGTACCTATCCCAGCCCCGGATGCGGAATTGCCGGAAGATGTGGAAGTCCAGTTGTCCCGACTGGTCGCCCAAGGTGCCCAACAACTACTCCAGCTTAACCAAGCTAGTGCCCAACAGGCCCAAGCCCAGCAACAAGCCCAAGATCCTCTGGTCCAGATACAACAGGCAGAACTTCAGATTGATGCCCAGAAAGCTCAGACTGATGCCCAGATTGCACAGGCGAAACTGCAACTGGAAGCCCAGCGTATTGCAAATCAGAAAGAGGTCGATATGGCAAGGATTGCCTCGCAGGAAAAGTTGGCTAATCAGAAAGTTCAAGTTGACTTATTTAAACGGGGTGATAAATAATGGGCAACGAGGAGAAGGTACTCCAGCATCTCCTTAAAGAAATGAAGGAAAGGGAAATTTCCATTTCCGGAAGCATCTGTGACGGCGCTGCGAAAGATTACGCCGAGTACAGATATTTGTGCGGACAGATTCAAGGTCTGGGGTTTGCACAAATGATAATTTCAGACCTTGTGCGAAAACTGGAGAGATTTGATGAGTGAAATCCTTTTGAGTGAGGATGGAGAAACAACCACGACGTTGCCTATTTCTGCGGAAGAAAAAGCGCGTCAACTGCCTGACCCGAGTACTTTTTATCTCTTGTGCGCTTTACCAGAGGTAGAAGAGAAGTTTGACAACGGTTTGGTAAAAGCTGGCACCACGATGCATTACGAAGAGATTTTATCGCCAGTGCTTTTCGTAATGAAAATGGGTCCAGACGCTTACAAAGATGAAAAGAAGTTCCCTAGTGGTCCTTCTTGCAAAGTAGGCGACTTTGTTCTTGTGCGACCAAATACAGGAACAAGACTGAAGATTCATGGCAAAGAGTTTCGCATGATCTATGACGACAGCGTCGAAGCAGTTGTCGAAGATCCTCGCGGAATATCCCGTGCGTAGGAGGGATCATGGCTGAATTTATGGAAACACTGGACTTAGACAAGGCTGGCGAGAAGCCTGAAGAGATCGTTGAGATGGCAGGTGACGACGATCTTGAAATTGAAGTCGTTGACGATACACCGGAAGAGGATCGTGGGCGCGAACCCATGAAAACCCCTCCGCAAGATCCGACCGACGACGAGCTTGCCACGTACTCAAAACGAGACCGGAACCGGATTCGTGAGTTTACAAAGGGGTATCACGACGAGCGCAGAGCCAAAGAAGCAGCATTGCGTGAGAAGGAAGAGGCTATTCGTTTAGCCAAAGCCTACTTTGAGGAAAATCAAAAACTCAAAGGATCTGTTAATACTAGCCAGAACGCTCTTCTTGAGCAGGCAAAGAAGCAGATTGCGCTAGAGCTTGATGAGGCAAAGCGTAAGTACAAGGAAGCGTATGAATCGGGGGATGCAGATGCTCTTGTGGAAGCACAGGACCACCTGACATCTACCAAGTTCAAAGCCGAGCGATTGAGTAACTTTAAGCCTGCTCCTGAAGAGGAACCGGCAGAAAGTTTCCCACAGGCTGTACAGCAACCAGTCGAAACAGATGAGAAAGCCGAAAGGTGGAGGCAGAGAAACGAAAGCTGGTGGGGCAAGGACAAGGAAATGACCGCGTTCGCTCTAGCTGTACATGACAAACTTGTTAACGACGACTACGTTGACCCTAAGAGTGACGAGTACTACCGACGCTTAAATGCTAGGTTACGCCAAGTGTTCCCGGATAAATTTGAGTCCGAGGAACCCGCTGATGCGTTTTCTCAGCGCCCTACAAAGTCAAATGTCGTTGCTTCAGCAACACGTAGCGTTGCGCCAAAGAAGATCACGCTTACGCCGTCTGAAGTTAACATCGCCAAGCGTCTTGGAGTTCCACTGGAACAATATGCGCGAGAGGCTGCGAGATTAAGGAGAGAAAAAAATGGATGATCAGAAACGTGAAAAGCGCAATACCGATAGCCGGGAAGAAAGAGACCTGAGGCCCAAGCGTTGGACCCCTCCTCAACTGCTTCCTGAGCCAGATCCAGAAGCTGGTTATGCCTTCCGCTGGATTCGTATCAGTACGCTCAATCGAGATGATCCCGTGAACATCTCTACGAAGTTTCGCGAGGGTTGGGAACCTGTAAAGGCTGCTAGTCAACCAAGAATGTTTCACCTGAAGTCAACGGACAACCGTTTTCCTGATGGTATCGAGATTGGTGGATTGCTCCTTTGCAAAACCCCTGTTGAATTCGTCGAACAACGTAATGAGCATTTCTTGGTTCAAGGAAAGCAATTTATGGAGTCGGTGGACAACAATTTTATGCGTGAAAGTCATCCTTCGATGCCACTCTTTAGCGAGAAACGCTCGAAGGTCACTTTTGGTAGATCTTAATTTTTAGGAGCAACAAATGGCTTATCCCACTGTAAGCTCGCCTTACGGTCTACAAGCTGTCAATCGTATTGACGGCTTGCCGTATGCTGGGCAGATTCGCCAGATTCCTATTGCTACCAACTACGCTACCGCTATTTTCTATGGCGATACCGTAAAAATCAGCAATGGTTATCTGGTTGCCGACACCGGCACAGACAATGCAACTCCTTGCGGCGTTCTGGTCGGTTGTTCTTATGTCAACTCGTCGAACCAGCCTGTTGAGGGTCAGTTCTACCCAGCCGCAGCAGCAACTAGCACCAACGCTGCTTATGGTTACGTGATTGACGATCCAATGGCTGCATTCAAGGTTGCTGTTGTTTCGTCCGGCACTACTGTGACCACCTCAGGTGTGAGCCGCGCTGTAGTCGGTTCAAACATGGCACTGGTCCAGAATACTGGTTCGACAACAACTGGTGACTCCAAAGTTGCGGTTCTGTCTGGCAGCGATGCAACGACCAACACCCTACCGGTGCGTATCATCGACGTTGTTCCAGAGACTGCGCTTGGAGCGGATGCGTTTGTGGAATTGATCGTCAAGATCAATACTCACCAGTACAACAGCACCACTGGTGTATAAGGAGAGTAAATCATGGCAATTTCACGCGCACAAATGCTCAAGGAGCTTCTGCCCGGTCTGAACGCACTGTTCGGTCTGGAGTACAAGACCTATGGCGAAGAGCACAAAGAAATCTACGAAACCGAAACTTCGGAACGTAGCTTTGAAGAAGAAGTGAAGCTTTCCGGCTTTAACGCCGCTCCCGTTAAAAACGAGGGCAGCGCAATGGCATATGACAATGCGCAGGAAGCTTTCACTGCTCGATATAACCACGAGACCATCGTTCTTGGCTTCTCGCTGACCGAAGAGGCAATTGAGGATAACCTCTATGACTCTCTGTCGCAGCGTTATACCAAGGCTCTGGCTCGTGCTATGGCATACACCAAGCAGGTTAAAGCAGCTTACGTGCTGAACAATGCGTTCAACACCGCTGTGACCTACGGCGACGGTGTGAGCCTGTGTAACACCCAGCACCCGCTGATCTCCGGCGGCGTTAACAGCAACCGTCCCACCACAGGCGCTGACCTGAACGAGACCTCGCTGGAAAACGCAGTCATCCAGATCGCAGGTTGGACTGATGAACGTGGTCTGCTGATCGCAGCGCGTCCGAAGAAACTGATTGTGCCTCCGTCACTCCAGTTCGTCGCGACCCGTCTGCTGGAGACTGAACTCCGCGTCGGCACTAACGACAACGACATCAACGCCATCAAGAACAACGGTTCGGTCCCAGAAGGCTACCGTGTCAATCACTACCTGACTGACAACAATGCTTGGTTCCTGATCACCGATGTTCCTAATGGTCTGAAGCACTTCGTTCGTACCCCGATGCAAACGGGCATGGACGGTGACTTCGACACCGGTAACGTCCGTTATAAGGCTCGTGAGCGTTATAGCTTTGGCGCTTCCGACCCGCTGGGCATCTTCGGTTCACCGGGTGCCTAATGAAGAGGGGGGGGCTTTACGCCCCCCTTTTTGTAGTATATAAAGTAGTAATTCCGGGGTTTAAACAGGTGCTTGCGAATAGACCCGGCTAACGTCATGCAGATCGCTTGCGCCTAACTCGCATGAGAGGACAACATGGCTGTTTCTACCACCCAATCCATTTGGCGTTCGGGCGGCGGCGATCAGACCCGTACCGCATATTGCGGTTCTGGCATGATGGCTGCTACTTTCTATGTCGCAGATGTTGCTGCTGCAACTTCAGCCAACGTCAAGGTTTCTTCTGCCTCTGGCGCACCAGCACTCGTTCTCCCCGCTGGCGCTCGCATTATGTCGATCACCTTCACTGGCGACGCGGCTACTGGTCAGACTGACATGGGCTTTACGCTCTACAACACCGGCA
>Ga0129333_10005095_pt1 | contig 12317 bp, 16 predicted proteins | sample CPB6_08_DNA_FD_94474 | JGI IMG/M metagenome (GOLD analysis project Ga0129333, IMG submission 94474) | Freshwater to marine salinity gradient microbial communities from Chesapeake Bay, USA - CPBay_Sum_0.6_0.8_DNA | ecosystem: Environmental > Aquatic > Marine > Coastal | place: USA: Chesapeake... | reverse complement strand
CTTGTTACCTTCGGGCCATTTGATGGCCGCGATTGCGCCGCGTTTGATTGCCGCATTCACTGCGGCTTTTGCGGCCTTGCCCTTAGACGCGGCCTCAGTCGCGTCTTTTTTCGCCCTAAGGGCGTCCCCGATTCCGGTGCCGATGTCATGGGCAACTGCTAGCATCATGTCGGCCTTGTTCATTTTCGTGGTCATGGTGTTTCTCCTATCTAATCTCGGGAACCGCCGAGCCGGTATGCCGTCTGGCATGGGGAAATAATGCGCGCTCTTGCCAAAAGTGTCAACAAGAAAAATCAAACTTCACAGCCTGTGAAGTTTGCCGGTGACTATAATGTGGTCGCGCGTATCGCGCTCGCGCGTATCGCGCTCGCGCTCGCGCCCGCGCGCATCGCGCGCGACCCCCACCCCGTGGGGGAACCCCCTTCGGGGGTTCGGAGTCCCCCCTCGCCTATATACATTGATCTGCACATTCAACGATCACTTTGTCGCTCCGCACTACGTCGCTTCACAGCCGCACAACTTCACCGCTCCGCACTCCGTCGCTTCATAGCCTCACAGCTTCACCACCCCGTCACAAGCTTTACAATTTTGTAAGCCAATTTTTCAACATCGTCTGCTAACAACGCGGGGGAAAAACACCCCCCGTCACAAAAAATAGAGTCCCGTTTCCTTTCGGGCATTGCAATAGATTTTTACGTTTGCTAGGCTTAGCGCATCTGGTTACACAACCTGCACATTATGGACACCGTCGAAATACCGACTGCTCTGGAAGAACTCCACTTCCCAATACAGTTTCTGAACTATTCCGCTAGCGCGGAAGAAGTGTTTGCGCGGCAATCTTTCAAGGACGGATACCCACCTACTACCGCAGAAACCCCCCTATCTACCTACGACAGGGCGTGGATAGTCGAAAAAGGGCAAAACCCCACTTGCTCCACTCCTCCCCCTTCCCTCGCTGCTGAGAGAGCTTTACAGCGGCACCTTGCCGCCTATGACTTTGTGGTTCCGGGTACCCAAGACCAATGGCAGTCCTACATCATGAGCAAATACTTTGAGCTCACTCTTGACCCCGATCCTAAGATAGCTAAGCCCGCCTTGGACGCCTTGGCAAAAACCAGCATAGTTGGGCTCATGGTGGACAAGCAGGAAATATCCATCGTCCATAAATCTACAGAAGAGCTCGAAAAGGCCCTACGGGACGCGATTGCGCGCTACGCTGGGAAAACCATTGAAGGTACAGCTACCCGCGTATGACAGACCTAGATATGGAGGCGTTACAGACCGCCATAGACAACGCTCCTCCCAAAGAGAAAGCCAAGCTGCTGGAGCTTGTGAAAGAGTTGAACATACGGAAAACCCGCGCTTTAGCTCAGGAAGACTTTCTGGCCTATGTAAACGCAGTCTGGCCGGATTTCATCTCAGGTTCACATCACAGGCGTATAGCCAAGATTTTTGAGGCCGTGGCCCGTGGCGAGAAGAAACGGGTCATCATCAATCTTGGGCCTCGTCATACCAAATCGGAGTTTGCATCCTATCTTCTGCCCAGCTGGATGCTGGGTAAATTCCCCAAGAAGAAAGTGATGCAGATTTCAAACACCGCAGAGCTGGCCGAGGGCTTCGGTAGAAAAGTGCGTAACTTGGTAGATGACGCCGTGTACAAGGCCATATTCCCAGACGTTGAGCTGCGCACCGACTCAAAGGCGGCAGGGCGGTGGAATACCAACTTCAACGGCGAATACTTTGCGTCAGGTGTTGGCGGTACAGTTACAGGTCGAGGCGCTGACCTGCTCATCATTGATGACCCCCATTCTGAAAACGAGGCGGTGCTTGCTCAGTTCAACCCCGCTATCTATGACAAAGTGTTTGAGTGGTACACATCCGGCCCACGCCAGCGTCTGCAGCCGGGAGGGGCTATAATCATCGTTATGACCCGCTGGAGTCTCCGCGATCTTACGGGGCAGGTGTTGGATTCGGCAGCCACCAGAGGCGGCGATAAGTGGGAGGTTGTAGAGTTTCCGGCTATTCTTCCATCGGGTAAACCCCTGTGGCCTGAGTTTTGGAAACACGAAGAGCTTGAAGCCATCCGTAAAGTGCTCCCTAACGGGAAGTGGATGGCGCAGTACCAGCAGCAGCCAACGTCAGAGCAAAGCGCTATAATCAAGCGCGAGTGGTGGCAGGAATGGCCCTACGAAGACCCACCCAAGGTGGAGTTCATTATCATGGCGATGGATACGGCCTTCGAGAAGAAGACCTCCGCTGACTACAGCGCCGCTGTTATTTTTGGCGTTTGGGACAACGACGAGGATGGTGACCAGCCAAATATCATTTTGCTGAACGCTTGGAGGGACAGACTGGAGTTTCCCGAGCTGAAGGCTAAAACGCTGGAGCTGTACGAAGAATGGGAGCCAGACAGCGTAATAATCGAAAAGAAGGCCAGTGGGGCGCCGCTGATCTACGAATTACGGCGTATGGGCATCCCTGCGCAAGAGTTCACACCTAGCAAGGGCAACGACAAAATCACACGGCTCAACGCTATCGCTGACATTTTTGCGTCAGGTAAGGTGTGGGCGCCACGCAAGCGCTGGGCGGAAGAGTTGATTGACGAGGTGGCGGCGTTCCCTGCGGGCAAGAACGATGACTACACAGACTGTGTTTCTCTGGCACTAGCCAGATTTCGTTCAGGAGGGTTCATCGGTACAGCTAAAGACAAAGACTACGACGAAGACAACTGGATACTTAAATCAAGACGCGCGGCATACTACTAATGAGTAAACACAAAATGACACTAGAAGAGTTTCAAGCGATCTTCAAAGAAAGAGATGAAGCGAAGTCCCCCGATGAGGCGCACGCACAGGTGATACGGAATACCGCCGCGAAGAACCTGAGCGACCTAGCGAAACTGTATAACCCATCAGAACAGAAAGCCAACGCCCGACAGGTGGTAGACAATGTACGCGCCCCTCAGCACTACACTTTTGGTGGGATAGAAACCATAGATTACTTACGCGCAAAGTTGACAAGAGAGCAACTTAAAGGCTATTATGTAGGAAACCTACTTAAATACTTAAGTAGGGCGGGCCGCAAAAACGGTGTGGAAGACTACAAAAAAGCAGAGGTTTACCTAAAATGGTTGATAGAGTTAGAAGACGCGCAGGAGACAGGCATGGGCGGTTGACACTAATAGAGCCCACTAAAAAAGAAGGTGTAAGCGTAAGAGGATGGCTATGTCAGTGCGACTGCGGTAATGAGGCATTTGTACGATTTGACTGCCTCAAAAACACCCATAGCTGCGGGTGTCTTAGGAAAGAACGAGGTAAAGCCCGCGCAACACATGGTGCACACGGCACAAAAGCCTACACTGTTTGGCAATCTATGAAGAAACGATGCTTAAACCCACAGCATCCCGCATACCATAATTACGGTGGAAGAGGGATAGATATATGCCCAGAGTGGTTGGATTTCTCAAAGTTCTTAGAAGATATGGGGCAACCGGAACAAGGAATGCAACTTGATCGTATAAACAACGATTTAGGGTATAATCCCGACAACTGTAGGTGGGCCTCACGCAGAGAGCAGGCGAATAATAAAAGGACAAATGTTGTCACGGATGGGGTAACCCTCGCGCAGGCTGCTGAACTTAGTGGGCATAGCATACAAGTGCTGCATTACCGCATACACAAAATGGGCATGACTTTACAAGAAGCCATGCAAACACACAAGCTTAGAAAAAGGAACCTAAATGGCAATCCCAAACATCGACAAAGCTATGCTCCCCCAAAGCCCATTTTTGATGGAGGAGGACGACGAGCCAATTGAAATCAGCATTGGTGACCCTAACGACCCCCCTGAGATGGAAGTTGAAGTCGAAATTGAGCGTGAGCCTTCCTTTGACGCCAACTTGGCGGAGTACATAGACGACTCTGAGTTGCAGGAGCTTGCAGCGGATTTGCTTGATGATTTTGACAACGACAAGCAGAGCCGCAAGGAGTGGGAGAAAACCTATACGGACGGGCTTGACCTTCTGGGGCTCAAGATCGAGGAGCGTAGCGAACCGTGGGAGGGCGCGTGCGGGGTGTTCCACCCGATCCTGACTGAAGCAGCTGTACGGTTCCAAGCGGAGATGATTGCAGAGACGTTCCCGGCACAGGGGCCAGTACGGGCTAAGATCGTAGGGAAAGACGACAAGGAGATCAAAGAAGCCGCGACGCGGGTGGTAGCCGACATGAACTACCAGCTGACCGAAAAGATGACGGAGTTTAGGCCGGAGCATGAAAAGATGCTGTGGGCGCTGGCGCTGACAGGTGCAGCGTTCAAGAAGGTCTACTTCGACCCTTCGCTAAACAGACAAGTCAGCATGTTCGTACCTGCTGAAGACCTCGTCATCCCCTATGGGGCGTCGGACGCGCGCACTGCGCCGAGGATTACGCATGTCATGCGTAAGACCAAAAACGAGATCAAGAAGCTGCAGTACACGGGGTTCTACCGGGATATTGACCTTGGGGAGCCATCGAAGGTACAGGATGACATCCAGAAGCGGAAAGACGAGGCAGAAGGGTATTCTGCGCTTTATGACGATAGGTACCAGCTGCTGGAGATATGCGTAGACCTCGACCTGCCGGGGTTTGAAGACATTGACGAAGATGACGATGAAGAAACAGGGATAGCCCTGCCGTACGTGGTCACTGTGGACAGGGGTTCACAGGAGATTCTGGCGATTAGACGTAACTGGGACGAGCACGACCCGATACGAGCCAAGAAACAGCACGTCGTACAGTACACTTACATACCGGGGTTTGGCGCCTACGGGTATGGTCTGATCCACCTGATAGGTGGGTTTGCAAAGAGCGCGACGTCTATTGTGCGTCAGTTGGTTGATGCGGGCACCCTGAGCAATCTTCCGGGTGGCCTAAAGTCTAGGGGTCTCCGAATCAAAGGCGATGACACACCCATCATGCCGGGAGAGTGGAGAGATGTTGATGTTCCAAGTTCCAACATCAAGGACAATATCCTGCCCCTTCCCTACAAAGAGCCAAGCCAGACGCTGTTCCAGCTTCTACAGAACGTAGTTGAGGAAGGGCGCAGGCTAGCGGCGGTATCCGAGGTAAAATTCGGAGAAATGAGCGGCGAAGCGCCGGTTGGCACTACGCTGGCGATTTTGGAGCGTGAGCTCAAGGTAATGTCGGCTGTTCAGGCGCGCGTGCATGCGTCGATGGCACAAGAGTTCAAGCTGATCGCAGCGTTGATCCGCGACTACACAGCGCCTGTATACGACTACGAGCCAGATTATGGCGCAAGCCCCACCGCCAAGCAGGCAGATTATGACAAGGTTGACATCATTCCGGTCAGTGATCCTAACGCGACGACAATGGCGCAGCGGATTATTCAGTACCAAGCGGCGACTCAGCTTGCTCAGCAAGCGCCGCAGATTTATAACCTCCCGCTGCTCCACCGTAACATGCTCGAAGTTATGGGTATCAAAGATGCAGACAAGATTGTTGAGGTTGAAGAGGACGTCAAACCGACGAATCCTGTCACTGAGAATATGCAGATTCTCAAGTCAAAACCGGTAAAAGCTTACATTGAGCAGGATCACGAGTCGCACATTACAGTGCACATGGCACTGATCAATGACCCTAAGATGGCGGAGATCATAGGGCAAGACCCCAACGCTAGCGCGCTAAACGCTGCTCTCATGGCCCACATTCGCGAGCACGCAGGCTTCAGGTTCCGTCAGGAGCTCGAAAAGCAGCTTGGGGTGGCCCTGCCCCCGCCTGACGAACAACTCAGCCCTGAGATCGAAATGCAGCTTGCTAAGCTGTCGGCTGAAGCCGCACAGCAAATGGTACAGGCTAACCAAGCGCAACAGCAGCAAGACAAATCGCAGCAACAGTCGCAAGACCCGCTGGTGCAGATGCAGCAGAAAGAGCTGCAGCTTAGAGAGCAGGAGATCAACGACAAGAAGACGATTGAGCTCGAAAAGATCAAGGCACAGAAAGAAATTGCCATGCTCAACAACGAGGCAAAACTCATGCTTCAGAATGAGGATGCCAAGGTCGAAGGTCTGTTCAAAGGCATGGACATGATAGCCGCGCAGCAAGACCAACTGATGCAAGACGTTACAGCACCGCCCGCGCCGCCAGCGCCAGCAGGGGGCGAACAGCCGCCAGCACCACCTTCACAACCACCACAGTAAAACACAATGACAACTGTACTTGACGTACTGCAGAGAGAATTGGAGACCGTGATTGAATCACGCAAAAACGCCCTAGCCACGGGCGCAGTCGCTGACTATGCCGAGTACCGGCATCTGGTAGGGGTAATCACGGGTCTGACCTCTGCTCTGGAACGCATAAAAGACCTGCAAAAATACCAAGAGGAAAACTAATGTCAGTAGCAAATATCGACACCGACAAGACACTGGGCGTAGCAGAAGAGCTATCCGAGCGCTTGCCGCACCCTATCGGGTACAAAATGTTGGTAATCAAACCTGAGCTCGAAGAGAAGACAGAAGGAGGCATAATCAAACCTCATGAGTTCCTACGCAAAGAAGAGGCTGGCGCCGTTGTAGGGCTCGTACTGAAACAAGGTGATATGTGCTACAAGGACGAGACTAAATTCCCCACGGGGGCGTGGTGTAAAGAAGGCGATTTTGTACTCATTGGCGCGTACCGCGGCTCACGGTTTAGCGTAGATGGTAAAGAGTTCATCATCATCAATGACGATATGATCGAGGGTGTAGTTGCTGACCCTCGCGGTATTAACAGGGCATACTAAACTTAGGAGATTCCTATGCAGGGCTACGAAGACGATTTTGAAGACGATTTTGGGGATGATGAAGAGGTAAATCCGGTACGCAGGCGCTTTGCCGACGACGATGACGCCGATGAGGGCTACGAGATCGAAATCGTAGACGACACCCCCGAAGAAGACCAAGGACGCAAACCTCTTGAGGCTGAAGATGACAGCCATGAAGAAGAGGTTGAGAGCTACTCCAAGCGCGTCAAAAAACGAATTGACCAGCTGAATCATCGTGTCCACGATGAACGGCGGGAGAAAGAACGGTTAGCGCGAGAGAATGAAGAAGCTCTGCGGCTAGCAAAGCTGGTTGTTGATGAAAACGAGCAGCTGAAGCGCACGCTGACTTGGGGACAGCAGGAATACACCAAAGAAGCGACGACTAGGCTGGACTATGCGCAGAAGCTTGCGCAGGACAAATATCGGAGAGCGTTTGAAAGCGGTGACACTGACGGAGTATTAGAGGCTCAAGATGAGCTGAACGCTCTGGCTATTGAGCGTAATCGGGTTGCAAATCTGCGCCTTTCACAACAGCAGGTTCCGCAACAAAATACTTTACAACGTGAAGATAATACGGTATACAGTAACCAAAACACGGCCCCTGCACCGCCTCCAAGAGACTATAAAGCCGAAAATTGGGCTGCTAGGAATCCTTGGTTCGGTAAAGACGAAGAGATGACTGCCTTCGCGTATGGGCTGCACGAAAAGCTAGTTAAATCCGGTGTAGACCCCACCTCCGACGAATACTACGAAAGAGTGGACTCCCGCATAAGGGAAGTATTTCCCGGCAACTTCAAACGATCTAAGCGAACAAGTAATGTGGCTTCAGTAGGTAGAACCTCTGCATCAAGAAAGGTCATGACACTAACTAAATCGCAGGTCGCAATTGCAAAACGACTGGGTGTAACCCCAGAACAGTATGCACAACACGTAGTTAAATTGGAGAAACGCAACAATGGCTAACATAGACCGCGCAACTCGCGCACCACGCACTAATGAAACTCGGGAAAAGGATGTTCGCCAAGTCTCTTGGAAGCCTGCACACGACCTACCAACGCCTGCTCCGCATGACGGCTATGATTTTAGGTGGGTTCGGGTATCTATGTTGGGTAGTGCTGATCCAAACAATATGGCTAAATCTCGTAGAGAAGGCTGGGAACCATGCAAATCAGAAGATCATCCTGAGATGGTAGCTGACTTTGCCGCATTCGGTCTTGCTCCTACAGGGATCATCGAAATCGGTGGTCTGGTGTTGTGCAGAACAACGGTCGAAAACACTGACGCCCGTAAGGCTTATTATGAAAATCTTACACATCGTCAGGCAGAGGCCGTTGACAATAGTTTTATGCGTGAAAATGATCCTCGTATGCCCCTGTTCAAGGAGAGCAGAACGAAGGTTTCTTTCGGTAGAGGCTCATAGCTGAGCTTTATTCAATTTTAGGAGTCTATTATGGCTAGTGTTTTTAATCCCGGCCCTTCCGGTTTCCTCCCGGTAAACCTGCTGGGTGGTCGTGTATATGCGGGTGCAACCCGACACATCCCGATTGCTTCTGGCTACGCCCAGAACATCGGTTTTGGTGACCTTATCTCTTTGGATGCTAACGGTCAGGCAGTTCGTGTTGACACTTCTTCTGGCGCCAAGGCAGCTTTTGCCCTGAAGCCGATTGGTATTTTCCTTGGATGCGGTTACTCCCAGTCTTCTGGCTTGAAGTATACGCTGAACTCTCAGAACTGGACATCAGGTACCTCTGCTACCGATGCGTACGCCGTTGTCGTAGATGACCCGGATGCCATTTTTCAGGTAACCCTGACTGATGCTTCTGGTGTTGTATACACTTCTTCTGCGGCGACTCAGTCCAATGTCGGTAACAACATTGGGTATTACCAGCCCGCTACGCTCGTTAATGCCTCTGGCAACAGCACGGTGTCTCTGAATTTGGCCTCCGCTTCGGGGTCTACCACCACTCTGCCTTTCCGCATTGTTGATGTAGTGCAAGGAAGCGCTTTGACCGATGGGACGTTTACGCAGGTTCAGGTTATTTATAACTGGGGTCTGCATTTCTATCGTCAGTCTACCCCCATCTAAGGAGTAATTATCAATGGCTGCTATTTCTCGCGCGCAACTACTTAAGGAACTGCTCCCCGGCCTGAACGCTCTGTTCGGTCTGGAATATGAGCGTTATGGTGAAGAGTGGAAAGACCTGTTCGATACCGAAAGTTCTGACCGTTCCTTTGAAGAAGAACAGAAGCTGGCCGGTTTCGGCGCTGCTCCTGTAAAGAACGAAGGCTCTGCTATCTCGTATGACACCGCTCAGGAAGCATGGTCTACCCGATACACCCACGAGACCATCGCTCTCGGCTTCTCTCTGACCGAGGAAGCTGTAGAAGATAACCTGTACGACTCACTGTCTGCACGTTATACCAAAGCACTGGCTCGTGCTATGGCGTACACCAAGGAAATCAAAGGTGCCAACATTCTGAACAACGGCTTCAACAGCAACTACGCTGGTGGTGACGGTAAAGAGCTGTTCAGTAATGCCCACCCGCTGGTGAATGGTTCAACCATCTCTAACGTCCCGTCTACCCCGACTGACCTTAACGAAACTTCTCTTGAGAACGCCGTTATCCAGATCAGCTTGTGGACTGACGAACGTGGCCTGCTCATCGCGGCAAAGCCAAAGAAGGTGTTCATTCCCCCGGCTCTGCAGTTCGTTGCTACCCGCCTGCTGGAAACCCAGCTGCGTGTTGGCACCACTGACAACGATGTTAACGCCCTCGTTAACAACGGCGCTATTCCGGGCGGCTACACCATCAACCACTTCCTGACCGACGCCAATGGTTGGTTCCTCCAGACTGACGTACCGAATGGCATGAAGCACTTCGTGCGTTCTGCGCTGGCAACCTCTATGGACAGCGACTTTGACACGGGCAACGCTCGTTACAAGGCTCGTGAACGTTACAGCTTTGGGTTCTCTGACCCGCTGGGAATGTTCGGTTCACAGGGCTAAGGATTGGGAGTTTCCCGGTCGAAAAAAGGAGGCTTCGGCCTCCTTTTTTATGCGTAATTCCTTGACAGGTAAACGCAAATATCCTATAAAGAACATAAATCTGGGAATCCTAAATTGCCTGTCAGACTGGCCCAGCAGACTAGCACAAGATTTCAGGCGCAAGTGCATGAGGAAACTCGATGGCTTTTTCAACATTCTCTGGCCCCATCCGCTCCGGTACTGTTCGCTATGGTGACGGAATTAACACTGGCGTTGCAGTCCTTTCGCAGTCAGCCGTTCTTGGTCTGACGTCTTCTATCGCGTGTACGCTACCGGCGGGCGCGCAGATTCTGAACATTTTCATTGACGTAACCACGACGTTCACCACTGGCGCAACGTTGGCTGTTGGCGATGGCACTACTGCCGCCGCATATGTAACGGCTATCACTACTCCTGCTGCAGGTCGTCAGGCTATTACGTTTACCGCAGCCCAGCTCACGGCTATGTCCAACATCGGCACTACTGATGTGGCGGTAACTGTCACCATGGCAGGCACCACGGCTGTTGCAGGTGCGGGCTTCATTACTGTTGTCTACGCACAGAAAGCTAGCGACGGCTCGCAAGACCCAGCAACTCCGTAACTAGAGGGCAATAGCTATGCAAACTGATGTTTCGTCAGCGAGCACTACAGCTACGGTTAACCTAGTGCCTTATCGGTGTAGGGTAAAAGGGATATGGTTGAGTCATAGCACTACGGCTGGAACGGCTGTGTTTTATGACTCTGCCTCTACAGGCACCACAACTACAAGCATCACAATAAACACTGCCGCCGTGGCGAATGACGGGTACATCCCCATTCCCGGCGAAGGAGTGCTGTTTGAAGAAGGCGTGTATGTAGTCCTTACCAATGTGGCGAGTGCCACAATCTTCTACGCATGATTACGCCAGTGGAGCCGCAAGTTATAGTAGACGCTGTTATCGCACTTGTCGGGGCCTTGTTTGGTTGGTTGTTCAAAATGGTCTGGGATGCTATCAAAGAGCTTCAGAGAGACATCAAAGACACCAACCAAACTCTCCATGAAAGTTACGTCAGAAAAGACGACTACCGTGTTGAGATTGCTGAGATCAAAGGTATGTTCAACCGGATAATGGACAAGCTAGACGGTAAGGTGGATAAGCAATGACCAGACCATCGCGGGGGTTATCCCCCATACAGGAAAAAGCCAGAGGTAAATCTATGAAGAAGCTTAAAGGTGGAATGCCCACCCTGAGTAACAAAGAGTCTGTAAAGACTAAGGTCACGCGCCGCGCCCCCGCAATGAACTCGGGGTCTCTCAATTCAGCTAAGACGTCTGGCCCAATTCCGGGGTTTGGCCCAGCTGGTATGAAAAAAGGCGGTTCTTGTACAGGTTACAAGAAAGGTGGATCAATTGATGGTGTTGCCAAGAAAGGCCGCACCAGAGGCAAAATGGTGTAAATATGGCTAAATCAGTACGCCCAAAGTTCGGGATGGGGTCAAAACCCCCAATGGGGTCTAAGCCAAAGATGGCGCCGAAACTTACAGGAGTTAAGAAGAGTGGCAGCGCCGCTCATGCAGATGGTATTGCTAAAAAAGGCCGCACGAAAGGGAGATTCATCTAATGGCGGGCGGAGGACAAGGCGAGCAACCGGGCCAACAAGGTTACGCATTCGGAGGTACAGCCTCCCCCACCCCTCCTGCGCTGATGGGCAATGTACCGCCCACTCAGAATATAAGCGGCCCTGATTCAGGTATGGAGTACCCTCCAGTTGACCTTGGGTTTGACGGCAGCGGCAGCGACGGTGGTGTAGGCGGGCAACCAGCAGATCAGATGCAGTCTCCGCTGCATGGGTACGCATATGGTGGTATGGCACAGCCGATGGCTCCGCCGCAAATGCCTCAGTCTATGGGGCAACCGCCACAACCGCCGCAGCCTCCGCAGCCCCCACAAGCGCCGCAGCCGCCGAACATGAATCAGCCGCCGCAAACGCCCCCGGCTCTTGGTAACAAGCCTATGAGTTTGAGTCAATTTCGTCCTCCGCAGGGCGGTTTACAAATTCAAGGTAACCCGACGGCATCGTTCGTTCAAAGGCCCCAGCAGCGCTAACATACAGTTAAACACCTTAATTAAGAGACAGCCATGCCTAGAAGCACCCGCCTTTTATCAAAAACTTCTACTAAAACAACTAAGCCTGCTATGCCTAAACCGGCTGTGAAGCAGACCTCCCCTACTAAAGCTGTGAAGCAGACCTCCCCTACTAAAGCTGTGAAGCAGACTTCTCCTACTAAAGCTGTGAAGCAGACTTCTCCTCCTGTTAAGCAGACCTCCCCTACTAAAACTGTAAAGCAGACTTCCCCCACTAAAGCAACCAAAACTAAAGGGCCGTCACCGACTCCTGCAAAAGGCACGAAGCCTATGGGGGCATCACCGACGCCTGCTAAGGGCACTGGGCCTAAGAGGCCGTCACCGACTCCTGCAAAAGGCACGAAGCCTATGGGAGCATCACCGACGCCTG
>Ga0129333_10005094_pt1 | contig 12317 bp, 19 predicted proteins | sample CPB6_08_DNA_FD_94474 | JGI IMG/M metagenome (GOLD analysis project Ga0129333, IMG submission 94474) | Freshwater to marine salinity gradient microbial communities from Chesapeake Bay, USA - CPBay_Sum_0.6_0.8_DNA | ecosystem: Environmental > Aquatic > Marine > Coastal | place: USA: Chesapeake... | reverse complement strand
GCTAAAGGTCATCGGTTCGAACCCGTTATCCTCCACCATTCTAAGGAGAGCATATATGCCTGCGGTATTTTTAGTAAGCGATACACACTTTGGGCATGTAGGTGTCACAAAGTTTTTAAGAGATGACGGAACAAAACTTCGCCCATGGGATAATGTTGAAGAAATGGACGAAGAAATGGTTAAGCGATGGAATGAAACAGTACGGCCTAAAGATAAGGTATATCACTTAGGCGATGTAGTCATGAATCGCAAAAGCTTAGGTATATTGCGTAGATTGAACGGAGACAAAGTTCTTATAAAAGGAAATCACGACATTTTTCGATTAGAAGATTATAGTGAATTTTTTCGGGATATCCGCGCATACCATCCAATGAACGGGTGCATGTTAAGTCATGTACCTATGCATGAAGAAAGTCTTGGTAGATTTGGAACCAATATTCATGGACACTTACACTATCGCAGGGTAACAAAGGTTGCACATAAAAAAGCAAAGCCTGAGATTGATACTCGATTCCATTGTGTTTGTGTTGAATTAACTGATTACAGACCTATTCTTTTTGAAGAAGTTATGAAACGAATTAAAGAAGAAGGTGGAATGGTCGGTCTTAAGTCCAAACAAGAAGTATATGGTGACAAAGCATGGGTAGACTAAATAAAAAATGATACCTTTATATTTAACTAAACCAAAAAGAGTATTTGCTTTTGGTTGTAGTTTTACTAATTATAATTGGCCTTGCTGGCCTGAGATTATATGTTATCAATTAGATATTCCAACTTATAATTTTGGAAGATCAGGTGCAGGTAATCAATACATTTTTAGTATGGTCATTCAGTGTGATAATGTTTATAAGTTTACAAAAGATGATTTAATACTTATATGCTGGACAAATATATGTAGAGAAGATAGAATAGTCAACAATAACGCTGTAAATAGTCAACCTACATATATTTGTCCTGGTAATATTTTTAATCAAACAGTTTATGAATCCAGTTATGTACATAAATGGGTATATCCAGAAGGTTGGTTATTAAGAGACTTTGTAACAATAAAAGCAACAATGGGCTTTTTAGACAACATAGGTTTATTGAGCCATCATTTTAGTATGTGTGATTTCTACTCATTTGATCAATATAATACTACTAAATGTGTACAACCTGAATTTGTAAATTTATTTGCAGATACTACTAGTAGAGTATTACCTAGTATGTATAAGGTTCTTTGGGATAATAGCTTTGATAACAAAAAAGAATTTGTTCATCCTCAAGCTATAGATTTACATCCAACAACTAAAGAACATTATAAATATCTTAAAGATACTTTTGAATTTGATTGGAACGCCGATTCTTTTGTAAATGAATATAGTGAAAAAGCAAAAAAAGTTGTACAATTAGGTTTAAGAGAAGGTATAAAGTATGCATTTTTAGATTTTTCTACTTGTAGTTTTTCTAATACAAGTTCTTGTAGTAATAAAAAGTTAATAATAACATAATGCTTAAAACTCATAATATTAATAATAATCAAATAAAAGCTTACTTAAAAGAATTTTTAAATAAAGATATTCTTTCAAACGGTGTTAGCATACCTAAGGGTTGGGACGGTACTAATTATAATTCCATACTTGAATATAGTGTAGATAATAACAGTTTAGTTGATTTATTAAAAAATGTTCCATTCACAAAATATAGCTATAATAAAGTATTTGGCGAAACTGAAGCTGGGTTATACTTCAAAAATACAATAGGTTCACTTTTAAAACCTAACAGTTATTACACAAGCGCATACATACCTTACGGGTTCGTGGGTTGGCATTGTGATGCTGATGTTTCAGGATATTATATGATGTTTTCATACAGTGAATTAGGTAAAGGTTTTTTTAAAGCAAGGGATCCAGTTACTAGGTACATTTATACTGATTTAGATAAACCAGGTTGGTCATTAAAAGTTGGTAAGATTGGTAAAGATCCTAAGGAACAAGTTTGGCATTGTGTCGCAAGTAAATGTAACAGATATACCTTTATACTTGTTTTTGAAGAAGAAGATAATTATAATATAGCACTAGAAATTGTTAATAAATATTAGGACAATTAGCTCAGTTGGTAGAGCGGTGCCCTTACAAGGCATAGGTCGGGAGTTCGAACCTCTCATTGTCCACCAAATTGCGGGTATGATGTAAAGGTAACCTGTTTCCTTGCCAAGGAAAATTTGCGAGTTCGATTCTCGCTACCCGCTCCAAAATTATGTTAAATGCTACAACAGATCCTTATAGTCACGGTTTAATTGAAAGTAAAATTTGGCTAGCTGAAAAACTTGAAACATTCAAGTTGACTAGGTTTGACAACATATACCTATTAGGTGGTTGGGCAGGATTAATGGGTTTTATTCTATATATTCGTGGTAATGTTAGTTTTAACAAGCTCTACAATATAGATATCAATCCATCAGCAGTAGAACAAAGTAAATTTGTTTTAGATGTTATTAGATGCCAAACTAAATTAGAATGTCTAGTTTGTGATGCTTTAGATGTAGAATATGATAAGGGTAATAACCTTATAATTAATACCAGTGCTGATAATATGGATAACAATGATTGGTTATCTAAAATTCCTCAAGGTAGCACTGTCGTTATTCAGTCAAGAACAGGAAATCATAGTGATAACTATTTTCCTGTAAAAAATCTTGACCACTTCAATCTGCTTTATAATCTTGATAAAGCTGTCTATTTGGGTCAAAAAGTTTTTGACTATCCACAAAATTCTTACATTAGGTTCATGAAAATTGGACTCAAGTAGTTCTTGCGTAAGCATTACTTAAGCTAGTTTCACTACTCTCCCAATCAGTCATAAGATAAAAACCTGCTGCTTGGTATGTACTCCAACTTGATTTTCTAGGGTAACTCCAAACAAAACTAGCACCTTCATTTAGACCTTGGTCAATGGTTGCTTTTAATAAATGAACCCCTATACCTCTTCCTCTAAATCTATCGTAAACATAGATACCTCTGCTTCTATATACATTACCTGCACACATATGACCACTGTTAACACCTGCGATAATATTGTCTATTTTAAATGCAAAAAATGTAGGAATAGTTGACATATTGTATATATCATACCCTCCTGTAAATTGCATAGCACTATTTGGTTCTATAGCACTTTCTCTATCAGGCCAAAGTTCGCATCGCCAAATAGGATAAATTTCTTCAAAAGATATTTTAGTAATCACTTGATACTTTGTATAAAGTTTTTGACGGGTGTCCAGGTAAAAACAAATCTTCTTTGTGTGCCCATCTTAATGTAAATGCTTTTCTAACTATCTGTCTAGCATCATTGTTTTCATTAACTCCATGGGGTATTTGATTCCCGTTAAACAATAGTGCTGTATTTGGTTTTGGTTTATACACAAAACCTGTAGTTGTCCACAATTCTCCACCGAGACTCACTTCATCCAAATAAAATGTCATGCTTAACATTCTTGCTTCCCTTTGTCTTATTTTAAACCATATAGGGTCGCTGTCTTTATGAATTAAAAATTGGGTCTTATACTTGTAAATGTTAGCATGACCCCTCATTGGTATCCAAACATTTGGTTCAAGATTTAAAGGTTCTATTGATTCAAATAATGATACAACTTTGTTAAAAATTGGGTGTGCTATTTCTTTCAGCTTGTCATGTGAGTAATCAAAAATAGTGTCAATTGTATTATAATAATAACCGTCTGTACTTACCATGTCATAAAAAACATGTTGTTTTCTATTATTTTGTTGATGATTTACAATAGCATATTTTTTGTTATCATAATTGAATATTGTTTTATGCGTTAGGAATGTGGTAGTATTACCATTAACAAAAGTAATGTCTAGTAAATTTTTTAATTGACTAAAAGTTGTCTCATCAAGTACATCTTTGTAGATGTGACAACTAAATCTAAATAACCCACAATGTTTACTAGGCTCACTTTCGTGATATTCTATTTTCATTTACTTGATAGTTAAATTCCAAGTTGCAAAGAAGCTTATGCTATTTGTTTCACTTAATGCAAGTGTTATGTCTGACTCAATGGTATCTTGATAAGATGGATTAACTTGGAAAAAGAAAAGCTTATGCGAAGTCATAGTAACCCTTTGTGAGGATGCGATAGCTCTAAAATCAACCATTTTAAGTTTTGTTTCAATTGGTAAATCAATGTCGGGAAAATCGATGGTTAGCTCACCTGAAAATTGATTAAGTTTAAACAAATGTCCATATTCCGCTTCAATAGCTGGGTCAAAAAATTCTATTTTATATGAGAATGGATCATCAGGAAAAACCTTATTAATTATATCTGTATTAAACAGACTCATTAAGTTAGCAACAATAGGCTGATCTTGTAGATGCCTACCTAAGTAGCTAGTAATTTCATATGAAGTATATGCAGCATTAGGGTCACTTGTAAAGACATGGGCAATTTTGTTTTGATCCTCTGTGAATCTGTCATCTTCAAACAAAAGGGCATTATCTGTAGCAGTAGAAAGTATTTTTGTTTTTAAATCGTTTACTAAGAATGGTGTGCTATTTAATGCTGCTATTATAGCACCAACTCCTGTTACTAATGGTGAAGAAAATGATGTACCTGAACTAACACCATATCCACCTGTTTTTAGTGCAACCATAACATTTTCGCCTGGGGCAAATATATCTAAGCTAAGACCAGTACCTGAAATAAGACCTGTGTCACTAGGGCTAATGTTATTAAATCCTGATGGAATGTCATATTTGTCTATTGATCCTACTGTAATCACTTCGTCAATACCAGCTGGACTTATATCTTCTACTGATATACCTGAGTTCCCTGCAGCACAAACTACAGTAACACCTGCATCCATTAAAGATTTTACTTTACTATCTAACCATGCACTTCTAGCAATACCCCATGACATGTTGACAATTCTTGAAACATTTGGGTTAAGGTTAACCTCACTTAAAATTGCATCAATAGCTGTTCCTACTTCAAACAAGTTAGCGGTATGGGTTGCACTTCCTATTTTCACATTCTTTAACTTAACATGCGGAGTAATACCTAAATTTATTCCAGCAACCATACTAGCAACCGCAGTACCGTGGCCTACATCGTCATCAAAATCACCATTAAAAACTGGCAATGTGTAAAAGTTTTCTTTTTCAGTTGCCGAATCGCTTAACTCATTATGATTAAAATTGATCCCAGTATCCATAATATATACTTCAGGTTTACTAAAATATGTTACATCATGTAAACTATATGAAGGTAGTAACGGTCTGTAAGTACTAGCAATTCTTATTCTATGCCACTGACCTTCCCCGCTTGTAGGATCTAAACTGGTACTATCTGATACAAAAGAATCAATAGTTGAAGCATTTCCTAAAAATTTTAATGGTTTGCTATTAATATCAATCGAATCAACGACAGTATGTAATTCTACACCTTTGTCTGTCTCAACCAAATAAAATCCGCCACCTAAATCTTGTATTACTGATGCATGGCTTGAAAAAGCATTAGGATCGCCTTTAACAATAAACTCATGGACAGAATTATCTACTTGCTCAACTGTTTTTAAATTGGGGTCTTTTTTAGCATGTGAAAGCCAATGCCAATCACATTCAACAAAAGTTGCATTTTCACCAACTTCTAACTTATATCGGTCAGCAAATGTTTTAGCATCAGCAGCATTATTAAAGTGTGCTTTAAGTGACATTCTTTTCTCCATTACTTATAGTATTTATCAAAGATTTTTGATTATGTATTTATCGCCTATTAAATACAAACATGATAAAAGTACACCTAATTAGCGACTTATTTCTAGAATTCAATGAGTTTAGCTCTGCTGAAGATGAAACTATGCCAGATGTTGATTTAGTGGTGTTAAATGGAAATATAGGTCATGTTAAAAGAGGTTTTCTATATGCTGAGACTTTAGCGAGAAAATACCCCAATATAGAATTTGTTTATAATTTGGGCGAAAGAGAAAGGTATAGTGATACATATGAGAAATATTTAGGTGAATTTGAAGAAAATTTAAAAGTAAGGGTTTATGCTAGTGAAACATGGCCTAAAAATTTACATTGGAGTACAGAGCCTATACTTTTAACTTTTAAAAATGGCATGTCAGTTGATATTTTATGTAAGTATGGTTTTCCTAAAATTCATAAACTTGAAACTGAATGGGAAAACACAGTTTGGTTTCAAGAATATATTATGGATTATACCTCAGACTTATCTTATTTCCCAAAAGATTCGGCAGATGTATATCATGGTGATATAGGATTGTATGCGTCTATGGATTGGATTACCAAAAAACACAATGAAGAATTGTTAGCAGTTAAAAAATGGGAGATAACCAAGACTTGTAAAAAAATATTGGTTACTCATTGTAACCCCTATAGAGATGATAAGTATGCAGGGCAAATAGTAAGTCCCTATAATATACACCTGTTAAATGGGGTTTGGTTAGGTAGTAACAAACAGCACAATGGTATAAACTTTTTAGGTGGTCAGCTTTATAGTAATCCAGGACGAGGGCTAGATGCTAGAAGCCGTGTTATTGTCGTTAATTAAATTTAGTAAATTTACAGTATCTATATTTAAATCAAACTTAGGTTTAGTTTTATAACCAAACAATGTGTTTAAAGGAAACCTGAACCGTTTCTCAAAGGTCCAACCATCCCCTGTTATATTTTCATAATAATTTTTGACCTCTTCAAATCCTGTAAATTTTTTTACTTGTGGAATAATATCAAACCCTGCTTTCAGATATCCTTTAATTTTATCATCGTACCTTTTAGATATCCCTTCGTCATAAAAACTTTTCTCCGTGCTTATTGATGTATTAGCGTCATGGTCATAATCGTTTGGAGTTAATAAAGCGATTGCCCAACTCAATTGTGGATAGAAACTTAAAAAATTACCATGGGCATAAAAATTTTCTACGGTGCAATAATGGATAAAATTCATGACATTGTAGTTGTAATTTATTCCCCATTGATTTCCGCTCCGTAAAGGTATAAAGCCGCCTGCTACTATACCTGAATATCCCTTTTCCCTAATAAGATTAAACATCTTGTAATGTGTGTTAAAGTGAGGGCTAGCACTCTTATATCTTACTCCATAATTATAATTTTCCTGTGCTAAAAATTGTATAATATTAAGGTCTAGATAATTTATTTTTATGTTTAACTTTTCTGCGAATTCTCTAGCTGTTACAATATCATGTTCATTAAGATTTTTATTGAATACTAATGTATACAAGTCGAATGGAATATTAGCTTCAACAAAGCATTGAACCATTGCTTGACTGTCAATCCCTCCGCTTAAGCAAAGTGCAATTTTATTACCTAAATGTATTGATAATAACTTTGCAGCAGCTATCCTGTAATTTTTAAGTGATAGTTTATCAAGCTGTATATTGTTTATAAAATTTACATCTATGTTTACAGGTATGGAACCTTTGTTGTTTAGCAAAAAGTCATCGTATTCTAACCAGTCATTATGAAAGAAATTAAATTGCGACAACTTTTTTAACCATCTTATCTAATATAAAAGGACTACCTACTACATTAAGAACTAGCATGATAGAATTATCTACAAAACTAAAAACACTATGAATTCTAGTGGTGTTTATGAAATATGTTGCTCCTAGTTCAAGATTCAATATTTTATCTTCTTGAATCCATTTCATATCGTTTACACCCATATTTAGTATTGGCACTAGAATACGAAATGTTGGGGTATTTACAATTGCACCATTGTCTCTATGGGGAGGAAAAAATCCACCTTTATCTAATCTTAAGAAATGAGACCTACCTAACGAAGGTTCAAAAAAATCTAAAAGAGGGTTGAGTTCAGGAATTTGATTTGTAATAGTTGTTCTTTTCTTAAAGTCTCCTTCATTATAAGCCTTACCTGTCATTGTGTAATATTCTCTTAAGCTATATAAATCAGGTTCCCCGCTAAAATTACCATCTAAACTAGTTACGCTAAGTCCAAATCTATTGTTAGGTTTTTTATGAGGTTGATATTCTTTCCACCCTTTGTGATTTAGTAGTATTTGTCCAGCCCTACTAATATCCCATTTTGGAAAATCTAGTTGCACGACTTGTCCAAAATTTGTTATAAAATCTGTTATTGTAGACATTATTTAATTTGCTGTAAGCTATATATATGTGTCAATCTGGCGTTTTCAATAGAATCACCAAAAAAGTCACCGTAATTATGAAATAGACTTGCGTTAAATAGAACACATCTGTTGTATTTTAAATATACTGTTACATCAGTCATCCATTTGTTTGGGTCGGCAAAGTCTGCAAGATACATCATATAATCTTTATTTGAATTTATTTTAGTTTGTCCTGTTTGTTTATGTCTAAAAAATTTTGTACCTTTTAAAGCATTTCCGTTTTGGTCAATGCATTCTGTATCTTTATTTAAGTATATAACTGCTGAATAAAGTTGATTTATTTCAGGAATGCAATCAACATGGCATGCTTTCAACTTAGCGTCAATTTCATCATTTTTTGTTATGTACCTAAAAAAATTGCTTTCTGAACCTACTAATCTTACATCCAGCTGCAACAGATTACCAAAAATTTTATCTATGCCCTTTACAGTAAATTGGTTTTTACTAACTCTTCCAGGCCATGGTGCATCATTTTTTTTATAAGTTTTGCTTTCTTTTTTATTATAGTAATCAAGACTTAGTGCCTGTGTTCTTATTTCATCTGGGTTAGGGTAAAAATTATCAAATACTAAGAAATCTAACATGAAGGTATTTATTCAAAACATAATATTAGCATAAATAAAAAATGTTGAGAATTATAAACAATTTGTCAGATGGTATAATAAAATATTTAAAAGATGATCCTGTTCGACCTGAAATTCCTGTTGATTTCAGGGTAGACAAAGGTAGAGAAATTATGTCATTGCTTAGTGACAATGATAACCCTGAAGCCATTGTGTGTTTATCATACCATGACTTTGTTCCTGTTAACTGTGAAGATTTAAAGAATATAAGTCCTACACCTTCTATAGTTATATTTTATACAATTTGGAGCTATAAGCCTGGAGCAGGAAGAAAATTACTACAAGAAGCAGTAAATAAAATAAAAACAGAAAATCATAATATAAAACGGTTTGTTACTCTAAGTCCAAAAACAGAACTTGCAAAAAAATTTCACTTAAAAAATGGGGCTATCATTTACAGAGAAAATCCAGATACAATAAATTATGAGTACCTATAACGATTTTCATAGTTTTTGGGATACAAAATTTTTTTATTCATCTACTCATCTTACTCCATATGCAGAAGGCGAATATGATTGGATTAATCCAGATAACTATGAAAATTTTAAAAAAAATCCTAAGCCTAATTATACTACAAAATCGTTTACTTACAAGATAAACCGTTTGGGTTTTAGATGTATGGATATTGATGAAGCTTTAACCAATGGCAAACCAACTATATGTGCTTTTGGATGTAGTTATACTATGGGTATTGGTATCGCTGAAGCTGATAATTGGCCTAATCAACTAAGAAATTTAATAAATCCAAATTATAATTTGCTAAATTTTAGTATAGGAGGTAGTTCAAGCGACACTATTGTAAGATATCTACATATGGTATTAGAAAATTTTAACCCTTTTCTAGTTGCAATTCTTTGGCCTTACTCAGCTAGATATGAAGAATACAATTACATTCCAAAGGACCCGAATTTATGTCCAACTAATTTAGGTCCTTGGTTAGCAAAAACTGGCATAGATCATTATGATGACACACACTTTTACAATCTTAAGGTAAAAAATATGATTATGGCAAACTTGTTACTTAAGAAGCATAATACTAAGGCAATTCAATACAATATAAACGAACCTGAGTATAAAGAATTTTTAGATAGTCCTAAATTAGATGTATGGGAGGATAGTTCAGGCGGTAGAGATGGTCATCCAGGTCCTATTTGGCACGGGTTAGTTGCAAAAAAATATTACACTAAGTTTACTGAAATGCAATGAGCTCCAACACTGAAATTCCTGAAGATGATGAGTATGAAGATTGGCAGTGGGAATATAGTGGTGAAAAAGCAGTTGATTTTGTAGACAACATATTATTGGAAGAACTTGATGCTTTTGAAAATGACGAAGAAGATGAAGATTATATTTCTGGTATTGCAACTTGGGGTTTATTTCAAAGTCTAATACCAAGACTTATTGAAATGGGTCACTCAGAAGAAGATTTAATCAATGAAATAAAAACATATTCAGGGTATGATCCATCAACAACAAGCATTCATTGATGAACATAAAATTTACAGGTAAACAACTAGACCTTGATGACAGTAAAAAAGCACTTATACAGGAAATCTGTGATAGTGTGAGTACTATTATTAGTTTACCTAATTCAGTTGAAATTGTAATTCGGACCGTTAATAAATCAATACATGGGTTTTTAGATGTTAACGCTATTAACAAAATTCATTTAAGCAGTGAGTTATTATTGCCTGATATCCCAATTGTTTTGGTACATGAGTTAATACACCTTCATCAAAAGCATATAGGAGACTTACAAGGGGCAGGTCATCATGCTATTTTTTGGAAAAATAAAGCATACACAAAGCCTGACTATAGTAAAATGTCGTTGCAAGAATACAACACTTACCCATGGGAAGCCGATGTTGTTAAAAAACAACAAGAAATAATGGATCAAATTTCCCATAAAATTAGTCGTTTTTTAGGTTGACAATAAATCCTTAAGGTAGTATAATACTTAAATGATGAAAACTACCCGCAAGCGCAGATCCGATCGCAATCAGGTCATCTATTATATTGAAGATATATCGACCCATGATATATACATTGGATTGACTGCATTAAGTTTTAAAGGCAATGTGTATCGCACCTTACGCCGGCGTATGCAAAAGCATATGCAAAGAGCCCTTGCTGAAAATAAAAATTGGGGTCTGAGCCGTGCTTTGCGTGAACGGGGAGCCGAGCGTTTTGTATTTGGTGTCATTGAAGTTATCCGTGGCAAAAAGGCTGCTCATATCCGTGAGACCGAACTTATTAATACTATGCAACCTGCGCTTAATACTTTTGGAATTAAACAATGAGTAATGAAAGTCAAGCAAGGTGGTATGCTATAAGGTTAATCTTGGTATACCTCAGCATCATAGGGGTGCTAGGGGGCTTGGCCTATATTAATGTTCTTTATATGCTAAATGCCATATGATAGATAAATGTCACAAAAAAGTTTTATAATTACCATTATAATTGTATTAATAGCCATTATTGTAATTATGGTGCCCGAAGAACCTTTACAAGAAACAGAAATAGATGTAAAATCAAAATGTAGGATACTCTTAAAATCAATGGAAAATATTCCTGAAGAAACAGTAATTTATTGTAAAAATTTATTAAGGGATGAGCATGAAACTTAAGGAAGTTGTAAAAACTTTTGACTATAAAATAGTAGGTGGTAGCGAATATACTTGGGGCTGTTACGGATCAAATGTCCGTTATTTGGATTTTGAATCTGATTATGCTTATGGTGGATGTTTATTTGATACCTCTACACAAGATGTGTTTGAAGTTACCGTAGACAATAAAAGTAATAAAAAAAGACCATACCGTTGGCTTAATCCTGACACTAAACAAAACTATATCAATGAATGCAAAGAAAGAAACTTGTCTCCTGTTAATGCTTGGGATAATATAAGTTATATTGATTTAGAATTATATGAGGATTTTCATACAAAAGCCAATGCTATTTTCAACAACCAAAGTTATGATGAAAGGATTGTTGTGCCTGTAGACCTCGATGATAATGAGTTTTTACACCTAGCACATGAAGCCCATAAACGGGATATAACGATAAATAAAATGGTAGAGATTGTTTTGCAACATGCAATTGATAACCATAAGTCAACGGAAAAATAGGCTTATGCGTTATAATATTAAAGGAGATAATCATGCGCCATTTAATTATTGGTCTAATCGCAGGTCTAGGTCTAACATGGACTGGTTCAACAATAGCAGGACCTTATCACAATCACAATCACCGTCATTGGCAACATCAACATTTTCATCGTCCTCCAATTATAATTTACAGAGACAATTGGATAGCTCCAGCGATTGGTGGAGTAATTCTAGGGGCAGCAATAGCAGAGGCAAACCGTAGGGTTATTATTGAACAACAACCTGTTATTGTTCAAAATCCTACAGTTATAGAGTGTACTGAATGGAAAGAAATTATGAATCCAGACGGTCAAATTGTTAGAGAACGGACTTGCACACAAAGGTAATAAATGAAAAGGTT
>Ga0129333_10005092_pt1 | contig 12318 bp, 14 predicted proteins | sample CPB6_08_DNA_FD_94474 | JGI IMG/M metagenome (GOLD analysis project Ga0129333, IMG submission 94474) | Freshwater to marine salinity gradient microbial communities from Chesapeake Bay, USA - CPBay_Sum_0.6_0.8_DNA | ecosystem: Environmental > Aquatic > Marine > Coastal | place: USA: Chesapeake... | reverse complement strand
GGAGCAACGCACGTGGATGATCGACGCCACGTTCATGCGGAGTTCCTGGAAGTGCATCTTCGGAGAAGGTTGTCAAGGTGTCTACAATCACCCGACCCCGGAGTTGAACCAAGGCTGCTGTTCCCACGGTGCTCATTTCGTGGACGAGGCCGACGTGGCGAACGTGGTCAAGCACGTCGTGCGTCTGACGGACGAACAATGGCAAATGAAATCCAAGGCCGCGAAGAAGGGCTTCCTGAAGAAGCACAAGAACGGCGACACCACCACCCGTCGGGTCGACGGCGCCTGCATCTTCCTGAATCGTCCGGGTTTCGAGGGTGGAGCGGGTTGTGCCTTCCACATAGCCGCCATGGAAGCCGGTGAGCGGCCTTTGGATTGGAAGCCCAACGTGTGCTGGCAACTCCCGATCCGGCTCGAGCATCACACCGACACCAGCGGATGGGTGACGACGTTCGTGCGCGAATGGAAGCGTCGTGACTGGGGCAATGACGGCGACGATCTGCACTGGTGGTGCACGGACACCCCCGACGCCTTCGTCGGGCGCGAGCCGGTGTACAAGTACCTCCGGGACGAGATGATCGAAACCGTCGGTCGAACGGTGTACGACCTCATGGTCGAGCTGCTCGAGCGCCCGGTCGCCGAGCCGCTGCCCCATCCGGTCCTGGTCAAGCGCAAGAAAGGCTGACTCAGCCGGTCTTCTTGTTCGCCTTGCGTCGATCCTCGAGTCCGAGGTGTCGCTTGCGAATCCGAATGGTCTTGGGAGTGATCTCGACCAGTTCGTCCTCGGCGATCCATTCGATGGCGGTCTCGAGAGTGTGAATCACCGGAGCGGCAAGCTTCACACCATCGTCGTGACTGTGGGTGCGAATGTTGTTTTTCTCCTTGGCCCGGACGGCGTTCACCACCATCTCGTCACCACGAGCACTCTCCCCGATGACCATTCCCTCGTACGTCTTGTCGCCGGGCTCCACGAACAGGGTGCCTCGCAACTGCAGATTGTCCAGGGCGTAGGCCGTGACCATGCCCTCACGGTCCGAGATCATGGCCCCACCGGTTCGGTGCGGCAGATCGCCGCACCACGGCATCCAGCCGGCGTGATGTTGATGGAGCATCGCGGTTCCACGGGTCACGGTCAGCAACAGCGAACGGAATCCGATCAGACCGCGACTGGGACACTCGAAGGTGATCACCGAACGTCCGGGATCCCCCGGTCGGAGATCGACCACTCGTCCCTTGCGGGGCGCCAGAGCCTGCGTCACCGCTCCGACGTGCTCGTCGGGGACGTCGCACACTCCACGTTCCAGTGGTTCGAACTTCTTGCCGTTGACTTCCTTGGTGATCACCTCGGGTCGGCTGACTTGAAGCTCGAACCCTTCGCGACGCATCGACTCGATGAGAACGGCCAACTGCAATTCACCTCGACCGGCGACCTCCATGACTTCGGCCGAGTCCGTGGGGTGCAACTTGATCGACACGTTTCCGAGCACTTCCTTGTGCAGGCGGTCGAGAAGATGTCGGCTGGTGAGATACTTCCCGTCGCGACCGGCGAACGGAGAGGTGTTGACGCCGAAGGTCATCCGCAGCACGGGTTCGTCGACCATCAAGCGGGGCAAGGGCACCGGATTGTCGGTCGATGCGATGGTGTCACCGATCTCCACCTCGGGGAAACCCGCGACCACGAACAAGTCGCCCGCGAACAACTCGTCCTGCTCCACTCGGCCGACGCCCGAGTACGCCATCAACTGCGCCAGACGCCTCTTCAGTGGCGGTTGGCCCTCGACGAACTCCTCCTCCAACAGGGCGACCATTTCGCCCTTGCGCAGTGCTCCTTGATAGATACGACCGACGGCCAACCGGCCGAGGTACTCCGACGCGTCCAGGTTCGTCACCAGAGCCTGCAAGGGTGCGTTCGGATCACCGTCGGGGGCGGGAATGCGGCTCAGAATGGTGTCGAGCAAGGGTGACAGGTCGGCGTCGACCGGGGGCATTCCGAGACCGACCATGGCGCGTCCCTCACGGGCCACGGCCGAGATGACCTCGAACTCGATGTGATGATCGGCGGCCTCGAGGTCGATGAAGAGCTGATACACCTCGTCGAGCACTTCCTGGGCTCGGGCGTCGCCACGGTCGACCTTGTTGATCACGACGATCGCCGGGAGGTCCCGCGCCAGAGCCTTCTGCAACACGTAGCGGGTCTGGGGCAACGGACCCTCGGCGGCGTCGACGAGAAGCAAGATTCCGTCGACCATCGTGAGGGCGCGTTCCACCTCACCGCCGAAGTCGGCGTGACCGGGAGTGTCGACCAAGTTGATCTTGGTGCCCTTCCAGGTGATGGACGCCGCCTTGGCCAGGATCGTGATTCCTCGTTCGCGCTCCTGATCGTTCGAGTCCATGACCCGATCGACGACCTGCTGGTGGGCGGCGAAGGTGCCCGTGGCCCGAAGGAGGGCGTCGACGAGCGTGGTTTTGCCGTGGTCGACGTGAGCGACCAGGGCCACATTGCGGAGGGGGTTCGTCATAGGGGGGTGTGAAACGAGGGATCACTCGTCGTCAGCGTCGTCACTTTCGTCGGTGTCACGGGCCTCGTCATCGAGGTCCGCCTCGTCGTCGTCATCGTCGAACACGACGCCGTACTTCTCCGCCAACGCCGCGTACTCGTCGTCCTGGGATTTCGGGCCCTTGTCGGACCCGCCGAGACCGAGATCGAACGCACTGGGGCCGGCTTGCTTCAATTTGCGCGCTTCTTCGAAACGACGATGACGACCCTTCTTCACGGCAGGGCTCCGAACTGGTGTGGGGACTGGGGCGGGTGGATGATTCGGGTGACTCACCGACGGTGGACGTCGACCCGGGCCCACGAGGGGCTTCAACATTGTAGGTCCGTGAACCGTCGCCCACGGGGTATCTGATCCACAAAATCCCATTTCAGCAGGGTTCCGCCGACCGGGGCACTCGAATCGGCGAGTCTCAGGCCTCGGCGGACGTCACTTCGGTCGAGGCCGAAATGAGGCGGAGTCCCCCGTGACCGTCGAACGACAGTCCCGAGCGGCCCGCCAGAAGATCCTCGATCTGGGCCCCCACCAGATCCCGCCGCCAACCACCGGACAAGCGGGCACCCTCGTCACGACGAAGAAGGGCCACGATGTCGTGTCGCGTGGCCAACAACGCAGTGTCCACGTCGTTGGTGCGGGCCACCTCACTGATCCAGGCCGACACCAACGTGATCGCGGGCCGCAGGTTGCGGTCCAATTCCTCACCTTCGGAGGGTGGAAGATCGGCTCGGCGGTCCCGACCACGTTTCACCGCCTCGAGAATCTCGGCCCCGATCGCCCCGCGCGTGTGCCGGTCATCGACGCCGCGAGCCTGGGAGAGCTCGGCCACCGAAGAGGGATCGCGTTGAGCGACGCCGTGAAGCGCCAGGTCGGGCAGAACCTGTCGGGGCGGTATGTCGCTGGCCATCGCTCGCCTCTCGCGCCATTCGGCCAAGGACGCCAGAATCCCACGGGTTCGTGGCTTCATACCACGGAGGTCCTTCTGTTTCAGCCACGCATCGGCGGGATCGGCCGGCCCGGCCTTGCGTGTACGCAATTCCTCGCAGGCATCCTCGCACCATTGGAGACGGCCACGGTCGACGAGTTCGTTGCGGAGCCGGTCGTGCAATTCGAGGAGGTGCTCGACATCGGATGCCGCGTACGACAATTGGCCCGTGGTGAGGGGACGTCGCAGCCAATCGGTCAGGCGGTCCCCCTTCGGGAGAGAAATCTTCAATTCGGCGTTCACGAGCGAAGCCAGCGACGGAGTCGAAAAACCGAGAAATCCGGCGGCGATCTGGGTGTCGAACATTCGTTTCGGGACGGAGCCGACGGCGTGGGTCAGAACGTCCATGTCCTGCTGCGCCGCGTGAAGGACGATCAGGTTCTCGGCTCCGAAGATCCGAGTGATCGGCGCGATGTCCACGGCCAACGGATCGATGATGGCCACACCGTCGGACCAGGCCACCTGAACCAGGGCCAAGCGCGGGAAATAGGTGCGCTCACGATGGAATTCGGTGTCGAGAGCGATTCGGGATTCGGAAACGAGAACGTCGAGCAGTTCGTTCAGGGCCTCACGAGTGTCGACGAAGAGGAACGTCACCGGGGTGACGATCCTTCGACGACGTCGCGACCGCTCATGACCCATGCCATCGTTCCGCCCGCCACGTTCGTCACCTCGATCCCCAGACCGGCGAGGTGGGCACACGCGCTCGCACTTCGACCACCGACCTTGCAGATCATGAGCGTGCCGTTGCCCCGCGGATCCCGGCATTCCTCGACCCGTTGCGCGAGCTCGGAAAGCGGAACCGAAACGGCGCCGGGCACGTGACCGGAGAGGTACTCGTCCGTCTCGCGCACATCGACCAGAAAGGCGCCGGCCGCGAGCCGGTCCTCCAGTTCGTCGATGTCGATCTCTCCGAAAAGTTCCTCGGTCACCCCGACAGGCTAACCGAGGTCCTCGGGGCGATTGGCGTTCCGGAGAACCTCGGGCGGAAACTCCACCGTCGCCACGCGCAGCAGCCCGATGACGTTGCGCAAAGAGCGCCTCTCCATCGCCAACTCTCTCTCGATCGTCTGGATCGACGAGCGACGCCACCACGCGAACAAGGGTTGCGGGCCCTCGGAACACGAGGCCAGGATCACGTCGTCGAAAGGGTGGTTCACCAACGCCGACTTCAGTTCGCGGATCGCTTCACGGTCCAGGGCGATCAGGTCGACGGCCACGACGAGGGTCCACTCCTCTTCGGCCGATCGGAGGCTCGTTCTGATCCCTTCGAGTGGACCTCGGTCTTGTTCGAGATCCGGAACGTGCGCGAATCCGCAGTCACGAAATCGCTCTCCCGATCCCCCGATCAATCTGACGTTCTCGAAACCCGAATCGACGAGCAGGCGCGCCAGGCGGATCGCCGCCGGCTGATCCTGCACCTCCATGAGTGCTTTGTCCCGACCCATTCGCGAGGACGCTCCCCCCACCAGGATCACCGCGGACCGGGAAGACATCGATCAGGCTTCGTCCGCAACGCCGTTCGGCTCGAGCTGGAGCACGAAGAGACGACACCGCTCCGCCTCGTCGAGTTCGCCGATCGTCCCGGCCGTGACACCGAGGCGACTCAACGCGCGCAGAAAACCCCGATTCGGCTCGTGACTCCATCGAAGGTATCCCGAACCACGCCAACCGTTCTGCCGGAGGAGGTCGAGTCCCCGGTGGTAGGCGACTCGATAACACGCGTACCGTTCGATCTCGTCGCGAGCCAGGTCGCCGAGGGCCACCCACGCATCGATCCAGCGGGGGTTCCGGGACACGATGTCGGCGACCAATCCTCGTCTCACCGTCGGGTCGGCGTCGAGAGCTCTTTTCAATTCGTGGCGCACGGCGGCATCGACCTCCGGCAACTTGGTGGACGGCGGACCTTGAGCGGAAAGGTTGACGGGGTTCTGCGACATGCCGCGAATCTAACGGGGTGCAGCAGATGCATGGTGTCGCACGTCAACTTTCCGTAGCCTTGCGTGCATGCACGCGCTCCTGTCCTTGTCCGTCGATCAATTGAAGAACGTTTCCCTCGCGGGGGTCATCGCACCGATCGTCGTCGGAGTGATCCTGATGAAGTTCGTGGCCAAAGCGATGGTACGAACGATCATCATGGTGATCGCCTTGGTCCTGGCCGTCGCCGTCTATTCCCAGCGGCAGGAAATCTCCGATTGTTACGACGACGCTCGTTCGGGTGAGGCGATCATCGACGCCGAGATCTCGTGCTCCTTTTTCGGGCAGGACGTGACTCTCACGCCCTAGTCGGGTTCGACCGACACGACCAGGTCCCAGGCACCCGATTCGAGACGTCGTATCAACGGAAGTACCAGCAGCGCGTAGAAGTCGTCGGCACTCGCCGAGTGCGCGTTGTGATGTGCGCGCGGCAGGACGACCATGCGACCGTCAGTGGAGAGTTCCGACACGATTCGAGCCGATCGTCGGAAATCATCCCGAGACGCCTCCCCGCACCCCGACATCACCGGACACTCGATCCGAGCCCCCTTCCACGGTGCGCCGCGCCGCAAAGAGATCGACTCCGACCGCAACGCCACGCCCTCGGCGCGTCGCGAATCCTTCGTGCGCTGAGGTAACCGCTCCCAGCGCTCACGTCCGACGAAACGACGCATGAAGGCTTCGGCCGCATCCTCGGGAGTGGCGGCCCGCGCGGCCACCGAGCCTCCGCCGTCCTTCGACCACCAAGATTCCCAACTCATGGGAGACTCGTACACGACGAGACCGCGAACGAGCCCCGGAGATTCCGCGGCCAGTCCCAACGCGATCGCGCCCCCGAGGCTGTGCCCCACGACGATGCTCGGGACGGGACCGATGACCGTGCGAAGATCCTCCATGTGAGCCGAGATGCTTCGATCTCCGGGCGCATTCAGAGAGCGGCTGTACCCCTGACGATCGTACGTGACCACTTCGCCGTGGGGCCGAAGGTGTTTGACGAGTCGCGCGAATCCGCTCTCCCGATCCATCGACCCGTGCACCAGCACGAAGCGGTGAGGGCCTCCGTCGTGTCGCGAGATGTGCAGACCCGAGACGTGTCGGACTGTGGGATCGGAGGTCACACCTGATTATCTAGTCGGTCATGGAGATCATCCTCGTACGTCATGCAATTCCGGTTCGCCGTGAGGTGGAATCCGGGGCCGCCGATCCCGATCTGTCGGAATCCGGGGTCCGTCAGGCCCGTCTGATGGCCGATTACCTGGTCGACGAGGGAATCGACGCCTTGTACACCAGTCCCATGCGACGGGCGAAGCAAACCGCCGACGCGTTGGCGATGGTGACGGGGCTCACCGCGGTGGAAGTCGACGGTGTCGCCGAGTACGACCGACTCAGCAACGAATACGTCCCGATCGAAGAGTTGAAGGCGACCAACGACCCGCGTTGGCAGGAGATGCTGAACGGCCAGTGGCCCCCGGCCCACGAGGAAGAGGACGTCTTCGTGTCCCGGGTGGTGTCGTCGGTGGAGCGATTGATCGAGTCGCACCCCTCCCAGAAGGTGGTCGTGGTATGCCATGGTGGCGTCATCAATGCCTACGCCGCCCACGTGCTGGGTCTGACCCTCGGTGGACAACGATCGTTCTTCTATCCGAACTACACGAGCCTCCACCGCTTCGCCGCCGCGCGCAGTGGCGAGCGAAGCATCGTGACCCTCAACGAAACCTCGCATCTGCGGGGCTCCGGGTTGCCCATCGGTCTGTTCCAGCGCTGAAGCCGGTAGAACGTCCGACATGGCCGTCGACGACCTGATCTCCCACCTCGATCGATCCGTGTCGCCCGCGCACTCCACCGCGCACTCGGCGGGTCGATTGCGGGAGGCGGGGTTCGGAGAGATCGCGTTCGATTCGTGGGGAGCGAGCCTTCCCCCGCGCGGATTCGTCCGGTCGGCCGGCCTCCTGTTGGCCTGGTGCGGCACGGGTGGGCCGTTCCGTGTCGTCGGGGCGCACACCGACAGTCCGACCTTGCGCCTCAAGCCACGACCCGACTCCGGATCACACGGCTGGAAGCAGATCGCCGTCGAGGTGTACGGCGGAATTCTCAACAATTCCTGGCTCGACCGTGATCTGGCGGTCGCGGGGCGTCTGATTCTCGACGACGGCCGGACGGTGCTCGTGGACACCGAGGATCCGGTGGCCCGGATTCCCCAGTTGGCGGTGCACCTCGATCGTGAGGTGAACGAGCGAGGTCTCGTCTTGGACCGCCAGATCCATCTCTCGCCGGTGTGGGGTCTCGGCACATCGTCGCCCGGAGATTTCCTGCAACTCCTGGCCGAACGGGCGGATGTGAAATCGACGTCGATCTCGACGCACGACCTGGTGATGTACGACACGACCCCGGCCCGCGTCCTGGCCGACGGAGCCCTGCTCGCGTCGGGTCGTCTCGACAATCAGGTCTCCTGTTGGGCCGCGACCAGCGCCATCATCGACGTCGCCCGTTCCGGAATCAACGAGAACACCTTCGTCATCGCACTCTTCGATCACGAGGAAGTCGGTAGCGAATCCACGCACGGAGCCGCCGGACCACAGCTCGACTGGCTGCTGCGAACCTTGCACGGAGCCGATGAAGGCTCCTTTCGTGACCGGTGTGTGAAGTCTCTTTGCGTCTCCGCCGACAACGCGCACAGTGTTCACCCGAACTACCCCGAACGCCACGAGCCCGGGCATCGTCCGATCGCCAACGGCGGACCCGTCATCAAATCGAACGCCAATCAGCGCTATGCGACGACGGCCGAAACGGCCGCGATGTTCGAGAAGGCGTGTGTGTCGGCCGGTGTTCCCTACCAGTGGTTCGTCAGCAAGAACACCATGCCTTGCGGCTCGACCATCGGTCCGATCACGTCCACGAGACTCGGTATTCCGACCGTCGACGTCGGTGTCGCGCAACTCTCGATGCACTCGGCCCGCGAGATGTGCGGAGCACACGATCCCGATCTGCTGGTGCGCGCATTGACCGCTGTCGGCAACCTGTGACCTGAAGCCGGAAAGCCGGGATCAGCCGCCGGCCAAACGCCGAGATTCGTCGAGGAGCACTTGAAGTCGACCGTGCAAAAGGGTCGAGATTTCCTTCACCGCCGCCCGGGGCATCCGTCCATCCACCGACGCGGGTGCCGGGATCGCCTCTCCGATGACCACCACGACCTTGCGCGGGTACAAGAACTTGGCGCCCTTGCCCATCGCACGGTCACTGCCACCGATACCCACCGGAACGATCGGGACACCAGCCTTGCAGGCGATGTAGGCCGCACCGTCCATCAGCGGCTCGACGGTCGGTCCGCTCTTGCGCTCCCCTTCGGGAAACAACACCAAGGGCTCACCGGCCTGCAGAACCTGGATTCCCCTGGTGACGGCTTGACGATCGGCCGATCCCCGTGTCACCGGAAACGCACCCAAGGCCGACAAGATCCAACCGACGGTTCCGTTCTTCCACAACGAATCCTTGCCCATGAACCGCAGACGTCGTCGGGTACAGGCCGAAGCGATCGGAGTGTCGATGTAACTGCGGTGCACCGGCGCCAGCACGTAGGCCCCCGTCGACGGGATGTTCTCTCGACCGTGGATCCGCATGCGGCAATACGTGCGCAGGATCAAGGTGACCAAGTGACGAACGAAGGAATAAAAGAGCCGACTTCCCCGACCGTTTCCCGCCAGATAGGACTCGACCTCGCTCATGATCGTCGCGCCGTGCGTCGTTGGGCGATCATCGCGACGATCTCGTCGACGATGGCGTCGACGGTTCGTCCTCCGGTGTCGATGACGACGGAGTCCGACGACGTGGACAACGGACTGTCGGATCGCGAACTGTCCTTGTGATCACGTTCCATGATGGATCTCTCCATCGCGTCGACGTCTCCCCCGACCTCGGCGACCCGGCGCTCGGCCCGAACGCGGGGCGAGGCGGTCAGGTACACCTTCAACAGTGCGTCGGGGAAGACCACGGTGCCGATGTCGCGTCCCTCGATGACTCCTCCACCGCGCGAGAGTCCCCAGGCGCGTTGGAGATCGCGCATCGACCGGCGAACGGCCGAGTTCGCCGCCACCGTGCTGACGGCGGCCGTGACGGCACCACCCCGAATCGGCTCCGAAACGTCGATGTCGTCGACCGATGTCTTGCCGTCGGCGACTCGAATGGAGATCGAACGGGCGAGGGCCGCCACGGCCTCGGTGTCGTCGAGGGCCACGCTTCGATCCATCGCGGCATGGGTCACCGCGCGGTACATGGCTCCGGTGTCGAGATATTCCAAACCCAGCCGGGAAGCAAGCGCACGGGCGATCGTCGACTTGCCGGCCCCGGCCGGTCCGTCGATGGCCACGATGACAGGCGTGGAGTTCATGTCACCAGCTGGTGCCGAGGGGGCGTCCTTCGTCGTAGCCCGACGAACCCTGGATCCCGACCACCGCCCGCTCCCGGAATTCGCTCATGGTCGCCGCGCCCGCGTAGGTGAACGAACTGCGCACTCCGGCGACGATCTGATCGATGATGTCCTCGACGCCGGGTCGCTCGGCATCGAGATACATGCGAGACGTGGAGATGCCTTCTTCGAAGAGCTCCTTGCGTGCCCGATCGAACATGCCTTCGGTGCGCGTCCGGTTGCGCACCGCGCGGTTCGAGGCCATGCCGAAGTTCTCCTTGTACAGCCGACCGTCGGGATCACGCAGGGTGTCGGCCGCCGATTCGTAGGTTCCGGCGAGCCACGAGCCGAACATCACGCTTCCGGCACCCGCGGCCAAGGCCAACGCGACGTCACGCGGATAACGGACTCCGCCGTCGGCCCACACCGACTTCCCGGCCGCGCGGGCCGCGTCGGCGCATTCGAGAACCGCGGAGAACTGTGGTCGTCCGACGCCGGTCATCATGCGGGTCGTGCACATCGCACCGGGGCCCACTCCGACCTTCACGATGTCGGCTCCGGCCGAGACGAGATCGCGGGTGCCGGCGGCGGTCACCACGTTGCCCGCCACCACGATCGTGTGGGGCGCCGCCGAGCGAACGGCTTCGACGGCGTCGATCATGCGGGTCTGGTGACCGTGTGCGGTGTCGACCACCAGGACGTCGACCCCGAGAGCGGCCAGCTCGCGCGCCTTGGCGGCCGGATCACCGTTCACTCCGATGGCCACCGACGTGAGGAATTCGCCCTTGGCGTTGACCGACGGTCGGTACAAGGTGGACCGCAACGCCCCCTTGCGCGTGACACATCCGAGGAGACGCCCGTCCGCATCGATCACCGGAGCGGCGGTGAGACGCTGACCCGACAGCTGATGGAAGACCGACTCCATCGACGTGCCGTCGGCGACCGACAACAGATCCGTCGACATGACGTTGTGCAGCTGGGTGAATCGGTCGTATCCGGCCGCGTCGGCCTCGGTGAAGATCCCGAGTGGACGTCGCTCGCCGTCCACGACGATGACGACACCGTGAGCGCGCTTGTGAATGAGACTCAGAGCTTCTCCGACGGTGTCCGTCGGGGCCAACGTGATCGGTGTCTCGTAGATCGGGTGACAACGTTTGACGAATCCGACGACGTTGGCGACGACGTCCAGCGGAATGTCCTGGGGAAGCACCACCAGTCCACCTCGACGTCCGACCGTCTCAGCCATACGTCGTCCGGCCACGGCGGTCATGTTGGACACCACGATGGGAATCGTCGTTCCGACGCCGTCGGTCGTCGACAGATCGACGTCGAGGCGAGAGCCCACGCTCGACAGGCTCGGAACCATGAAGACGTCGCTGTACGTCAGATCGTGAGCGGGCGGGGTCTCGTTGAGGAATCTCATGCTGTGTCCGACTTTTCCACTGGACGAACCCGAACCGTGCGGGACGACCGCTTCAGGCTACGGGCTATCTTGGTCGGCGTGGAACATCCCATCGTTTTGGTTCATGGCTGGGGTGGTTCCTTCGAATCGACGTGGCGTTCGTCGGGATTCGTCGATCTTCTCCAGGACGCCGGTCGCACGGTGATCGGGATCGACCTGCTCGGACACGGGTCCGCTCCGAAACCCCACGATCCCGAGGCCTACGCCGACCTCACCGCCCGGATCCGGGAACGACTTCCGCAGGAGCCGGTCGACGCCGTCGGCTTCTCCTTGGGTGCCCTGACCCTTCTGCGTTTGGCGGTCGATGATCCGGGACGCCTGTCGAAGCTCGTTCTGGCCGGCATCGGTCGTAACGCCATCGAGGCCACCGACCGCGCCTCGCACCAACGGCTGATCGAGGCTCTCGAGGGGAGCCCCTCGGAGGAGGACAACCTGTCCCGGTTGTTCGTTCAATATGCCGATCAGCCGGGCAACGACCGGGCGGCCCTGACGGCCGTCATGAAGCGCGAACGATCGCCCTTCACCGACGACGAGCTCGGCCGTGTGTCCTGTCCCACACTCGTCGTGATCGGAGATCGGGACTTCGCCGGTCCGGGCGAACCGCTCAGTTCGAGGATCACCGGATCTCGGCTCGTCAACCTCCGTGGTGTTGATCATTTCGCGACCACCGACGATTTCGGATTCTTCGATGCGGCGTTGGAGTTCCTCGGAGCACTCCCCTCGTGAGCGGGTCCGGCGTCGGAGCCGATGTCGATCGCGCCGCACGACTTCTCCTCGGTGGAGGGGTCGTGGCGATACCCACCGAGACGGTGTACGGGTTGTCCGCGTTGGCTCGCGACGAAATGGCGATACGGCGGGTGTACGAGGTGAAAGGACGTCCCCCGTCCCATCCGCTCATCGTCCACTTCGCCGACGCCGACGGTGCCCGTGAATGGGCCGG
>Ga0129333_10005091_pt1 | contig 12318 bp, 9 predicted proteins | sample CPB6_08_DNA_FD_94474 | JGI IMG/M metagenome (GOLD analysis project Ga0129333, IMG submission 94474) | Freshwater to marine salinity gradient microbial communities from Chesapeake Bay, USA - CPBay_Sum_0.6_0.8_DNA | ecosystem: Environmental > Aquatic > Marine > Coastal | place: USA: Chesapeake Bay... | reverse complement strand
AATAGTATGAAACTGAATCACTTACGTACTTTAGTTAAAGAGGAACTTAATAAAAAGTTAAACGAAGAATACCAAGACAAATTTAAAATGGTTGGTATGCTTATAACTAATATCAAACAACGCCCTCAAAAAGAAATATTTTCAGATATCCGTTCAATCCCAGGAATTACAGTGGCATCTGTAAAAGAACCAATGGAATATAGTGAACAAGATACAGAAAAATTTCAATCAATAATGACTGTTAAAGTTGATGGTTATCCTTGGATTACAAAAGGTGGTTTTGATCGTTCAAAAATGGAAGACGTCCGTAAAGCAATATTGAAAGTAGAAGGAGTTTTATCATATAATGTAAACTCTGATAATATTTCTGCTCTTTAATATATGTATATAAGACAATTAAGTTATATTAAATAAAAATTATGGAAGAATTTAAGACACCAACTGAAGAAATCAAGTTACCTTCTAAAGGTTTAGTTTACCCCTCAGAAAATCCCCTATCTAAAGGAGTTATTGAAATGAAATATATGACTGCTAAAGAAGAAGATATCCTTCTTAATAGCAATTATATTAAAACAGGTGTTGCTATAGATAAATTATTAAAAGCACTAATTGTAACTCCAATTGATTACAATGATTTAATCGTTGGTGATAAAAATGCAATTATGGTTGCTGCTCGTATTTTAGGATATGGTTCTGAATATTCTTTTGAATATGATGGTGAAGAACATACAATTGATTTAACCCAATTAGATTCTAAACCCCTAGATGAATCTTTATTCACCCCAGGAACAAATGAATTCAGTTATACTTTTCCATTTTCTAAAACAGAAATTACCTTTAAGTTACTTCAACACCGTGATGAAACTAATATTCAACGTGAATTAGACGGTCTTAAAAAAATTAACAAAGACGATTCACCTGAATTATCTACGCGTTTAAAATACATGATAACCTCAGTAGCTGGAACTCGAGAAACTAAAACAATTCGAGAGTTTGTAGATAAACATCTCTTAGCTCGAGATGCCAAGTCATTAAGAGCACATATTAAAAAATTTCAGCCAGATGTAGATCTAACTTTTTTTCCCTCCGGCGCTACCGATAGAATCAGTATTCCAATTGGGATTAAGTTTTTTTGGCCTGACTTCGAACAATAATCCCGACGAAGTTAAAATTAGTATTTACAAACAAATCCACCAGATTTGTTTCTTTGGAAAAGGCGGATATAGTTGGCCCGTTGTATATAACATGCCAGTCTATCTCCGTCGTTTTATCTTTAGTGAAATTAGACAACATTACGAAGAAGAAAAATCAGCTCATGAAAAAGCTTCTAAACAGTATTCTCCTTCAAAATCTTCCCCTGGCCAACAAACCATTCCATGGAATCCATCTAAATCTAAATCTCCCGCTAAATACAAATAAAAGTTTATATATTTGATATTTATAATAAAACCTTAGGTCCATGGCTGATAATTATGATGAATTAAGAAGTATTACTGACCAGTTCAAGCAAAACATTAGGGATGCTAATGATGCATTAAAACAAACTAGATCAATTGTTAATGAATCATTAAAACCCTTTGAATCTTTACTTGACATAGCTGAAAAACTTAATGATCATAAAAGGGAAGAAAATAAATTATCTTCAAAACAACTTCAAGATTTATCTTTAAGAGTTGCTAAAGAAAAAGAAAATCTAGCAAATTCTCAAAGATCTCTAGCTACAAGATTAGCCCAACTTACAGCAGAAAAAACTAAACAAGAACAAATTCTTGCAGCAAACCATGGCAATAGTAAAGCTTACAGAGATGCCCGAAAAGCTCTTTCAGAAGTTACAGATGAAATAAGACAAAACCAAATGGCCCAATCAGATCTTGCGGGTCAAATCCAAGATACTGATGAAGAAGTTAACAAATTAGAAAAAAGTCTTAAAAAAGCAGCCGCTCAAGCTAAATTAATTGAAGTAGGAAAAGGTATAGGTAATCAATTAGATAAAATAAGTACTCCCTTAGATGGAATGCTTAATCCCTTACAGTTGATTAACACATTAATTAGGTTTATATTTGGTACTATCGTAGAAGTTGATACTCAATTGGGTAAAGCCGCTAAAAGTATGAACATGACATTCCAAGAGGCGAAAAATTCCCGATTGGAAATGTCTAGAATGGCTAATGCTTCAGGAGACCTTCTTTTAAATTCAAAAGATTTAGAAGAAACTTTAATTGGAGTAAATGAATCATTAGGATCAGCAGTTAAATTTGAAGAATTAACACCGGCTTTAAAAGAAGATGTAGTATTTTTATCTAAAATGTCCCATTATGCTGGTTTAACAGCAGAAGAAGCTAACAATATAGCTAAATTAACTTTATCAACAGGACAAGGAGCTGAAAAATTTACCAAAGAACTAATGGGCCAGGTAAAAATTTCAGGAATTCAAAAAGGTATTATGCTGAATGAAAAAACAGCATTAAAAGAAATTTCTAAAACATCAGCAGCTATTCAAATGTCTTTTCATGGTTCTGCAAAAGGATTAGCAGATGCTTATGCTAAATCAAAAGCATTAGGAACTAGTTTAGATAAAGTAAATGATATAGCAGGAAGTTTATTAAATTTTGAAGAATCTATTGAAGCTGAATTAAGTGCTGAATTGCTTACTGGTAAAGATTTAAATTTAGAAAAAGCAAGAACCGCAGCTTTAAATAATGACTTAGCAACAGTAGCAGAAGAAATTGCTAAACATACAGGAGGTGCTGCTGGTTTTGCTAAAATGAATAGAATTCAACAAGAATCTTTAGCTAAATCTGTTGGAATGACCCGTGAAGAATTAGCTGCCTCTTTAAAAGAACAAGAAGCTTTAAAAAATATAGGTGTTGCTTCTGTAGAAGCAGCTAAAGAAAAATATGACAAGCTTCGTGAAACTATGACAGCTGAAGAAGCTTTAAAAGAATTAGGTGATGAACAATTAGCTAAACAATTTGAGCAGGCAAATGTTCAAGAACAATTAGGAGCTGCTCAATTAAAGATGGCTGAGGAAACTATGCCAAAAATATTAAGTACTTTAGGCACTATTAATGCTAATTTTGATTCAATGTTTAAAAAAGTTAAAGATGTTATAGATAGACTTGGAGGAATGAAAACTGTTTTAGCTGTTATAGGGACTCTTATAGCTCTTAAAATAGTTAAAGGTATCTTTGATTTTATTACTGGAGCCTCAGCAGCGATAAAAGTATTAAAAGAAATAAAAGTTATGGAAAAAATTAACGCTGGTATTGCTATTGTAAGAGGTGCTTGGCAATCTGTAGGTGGTACACCTGTTGTAGGCCCTGTATTAGCCGGTACAGCTATTGCAGCTGGTTTAGCAGGTTTATATTCCCTTATGAGTGATGGTGTAATAAAACCTACAGGAGGAAGTGGATTTGGAGATAGAGTTTTATTTGGCCCTGAAGGAGCAATTTCATTTAATAATAAAGATACCATTGTAGCAGGAACCGATTTATTTAAGGCAAACGATATGGTTTCTGCCCCAGCAGGAAATATTAATATAAACCAATCTTCAAACAACTCTAAAGATATAGCTGAATTAAAAGGAGCAATTATGGCTTTAGCAGCTAGACCAGTTGATGTAGCTATTGATGGAGTAAAAGTAATTGAAGCAACGACAGGTGCTCAACCAAATACTCAAGGAGTTGAATCTGCCAAAAATAGCTATAGAATCCAATAAAATATAATATTTATAAATAAAACTAATAATTATGGGACTTTTAGATAAATTAACTACTCAAGGGTCTAAGTTTACTTACCCTGCTAATGGAACTACAGCTACACCTTACCCACAAACTTACAATCCCCCTGTAAATCCTTTAGCTACACAACAATCTAAATTACACGGTGATTTAGCAGGAACTATAAATGGTGGATATTCATTAAATGGTTCAAATGCTAGTTTAGTTCAAGGTTTATATAACCAATATAAAGATGGAGATAATGATTCACTTGCTTTTCCTTCTAATTTAGATTTAAATGGTGTTATTCCCCCTTTTCAAACTTCTCCTGTTCAAATAGGACAAGCAGGACCACAAGCTTTACCTTACATTTTTAACCAACCAATCTAAATTAATGCATGGGATTAAAAGATAAACTTTCAAGTCAAGGATCGTCATATACTGCATATGATGGGACTGATCCATCTATTAATCCTTTAGCTACTAAATATTCTACATTACATTATAATTTTAAAGAAAATACTGAAGGTTGGTCTACTAAAGGGTATCAATCCCCCCAAGCAACACAAACCCAACTTAATTTTTCTTTGTTAGGATTAGCAGGGTACTTGCCATCTCCTTCTGCATTAGAACCAAATGATATAAATGGGCCTTTAGATCCTAAATATGTCGACTCTTATAGTGTAAGTAATAAGTACGGAAACTTACCATTAATTTAAAACCAAATGGGCCTTTACCAAATATTAACAGATCCTGGAGACTTCCAGTTCTATCCTAGTCAAAATGGTGTTTCAACTACTGCTACTTTTGGACAAAAAGATTTAACTTTTGGTAATACCAACCAACCCTATGTTGTAATTCCCCCACCAGAAAAAGCAAAGTTTCTTACTCCTATAGAATATGAAGCAGGCGCTTTTCAGTTTGATTCTGTTCAAGGATTTTCCTTTGAAAAAGGAAATTTATTTCCTTATTTAGGTTCAGTATTTGCTTCTCTTCCTAGTCAAATTCGATACAACCCAAAATCATGGGGTCCTGATTTTTTATGGAGAGGAAATTTATATGGGATAGTACGAGCATTTGATGATGTAAAAAGATTATCTAAATATTTTGGTGACGTAAAAAGTTTTAGTGGACCTCTATTTGTTATAAAACAAAATTTACTTTCTATTGTAGGAGTAAAAACCGAATCATCTCGAGGAACAGCATATGGTTCAGGATATATTAATGAAGGAATTTACACTCCAGCATCAACAATAGCTCAAGCACCTGTTGGATTTTTAGGGATATTTTTAAATAAACAAGGAATTGACCCAACAGGTTTAATCCCTCAATTAAAAATTAATTCTTATCAAGATTCTATATATACTAGACAATTAAGAGATAATGCTGTTTTAGAAAATAGATTAGTAGCTCTTACAGAAAAATCTTCTGTATATGGTTCTAATTTTGTAGGAACTATCCCTAACTCAAGTTTATTTTCTCAATATGGTCTTATTCCAAATAATGATACTTTAATTAGATATTCTGGAGGACCTGGTGCTCCTTTTGGAATAGGAGGCACTAATATAAAATATGCTACAGATAATACTGGAAAAAGACCTTTAAAAGTATTAACTACAAAAAAAGATTTATTAAGTTTATATCCACAAAATTTTCAAGCATATGCCCCTATTCCAATTACCTTAGATAGAGCCCAACTTGACCATCCATATAGTAACCCACTCCTTTCAGAAACTGATACTAAAGAAGATTTTAGAAAAATACTCCTTTCTTCAGGTTCAATAGGTCAAACAATATTTTTAAGTTCTTCTCCTAGTTACAAAGTAGACGCTGTTGATAGTGATGGAAAATCTATTTCAGGCAATATTGAAAAAAGAATTAACTATAGAAATCCCAGTGCTAGAGGGGATAGATCAAATTATATCAAAGGAAAAGTTGATCTATTTACAAAAACCCCTTTAGGTCCTACTGATCTTATCAACGCTTTTCCTATTTACAATGATTCTAATGTTACTGATAATCCACTTACAAAAGATTTAATTGATTTTAGAATAGGAATTTTTGATAATAGTTCTATAGGAGGTGGTAATGCTACAAAATATAATTGGTTACATTTTAGAGTGTTTTTAGATGACTTTAATGATAGTTACAATGGAGAGTGGAAAGGAATTGAATATATGGGTAGAGGTGAAAAATTTTATAAATATAATGGATTTAAAAGAGATATATCTTTAAAATTTACCATAGCTGTTGCCTCTAAAGAAGAATTAGCCCCAGTATATAAAAAACTTAATTATTTAGCCTCTTCTCTTGCCCCATATTACTCAACTAATGGATACATGTCAGGTAATTTATCTAGAATAACTTTAGGAGGGTGGCTCTTTGAACAACCAGGTTTTATTAGTTCAATGGACATAGATATTCCTGATGAATCTCCATGGGAAACTAATGTTCCTATTGAAGGTAATAGACAGGATAGATATACAAAACAATTACCTCATATGGTTCAAGTAACCCTTAAATTTACCCCAATCCATGTTACTAGACCAGAAATTATGAAACTTTCAGATTTCCCTAACCCAGAAAATATTACTTCAGATAACATACTATATAAAGATTCTTCACCTGAATTTGGAACAACTGGAAGATTTATAGCATTAAGTAATGGGGCTAGTTTATATGATGTTAATGTCCCAAATCCAGTATTAACATCTGCTCAAGATGTTCCAACTACAAATGAAATTCCTTTAAGTTCTGAATTACCTCAAGATTTATCAACTAAGTTTTATTCAAATAACCCTATTAACCCTTAATTTATGGACCGTTATAGTGTTGCCCAAATTATTAAAACCCCCGAAGATCCAAAAAGAAGGTATACAAATATAAAATATCCTTTGATTTCACCATCTTCTTTTGATATTTATGTATATACTACACAAGGTGATAGATATGATATTTTGGCTTCAACATATTATAGTGATTCTACATTGTGGTGGGTTATTAGTAGAGCAAATCCATCTCAACCAAATGATTCATTATATCCAATTTTTGGATCTCAAATTAGAATACCTTCACCTAATAGAATACCAACAATAATATCAAGTTTTAGAATATTAAATGAATTATAAAAAGTTATGGCTATAATAGGAGAACAAATCGAATCATATGTTCAAAGCCAGATTATGGCTCGACAACAAATTCATGGAAGTGGAACAGACTCTCAAAGATCTGAAGCAGATTTAGCATATTTAAACTCTAAAACATCTTGGATTAAACTAGCTTCTGGAGTTTCGGTAAAAGAAAGTAAATTAAGAGATATGGGTTACCCCCAAGACTTTATTAACAATAATAAAGAAATGGGCTTAGCTAAAAACCATGTCTTATTTGGTGGATATGCTACAGCAGATCAAAATGATGAAGGAAAAGGAGTTCTTAACCAACGAACTGATTTTTTAGGACCTAATGGCTCATATGAACTTTATCCAGATTGGGGTGTAATTCCTATGCCTGGTATAGAAAGCATAGAAGTAAAGGCTATGAATCGAGGTTCATTAAAAAAAGCAACAGTTAAATTAACGGCTCAAAATAGAGAACAGCTTGCTATTTTAGATTTATTATATTTAAGATTAGGTTATACTGTTTTACTAGAATGGGGAAATAGTCTTTATGTAAAAGTCCCAGACCCACATAAACCTTATGCTACTAATACAACCCTTAATACTTATACTATTGAAAGGATGGGAGAATCCCTTACAGAAAAAATAAATGGTTTTTTTAATTCTGCTTTTTCAAAAAATAAATCCTATTTAGATATTTTACCTATTATAAAACAAGCTAGAAGATTATACCAAGGAAATTACGATGCTCTTTTAGGTAAAGTATCAAATTTTAATTGGTCTTTTAATTCTGATGGGTCTTATGGTGTTGAATTAACTATTATAAGTTTAGGAGATGTAGTTGAATCTTTAAAAACCAATATTACTGCTACAAATGATACTTTATCATATGTGAATGACCGTAGTTTAGGTTATACTCAAAATAATGATGTTTTAGATCAACATAGAAAAGATAATATTATACTTTCTTTATTACATGTTTTTAGACTTTTAAACCCAAAAGGAAATTTAACTGGAAAAAACATAACTATAAAAACTGCCAATAATCCTGATGCTAATTTAGGAAATCTTTTAGTTAGTGGAGGAGATACTATAATAGCAACAAAAACAACTGTAACTTTAAATGCATTTTCTGGATTTAAACTTATAAGAACTGGTCAAGTTATAGCAACAACAGAAGCTAAAATTGTTAGCAACCAGAGTGGATTGCTTTTTTCCGAAATAGGAGGTATTGGGAGACTTGCAAATTCATTTGCTTCTGAACAAAGTTATGTTGGAAAAATTGAAAACCCTAATTCAGATGATTCCCATGAAAATAATAGACTCGCAAATGATTTAAGTTCTTGGTACGGTACTAAACGTTTAATTTTTGCAAGTGCTAAAACATCTATAAATGAAGTTGCTACTAAAGAATTTACCGAAGTTCAAATAAGAGAATATAACGCTAATCCAAACGACACAAAGGATCCAAATGGAGTAGCAATATTTATAAAAGAGTTCAATGAAAGGAACAAATTTACTAAAATAGATACTGAAATAAATGGAATATCTCCTTATGCACTTCTTAAAGCTGGTACAACAGAAAAACCTCCCTACTATCCAAGTAGCACAAATACTGGAATATTCACTCCACCAAAACTAACCTTTCCAGGATTAACCACAGCCGAAATAAACTCAGGCAAAATAAATGATATAGATGGTAATCCTGTTTATGAATATTTTAATAACATAGCCAAACCAGTATTTACAACTACTCAAACTACTAATATACCCAATCCATTAAGAAATACAGGATATGAAGAACAAGATTGTTTTGCAATAAAAACAACTCCATATAATTATTATATTAGATTTGGATATTTATTAAAATTATTACAAACTAAAGTAATAACTAGAATTGATGTTAACGAAAAAACAAGAAGTAATAATCCAAACATATTTGGTGTAGATTATAGTTATACTCCTATGCTTTGTCTCCCTAATCAAATTTCCTTTGATTGGCGAACATGTATAGTTGCTCGTTCTGATTTTAATCGAGGTAAAAATAGTTGGGATCAAAATTTATTTTCCGAAATAAAACCCTGGAAACAATCAGGTAATGTAGCTGATGCTATGAATATTTATCTAAATTATAATTTTATAACAGATTGCATGGTTTCTAATTTAGATGTAAAAGGGAATCTTGCAGTGTATGATTTTGTAAAAGCTATATGTGATGGAGTTAACATAGCTTTAGCTGGAGTTAATAATTTAGAGCCTATTATTGATGAAGAAGATAATATTTTAAAAATATTTGATTCCACTCCTAGATCTAGATCTAACACATCTTCTCCTTACTATACTCTTATGTTATATGGATATAATGATGCATTACTCCCAGATATTCCTCAGAGAAATTCAACTTATAACCAAGACATACAAGCTTCTACTTTTGTTAGAAAAGTTGATTTAAAAACAGCCATCACCCCAGAATATGCTACTATGGTTACTGTAGGTGCAGCCGCTGGTGGGTATGTAAAAGGAACAGAAGCTACAGCTTTTGCTAAATGGAACCAAGGTCTTGAAGATAGATTCAAAACTAAACTAATAGCTGCAGACCCAGATATAGATGCCAACACTATTCCAGGAAGTAACTCAGATGATGCTTTCATTAATTTTGATCGTGCTATGAACTGGACTGCAAAATGTTTTGGACTTGAAGCTACCGCAGGAGATAAAGGAGGAAAAATATGGGAATTATTTCCTTAATAAAATAAAATGTTATGTCTCAATTTGTAGATACACTTATCGGAGAAAATGTTGAAGTAGCTACGGAATATTTTAGAGCATTAATGGCTGAAAAAAATAGTGGAAATAAAAATTCCGGCGGTTCTATAGGTTTTATACCTTTTAATGTTTCTTTTACTATGGATGGATTAAGTGGAATTAAAATTTATAATGAATTAACCCTAGATACCAGCTTTCTCCCCCCAGGATATTCTAGGACCTTAGACTTTATAGTAACAGGAGTAGATCATAAATTAAAAGACGGAGATTGGGAAACTGATATTAAAGCAACATTGATTCCAAAAACTGATGATATTGATGGTGTTATAACAGGTAGTGCTGCTATTATCCAACAAATAGAAAATTATGAAGTGCCAACTGAAGTAGTAATTAATAATAATTCTGGAGGAGGGGGAGGTAAACCTGTTGTAGCAAATAAAGGAGCTGCTCTTGAACCTGGATTTTTAGAAGCTGTAAAAGCTTTAGAAGATAAAATAGGAGTACAAAGAAATGCTATTCTTAGGATTATGAAACATGAAACAGGAGGTACTTTTAGCACTTCTATTAAAAATAGTATAGGATGTGTTGGCCTTATTCAGTTTTGTCCTGATATTGGTAAAAATTATAAAACTATAAATGGAAAAAAATATTTTCCATCAGATTTAGCAGCTATGACAGGGCTTCAACAATTAGCAGTAGTTGAAGAATTCTATAAACCAATATTTGGTAAAGCTAAAGTAGTTGGAGATTTATACATATTTACTTTTTTACCAGCTGCCGTAGGTAAACCAGATGATTTTGTATTAGCACAAAAAGGCTCAAAAGAAACAATTGGTGGACTTTCTAAAGGAGCAATTTACAGTGGTAACCCAGGATTTGATACAACTAAAAAAGGATATTATACTGTAGGGGATGTAAAAGCATATATTGAAGCATATTATTAAATACTAAAAAACCCATGTCTCAATTTGTAGATACACTTATCGGAGAAAATGTTGAAGTAGCTACGGAATATTTTAGAGCATTAATGGCTGAGTCTAACTTAGACAAAAATTCTGGTGGTTCTATAGGATTTATTCCGTTCAATATATTTTTTACTATGGATGGATTAAGTGGAATTAAAATATACAATGAGTTAACCTTTGATACTTCTTTTTTACCACCTGGATATGCAAACACTTTAGACTTTATAGTAACAGGAGTAGATCACAAATTAAAAGACGGAGATTGGGAAACAGAAGTAAAAGTTACTTTAATTCCTAAAACTGATGATATAAATACTACTATAACAGGAAGTGCTCCTATTACTCAACAAATAGAAAATTATGAAGTTCCTCCACCTAATGAAGTTGGTGGTGGAGAAGGTGGAAACAATTCTACAGATCCTAGTGGAGATTGTGGAAAAGCCTCACCAAACACAGTAGATACAGTTTATCCTAAATCAGTAAAATGGAATGGACCCCAACCAGTTATATACCCTGCAACTACTACCCCTACAGTTACTATAAAGTTATCTGAACAACCTACAGTACCTTTTGTTAGGACTTTAGCTACTTATGAAGAATTTATTAAAGCTGCAGACAGTTTAGTAAACACTATGATTCCTGGGGCTTCTACAGCTATTAAAAAACGAGTTGTTGCCTCAGCATTAGCTGTAGGAATATCTGAACAAGGCTCAGGAGATAAAATAAAAGGATTTAATAATAATCTTACCGGAGTAGAAGCATCTGGTTTTAAAGTATTTGCTGCTTCTGACGTAAATGGAAAAGTTCAAGCTACTGAAGGGGGAACTGGATTAAAAAAATTCTATTATAGTTTTTCTAGTTTAAAAGTAGGATTAATTCCGTTAGTTTCTAAAATAATTGAAAGAAATATGTTTGCTCAAGCTGATGACCCTAATCAGTGGGCTTGGAGATATTTTAGAGATTGGAATGGGTATGGAGCTAGAACTCTTCCTCAATATAAAAGTGGCGAACTAACAGATTGCCAAATTATTTCAGGAAATGAATCTAAATACAATAAAGCTTTATCAGCTGTTAACCAATATTCTTCTTTTAGATAATATAAAAAATTAATTTATGTCTCAATTTATAGACACGCTTATTGGAGAAAATGTTGAAGTAGCCACAGAATACTTCAAAGCTTTGATGGCTGAGTCTAATACTGGAGATAAAAAAAATTCCGGCGGTTCTATAGGTTTTATCCCATTTAATTTTTCCTTTATTATGGATGGATTAAGTGGAATTAAAATTTATAACGAATTAGAAGTTGATGTTAATTTTCTTCCTCCTGGATATGCTAAAACTTTGAATTTTATAGTAACAGGAGTAGATCACAAATTAAAAGATGGAGATTGGGAAACTGAAGTTAGAGTTACTTTAATACCTAAAACTGATGATATTGATGCTACTATAACAGGTAGTGCTCCCCTTACTAAACAGATAGAAAATTATGAAGTTCCTCCACCTAATGAAGTTGGTGGAGATGGAGGTGGTGGAGGTGGTGGAGCCGGAAATTTAACAGGCCTAAACAGCCACCCCTCAGTATCAAATACTCCATTACTTAAAAAAGCAGTATTAGACCAATCAACATATATATTTGATCAAAATGGAGAAGATGAAGGAAAATGTGCAAGATATTCATATAACATAGCATACAAACTAAAAGAACATATAGATTCCCAAAGTTCAGGACCTATAAAATATGGTAAACTTGTT
>Ga0129333_10005089_pt1 | contig 12319 bp, 10 predicted proteins | sample CPB6_08_DNA_FD_94474 | JGI IMG/M metagenome (GOLD analysis project Ga0129333, IMG submission 94474) | Freshwater to marine salinity gradient microbial communities from Chesapeake Bay, USA - CPBay_Sum_0.6_0.8_DNA | ecosystem: Environmental > Aquatic > Marine > Coastal | place: USA: Chesapeake... | reverse complement strand
CTGCAAAAACCAGCGACCGCTGCGGGTGGCCGCGATCAGGTCCTGCAGGTAGTCGAGCAGCGCGTCTGCTGCATGCACCTGTTGCACCTGCGCCTGAAGCGCGTGCAGGCTGTGTGCATCCAGCAAGGCGGGCAGGGCCGCGACCTGCGCGCGCCGGTCGTCGCCGGCGAGCAGGCTGCGCTCGGAGGCGCGGTCGGGGTAGCCCAGCGAGATGCGCATCAGGAAGCGGTCGAGCTGGCTTTCGGGCAGCGCGAAGGTGCCCAGCTGGTCGTGCGGGTTCTGCGTGGCGATCACGAAGAAGGGCGAGGGCAGGGCGCGTGTTTCGCCTTCCACCGACACCTGCTTTTCTTCCATCGCCTCCAGCAGCGCGCTTTGCGTCTTGGGGCTGGCGCGGTTGATCTCGTCGGCCAGCAGCACCTGGGCGAACACCGGGCCCGGGTGGAAGACGAAGGATTCGCTCGAGCGCTCGTACACCGACACGCCAGACAGGTCGCTGGGCATCAGGTCGGCGGTGAACTGCACCCGCGAGAACTGCAGCCCGAAGCTGCGCGCCAGTGCATGCGCCAGCGTCGTCTTGCCCACGCCGGGCACGTCCTCGATCAGCAGGTGCCCTCCTGCAAGCAGACAGGCCACGCTGTCGCTCACCTGTGCTGCCTTCCCCGCGATCACCGTGTTAAGCTGATCGAGCAGCGCCCTGAGTTGTTGTTGTGCTTTCATGGCACGACATTACCCGAATTCACCGACGTTTTGCGATGCCTGCCCTGATACACCTGCGCGCCCGGCGGAGCTGATCCATGGGCAGTACCGCCTACTTCACCCATGCCGACTGCGCCCGCCACGAGATGGGCCGCGGCCACCCCGAGTGCCCCGAGCGCCTGTCCGCCATCCACGACCGGCTGCTGGCCAGCGGCGTGGCCGACGCACTGGACCAGCGCGAAGCGCCCGAGGCGCCCATTGCCGACCTCGAGCTTGCACACGCGCGCATGCATGTGGCGGCGATCCGCGGCCTGAGCGATGAGCTGCGCGACGAGGTCGCTGCCGGTGGGCCCAGCCACGCCCAGATCGACCCGGACACCGCCCTCAACGTGCACAGCTGGAGTGCGGCATTGCGCGCCGCAGGCGCGGCGCTCGCTGCCACCGATGCAGTGATCGCAGGCGAGGTGGACAACGCCTTTTGCGCAGTGCGCCCGCCCGGGCACCACGCCTGCCACGACCGTGCGATGGGCTTTTGCATCTTCAACAACGTGGCGGTGGCGGCGCGCTACGCACTCGAGCGCCATGGCCTGCAGCGTGTGGCGGTGATCGACTTCGACGTCCACCACGGCAACGGCACCGAGGACATCCTGCGCGACGACCCGCGGGTGCTGATGGTGAGCTTCTTCCAGCATCCGTTCTATCCGTACAGCGGCGCCGAAGGAGCAGCCGGCAACATGCTCAACGTGCCGGTGTCGGCCTACACCCGCGGCGACGCGATCCGCGAGATCGTGGACACCCTGTGGCTGCCGCGGCTGGACGCCTTCGCGCCGCAGATGATCTTCGTGTCGGCCGGCTTCGATGCGCACCGCGAGGACGACCTCGGCCAGCTCGGGCTGACCGAAGCCGACTACGCCTGGATCACCCGCCGCATCAAGGACGTGGCAGCGCGCCATGCCGGCGGGCGCATCGTGTCGTGCCTGGAGGGCGGCTACAACCTCTCGGCGCTGGCGCGCAGCGTCGAGGCACACATCCGTGTGCTGGCCGACCTGTGAGCCCTGGCACCTGCCCCCAGGCCCGTCTGATGTGCACACAGCGGCACGCTTCAAGGAGATGCGATGACACCCACTGATGCCCCAGGCCACGCGAGCAGCGGCAGCAGCGCTGCACCGGTGATCCCGTCGCGCGATGCGCGCGGCGTGTGGACGCTCACGCTCAATCGCCCGGACAGCTTCAACGCCCTGAGCGAGGAAGTGCTGGCCGGGCTCGAGGAAGCGATCGCGCGCGTGGCAGCCGACGAGCAGTCGCGCGCGGTGGTGCTGGCCGCCACCGGCAAGGCGTTCTGCCCGGGCCATCACCTCAAGGAGATGATCGCGCGGCCCGAGCTGGACTACTACCAGGCGCTGTTTGCACGCTGCAGCCGCATGATGCTGAGCCTGCAGCGGCTGCCGGTGCCGGTGATCGCGCGGGTGCATGGCGTGGCCACCGCCGCCGGCTGCCAGCTGGTGGCGCAGTGCGATCTGGCGGTGGCGGCCGACAGCGCCCGCTTTGCGGTCAGCGGCGTGAACTTCGGTTTGTTCTGCGGCACCCCCAGCGTGCCGCTGTTGCGCAACATGGCGCCCAAGCAGGCGATGGAGATGCTGGTGACCGGCGACTTCATCGATGCGCAGGAGGCCCGGCAGCGTGGCCTGGTGAACCGCGTGGTGCCGCTGGATCAACTGGACGCAGAGCTTGAGGCATTGGTGCAAAGCATCCTGGCCAAGCCACGCGCGGCACTGGCCATCGGCAAGGACCTGTTCTACCGCCAGCGCGAGATGGGCATCGAGGCCGCGTACCAGCTGGCCGGGCAGGCGATGGCAGTCAACATGATGAATCCCTGTGCCCTCGAGGGCGTGACCGCCTTCACCGAAAAGCGCGAGCCGGCGTGGCGTGCAGCGCCTGCGTCATCACCCAAATCCGGGCCGGGGCCGGCATGAGCGGATTCGACCGTCTGCTGGCAGACCTGGCGCGGCCTGAAGCGCTGGTGGAACTGGCGGCGCTGTTTGCCTGCCTCGCGCTGGCCTGGGCGCTGGCGTGGTCTCTGGGCCGCGAGCGGGGCGCCGATTCGATCTGGTTTGGCCGATCCACCTTCGACGGGCTGCTGTTTCCGCTGCTGAGCTTGGTGCTGGTGTACGGCGCGCGCCTGGCGGTGGCCGAATTTCAGCGGCCCGGGCTGCTGCGTGTGGCGGTGCCGGTGCTGGTGGCGCTGGTGGGCATCCGGTTCATCGCGCGGGTGCTGGCGGTGAGCTTTCCGCAGTCGGCCGCCGCGCGGCTGGGCGAGCGGGTGTTCTCCTGGGGCATGTGGATCATCGCGGTGCTGTGGATCGCGGGCTGGTTGCCGCTGGTGCGCTCAGAACTCGAATCGATCCGCTTTGCGATGGGCAAGAGCCGCATCAGCCTGCTGGACCTGATCGAGGGCCTGCTGTGGTCGGGCGTGGTGATGGTGGGTGCGCTGTGGGTGTCTGCAGCGATCGAGCGCAAGCTGCTGCGCGATGCAGTGTCCGACCTGTCTCTGCGCAAGGTGGCGGGCAACGCCATCCGTGCCTTGCTGCTGCTCACCGGCATGCTGGTGGCGCTGTCGGCGGTGGGTGTGGACCTGACCGCGCTGTCGGTGCTGGGCGGCGCGCTCGGCGTGGGCCTGGGCTTTGGCCTGCAGAAGCTCGCAGCCAACTATGTCAGCGGCTTTGTCATCCTGTTCGAGCGCAGCCTGCGCATCGGCGACACCGTGCGGGTGGACCAGTTCGAAGGCACGGTGATGGACATCAAGACGCGCTACACGCTGATCCGCGCGCTCAATGGCCGCGAGTCTGTGGTGCCCAACGAGATGCTGATCACCCAGCGCATCGAGAACCTGTCGCTGGCCGACCCGCGCGTGCTGCTGTCGGTGCCGGTGACGGTGGGCTACGAGGTGGACACCGACGCGGTGGCCGCGCTGCTGGAGCAGGCAGCGGTCACGGCAGCGCGGGTGCTGCGCGATCCCGTACCGAGCGCGAAGCTGGCGCGCATCGGCAGCGGCGGGCTGGAGTACGAACTGACCTTCTGGATCGAGGACCCGCAGAACGGCCAGCTCAATGTGCGCTCAGAGGTGAATGTGGCCGTCATCAAGGCGCTGCGCGGCGCGGGGGTGGTGATTCCTTCGCCGCATCATGTGGTGCGGCTCGAAGGCGCCGAGCCGGTCAGCCCATCTTCGAAGGCAACCACAGGCTGAGCTGCGGAAACGCGACCAGCAGCCCGAGCGCGACGATCATCGTGGCCACCAGCGGCCACACGCCGCTGAAGATGGCGCGCAGCCCCACCTTGGGCAGCAGCGCATTCACCACGAACAGGTTCATGCCCACCGGGGGCGACACCAGGCCGATCTGGATCACCATCACGATCAGCACGCCAAACCACACCGGGTCAAAGCCGAGCTGCAGCACGATCGGAAAGAACAGCGGGATGGTCAGCAGCACCATCGTCAGCTCCTCCATCACCGTGCCCAGCAGCACGTAGATGGCCATCATCGCGCACACCACCATGATGGGCGTGAGGCCCATGCCGGTGATCCACGCAACCATGTCGCGCGGCAGCGAGGTGAAGTTGATGAAGTTGGCGAAGATGGTCGCTGCAATCAGCAGGGTGAACAGCATCGCGGTGGTGCGCGCCGACTCCACCAGAACCTCGAACAGCGTGGCCCAGGTCAGGCGCCGTCGTGCCAGCGCGAACAGGAAGGCGCCCGATGCGCCCATGCCCGCGCCCTCGGTGGCGGTGAAGAAGCCGCCATAGATGCCGCCCAGCACCACCACCACCAGCAGCAGCACGCCCCAGATGCCCTTGAGCGCCTGCAGCCGCTCGGCCCAGCTGAACTTCTCGCCCGGGGGCGCGTGCTCGGGGTCGTGTGCGGCCATGATGACCACGGTCAGCATCATCAGCAGGGCGGTCATGACGCCCGGGATGACACCCGCTGCGAACAGCTGGCCGATGTTGGTCTCGGTCACGATGCCGTAGATCACCATGATGGTCGACGGCGGGATCATGATGCCCAGCGTGCCGGCGGTGGCGATCACGCCGGTGGACAGCGAGTCGCTGTAGCCCAGCTTCTGCATCGACGGATAGGCCACCTTGCTCATGGTGGCTGCGGTGGCGATGGACGAGCCGCAGATCGCACCAAAGCCCGCACAGGCAGCCACGGTGGCATGCGCCAGGCCGCCGCGGCGGTGGCCGATGAAGGTGTAGGCCGCGTGGAACAGCTCGTGTGCCAGGCCCGCGCGTGCCACGAAGTTGCCCATCAGCACGAACAGCGGAATCACCGACAAGGTGTAGGCAAAGCCGGTCTCCTGCACCACCTGCACTGCACCGGCAAACGACGGCCCCCAGCCCTGGGTGAGGCCCAGGCCGGTGATGCCGACGATGCCCATGGCGATGGCCAGCGGCACCCGCAGCAGCGCCAGCACAAAGATCGCCAGGAAGCCCAGCAGCGCTTCGGTCACAGCACGCTCCCTTCGTCTTCGGTGGCTTCTTCGCGCATCAGCCCCAGCGCCAGGTGTGCCAGCCCGGTCAGCATGCACAGCACCGCCATCGCGTAGACGAACGGATAGCGCGGAATCTGCAGCTGCGCGCTGGTTTCGCCGGCATTCGCGATGTCGGCCGCCTGCCCCCACATCAGCCAGCCCATGCCCAGCAGCGCGGCGGCGCACAGCAGGTTGACCAGCAGCCGCTGCACGCGGCGCGCCGTGGCGCCCAGCAGCCCGTCCAATGAGTTGAACACCACATGCTCGCCGCGCAGCGACACCAGCGGCAGCGCCGCGAAGATGACCAGCACCATCAGCATCTCGGTGATCTCCAGCGAGCCGGGGATGGATTGCGACAGCAGCTTGCGGCCGCTGACATCAAAGAAGGTCAGCACCATGATCGCAAACAGCGTGGACGCCGCCACGATGCCGCACAGCCATTGCAGGGAGTTCTTCAGTTTCATCGGCCAGCCAGCGGGGTCAGGTGGGTGGTGCACAACAAAAAGGCGGTACGGGCACGCTAGCCGGTACCGCCCGCAGGCCGCTGCGGCAGGCCTGTGGCCCGCCCGCAGCCGTGCGCCGTGAACGCCGAGCTTACTTCAGCTTGGCTGCTTCCGAGCGGAACTCGGCCAGCACCGACGCGGCGTTCTTCAGGCCACCCTTGGCCGCCTCGGCAGCCCAGTCGCGCTCGAGCTTGTTGATCACCACCGTGACCTCGCTGACGAAGGCCGGGTCGGCCTTGGTGATGGCGACGTTGTTCTTCTTCATGTTCTCGGTGGCGATGCGGTCCACGCGGTCCCACGACTTGCCGAACATGCGGGCGACGAACTCGCCCGAGATGGCGTCGATCACCTTCTTGTCGTCGGCGCTCAGGCGGTCGTACTTGGCCGGGTTCATCATGAAGACGAAGCTGGTGTTGTACAGGCCACCCGGGAAGGTGGTGGCGTGCTTGACCACCTTGTCGATCTTGAACGAGTCCAGCGACTCGGCCGGGAACAGCGTGCCGTCCATCACGCCGGTGGACAGCAGTTCGTACGAATCGGGCGCCGGCTTGAGCGTCACGTTCATGTTGAGCTGCTTGGTGATGTCGTTGATGAAGCCGCCGCCGATGCGGAACTTCAGGCGCGTCAGGTCATCGGCGCGGGTGATCGGGCGCTTGGTGTTGAACACGATGCCCGGGCCGTGGGTGAAGAAGGCCAGCGGCTTGATGCCCTGCTTGAAGTGCTCGGCGGTGAACTCGGGGTACTTCTGCGCGATGCGCTGGTACGCCACCGAGGTGGCCTCGGCGCTTTCGCCCAGGAAGGGGAACTCGGCCATCTTGGTCAGCGCGAAGCGGCCCGGGGTGTAGCCCTGCACGGTGAACGAGATGTCGAGCACGCCGTTCTTGACCGCGTCCAGGGTGCCGGCCGGTCCGACCGGTGCGCGCGGCAGGATGTTGCACTTCATGCGGCCGTTGGAGTTCTTCTCCAGGATGTCGCACCACTCCTTCTGGGCGGTGCTCAGGCCGTGGGTGGGCGGCACCCAGCTGGACACGGTGAACACGGTCTGGGCCGAAGCGCCACCGGCGGCCATCAGTGCCGAGGCAGCAAGCGCGGGAAGGAGTTTTTTCATGGCAGGTCTCACTGTGTGAAGGGTCTTGGGTTGTCCGGGCTCAAGGCCGATCGGAATGGTTCCGATGACGCACTATAGAAGCGGGGCGCCCGAATCGCGCTCCAGAATTACCCGAATTAACCGACCGGGCGGTCAGCGAACTGTCGGCGCAAGGACAGTCGAGGCTGCTTGCGCCGGGCGCGCCGGGTTGCCGCTATACTCGCAGAAAAGCACGATCGTTCTTTTTTGCCGGCTGCGGGGCGTTCGCCCGGTCGCCAAGCGCCGAAAGCCGGATGCCGTGCCGATCGCGCCGCATAGAATTCAGGTTTACGTTTACGTCAATTCAACCCCCGGAGCCAGCAACCCATGAAGGTCCTCGTCCCCGTCAAGCGCGTGGTGGACTACAACGTGAAAGTCCGAGTGAAGTCGGACAACACGGGTGTGGACATCGCCAACGTCAAGATGAGTATGAACCCGTTTGACGAGATCGCGGTGGAGGAGGCGGTTCGCCTGAAGGAAAAGGGCGTGGTCAGCGAAGTCATCGCCGTGTCTTGCGGCGTGGCCCAGTGCCAGGAGACCCTGCGCACGGCCATGGCCATCGGCGCCGATCGCGGCATCCTGGTGCAGACCGATGAGGAACTGCAGCCGCTGGCGGTGGCCAAGCTGCTCAAGGCACTCGTGGACAAGGAGCAGCCGGGCCTGGTGATCCTGGGCAAGCAGGCGATCGATGACGACTGCAACCAGACCGGGCAGATGCTCGCCGCACTGGCCGACCTGCCGCAGGCCACCTTTGCCAGCAAGGTCGAAGTGGCCGATGGCAAGGCCAAGGTCACCCGCGAGGTCGATGGCGGCCTGGAGACGCTGTCCATCAGCCTGCCGGCGGTGGTGACCACCGACCTGCGCCTCAACGAGCCGCGCTACGTGACGCTGCCCAACATCATGAAGGCCAAGAAGAAGCCGCTGGACACCGTCACCCCGGCAGATCTGGGCGTGGATGTCGCGCCGCGCATCAAGACGCTGAAAGTGACCGAGCCGCCCAAGCGCAGCGCCGGCATCAAGGTGGCCGACGTGGCCGCGCTGGTCGAGAAGCTCAAGAACGAAGCCAAGGTGATCTAAGGAGGCCATGAACATGACCGCACTCGTCATTGCCGAACACGACAACGCCTCCATCAAGGGCGCCACGCTCAACACCGTCACCGCGGCCCGGGCCTGCGGTGGCGACGTGCACGTGCTGGTGGCCGGCCACAACGCAGCCGCTGCCGCACAGGCGGCCAGCCAGATCGCGGGCGTGGCCAAGGTGATCCACGCCGACGCGGAAGGCTTCGCGCATGGTCTGGCCGAGAACGTCGCGGCCCAGGTGCTGGCCATGGCCGGCAACTACAGCCACATCCTGTTCCCGGCCACCGCCAGCGGCAAGAACATCGCCCCGCGTGTGGCGGCCAAGCTTGATGTAGCGCAGATCTCTGACATCACCAAGGTCGAGGGCGCCGATACCTTCGAGCGCCCGATCTACGCAGGCAACGCGATCGCCACGGTACAGAGCACCGACGCCACCAAGGTGATCACGGTGCGCACCACCGGCTTCGATGCCGCCGCTGCCAGCGGTGGCAGCGCACCGGTGGAGACCGCCGGTGCCGTGGCCGACAGCGGCAAGAGCAAGTTCGAGGGCTCCGAGATCGCCAAGAGCGACCGCCCTGAGCTGACTGCGGCCAAGATCATCGTCTCGGGTGGTCGCGCGCTGGGCAGCTCGGAGAAGTTCAACGAGGTGATGACTCCGCTGGCCGACAAGCTGGGTGCCGCACTCGGTGCCAGCCGCGCCGCGGTGGATGCGGGCTACGCGCCCAACGACTGGCAGGTCGGGCAGACCGGCAAGATCGTCGCGCCGCAGCTGTACGTGGCCTGCGGCATCAGCGGCGCGATCCAGCACCTGGCGGGCATGAAGGATTCGAAGGTGATCGTGGCGATCAACAAGGACCCGGAAGCCCCGATCTTCAGCGTGGCCGACTACGGGCTGGAGGCAGACCTGTTCGCTGCCGTGCCGGAACTGGTCTCATCGCTTTGATCTGAACCCCCACACGGGGCGTCCAATCGCACAGCCGGTTGGACGCCCCTTTCTGTTTTGCAGTTGGAGTGAACCCATGAGCTACGTCGCCCCCGTCAAGGACATGCTGTTCAACGTCGAGCATCTGGCCCACATCGAGCAGATCGCGAAGATTCCCGGCTTCGAGGACGCGGGCCTCGAGACTGCGCAGGCGGTGCTGGAGGAGTGCGCGAAGTTCAACGAAGGCGTGGTGGCACCGCTGAACTGGGAAGGCGACAAGAACCCGTCGTCCCTGAAGGATGGCGTGGTCACCACCACCCCGGGCTTCAAGGAGGCGTTCCGCCAGTACGCCGAGGGCGGCTGGCAGGGGCTGCAGCATCCGGCGGACTTCGGCGGCCAGGGCCTGCCCAAGACGATTGGTGCGGCCTGCGGCGAAATATTGAACAGCGCCAACATGAGCTTTGCGCTGTGCCCGCTGCTGACCGACGGCGCGATCGAGGCCCTGCTGACCGCCGGCAGCGATGAGCTCAAGGCCACCTACCTGGAGAAGCTGATCAGCGGCCAGTGGACCGGCACGATGAACCTGACCGAGCCGCAGGCCGGCTCGGACCTGTCGCTGGTGCGCACCCGCGCCGAGCCGCAGCCCGATGACACCTACAAGATCTTCGGCACCAAGATCTACATCACCTACGGCGAGCACGACATGGCCGAGAACATCGTGCACCTGGTGCTGGCCCGCGTGCAGGGCGCGCCCGAAGGCGTCAAGGGCATCAGCCTGTTCGTGGTGCCGAAGTTCATGGTCAACAAGGACGGCTCCATCGGTGCGCGCAACGACGTGCACTGCGTGTCGATCGAACACAAGATGGGCATCAAGGCCAGCCCGACCGCGGTTCTGCAGTATGGCGACCATGGAGGCGCGGTAGGTTTCCTGGTCGGCCAGGAGAACCGCGGCCTCGAGTACATGTTCATCATGATGAACGCCGCGCGTTACGCCGTGGGTGTGCAGGGCATCGCGATTTCCGAGCGCGCCTACCAGAAGGCCGTGCAGTACGCGAAAGACCGCGTACAAAGCCGCCCGGTGGACGGCAGCATGAACACCTCGGCGCCGATCATCCATCACCCCGACGTCAAGCGCATGCTGATGACGATGCGTGCGGTCACCGAAGGCTGCCGCGCGATGGCAAGCGTGGCCGCTGCCGCCTTCGATGCGGCGCATCACCACCCGGACGCCGAAGTGCGCAAGCAAAACCAGGCCTTCTACGAGTTCATGGTGCCGCTGGTCAAGGGCTACAGCACCGAGATGAGCCTGGAGGTCACGAGCCTGGGCGTGCAGGTGCACGGCGGCATGGGCTTCATCGAGGAGACCGGTGCGGCGCAGTACTACCGCGACGCGAAGATCCTCACCATCTACGAAGGCACCACCGCCATTCAGGCCAACGACCTGGTGGGTCGCAAGACCGCGCGCGACGGTGGCCAGACCGCCAAGGCGATCGCAGCGCAGGTGCAGGCGACCGAGGCCGAGCTGGCCAAGAGCAATTCGGTGGCGGCACGTGCGATGCTCAAGCGGCTGGGCGCCGCGCGCACCGCCTTCATCGAGGTGGTGGATTTCGTTGCCGGCAACACCAAGGCATCGCCGAATGCGGTGTTCGCGGGCAGCGTGCCCTACCTGATGATGGCCGGCAACCTGATCGCCGGCTGGCAGATGGCGCGCGCGCTGCTGGTGGCCGAGGCCAAGGCAGTCGCCGGTGAAGACGTCGCCTTCATGCAGGCCAAGGTGACCACCGCGCGCTTTTATGGCGACCACATCCTGAGCAAGGTGCCCGGCATGCGGGACGCCATCGTCGAAGGGGCCGACAGCGTGAACGCGATGGCGCTTGAGGCGTTCTGATTCCACAACGATTCCACACAGGAGACCCCATGTCCAAGCTGCCCCCGGTGCTGCAGAACCTGCGCCTGCCGATCATCGGTTCGCCGCTGTTCATCATCAGCAACCCCAAGCTGGTGATTGAGCAATGCAAGGCGGGCGTGATCGGCTCGATGCCGGCGCTCAATGCGCGGCCCGCATCGCAGCTCGACGAGTGGCTGGCCGAGATCACCGAGACGCTGGCGGCCTACAACAAGGCCAACCCCGACCGGCCGGCTGCGCCGTTTGCCATCAACCAGATCGTGCACAAGAGCAACGATCGCCTTGAGCACGACATGGAGATGGTGGTGAAGTACAAGGTGCCGGTGATCATCACCTCGCTGGGCGCGCGCACCGACGTCAACGATGCGGTGCACAGCTACGGCGGTGTGGTGCTGCACGACATCATCAACAACACCTTTGCGCGCAAGGCCGTCGAGAAGGGCGCAGACGGCCTGATCGCGGTGGCTGCCGGTGCGGGTGGCCACGCAGGCGTGAAGAGCCCGTTTGCGCTGATCCAGGAAATCCGGCAGTGGTTCGACGGCCCGGTGGCGCTGTCGGGTTCGATTGCCACCGGCGACGCGGTGCTGGCGGCACAGGCCATGGGCGCGGACTTCGCCTACATCGGCTCGGCCTTCATTGCCACCGAAGAGGCGCGCGCCAGCGATGCCTACAAGCAGTGCATCGTGGACAGCAACAGCGATGACATCGTCTACTCCAGCCTGTTCACCGGCGTGCACGGCAACTACCTCAAGGCCAGCGTGCGCAACGCGGGCCTCGACCCCGACAACCTGCCCGAGAGCGACCCGAGCAAGATGAACTTCGGCGGCGGGGCGGTCAAGGCCTGGAAGGACATCTGGGGCTGCGGCCAGGGGATCGGCGCGGTGGACAAGGTGCAGACCGCTGCGGAGTTCATCGGCAAGCTCTCGCGTGAATACCAGGCCGCACGTCAGCGGCTGGGCCTGGCGGTCGCCAACGCCTGACGCGGCGAGCAGCGGCGCCTGCCGCCCCGTGCAGCGACGCCTGCAGCGTGATACTGTGCTTTTGTACAGTATCATGCGGGCATGGCACAGGGCGTACCGCTGAGTTTTCATCCCCGCGAGTACTGCGGCCCGGTCAAGGGCCGAGGCAGCACCTCGCGCATGGAGCACCGCTTCGCAAGCGATGCGCGCGAGGCCTTTGACGACGGCTGGGGCGATGCCTCGTACATGCGGGCGGACGATGACGCCGCTGCCTTGAGCGACGGCGTGCCGCCGATGCCCATATCGGTGCCAACATCGGTGCGCTTTGAAGAGGTGCGCAGCGCCATCTCACGCAACGACTCGCCCGATCTCGGCTTCGACCAGACCGTCAACCCCTACCGCGGCTGCGAGCACGGCTGCATCTATTGCTACGCGCGGCCGACCCACAGCTATCTGGACCTGTCCCCCGGCCTTGACTTCGAAACCAAGCTTGTCGCACGGCGCAACATCGCGCAGGTTCTGCGCAACGAGATCGCCAAGCCCTCGTACACCTGCAAGGAAATCGTCATCGGCTCGGTGACCGACGCCTACCAGCCGATCG
>Ga0129333_10005088_pt1 | contig 12321 bp, 15 predicted proteins | sample CPB6_08_DNA_FD_94474 | JGI IMG/M metagenome (GOLD analysis project Ga0129333, IMG submission 94474) | Freshwater to marine salinity gradient microbial communities from Chesapeake Bay, USA - CPBay_Sum_0.6_0.8_DNA | ecosystem: Environmental > Aquatic > Marine > Coastal | place: USA: Chesapeake... | reverse complement strand
TAGTCTTCTTCAGTCTGGACAACAAGCGATTTGTTCGGAACAATAACCATCGTACGACCATACGGTTCACAAAGATGCGACAACGTCGCTGTAGTAATCGTTTTACCTGCACCTGTTGCTACCTCCTGTAGAGCCTGTGGGTTCTCTAAAAATTTATTGACTACTTCATACTGATAGTCTCTTAGTACTATAGGCTTACCTGCTTCCACGTGCCCTTCCGGCCACGTCTTGTTCTGATTCGCCCAATAATTTTCATCGATGGGTGTGAATTTAAATGCATGCGGCTGACGCAAATCTTCTACTTCTATATCGTATCCGTCACTGTCGATAATTTCCAATATCACATCAAGATGAGCCAGATAACCAGTGCCGCCTATATTGAAATATGTTTTCGTACCATCCCATCTTCCTAATTTATAGGCAGGCATATGTCGTGCATATGGCAAATCAAACTTTAATTTGTTGACAATTTTCCGACGTGTTTCTACTTTCAGTCCGTCGACTTTTATGTTTACTTCATCTTTAATTGTTAATTTACAGTTCAACAATTCTGTGTCCTTTTGTCTCCGTAGGCCGCGTATCTCCCAAATATACTACACATGGATGGCTATGAAACCAATCGCGGGCTAAATTGTTTGTTGGCGGATAAATGTTATTAGTAACTAACATTATAACATTTTCCTGTTGCTTAAACAACCACTTCGCAGGTTTTGATTCAAAAATTAAAATTTTTCCATCTTCGACTTTTCCGCCTACTCCGGCAGATTTGATCCAATCATTTAAACCAGAAGTAGAATCTTTGTTATCTCTAAAACACACTCTAATTTCATTACGTAGTTTTGGAAATTTGTCTGCTGCTGATACGAATGCCTGTAACCATGGAAGTGTTTTACTAGTTCTGTCTAAGATAATAACGATTTTATCAGTGAAACAATTTGCTAATTTAAAAAACTCCTCGTTAGTTTTAATCCAAAACATATTTTCCAGATGTGAGGAGATTTTTTCTGTGTATGTAAGAGCTTTTCCGTGATAAAAAAACCCCATACTCTTTGCCAATAATAGATCTTGCGAAACTATTCCTGATTTATTGTTCTCCCACCATTCGAGAGTCTCGTCGCTGGCATTTCTTAAAACAACTTTGTCTACATCTATGTCACTGAATGGAGAAACATCGTCTGCATTTTGCCATATTTCTTCAATTTCTGACACAACGTTCATGAATGTGTCGTCTATTTCAAAGTTATGCCTTACTGCAAACTCGTATATGGCAATTAAATTAAAATCATATAGACTAAGACGTCTTACTTTATCTTGAGGATCCCAGTGACTTACTCTTTCAGACGTTGGTAAATTAACATTTATTTCTTTTTCGAATACATCTTTCAGCTGATAAGGAAATTTAAGACAAATTTCTAATTTCCCATTTCTATTCTCTACATAAACTTTTTTAGAAAGATCTAATACTCTAAAATCATTTTTAAACTTTAATTCAGATAAGTTGGATCTGTAGTCTAATCCATGAGTGGCTGATATATTTTTATACTTTTCTAAAAGTTTAACTAAAAAGTTTGCCTGATTTTTCGTCAATGCCTCACCAGAAGAGATTTTTTCATAAAAACTGCAAATAGGGGAGAAGTCTTGACCCTGTACAGGAAATTTTTGCAGGGCTACGAGATAATAAAATTTTACGAATAAATCTTCGGCATACTCTGAGTTTAGCATTTACTAAGTATACAACCTTAAATTGTGGTTGTCAACGAAATAATCTAGAAATCGGTATTCCGTTAGCTATTTCTTGTATGGTCCATTCGGTATGACAGAGCTTTAAGAACCATTCTTCTCTTTCAGGCAGGTATGGTTTATCTAGTTCCTCCCATTTAATGCTCAATGGACTAGCTAAACTTGAAGAATCGCATAAGATCGGAACTCCATTTATTGCTGCCTGCACTGCCGGACCGCTGTTATGATTAATTACACAGTGGTAATTGTAAAAGAAATCAAAGTCGTCATACGTATTAGGTATTTTTTGAGGACGTTCAACAATAACGCCGGACATTTGGAAAGGAAATGACGAGCGGGGATGATATCTTACACGTATTCTTCTATGCGTATACTGTTTGATCTTATTAATTGTTTGAGACACCCAATCTTTCATAAGAGGCATCCCCTCCCACTGTAGGCTTTCTTGATGTTGGCAGGCAATTAATATTTCTCCCCTGCGGATTTCTGGACTTTTTTGAAGACTAACACCTAACTTAGATGGTCTATTCAAATCTAGGTCTTTGTCGTTACCAAAAATTCCTAAATTATTGATATTATTAAGGCTCAGTCTCCATGTCTGGCCTCTTTTTAAATTACCTACTTCTATTATCATAATAGGTTTATTAAGTTGTATACAATTATGATAAATTTGTCTGTTAGCTCGCATTCTGCCGGCCCATAGTACTGACCAAATTACTGAAACATCTTCATTTTCATTGACAATGTCATGGCCGTGCATCCTCAGACCGGTTTCTAAAGCATCAAAAACAGGAGGACTATTAAGAGCACCGAATTCGCGATAAAGTTTGAAGCGCATTTGACTAATAAATAATATGTGTATTTAATTCTAATAACATTACTCCAAAAAAATGAATAAGATTCATAAAAGAATCAGAAAATTGTCTAGAAATTCTACAAATGCTTTAGTAGTAGGAGAAGCTTTTGGAAATTTATCTGTAATTATTGAAATTTTTGATACTGTGTTTGTAGTTTCTGACAGCATGCCTGCATTACGAGCAAAAAATCTAGTATACAGAGAAAATATTTCAAATTTAAATAACATCACTGATGTTGGGGCAATATTTTATGATTTAAACCAGATAAACAAATTAGAACAGTTACAACATTTTTGGTCTCGTAACAATTCTAATATTTTTATCGAGGGAAATGAGGTTATAGGAAGAGAACATTCTAAACCCTTGTATGACAGCGGGTGGCGGGCCACTAGTCAACAGGGGTTTTTTCACGTATGGGAAAAATTAACATGAAAATTTCAGTAGTAACTACCTTTAACGACGAAGGTCGTAAAAAATACGGACAACGAATGATAGATTCGTTCTGTCAAAATTGGCCGAAAGAGGTTACACTGCACATTTATCCAGAAATGTGCAATCCTGCCATTAGCGATCACGAACACGTTACTTTACAACGGCTCGAAGAAGTAAAAGAACTTATGGATTTCAAAAATCGATGGAAAGACGTTCCTAAAGCCAACGGTGATGTGAGTGCAGATCCTGTAAGATCTAAAAGAAAAGATGCCGGCAAAGGATTTAAATGGAATGCCATTAGATTCAGTCATAAAGTTTACGCTATTTTTGACTGCGCTAGAAAATATGATACTGACTGGTTAGTATGGATGGATGCAGACACTGTATGCCACAGTCCTATTACTATTGCAGACATAGAAAGGCTAATCCCAAACGACAAAGATCTATGTTACCTAGGAAGAAAAGGCAAATACAGTGAATGTGGACTTTATGCCATGAATCTACGATCGCAGAATACCCGAGATTTTCTAAAAGAATTCCAACGGGTGTACGATGAGGCAGAAAATGGAATTTTTACTATGGATGAATGGCATGACAGTTTTGTTTTTGATAGAGTAAGAGAAAAATTTCCACAGTTAAGACAGTTAGACTGGGCAGCACACTTATCGGATCTAAGACCTCACAAAGGTAACAGTTTAGGTGAAGGACATCCTATAATTAATAGCGAGTGGGGCGAATGGTTGGATCATCTCAAGGGAGATGATAGGAAGTCATTAGGACATAGTAAGGCGGTTGATTTGAAAATGCAAAGAAAAAGCAATTATTGGAAGGTAATACAATGAAACAGAGTCACGGTTTTTGGTTTCCTTCATACGACGATCATTTTCCACGAATGTTAGATAAAAGTTTGAAGAAGGATGGAGTGGCACGGTATCAGTGGCGGGCAAGAGATTTTGCTGTTAGTATGTGTGATCAAAAAAGAACATGCATAGATATAGGTGCTAATGTTGGTTTGTGGGCATGTGATTTAGTACATGCTTTTGAAACTGTGCTAGCATTTGAACCTGTAGAAGAATTTAGAAAATGTTTTGATTTGAATGTACAAAATAAAAATTATCAAATGTTTCCTGTGGCTTTAGGCAGAAAAGAATCATTTATTAATATGAATATTGTGGAAGGCAACACTGGACACAGCCACATAGATCTTAACTCTCTAGGAATAGGAACAATACCACTGAAAACATTGGATAGTTTTAACTTCGAAAATGTCGATATGATTAAGATTGACGTCGAAGGGTTTGAAGAAGAAATTTTAGCAGGTGCGTTAAACACTATTGAGAGAAATAAACCTGTTCTAGTGATAGAACAACAAAAACATGAATACAAGAATGACAGAGACGAAACACCAGCTATAAAAATATTAGAAAGTTGGGGTTATCGTGTAGTAGAACAATTCAACAAAGACTGGGTGCTTAAATGGCAGAAATAAAAATTAGATTTTACAGTGATGCATACAAACCTAAGCGGGCCAGTCATCGATTACGCGGCGAGGTAACGTCAAAGGCGTTAGCCGATCAAGGGTATAATTCTAAAATATTGACAGATTGGTCAGAAGTTGATAGTAATACGATTGTAATTTTTTTAAAACGTAGTCAACCGCATAGTATTCAGAAAGCGAAAGACCTTGGAGCAAAAACAATTTACGATTTGTGCGATAATAAATTTGAAGAGAAAGAAGAATACGAACCATGCTGTAAATTGGCCGATTTAGTTTCTGTCAATAGCGAGAACATGGGAATCAGCACAAAACATCATACTGGACGAGATTATATTGTTATGCCTGATCCGTATGAGAGACCTAGATTAGAACCTAAATTTGAAGTCAAACCTATTATTGAATTACTATGGTTTGGATCTCAATCAAGTTTTAAATTTTTACCAATGGTAGAAGTTTGGCAAAGATTAGAAAGAGAGATAGGAACCTATAGATATACAATGATAAGTCAAAAGACCGATAGAGTTTTGAATAAAATGCAACAAAGGCAAACTAAGGGTGTTATCAGCGGAATAAATTTTAGTAAACTCAATATGGAACAATGGACATGGGAACGACAAGGGGAACTGTTAGCACATTGCGATATTGTGTTAATGCCTGTACAAACAGATAATCCGAGAACAGATACAAAAAGTGCTAATAGAGTAATAGATTCTATTATGTCTGGTAAATTTGTAATAACTACTCCGCTCGCTAGCTATCAAGAATTTGAACCATTTACCTGGCAGGGAGATTATATTGAAGGGATTAAGTGGGCTATAAACAATCCGGAAGCAGTTCTTAAAAAAATTGCTCGAGGACAAAAATATACTCATGAAAGATATTCAGCTGAAGTGTTAAGTAAGAAATTCATAGAAGAAGTAAAACAACAATTAGGAATGTAAAATGGGAAGCCCAAACGATTTAATATATATTGAAAAAACATATCCTAAACCAGAGGGACCAGTTTTAGAAATTGGTTGCAAGTATAATCGTACTGGCTTTAGAGGGTTTTTTGAAAATCAGGGATTGGAATTTAAAGGCACTGATATAGAAGAAGGTGATGAAAACAACCCTGTAGATTATGTTTGTGATTTAACTGCTCGCAAAAACCCACTGCCAAAAAATTATTTTGATCTAGTGATTTGTTGCAGCGTTATGGAACATGTACCTAATCCCTGGGTAATGGCAGAAAAAATTTCCGAGGTAGTAAAGCCGGGTGGAAAATTATACATTGCAGTTCCGTGGGTTTGGAAATATCACGGTTATCCCAAAGACTATTATAGATTCACACATTCGGCAATAGAATATTTGTTTCCTCAATTTTCTTGGAGTAATTTTGCTTGGTCTAGCACATCTGCCGGAGATATTCAATGGCAAGATATGCAGGCCATCACTGACCGAAAATACGCATTCAATGAATTCGATGAGCATGGAGTAAAAATAAAAAAATATCTCAAATATCTGTCAATAAACATGTTAGGAACTAAAAATGTTTGATCAAGTGAATGCCTTAATTCAACAAAAACAAAAAGTAAAACTACATCTGGGCTGCGGCAGTAGATTATTCGAAGGTTATTTAAATGTTGATGGTGAATACATGAGACATGATCCTAATGTTTTAATTCACGACATTACTAAACCTTTTCCATTGCCGGACAACTGCGTGGACGAAATATTGTCTGTTCATGTTGTTGAACATATTAGTAGGCAATTCATTCTTCCTATGTATAAAGAATTTTATAGGATACTTCGTCCGGGTGGCGCAGCGGCCACCGAATGGCCCGATCTATTGAAAATGTGTCAAGAAGTTGTAAACAATCCAGACTGTTTTTGGACACACGATAAACGACTTATTAAACGTACTGTAGCAGGAATATACGGTGACTCTGTAAGATATCCCGACCCTACTATGTTGCATAAGTGGGGTTATAGTGCAGAAAGTATGAGCAGACTATTCAAAGAGGCCGGCTTTCTTAGAGTGCAGGTAGAAAATAATCTTCATGGCAAGTCATCAATCGACAGTAGGGTAGTGGCATACAAATAATATGGCTGCAAGAATGGTGAAAGAACTTTATGGGTTCTCTGGTAATCAGATATTTTTAATGCAAAAACATGATAGGCTTTTTGTTAGAAAGATAGGCAATATCTCAAGGAATATAGAGCGTATGCAGGCGTTGGCTGGAAAATATCCTATTCCAAAATTATACACTATCTCAAAAAAAATGATAGACATGGAATATCTTCATGGACTAGACATCAAATCTTATCTTAGAACAAACAACTACGATAAACTTTTAGATTTTTTGTTAGAGACATTAGAAAATTTTTCAAAAAATTCTATTGAAAAAGATTACTCAGAGATCTATAAGAAAAAATTAGAGGAAGTTAATTTTGAAGAAATGCCATTTAATAAATCCGAGTTACTTCAACGTCTTCCTACTTTTCTACCAGCGTCTGATTATCATGGAGATTTAACTTTAGAAAATATTATCTATACTGCCGACAGAGGGTTTTTCCTAATAGATTGTGCTACTATAGAATACGATTCTTACATATTTGACATAGCTAAACTTAGACAAGATCTAGAATTAGGTTGGTTCACTAGAAAAGATAATTCGATGCTAGATGTTAAAACAAAACACATTCAAGATAAAATATTAAAAACATACCCATTAGCAGACAATAATTATCTGTTAATTCTAATGCTTCTCAGAGTATATAGACATAGTCAACCTAATACATTAGAAAGAAACTTTTTACTTAAGGGAATTTATTCATTATGGAAATAATTATGCCTGCTGCTGGCTTATCTACAAGATTTCCTAACATGCGGCCAAAATATATTTTAGCTGATTTTCAAGGAAAATATATGTTTGAAAAATCTTTAGAGAAATTTATAGGAAAACATAATATCACTATTGGCATTCTCAAAGAACACAACGATCAATATAAAACTGCTGAATATATTCAAAATGAATATGGTGATGCAATCACAGTAGTAATTCTAGAAAACAAGACTTCGGGGCCTGCTGATACTGTATATCAAATATTGAAGAAGATAGGTTTAACCGAAGAAGAATTTTTTATTAAAGATTGTGATAGTTTTTTTGATCACAAATATGAAGAAGGAAATTATGTTTGTGTATCTAATATTAAAGACCATGAAATCTTAAAAAGATTATCTTCTAAAAGTTTTATAGTTTCTAATGATCAAGGCATCATAACTAGTATCATAGAAAAGCAGGTAGTATCTGACAAATTTTGTGTAGGCGGATATAAATTCGAATCAGCTGATATGTTTATATCAACTTTTGAAAAACTAAAAAACAACAATAGTAAGGAAATTTTCGTAAGTCATATTATCGAAGAATGTTTAATTGCAGGATCTATATTCAAAGAAAATTCTGTTACAAATTATGTAGATGTTGGAACAGCAGAAGAATGGTTTGAATATAATGATAAAGCTGTGATTTTTTGTGATATTGACGGAACTATTATAAAGGCACAATCTAGGACAGAAGTTGGAAATACACCAATTCCGTTAGAAGAAAATATTAAACGTATCAAAAATCTAATAGATAACGGTAGCATGATAATTTTCACCACTGCAAGACATGATAGTGTACATTCGATTACTGAAAAAATGTTAACGGATTTAGGATTTAAAAATTTTCAACTTATATCTGGATTGCCTAACACAAAACGTATTTTAATAAATGATTACAATGATGCAAACCCATATCCACGAGCGATTGCAATAAACATTAAGAGAGACACCGACAATTTAAGAGATTTCATATGAAAACGTTAGCAATTTTTTACACCGGAGATAAAAGGCATAATTTAGAATTGACCAAACTAAATCATCAAAAGTTATTTGATAAAATTAAATCAATTTGTGATTTTAATCTTTATTGGTTTACGAAAGATGATCCATTAAGAGGACAGTGCCCGTTTGAAGAAGGCAACATTCACGAGGATACGATATATCGCAGAGGGCAAGGTGGAGGTATACAGGTTTGGGATTTCGTAAGAGCATGTAACAATACCACTGAACCGTATGTTATGAGGTTAAGAACTGATGTTTGGTTTACAGATACAAGTATAGATATTATCTGCAATGAAATAAACGAAATTCTAAAAGGTAACACAGATATTGCCTATTTAGGCAGCGATTGGATTCACGAAAATGCAGGTAAAATATTTGAAAAACTAATAGTTATTAATGGTGTTGCACCCGGCGTCCAGGATTTTGTAATCATTGCTAATAGATCAAAGATGAAACCCGGAAATGAGGTTATTGATTACATTCAGGGGTTAAGTCCAAAAAAAAGACGAAGCGGAAATAATCTATTCAAGTTATTAATTCCAATGAAGGTAACCGAGGATGGCCTCTATTATCAAGAAATTTCTGCTTTTAGAATACTTTGTCAGATATGGCTAGTCCGGCAGACTTATGCTGACTACCCCGCAGACGAAATAGTTTGTAGAGATTATATTCAAAGTTATATATTGGATGGTAAATCCGAAATTGGAAAGAAAACTTTTATTATACCTCATCCCATGCAAGATGCAGTTAATTGGTGGAGAACAAATAAAGGGTGGAATCAGATGGATTTAGATATAAAGGATTTTACAAGATGGCAATCGCCTTAGTCTATATAGGTCAAAAAAGATTTTTTCATACTGCCGAAAACAATCACAAACAGCTATTAGATTTGTTAAGAACGAAATATGATATCAACGTCTACGATTTTAGTCGTTCGGCTCCTAGTACAGAAGGCCCTTTTACATCTAGTGGGGGTGTTCAGGTATGGGATTTTTTACAGGCATGTAAAAATGTACAAGAAGATATAATTATAAAAATTAGAAGTGATATCTGGTTTACTAAAAATTCAATGCCTGTGGTACTAAGTGAATTAGAAGAAATTGTAAATGATAGAAACGATGTAGCCTTTATGGGGATAGATTTTACTAATCACTATAACAAATTGCATGAAAGAATAGATGCAAGCACTACAAAAAAAATAACAGATTTTTTAATTATTGCACGGCGTAGTGCGATGGATGAAGAAAATTCTATAGTCACTAGATTAAATGGACCTAAACATAAAAGTGGTAATGTTATGTTTAAGTACATTCTAAATCCTACTGCCAGAGCGGTCAGTGTAAGTTGTCAAATGTATCTGTTAAGAAAAGATTACGATCAACCAGCCAACTGGCAGATATACAGTGATTGGACTAGCGAATATTATAAATCAGAAACAGCACAACAGTGGGTAGCAGAAAATAGAAAATTTATAGGAAAGTTATAATGCCTAGTCAATATTACGAAAAGTCTCTCGAAATCGGCAAAAAATTTCAAAAAGAAAATTCAAGTTGGAATGGAACCGATTGTAAAAATTATCATAATCAAATTAGAGTACTTATGGATTTGCACAATGCCAGTACAGTTTTAGATTATGGTTGTGGTAAAGGGGCTCAATATGAAAACCTGGTACAGTACGGAATGCCAGATAATTCTCTAACAGATCCAATGACTTTTCAAACAAGAATAAATGCTAAAGAAGTATATAAGTACGATCCTTGTGTAGAAAAATTTTCTGTAGAACCTATAGGAATGAAATTTGATGCAGTAATATGCACACAAGTTTTAGGAAGTATCCCAGATGCAGATTTAGATTGGATTAAAGAAAAATTAATGGGCTACGCTACTAAGTTTGTCTTTATCGGTTTACATGATCCTTATAAACCGGTTAAATCTAAAAAAAGAATTTACGATCAAAATTTAGTAACATATCCAAGAAGCGTAGAATGGTATCAAGATAAGTTTTCTAATTGGCAAGGACCAAATTTGTACTGGTGGTTTAGAAATTATGAAACTCCAGTCAATCAGTGGTATTTAAATGCAATTTCTGATAAAGCCAATTAGCGATCCATTCCGATCCAGGTTTACCAAAATGAAATCCCTTATCTACTACAAATTTCAAAAAGTTATCAGTACCTAGTTCTTTTTCTACACATGGAACGTTTTCTAGTAAAGGAACTTCTCTGTAAAGTTTTCTATGGAAAAAAACAAAGTTCGATAATTGAACTGCTCTGTGGTAAAATGCTCTATATTCTGGATCAAAATGATTTATATCATCTAGCATAGACACTAATTTTTCGTAGGTCTTGAATCTTTCTAATCGGAAAGAATCTTCCATGATTTCTTTAGATTGTTTTTTACCGCTAAATGCATTCACTGGGTAAATTTTATCATTTATTGATTCTTTTAGGGAATAATAATTATTTGATAGTTGTATTGTATCACGATCTAAATTTAAACTGTAATTGTGATCGTAAAAAGTTATTCTGGTAGGTTCGGTTAGTTGTGTTAGTATTAGGTCCGGTTTCAAATGCTTTGTGGATTGTTCAATCATATTAAGAGAATACAAAACACTAGTTGCTTGCTTTCCAAAGTTGTAAACTTTAGAATTAGGCAGCATTAGAGATAATCTGTAAGGCCACGATTCTTTAAGTTCACTACCTTCGTATACTCCTCCAGTAAAACTACAACCGTAACAAAATATTATCATGTCAGATAAGGTAAAAACTTATTAAAAACTATACCTTGTCTGCTTTCGTTATCAGTCCAATGACATGCTGCCAAATCATAGATCCACTGATCTCTATCAAACATTGTAGGATTATTCAGATTACTTAGATCTTTATTAGCTACATCCCAGCAGACACTGCTGCTGTCATCTACCCATAAAGGAACACCCATTAATGATGCCGCCACACCGCTACTGCTGTTAAACACTAAAGCGGCTTTAGCTCTACGTAGATCGTCTAACAAAGAGATATTTGTGCTGTCACTGATCCTGGTTCCTTCTACAACTATAGGTCTCAAATCAGCTACCTTCCCAGGATGCGGTCTCAACACAATAGGAAGATCTGTATACTTACGTACTTCTTTTATTTTTCTTCTCGCCCACTCGACAGGATTAAGGCCTTTCATTCCCCAACCGCCATCTCTTTGTATAAGGAACAGAATATATTCTCCTTGATTTTTCCACGGAGATAATGATAGATTAAAATCTTTAGATAATTGATTCCATCTAGATGAATCACTGTTTTTATTTGCATATTGACTTGTGTCATACCAGACTCCGCCTATGCTGTATCTTAAATAATTACTTTCTTTGTCAACAAATTTAAAACAGTTAGCATCAATAGACATAACATGATTTTTTGATAAAGCCTGTTTGTCTACTATTTCTTGTCTAAAGACTATATTTCTTGCTGAAGGATTTGGACTAGGCCAACCTAAAATGACAGCCAGTTTCGATGGCCTGTAATTATATTTTGTTTCTATATGAACTCGTGCTCCTGATTTTCTAGCTCCCTCGGCAAATGCCATTAGGGTATCTACTTTCCTACCAGGAACCTGTTTGTTCAAAGAGCTTAGGTAAACTATAACATCAATGGTCATTTAATATCCGCCACGCTGTACCGTCTCTCATTTCTAATTCAGTAAATTGACAGTATGCTAAATGAGCTGCCCATGCAACTAACTCATCCGGGTCGGGGATATATGGTGTTTCGATCTTAGACAAATCGGATAAGCACAGCGAATGTGCAGCATTGGGTCCCAAGGTGAATGCTGGTTTACCGTTAAGCAGTGCCTCAGATGCAGCAATACTATTATAAGTTACTAGACAATGTACATTGTCTTTGAGAGCCATTTCAATTGTATCTGTAGTTGATCTT
>Ga0129333_10005087_pt1 | contig 12322 bp, 13 predicted proteins | sample CPB6_08_DNA_FD_94474 | JGI IMG/M metagenome (GOLD analysis project Ga0129333, IMG submission 94474) | Freshwater to marine salinity gradient microbial communities from Chesapeake Bay, USA - CPBay_Sum_0.6_0.8_DNA | ecosystem: Environmental > Aquatic > Marine > Coastal | place: USA: Chesapeake... | reverse complement strand
GGTGCGCCAACGCAAGCACCCGATGCAGCGGTTCCCGAAACTTCAACCCAGCCCTCGGCAAAAACGACTACCACCCAAAGCCTCTCAACTGAGGCAACGGTTCCCAAGGCCGAGGCTGAGGCAGCGCCGGCGAGCCCTAAAGACCTTGAACCGTCAACGAGCATGCTGCCAGCGCAGGCATTGCATGATGATACCCAAGCTTTCGTTGCAGGTAACACCACAATCCCAAACTCAGCAAGCGAAGCGGTCAAAACCCAGAGCGTGCCTGCATCTAGCGGATGGTTTGCACGTCTCAAAGGGGGACTTGCCAAAACGCGCAACCAACTTGCCGACCTTTTTGGTGTTGTCAAGATTGACGAGCAATTACTCGAAGACCTCGAGTCTGCGCTTATCCAGGCAGACGCCGGAGTTGCAGCGACTGAGTCACTTATCAATGCTTTACGTCAGGCCATTAAGCAGGACAAACTTAAGAACGGTGAAGCAGTACGCTATTGTCTACGCGACCTGATTCGGGATCAACTGATCCCGCTTCAAGGAGGCATTGATCTTGACCGCAGCACACCACTGGTTTTGATGATTGCAGGCGTCAATGGGGCGGGTAAAACCACGTCCATCGGCAAACTTGCCCGCCATGTGCAACGAGAAGGTAAGACAGTGTTGCTTGCAGCGGGCGATACCTTCCGAGCAGCAGCCCGCGAACAGCTTGCGATTTGGGGTCAACGCAATGGTGTCGAGGTGATTGCGCAACAAGGGGGGGATCCAGCCGCGGTTGCGTTCGATGCAGTAAGCGCAGGGCGAGCGCGTCAAAGCGGCGTCGTCATGATCGATACTGCTGGCAGGTTGCCAACTCAGAACCATTTAATGGACGAGTTAAAGAAAATCCGCCGCGTGATTGGCAAAGCTATGAGTGATGCCCCGCATGAAGCCTTGCTTATTCTCGATGGCAACACCGGCCAAAACATGTTGCACCAAGTCAAAGCCTTCGACGAAGCGATTTCGCTCACCGGGTTGGTGGTCACTAAACTCGACGGAACCGCTAAGGGCGGTGCATTACTTGCACTTGCTCATCAACTCAAGCAAAGACCGATCCCGGTTTACTTTATCGGTGTCGGGGAAGGTCTTGATGATTTGCAAGCTTTTCGTGCCGAGGAATTCGCAAACGCCTTGTTGGATTGTTAGCACGCCCATCATGACTTGCTAGCACTCTTTCGTGTCGAGTGCTAAAATTGAGTCATGAGTGAGTACTATCCGTTAATCCTTAAGATTCAACCATTGGACCCATGTTTTTCGACCGAGAGACTTAGCTTCTCGCCGACCAACGGGGTGTCAGTGAATGCCAAAGCCTTTTCTGGCGTCCCCAATGATGCTGAATCAGCCCTTTTCACTTCGGGAGTATGTTGATGGATGCAAGCAATGCACTAAGCCTCAAGGCTAACAACCCAGCTCAATTTAGTTTGCCTGCGATCGGCAACATCGACGCTTACATCGCTGCAGTTAATCGCCTGCCTTTGCTTAGTCCTGAGCGGGAAACAGAGCTTGGGCGCAAATTACGCGACCAGGGCGATTTGGATGCGGCGCGTGAGCTGATTTTGTCGCATCTTCGCTTGGTTGTTTCAACCGCGCGTCAGTACCTTGGCTATGGTTTACCTCATGCCGATTTGATTCAAGAAGGTAACGTCGGGCTGATGAAAGCGGTCAAGCGTTTTGACCCCGAACGGGGTGTGCGCTTGGTTTCTTTTGCCCTTCATTGGATTAAGGCCGAGATTCACGAATTCATTTTGCGCAACTGGCGCATGGTCAAGGTTGCCACCACCAAGGCGCAACGTAAGCTCTTTTTCAATTTGCGATCGCAAAAACAAGAGCTCGAAAAATCGGCAAGTACTCAGCTAAGCCCCTCTGAAGTCAACGCAATTGCGCAACGCCTGAGCGTGCGTGAAGCTGATGTTTTAGAGATGGATATGCGTTTGAGCGGTCATGAGCTTGCGCTCGAACCGGGCAGCAGTGAAGACGAGGAATCCTTTGCCCCAATCGCATACCTCGCAGCACCGGGCGCAAATCCCGAGCAACAATTGCAAGCTCAAGAGCGAGACTGGCTTGAAAGCGAAGGGCTAAGTCTTGCGATCGAACAACTTGATCCCCGAAGCCAGCGAATCATCAGGGCACGTTGGCTTCATGATGACGAGGGCGAATCGTTAACCTTGCATGACTTAGCCGCTGAGTTTGGTGTTTCGGCCGAGCGAATCAGACAAATTGAAGTTAAGGCACTGATGCGATTGCGTCAATTGCTTGCCCAATACGCCTAGCGCTTGATCATGAGGCTTAACGCCTGAGCGTGCGCAAGGGGCTGAATGTCAGCCCCTCTTTTTTTGGGGCAAACCACGATCCTCTTATGCAAACTGCAGTTATTGCCCTATTGTTTAACGCCTTTGTTTGGGGTCTGTCTTGGTGGCCTTTCAGGCAACTCGACGAGCTTGGGCTAGCTGCGCTTTGGTCAACCAGTGCCATTTATGCGCTTTCAGCGCTCGTCTTGCTGGCAATGAAACCACTCGCCCTAAGGGTAGTCGTCAGCAAGCCTGGGCTTTGGGCATTGATGCTGGCATCCGGTGCGACGAATGCCTGCTTTAACTGGGGTGTGACCGTCGGCGAAGTCGTCCGAGTCGTCTTGCTCTTTTACCTGATGCCGGTGTGGTCCTTAATCGGGGCACGATGGTTATTGGGTGAAGCAATAAGCGCCAAAGGTCTATTTCAAGTGCTATTTGCCATCGCTGGTGCCAGCCTCGTCCTATGGCGCCCCGGCATGGGTCTTCCCTGGCCGAGTCAATTGGGTGACTGGCTCGGTCTGCTTGGCGGTATTGCCTTTGCGTTTACCAATTTACTGCTCAGAAAACACGCCGAGTCAGCCTCAGCTGCCAGAGCTTTGGCGATGTTTCTTGGCGGTGCACTGCTTCCTGCCACACTCGCACTAAGTTTGGCGCCTTTCGGCGTGGTCGCTGGCATACCCGCTTTTTCCCTCACATGGATGCTCCCACTCGTCATGCTTACGATTGCATTTGTTGCTGCCAACATGGCCCTGCAATACGGTGCTGCCCGCTTACCGGCTCGTATCACCGCATTGGTCATGCTCTCGGAGTTGATCTTTGCCGTGCTCTCTGCGGTTGCGATCGGCGGGGAAACCCTTGGTTTGCTCACGGTGTTTGGCGCGCTACTCATACTTGGTGCGACACTGTGGGGATTATTTGACGTAAAGCGTGAAGGAAAAGGGCCATGACGCAAACACTACCCTGGTCAATTGATCTCACCCGTATCGACGGGCAACACGAACAGCTATCAAATTATCAGGGCAAAGTGCTCTTAATCGTCAACGTCGCCAGTCAGTGCGGCTTTACACCGCAGTATGCTGGCCTGCAAACACTGCACCAGCGATTTGCCGACCGCGGACTGGCGATTATGGGTTTTCCCTGTAATCAATTTGGCGCACAAGAGCCCGGCGATGAGCCTACTGTCATGCAGTTTTGCGAGAGCAGATACTCGGTTCGCTTTGCGATGTTTGCCAAGACTGAAGTCAATGGTCACGCGGCACACCCCTTGTATCGCTGGCTCAAACAAACAGCACCCGGGGTTTTGGGTACGGAAGGCATTAAGTGGAATTTCACCAAATTTCTGGTGAGCCGTGATGCACAAACTGTCAAGCGATTTGCCCCAACCGATTCGCCGGAATCAATGGTTGAAGATATTGAAACTTTGCTAGGTATCAGAGCTTAAAGCTTAGCCAAGTCGTCAGCCAACAACTTCGCCCCCTGCGCATGCTTCACATAGAGGCGGAGACGACCCTGGGCATCGAAAACAAAGCTAGCAGCCGTATGATCGATGGTGTAGGGCCCGCCAGACTTGGGCGTGACTTTTTCGAAAAACACGCGAAAAGACTTTGCTGCCGCTTTGGTCTGCTCCTCGTCGCCTCGGAGCCAACCGAAACCAGGATGAAAAGCCTTTACATAGGCCTCAAGCATGTCGGGTTGGTCGCGCTGCGGATCGAGTGTTACAAAAATTACCTGGACCCGTTGCGCCTGATCTGCACTCAAGAGCGACATCGCCTCAGCCGCCTCTTGCAAGGTGCTGGGGCAAACATCGGGGCAATGGGTAAAACCAAAAAACACCAGCAATATCTTGCCCTGGAAGTCTGCGACTTGCTTTGCACTTCCGCTTCGATCAGGCAAATTCAGGACAGGCTTTAAGGAAGATCCTGTGATGTCAGTGTGATGGAAACCGCCTTTTGGCGATTTACCTGGTGCTGCCTTGACATCAAGCTGCTTGCCCTTTAACGCTTGTGCGCTTGGCGGGCTATTTTGCTCGCAGGCACCTAAGCAAAGCAGCAAAAAAGCCATGGCAAACGTGAAAAATTGCCTCAGCACGAGACGCTCAGCGCGCAGCATGATTAAAGCGGACCAGGCAGCCAGAACAATCGCAGATAGTGATCGATCAGGAGGGCAGCGAAAAGATAGGCGAGGTACCAAATCGAGTAACGGAAGAGGCGTTTAGCCAGCGCGTCGCTATAAACACGATAAAGACGCCAGGCGAGCAGCACAAACCATGCGTTTAAAAGCAGTGAAGCAATCAAGTAAACCAATCCACTCATGCCCATCAAGTACGGGAAAAGTGCTACCGCGGCCAGCAAGGCGCTGTAGAGCAAAATATTGAGCCGGGTGAATAATGGTCCGTGAGTAACTGGCAACATCGGTAAGCCGCTTCGGCGGTAGTCCTCCAGGCGATAAAGGGCAAGCGCCCAAAAGTGCGGCGGCGTCCACACAAAAATGATGAGAAACAAGATCCAGGCTTGTGCACTCAGTTCATTCGTCACCGCAACCCAGCCGAGCACCGGCGGCATTGCACCTGAAGCACCACCAATAACAATGTTTTGCGGTGTCGCTGGCTTTAACCAAATGGTGTAAACAATCGCATACCCTACAAAGGTTGCGATGGTGAGCCACATCGTAAGCACATTGACCCACTGCCAAAGCAAAAGTGCGCCCGCAAGGCCAAGGGCAAGGGCAAAGCCAACCGCCTGCTGGTTGCCAACCTCACCACGTGCAGAAGGTCGCCATCGTGTACGCGCCATCCGGGCATCGATTTCGCGCTCGATCAGGCAATTTAAGACAAAACCTGCAGCGGCGAGCAGCGAGATGCCGCCAATAGCGCCCAAGATTAGCGACCATCCGACCCAGGTATCGCTCGCGAGCAGCATGCCGATTAAAGCGCAAAAGGCAGCGAGCATGACAACACGCGGTTTGGTTAGCGCTACATAAGCACGCAGCCTCTCCCGCAAGGCTGTTCGACCTTCCAATACGCTGGTTTCGCCCCAAGCCACCTCAGCTAGCCTCCTTGATGCACCTGGCTCAATGCCTGAAGCCGAAAGTTTAGCAGCAGGGTAAGGGCAAGTAAGACAACCGCCCCTCCCGTGTGTCCAACTGCAACCCATAAGGGCAAATCAAAAATCACGTTACTCATGCCTAAGACCCACTGTAGCGCGAGCATGCCAAGCAGCCATCGCGCTTCGCGCGTTGCCACATGACAACGAAAGCAGGCATAAGCCAGCGCGCCAAGTCCCAAGAGCACGATCATTGCACCAAGCCTGTGGCTTAGATGGATTGCGGTCAGTGCGGGGAGATCAATCATCTCACCTTGGGCTGTCTTCCCCAGCTCCCGGACGACATGAAACGCGTCGGCAAAGTTTACTTTTGGGACCCACTGCGCTTGGCAGGTCGGAAAATCCGGACAGGCAAGCGCTGCATAGTTCGTACTCGTCCATCCGCCAAGCGCAATTTGCATACCAACCAAAAGTAATCCGAGCCTTGCAAACCACCGAAGTCCCAGGCTAGGTCGATGCGCGTTTGAGGTTGATTGCGCCTTCGCTGACATTGATCTGCCCTGATCCAAACCCTCAATTGCCTCACGGGTACGCATCCACAACCAAAAAAGCAGCGAAAACGTTAGCAGGCCCCCAATTAAATGGCCGGTCACGATCGCTGGTTTGAGCAAGAGCGTTACGGTCCATTTGCCGAACATGCCTTGCAAGATGACAACGCCAAGGGTGATGTTGGCCAGCCAGGGTGATTGCTGCAATCGATGACGAAGCCGCCAGGCGAGCACCACAATGCCGATAATCAATAAACCCAATCCCGTTGCAATATAGCGATGGACCATCTCACGCCAGGCTTTACCCATTGACACTGGGCCGTGATCGCCGCCTTGCTCGGCGACTGCCTGAGCAATTTCAGCCTTGGCTTGAACAGGCGTGAGCTTGCCATAACAACCGGGCCAATCCGGACAGCCCAAGCCCGCGTCGGTGAGTCTTACCCAGGCACCGATCATGATGAGCGCAAAACAAATCAATGCGCTCCACCCAATTAAACGCCTGTACGCAATTAGCGCTGAGGGCGGCTCGAAGGTTCGCGCTTGATAGCTTGGAAGTGAGGTGCTCATCGGATATTTAGCCCACGCGGGACCATTTCAACAATTTGCCAAGATCTTTTTTCATACGACTCGGATCGGGATCGTCAGGGAAGCGCATCATGACGTGTCCGAGGGGATCAACCAAATAAATACCCTTATCGGCTGTCTTGTCTGTGCTCAGCGTTTGCCCCTCAATGCCGAGGAGACGTGCTCGTTGATCAGCATCCAAAAAAAGCTGGTGCATGCCTTCATGGACTTTCTCGAGACTTTCGACACCGCTCGTCAGAAACTCGGCCTTGCCTGGCTCGCTCAAGAGCAGTACTCGTTCAAGCCGGTCTTTGTCTTTGCCCTGGGTAAGACGCAGTTGGCGCATCAGGTAAAGCCTTTTCGCGCAGAATTCATCACACTGTGGCGAGTCGATGGTAAACATCACCCATTTGCCGCGAAAGGATTCCAAACCCACAGCCTGACGTTGGGGTTCGATAAAGCTGCCATAGTTGGTTGTGCTTTCCGAGCGGTAAAACCAGTACGCAAGCGTTCCGAGCAAGACAGGAGACGCACAAACCGCAAAAATCAGCAGCATTTTCAAGCGCCCATAACGGATTGTTGCTGCCGTTGTAGCCAAGCGAAGATCAGACATGTTTGACATTAAATCCATTGATTAAGCTGGGTCGGTAACGCGCCAACGCAAAGCTATCACCAGGGCCAGCATCCAACTGAGCGTACAAAACAAGAACCATTGCAAAGCGTAGGCCTTATGCTTTTGAACACCGTCAGCCGGCTCGGGCCAATCCCGAATTAAGCCATCTTCGACAGCCTGACCTTTGGCATCGACTGCCGCCTCAAGTTGGCGCAACACGAATGGTGCAAGCCGCATACCGCTTTTCTCACCCATCACTTGCGAGTCAATCACCAACCAATGCCTCAAGTGATCGCCTGCAACACGATCTCCTAGGCCCAAGCGCGAGGCTGCATGTTCACGCTCGGACTCGACACGCACTAACAATGACTCACCAGCCTGGATTGTGCCTCGCTCTTGAATTCCCTGGGCTTGACGTGGATCTTTGGCCTGCCATCCACGCAACAGCAAAACATGACTTGCGGACCGTGCATCATCGCGAGCATACCCAGCCCTTGGAAGCGACAGTGGCACAACTGCGAGCACATACATGCCAGCCTGTCCCTTGTAGCTTCGGGAATCGAGATACCAGTTGTTTGGCGATTGACTGAGCCTTAAGCGTAGACCTTGCCCCTCGAGTGCAGGCAAATCCTCAGCAGCCAGATGTTCGACGGCAGCAGGCGCTTTGCTCGCGGCAAGTTGGCGCTTTTGCGCCAAATCACGCTTTTCATCCGCACGGTCAAGTTGCCAAAGGCCAAGTCTGGCGGTGAAGAGGCCAAGCACAACAAGAAGGCCCACCGCTAGCCACTTGCTGAGCGCCCTAACAGGGGCCTTTTGGTCGACTAAGCTGACAGGCATGCGACAATCGTCGACGAAAGGCCAAAGACAATATGGAACCGACCATGTAGGCCACAGGCAAGTCGGCGAGTGAAACGAGTGCAGCGCGTCAATCGGAGGTAGCGCTTGCATTGTTGGCCAGCGGCCTGTCTGATCCGGGATAAGCCTTGCTCATTTAACCAGAGAGCTCTTATGCGTTTTGTCGTCATTGCAGTTTTGCTCTTGATCCTTGCCAGTTTAGGCTCTGCGCTTTACTACCTGGTGAAAGACCAAGGAAAAACCGGCAAAGTCGTACAAATGCTCACCCTAAGGATTTCGCTCTCTGTCGTCTTGTTTGCTTTTCTGTGGTTTTGCTACTACATGGGTTGGATCACGCCAACGGGTTACCAAGTCCAAAGTAGCTGATTCACGCAAAGCCGATTCTAGCCAAGCTGATTCACGCCAAGCAGATTCGAGCCAAGCTGATTCAAGGCAAGCAGTTTGTGGCCGTCAAGTTCACATATTGATCGGGGGAAGTTGGTTTGCGAATACGGGTTTGGGGATCAAACCCGTACTCAACCAAGCTCAACGCTGCGTGAATAGAACGCCGGTAATTACAGCCAATACACGATGATGTATAGCAGAAGCCAGACCACATCGACGAAGTGCCAATACCAAGCCGCGCCTTCAAAGGCGAAATGATTTTCGGCCGTAAAGTGGCCGCGCATCATGCGAATCAACACCACGGTGAGCATTAAACCACCGAGGAAAACATGAAAACCGTGAAAACCAGTCAGCATGAAGAAGGTAGAACCAAAAATGCCTGAGCTCAACTTAAGGTTCAAATCCTTGTATGCATGCATGTACTCAAAGGCTTGGAAGCCAAGAAACACCACCCCGAGGACAACCGTTGCAAAAAGCCAGAAAATCGCCTTGCCTCGCTCAGACAAACGTAAGGCGTGGTGGGATATCGTGAGTGTGACGCCAGAGGTCAGTAGCAACAAGGTATTGATGGTCGGGATTGGCCACGGTCCAATTGTCTGAAACTGCTCGATCGTTCCCGCAGGGCCTAAGTTTGGCCACACCGCCGTGAACTCGGGCCACAAAAGCGCCTTTGAATCAGGTTCACCCAGCCAGGGCATGGAAATCGCTCGTGCATAAAACAATGCACCGAAAAAAGCTCCAAAAAACATGACTTCGGAAAAGATAAACCAACTCATGCTCCAGCGAAACGAAATGCCAACACGCTCGTTGTAGGTGCCGGATTCGGACTCAGCGGCTACATTGGCAAACCATCCGTACAAGGTGTAAAACAGCATGAGGAACCCAGCCAACAAAAGCCAAGGACCCGAAGCCTGTTGGTTCACTGTGCCTGATGCGCCGAATGTGAGAAACACCGCGGCAATCGAGCCATACATCGGCCACTTTGATGGTTCCGGTACAAAATAATACGGTGCGTGCTGATTGGCACTCATCAGTTTCTCCCTATCTAGACCCTGTTGCTATTGTAGTCAATGCGGCTCAAATTCAAAACAGCATGGACGCCTTAAGGCACCACCATGCGCACGACAAAGACAAGCGACAACACAAACATAGCGGCCATTGCGATACCGACCGCAATCACATGCAGAGGTTTAAGCTGGGCCATATCAGCCTCATGCTCTTTGCTACCTCTAACACCAAAAAAAGACGCTGCTACCGCCAGCACTGTTTTAAACAGGCTTCGATTAACGGGTGCGTCTGATTCACTCATCGCTTATTCGAGCTTTGCATTCGTTATGCCATCAGCCCCGACGGCCAGGCACGACAGGCTTCATCGCCGGATGATCAGGTGATCCTGATTCAGTCAAAGGCAGGCCGTTGCTTAACGTGCCTGCGGAGGATTTAGTGGTACCCGCGATATCAAAAAATGTGTAGGACAAGGTGATGTTGCTCACGTCGCTGGGAAGTTCGGGATCAACGACAAACACCACTGGAAATTTACGGGTCTCGCCTGCATCAAGCGCTTGTTGTTTGAAACAAAAACACTCTAGCTTTTTGAAATAATTGGCGGCGTGTCCTGGTGCATAGCTCGGGATCGCCTGGCCGGTGACTGAGGTCTCACTGCGGTTTCGCAATTCATAATACACCGTGACCAGTTCGCCCGGGTGGGCGCTCACTGCGTTTACTTCAGGCCTAAACTGCCAGGGCCCGTGGGCGTTGGCATCAAATTCAATGGTGATGCTTCGTGTGGAATCAACTTGTGTATTTTTGGCAAAAGCTTCTGCGCGCTCGTCGCGTTGGGTGAGTACATTGACACCTGTTACCTCACAAATCTTTTGGTAAATCGGCACCATCGCAAAACCAAAACCAAACATCAATACCGATGCAACCAGCAATTTGCCGAGCATCGTTTTGTTTAGTTGTCTGAAATCGCTTTGCATGTGCTTTTCATTCACTTAAAACTGCCACTGGCGCTATGCCCCGAGAAAAATCCGTTTGCCAATCACACCCAAAAAAAACACCGCGGCTATCGATAAAAGGATAAGCGCGGTTTTGAGGTTATTACTCATGGCTCGCAAATCATTTAGCGCAACTTCACCTGGATCTGTAGGCAGGGAGGAGACGTGCCCAACCCTGCCTCCCAGTGGTCTACTTCACAGTTGGGGGTTGCTCAAAGGTGTGGAAAGGAGCGGGTGAAGGTACTGTCCATTCCAAACCTTCAGCTGCTTCCCAGACCTTGTCGGGGGCTTTTTCACCACCACGGATGCACTTAAGCACGACGTATAGGAATATCAGCTGACTGAAGCCGAAACCAAAGGCTCCCACGGTTGCAAGCGCATTGAAATCAGTGAACTGAGTGGGGTAATCAATGTAACGACGCGGCATCCCAGCAAGACCGAGGAAGTGCATCGGGAAGAACGTAATGTTAAACGTGATCAGTGATGCCCAAAAGTGGAATTTGGCAATCGATTCATCGTAGTAATGACCAGTCCACTTCGGAAGCCAGTAATAAGTGCCTGCGAATAAGGCAAATAAAGAACCCGCCACCAACACATAGTGGAAGTGCGCCACGACGTAATAAGTGTCATGTAACTGGATGTCGAGGGGGGCAACCGACAAAATAATGCCGGTAAGGCCACCCATGGTGAACACGAAAATAAAGCCGATCGCAAAAAGCATCGGCGTTTCAAAGGTCATCGCGCCTTTCCACATCGTGGCCACCCAATTGAAAATCTTCACCCCGGTGGGCACAGCGATCAACATGGTTGCGTACATGAAGAACAACTGTCCAGTAACCGGCATCCCGGTCGTGAACATATGGTGGGCCCACACGATGAAGGAAAGAATGGCAATCGAGGCAGTGGCGTACACCATCGAGGAATAACCGAACAAGCGCTTGCGCGAAAACACCGGAATGATCTCTGAAACGATGCCGAAAGCAGGCAGAATCATGATGTAAACCTCGGGATGCCCGAAGAACCAGAAGATGTGCTGATACATAACCGGATCACCACCGCCTGCCGCGTTAAAGAACGAAGTGCCGAAATGACGATCAGTAAGCAACATCGTGATTGCGCCAGCCAAGACCGGCATCACAGCGATCAGCAAGTAGGCGGTAATTAACCATGTCCACACAAACATCGGCATTTTCATCAGCGTCATGCCAGGCGCACGCATGTTAAGAATCGTGGTGATGATATTGATCGAACCCATGATTGAGCTCGCACCCATGATGTGGACCGCGAAAATTGCCATATCCATGCCAGGGCCCATTTGGACCGACAAGGGTGCATACAAGGTCCAGCCAGCAGCTGTTGCGCCACCAGGCACGAAAAAGGAGCCAACAAGCAACAAAGCAGCAGGTGGCAGTAGCCAGAAGCTGAAATTGTTCATCCTGGCAAAGGCCATGTCGGAGGCTCCGATCATCAGCGGAATCTGCCAGTTTGCGAAACCAACAAAGGCGGGCATGATGGCACCAAACACCATGATCAGGCCATGCATGGTCGTCAGTTGGTTAAAGAACTCGGGCTGAACAATTTGAATACCGGGTTGGAAAAGCTCTGCGCGCAATGTCAGTGCGAGGACCCCTCCTGAAAGCAACATGATGAAACTAAACCACAAGTAAAGCGTACCGATGTCTTTGTGGTTTGTGGCAAAAAGCCAGCGACGAAGACCATGGGGATGGTCATGGGCGTGATCGTGGGCATCGTGGCCGTGGTGGTCAAGGACTGCGCTCATATTCGTTCCTCAGTGACGCTAATGAATGCGATAAAACAATTTCGTACTAAAACGGGTTGGATGTAGGCCAAACTACTTCCTGGCCTCGGCAATTGCCTTGGGTTGGATAAGCCCCTCGTCGGCCTTGTTGCCCCAGGCGTTACGGGTATAGGTAATCACTGAGGCAATTTCAACATCAGACAGTTGCTTCCAAGCTGGCATCCCAGCTCCCTTGCCGTT